>ERZ501064.75-NODE-75-length-26945-cov-5.553775_pt1 | contig 26945 bp, 26 predicted proteins | sample MGYA00510851_ERZ501064 | MGnify/ENA primary metagenome ERZ501064 (study PRJEB25958, sample SAMN03398529) | human skin metagenome | study: EMG produced TPA metagenomics assembly of the Human Skin Microbiome Metagenome (human skin metagenome) data set. | reverse complement strand
TGCGCTGCGTCAGCGCCTCGTTCTCGCGCAGCACCAGGACCTGCACGCCCTTGGCCGCCGCCGCGCCGATCCAGGCGCCGACCGAGGCCGCGCCCATGTCGGGAACCATGACGATCGCAGCCTGCGGCAAGGCGGCGGGATCGGCTCCGGCGATCTGCGCCGTGCCCGATGCCGACTGTCCCGACGACATCAGCAGCGTCAGCCCCGCGGCTTGCGCCACCGTGACGTCGCCTACGGTCAGGTCGGCCTGGCCGCTGGGCGTGATCCGCGTCACGCCCGTTGTCTGGAAGAAGGAGGTCATGCCGGGCGGCGGCGTCAGGCCGAAGCCTTCGAACTGGGACGCCATGTAGGCGGCGGCGATGGCCTCGTCGCGTGTCGCGCTGCCGCGTCCCTGCAGCGCCTCGCCAGCCAGGAAGGACTCGTGGGCGCTGACCCACGCCTGCTTCACCTGCCATGGCTCCTGCGCCTGCACGGCGGTGGAAGCCATCAGGAAGCCCGCCAGAAGCAGGCCGCGCGTCATCGCCATGGTCGTTCTCTCCCTACACCCCTAGCGCTGACATGATTCGGGCGACGACGCCTCACGGGGCGGTGCGCGGCCAATCGGGCGTCTGATTGCGGAACCAGGTCAGCTGCCGTTTGGCGTAGTTCCGGGTCGCCTGCTTCAGCGCCTCCACCGCCGTGGCGCGCGTCATCTCGCCGGTGATCCAGACCGCGAGTTCGCGCACGCCCACAGCCTTCATCGCCGGAAGCGCTGGATCAAGGTCGCGGGCGAGCAGCGTTTCGACCTCCTCGATCGCCCCGCCGGCGATCATCGTGTCCACACGGGCGTCGCAGGCGGCGTAGAGCGCCGAACGATCGGGCTCGATCACCAGGCCGGACCAGATTGCCGCAGGCAGGAGCGGGCGGGTGTCGGCGCGCCAGGCGCTGAGGGGCCTGCCGCTGGCGCGCAGCACGCTGGCTGCACGGACGAGACGCTGGCGGTCGCCACGCTCGATGGCGCCGGCGGAAGCCGGATCGTCCCGCGCCAGACGCGTACGAAATTCCGCTTCCCCTAGAGCGCCAAAATCGCGATCCATTTCGGCGCGAATGGAGTCCGCCACCGGTGGGATCTCGGCCAACCCTTGGGTCAGCGCCATGAAGTACAGGCCCGTGCCGCCGACCAGCACGACGGGTCGATCTCCGGCGGCCTGGATCTGCTGCAACGCCGCACGGCTCCAGCGTCCCACCGACCAGGCGTCCGCCGCGTCCGCAACGCCATAGAGGGCGTGCTCGGCCTCGGACTCGTCCTGCGGCGACGGGCGGGCCGTCAGCACACGCAGGTCGGCGTACAACTGCTGGCTGTCGGCGTTGACGATCAGCGCGCCAGTCTCACGCGCCAGTCTCATCGCCAGGCGAGACTTACCCGAGGCGGTGGGGCCGGCCAGCAGGGTGATGCGCGGCTGAGTGGTCAAATCCGGGCTCGAACAGAAACGGTTCCGGCGATAGAACGCGCCCCACCCGCCCGCAAGCGTCAAAGGAAATCGTCATGGTCGAACGATCCGCCGTCCTGGCTGCGCTGGAACGCGTCATCGACCCTAGTTCGGGTCAGGGGCTGGTGTCGGCGGGGCTGGTGCAAGGCTTGGTCGTGGCCGACGATCGGGTCGGATTCGTGCTGGAGGCGCCCGCCGGACAGACCGCGCTGTACGCCCCCGTGCGCGACGCGGCCGAAGCCGTGCTGCGTGCCATCCCGGGCGTCTCGCGCATTTCGGTGGTGCTGACGGCGGAGACGCCCACCGCGCCAGCGCCACGCCGCGCCGCCAGTCTGTCGCCCGCCGCCGTCGATCAGGGGCGCGCAAAGGCGCCCGTGGCGACGAACCGCCCGGCCCATGTGCGCCGCGTGCTCGCGGTCGCGTCCGGCAAGGGGGGGGTCGGCAAGTCGACCGTCGCGGTCAACCTCGCTGCGGCCTTGAGCGCACAGGGGTTGTCGGTCGGCGTTCTGGATGCGGACGTCTATGGCCCCTCGCTGCCGACCATGCTCGGCCTGTCGGGGCAGCCGGCCTATGAGGACGGCGCCATCGTCCCGCATGAGGCGCACGGACTGAAGGCCATGTCCGTCGGGCTGCTGACGAAGGCGAACGACGCCATGATCTGGCGCGGACCCATGGCCTCGCAAGCCATCACCCAAATGCTGGGTCAGACGCGCTGGGGAACGGCCGAGACGCCGCTGGACGTGCTGGTGGTCGATCTGCCGCCGGGCACGGGCGACGTTCAGTTGACGCTGATCCAGAAGACGCCGCTGGACGGCGCGGTGATCGTCACAACGCCGCAGGAGGTGGCTCTGGCCGACGCCCGCCGGGCCCACACCCTGTTCCAACGCGTGGGCGTGCCGACGCTGGGTCTGATCGAGAACATGAGCGGGCCGGTGTTCGGCCGGGGCGGCGCCGAGGCCGAGGCCGCGCGCCTGTCGATCCCCTTCCTGGGCGACCTGCCGCTGGACGCGTCTCTGCGCGAGGCGAGCGATGCGGGGCGTCCGCTGGTCGTCGGAAATCTGGACAGCGAAATCACGCGTCGTTTCGCCGAAGTCGCCGCCGCCGTCGCCGGGACGCTGGGGCTCTAGCGGCGCTCCAGCACGCGAAAGGTCATGGCGTGGTCGTCCTTGTCGCCCGCCTCAACGTGTTCCGCCGAAGTCTCGGCCCAAGCGCTTTCGTCGAAGGTGGGGAACACCGCGTCCCCCTCCGGCGCCGCCTCCACCTCGGTGATGTAAAGCCGGTGCGCGCGAGGCAGGACGGCCTCGAATACGGCCGTGCCGCCGATGACGCAGACCTCGTCCACGCCGTCCTCCGCCGCCGTCTCGCGCGCGATGGCCAGGGCCTCTTCAAGCGTGGCGCAGACCAGCGCGCCCTTGGCCATGCCGTCGGTTTCGTAGGAGCCGTCCCTGGTCAGGACAATGTTCAGACGGCCGGGCAGGGGCTTGAGCGGCAGGCTCTCCCACGTCCGCCGGCCCATGATGCAGGGCTTGCCCACGGTGACGGCCTTGAACCGCTGCAGGTCCGAACGCAGCCGCCAGGGCAGGTCGCCGTCCCGGCCGATCACGCCGTTGCGCGCCCGCGCGACCACCAGAACGATCTTGGCGCTCATGCCTTGGGCTCCAGCCAACTCAGCCACTTGCGTTGCATGGCGGCCTCCAGATCGACGCTGGCGCGTGCGCAATAGATCAGCAGCATGCCCAGCACGTCCGCCGCCTCGTCGCCGAGAGCGTCAGGGTCGCCCTCGCCCCGAGCCCGGTTCGACAGGCGCAGGTGCTCGGCCGTCAGCTCGCCAAGCTCCTCCTGCAGCTTCAGCATCGCCCAGTCACGATCGCGATCGATGCCGTGCTCGGCCGCATAGATGTCGGAGATTCGCGCGACGTCGGCGCTCAGCCGCTCCAGCGTCAAAGACGCCATCAGACCGCGACCGCCGCCTTGATGTGCGGGTGAGGCTCATAGGCGCTCAGCGTGAAGTCACCGGGCTCGAAGGCGAACAGGTCAAACTTGGACGCCAGGGTCATGACCGGCAGCGCGCGCGGCTCGCGGCCCAGCTGAAGTTCGGCCTGCTCCAGGTGGTTCAGATACAGGTGGGCGTCGCCCAGGGTGTGGACGAAGTCTCCGGGCTCGAGCCCCACGACCTGGGCCACCATCATCGTCAGCAGCGCATAGGAGGCGATGTTGAACGGCACGCCCAGGAAGACGTCGGCCGATCGCTGATACAGCTGGCAGCTCAGCTTTCCGTCCGCGACGAAGAACTGGAACAGGCAGTGACAGGGCGGCAGGGCCATGTCCTCCACATCGGCCGGGTTCCAGGCGGAGACGATGTGACGGCGGCTGTTGGGGTTGGTCTTCAGTCCTTCGATCAAACGCTCGATCTGGTCGATGGATCGGCCGTCCGGCGTCGCCCATGAGCGCCACTGCTTGCCGTAGACCGGGCCCAGATCGCCATTCTCATCAGCCCACTCGTCCCAGATCGAGCAGCCGTTCTCCTTCAGCCACCCGATGTTGGTGTCGCCCCGCAGGAACCACAGCAGTTCCACGATGATGGATCGCAGGTGCAGCTTCTTGGTGGTCAGCAGCGGAAAGCCCTTGGACAGGTCGAACCGCACCTGCCGGCCGAACACGCCCAGTGTGCCGGTGCCCGTCCGGTCGTCCCGCCGCGCGCCATTGTCCAGGATGTCGCGCAGCAGACTGAGGTACTGCTGCTCCGGATGATCCACAGCAGCGTGCGGGCGAACGTGATCGGCGATGCTGAGGACGGCGCTCATGGCCGCAGGATGACAGCGATTCGGGTCGTGCGCCTCTGATGGTTTCGCACGCTCCACAGCTATCAGCCCGTAAAGCCGTCCTGATCCAGGAACGCCTGCTCCTCCAGCGTCGTCTCGCGACCGAGCGCCCGGTTGCGGTGCGGAAAACGGCCGAAGCGGGCGATGACCCCGTGGTGATGCTCGGCCCAGCGATCGTTGGCGGGGCGGTCCAACGCCTGGAACAGCGCAAGCGCCCGATCCTGATCCGCCATGGCTTCCGAGTGCTGGAACGGCAGGTAGAAGAAGCGGCGCAGAGCCATCTCCGTCCGTTGATCAAAGCCGGCCGCCAAGGCCTGACGCGCCAGGCTCAGCGCCAGCGGATCGGTGGCGAAGGCGTGGCCGGTCCCGCGAAAGACGTTGCGAGGAAACTGATCCAGCAGGATCATCAGGGCCAGGGCTCCCTCCGCCGACTGCATCCAGCCGTCGAACTCGCGCCGGGCGGCGGCGAAGTGCGCCTGTCCAAACCGCTCGCGGAAATCGGCGTCGAAGGCGGCGTCCTTGGCGAACCACTTGTCGGCTCCCGCCTCTTTCCAGAAGGCGATGACGTCGGAGGGCGCTATGTCTGTGCTCATGACCCAGACCCTACCCAATCCGCTTCCCGTCTTCCATGACCGCGACTGCGACCTGTCGATCATCCGGGGCAAGCGCGTCGCCGTGATCGGCTACGGCAGCCAGGGCCGCACCCATGCGCTGAATCTGCGCGACTCGGGCGTCGACGACATCGTCGTAGGGCTGAAGGCCGGCTCGGCCACGCGATCCAAGGCGGAGGTGGACGGGTTTCGCGTGATGACGGCGGGCGAGGCGGCGGCGCAGGGGGATGTGGTCGCCGTCATGGTCTCGGACGAGGGACACCGCGATCTGTGGCGCGACGAGCTCGAGCCAGCGATGCGCCCGGGCGCGGCGCTGATCTTCGCGCACGGCCTTTCGGTGCGGTTCGGGCTGGTTGAACCCCGCCGCGACCTGGACGTCATCCTGGCTTCGCCGAAAGGCATCGGACCGCGCATCCGCGACCTGTATGAGCAGGGGGAGGGCGTCTTCTGCCTGTTCGGCGTGCACCAGGACTCAAGCGGCGGTGCGCACGGGCTGGGACTGTCCTATGCGGCGGCGCTGGGGTGCGGGCGCAAGGGCATCCTCGAGACCACCATGAAGGACGAATGCGAAAGCGACCTGTTCGGCGAGCAGGTGGTGCTGTGCGGCGGGACCGCCGAACTGGTGGATGCGGCGTTTTCGAAGCTGGTGGACGCCGGCTATCCGCCGGAGGTCGCCTGGTTCGAATGCTTCTACGAACTGAAGCTCGTGGTCGATCTGATGCACGAGCGTGGCGTCGCCGGCGCCTTCGGGCGCATCTCGAACACGGCGGAACTGGGCGCGTATGACACGGGGCCCCGCATCATCGGCGAGCCCGCGCGCGCCTCCATGGACGAGGTGCTGGCGAATGTGCGTTCCGGCGCCTTTGTCGAGCGGCTGATGAAGGATTACGACGCCGGATCGCCCGACCTGCTCACCCGCCGGCGTGCGCTCGGCCAGCGCCGCATCGAGGCGGTGGGCGCGCACCTGGCCAAGGTGGGCGAAGCCGCCAATGACGCCTGATGTCGGAAGAAGAGGATGGCTGGGGAACTAGGACTCGAACCTAGAATGACGGTACCAAAAACCGGAGTGTTACCATTACACCATTCCCCAGCAGGTCCGGTGTTCCGCCGGCGCGTCAGCGCCGGGGAGCGGTCGAATACGCCAAGCTATCGGCGGATGCAACACCCTCTGTGACGACAATTTCAGGCAATGCGGGGTCTATTTCATTGGTGGCGGAATAGGCGCTTGCGGGCGTTTGGCGGCGTCGCTATAAGCCGCCTCCTCGATACGGAAGCCGCCCGCGGGCGGGCCGATCCGGTGTCGGAGTGTGGCTCAGTCTGGTAGAGCACCGCGTTCGGGACGCGGGGGTCGCAGGTTCGAATCCTGCCACTCCGACCATCTTCCTCCCGACCTAAGTCCTTGTCGCGCTGAACGGCCCGGAACCCGACGGCGGGTTTGCGCGTCTACTGCTCCGCTAAGGGCGGAGGGATTGATGAGGATTTTGGCGATCGCCGCGTCCGCGGCGATGCTGTTGAGCGGCGTTGCGTCGCCGGCTCGCGCGGACATGTCTCAGGCCTTCGGCAACACGGTCGTGTCGCACTATCCGGACGGCGGCTGGGTGAAGCACTTCTTTGAGCCGGACGGGCGCTATTCGGCGGTGTGGTCGGACGGCCGCAAGGTCAGTGCGCGCTGGCGCCAGGAAGGCGAGCGGGTGTGCCTGAACGAAATCCGACCGCGCATGCTGATTGGCCGGTTTTGCACCTCCATGGTCGCGGCCGGCGTCGGCTCCACCTGGCGATCGCGCGATCCCATCGGCCGAACCGTGCGCAACGTCCTGGTGGCCGGCCGCTGACGGCTTGTGGCGATCGAACAGGCCGAGAACCTTTTGTGCCGTAGGTGTGCCGCGCCATCTTCGGAAAGGCTCGGATGTTCTCGGTCAATGTCGGAATGGACGCCCTTGCCGGACAGCTCCGATCCCCCTAGAACGCCCGTTCTGCCTGCATGCGGATGTGGCGGAACTGGTAGACGCACTGGATTTAGGTTCCAGCGCCGCAAGGCGTGGAGGTTCGAGTCCTCTCATCCGCACCAAGGTCGGCAGACGTGAAAAAGGCCCCGGATCGCTCCGGGGCCTTTTCTTCGCTTAGAGGCCGATCAGCCGTTGTCCTGACCCGGCGTCGGCGCGCCGGGCATGGGCGGCACCGGCACCTGCGGCGCGTTCGGATCCAGTTCCGGCACTTCGACCAGGCCGTGACGCATGTGGCTGTGCCAGAAGCCGTACCCGAAATAGAGCACCAGGCCGATCGCCGACCAGATCGGCAGCACCAGCTTGGCGTCCAGGGGCAGGTTGAAGAACAGATACAGGCAACCCGCCACAGTCAGGGGCGCGATGAGCCACAGCGCCGGGGTGCGGAACGGACGACGACGATGCGGATCCTTCTTGCGCAGGATCATGACGCCGATAGCCACCATGAAGAAGGCGAACAAGGTGCCCGAGTTCGCGATGTCGGCCAGCTTGCCCACGGGGAAGAAGGCGGCGGCGATCGTCACCAGCACGCCGGTGATGATCGTGACGACGTGAGGCGTCTTGTACTTGTGGTGGACCTTGGACAAGGCGTTGGGCAGCAGGCCGTCGCGCGCCATCACAAAGAAGATGCGGGTCTGGCCGTAGATCATCATCAGGATGACCGAAGGCAGCGCCAGCATGGCGGCGAGACCGATCAGGTTGCCGATGTTCGGATGCCCCATCTCGCGGAGCACGTGGGCCAAGGCCTCCTTGGAGCAGCTGACCGGCTCCTGGCCGATGGCCGCGAGGCTGGCGCAGCGATCCGCCAGAGCCTGCGAGCCCGGCGCCAGAACCGCACCGGCGGCGTCCGTCACAGGCTGGGCGCCGAGCGGAGAGCCGATCACGCCCGCGGCCACCAGCATGTAGAAGACGGTGCAGATCAGAAGCGAGCCGATCAGGCCGATCGGCACGTTGCGCTGCGGGTTCTTGGTCTCCTCGGCCGCGGTCGAAACGGCGTCGAAGCCGACATAGGCGAAGAAGATGGAGGCCGCCGCGCCCGCGACGCCGAGACCGCCCGCCGCCGAGACGCCCGTCGGCAGGAAGGGCTCGAAGTTGTCCATGTTCATGGCCGGGATGGCGAGAACGACGAACAGGGTCAGGGCGGCGACCTTGATGGCCACCAGCACGGCGTTGACGCGTGCGCTTTCGGTCGTGCCAAGGATCAGCAGTCCCGTGACCGCGATGGCGATAAGCGTCGCCGGGAGATTGATGATTCCCCCGCCGCCGAAGAAGCCGCCAGAGGCCCAGGTGGGCAGGCCAATGCCTAGCCAGCCCTGCAGCTGGCCTTGAAAATAGCCGGACCAGCCCACCGACACCGCAGCGCCCGCGATGGCGTATTCCAGCACCAGCGCCCAGCCCACAAGCCAGGCCAGGAATTCGCCCATGACCGAATAGGTGTAGGTGTAGGCCGAGCCCGACACCGGCGCCATCGCCGCGAACTCGGAGTAGCAAAGCGCCGCGACCGCACACACCGCGCCCGCCAGGACGAACGAGAGCATCATGCCCGGTCCGGCCTTCTGCGCCGCCTCGGCGGTCAGAACGAAGATGCCGGTGCCGATGATGGCCCCTACGCCCAGCAACGTCAGCTGAACGGCTCCCAGCGACCGGTGAAGCGACTTCTTCTCGGCCGTGGCCAGAATCGCGTCGAGCGACTTAACGCGCCACATGAACTATCCCCTCAGGATGATGGCGGCTCCCCGGCCGCGTTGGCGGGACGCTAGACACGGTTGAGGCGGCGCGCAACGCGAATGACACGCGGACGACGCGGCCGAGACGCTTTCTTGATGCCGCCAAGCCACGCTATGGGCGAGCGATGTTGCCGATCCATGACGTTCTCCAAACGCTGAAGGCCGCGCTTGAGGTCGGCAACACGGCCGTGCTTGCGGCGCCGCCTGGCGCGGGCAAGACCACGGTCGTGCCGCTGGCGCTGCTGGACGCAGGCTGGCTGGACGAGGGCAAGATCCTGGTGCTCGAGCCCCGGCGCATCGCCGCCCGCGCCGCCGCGGACCGCATGGCGGACATGCTGGGCCAGCAACCCGGCGCGACGGTCGGCTATCGCACGCGCCTGCAGAGCCGCATCGGCCCGGAGACGCGGATCGAGGTGATCACCGAGGGGGTCTTCACCCGCATGATCCTCGACGACCCAGGGCTGGACGGCGTAGGGGCGGTGCTGTTCGACGAGTTCCACGAGCGAAGCCTGGACGCCGATCTGGGTCTGGCGCTGGCGCGGGAAAGCCAAGGGCTGCTGCGGCCCGACCTTCGCATCCTTGTGATGTCGGCGACGCTGGATACGGCGGGCGTGTCGCGCCTGCTGCCCGACGCCGTCGGTCGGCCTGCGCCGGTGATTGAAGCGCAGGGCCGGGCCTTTCCGGTCGAGACGCGCCACCTCGGGCGCAATCCGGCCGAGCGGTTCGAGGACGCGGTCACGCGCGCCTGCCTGACAGCCTTGCAGGAGGAAGGCGGCTCGGTGCTCGTGTTTCTGCCCGGGCAGGGGGAAATCCACCGGACGGCGCGCCTGCTGGCCGATCGGTTGCGGGATCCGTCGGTGGATGTGACGCCGCTCTACGGCGGACTTGACCGAGCCGAGCAGGACCGCGCCATCGAGCCCGCGCCGCCCGGCCGTCGCAAGGTGGTGCTGGCCACCTCCGTCGCGGAGACCAGCCTGACCATCGCAGGGGTGCGGGTGGTGATCGACGCCGGACTGTCGCGCGTGCCCCGGTTCGATCCGGCCAGCGGGCTGACGCGCCTGGCGACCGTTCGCGTCAGTCGGTCCTCGGCCGAGCAGAGGCGAGGACGGGCGGGGCGGACCGAGCCCGGCGTCTGCTACCGGCTGTGGGACGAGGCGCAGACACGGGGGCTGGTGGTCGATCAGCGACCAGAAATCCTGGAAGCGGACCTGACGGGTTTCGCGCTGGACCTCGCCAGGTGGGGCGCGCGATCCACGGACGGCATGGCGTTCCTTGATGCGCCCCCTGCCGGCGCGCTGGCCGAGGCGCGGGCGATCCTGACGCGGCTCGGCGCCTTGAACGCCGAGGGCGTCCTGACGGAGCATGGTCGGCGGCTGACCCGGATTCCGTTGTCGCCGCGTCTGGCGCACATGGCGGCGGCGGCGTCGGACGCAGGCGACGCGTTGCTGGGCGCGCGGATCGCCGCCGTCCTCAGCGAGCCGGGCCTCGGCGGTTCCGCCGTCGATCTGAGCGAACGCCTGTCGGGCTTCGAGAGGGACCGTTCGGCGCGCGCGCAGGACGCCCGAAAGCTGGCCGAGCGCTGGGCGCGCGCGGCCGGGGGCGGGAAGGGCGGCGAGGTCGATCCCGCCGTGCTGCTGGCGCAGGCCTTCCCGGAACGGATCGCGCGAGCAAAGGGCAAGCCGGGAGAGCTGCTGCTGGCGAGCGGCCGCGGGGTCATGGTCGATCCGGCCGAGCGGCTGTCGGCCGAACCCTGGCTGGCGGTGGCGGACCTCGGCGGCGGCGATGTGCGCGACCGGGTTCGCCTGGCCGCCAGGCTCGATCCTGAGCGCATCGAAACCGATTTCCGCCACCTGATCACCGTTGAGGACCGGCTGACCCGCGAACCCTCCGGCCGGGCCAGCCTGCGCCGTACCCGCCGGCTGGGCGCCATCGTTCTGGACGACAAGATCATCGGCCCACCGGATCGCGCGCAGCTGACCAAAGCGCTGCAGCGGGATTTCGAAACACGCGGACCTTGCGCCCTGCGTTGGGGCGAGGCGAGTACGGCGTTGCGGGCGCGGCTGCGGTTTCTGCATGACCTTTCGCCCGAGTGGCCGGACGTTTCGGACGATGCGCTGACCCAGGCGCGAGAGACCTGGCTCTGGCCGATGCTGGAAGACGCGCAGGGGCTGGACAGCGTTTCGGATGCGAAACTGGCCGAAGGGCTTCGGGCGTTGATCCCATGGGATCTGCAGCGGCGGCTGGATGAACTGGCGCCGGCGCGGCTGGCGACACCGCTGGGATCGGCCGCCATCGACTATGCGGCGGAGGGCGGGCCGCGCGTGGACATCCGGGTGCAGGAACTGTTCGGAACGACCCGACATCCGACGGTCGGGGGCGGGAGGACACCCCTGACGCTGGCTCTGCTGTCGCCGGCGCGGCGGCCGGTGCAGGTCACGCGCGACCTGCCGGGTTTCTGGGCGGGGTCGTGGGCGGCGGTGCGCGCCGAGATGCGCGGGCGCTATCCCAGACATCCTTGGCCGGAGGATCCCGCTGCGGCGGCCCCGACCACGCGAGCCAAGCCGCGAGGGACGTGACGGTCAGCCGATCAGGGCGTCCGTGACCGCATAGGCCATGACGCCCGTCGCCACGGCCAGGTTCAGGCTGTCGGCCCGCCCGCGCATCGGAATCTTGACGTTGACGTCGCAGGCGGACGCCAGGCGATCGGTCAGACCCGCCTGTTCATTGCCCATCAGGATCAGCGCCGGGGCTTTCAACTCGCACGAGCGGTAACCGGCGGTCGCATCCAGGCGGGTGCCGATCACGCTGCCGCCCCACTGTTCGCGCCACGAAAGAAAAGCGTCCGGCGTGGTCCGGGTGATCGAGACGGCGAACACCGATCCCATGGTGGCGCGCACGGCCTCGACCGAGAACGGATCGACGCAGTCGCCGATCAGGATCACGCCCCCGCAGCCGGCCGAATCGGCCGTGCGGATGATGGTGCCGAGATTGCCGGGGTCGCGAACCTGCTCCAGCGCGACCCAGCACGGAGAGCGCGAGGCGTCCACCTGGTCCAGCGGCGTATAGGTCTGCCGGAACACGCCCAGCACGGTCTGAGGGTTCTCGCGTCGGCTGATCTTTTCCAGGATCGGATGGGTGACCAGCACCACCTCGCCGCCGGCCTTGGCGGTCTCTGCACGGGCGCGGTCCAGCAGCGGGTGGGGCCGCGCGTCCTGTCCCACCAGCAGCAACCGCGGTGCATGACCCTGATCCAGCGCCTCGCCGATGAACTTCAGCCCCTCGGCGAGAAACGTCCCGGTCGCGTCCCGCTGCTTGCGCATGTGCAGGGCGCGCACCGCCTTGACCGTGTCGTTGGTCAGGGAGGTGATCAGCCGATCTTCGCCCATCACGCGCTCCAGCGCGCGAAAAAGGACAGGCCGATGGCGCGCGGATCAGGGCCGTCCTCCGACAGCGCCAGCTCGCCCCAGTCGATCCGACCCGCGCGCTCCGGCATCGCAGCCTTCATCAGGTGCGCCAGCGACAGGCCGGAAATCCTGGCCGCATAGGCGTTCAGCAGCAGGAAATCGGCGTCGTTCGCCAGAAGGGCCGCGCAGTCGGCGAGCAGGCTCGGAATGTCGTCGAACAGCCGCCACACCTCGCCCGTCGGGCCGCGCCCGTACTTGGGCGGATCCAAAACGATCCCATGATACTTCGAGCCGCGCTTGACCTCCCGCGCGACGTATTTGCGGGCGTCCTCGACAATCCAGCGGATCGGACGATCCGACAGATCGGACTGCTCGGCGTTCTCGCGCGCCCAGGCCACGGACTTCTTGGAGGCGTCGACGTGCGTCACCTCCGCGCCCGCGGCCGCAAGCGCCAGGGTCGCCACGCCGGTGTAGCCGAACAGGTTGAGGATGCGCGGTCGCTCCAGCTTGCGGACCCGCGCGTCCATCCACTCCCAATTCGCCGCCTGTTCGGGGAAAAAGGCCAGGTGCCGGAACGGCGTGAACCGACCGGTGAATCGCGCCTCCTTCCAGCTCAACGGGAAGGTCTCGATCTTGGCGGCGTCCGGGCGGAAGCGCCAGCGCCCAGCCTCGTCCTCGTCCTCGGGATCGAACACGGCGTCGGCTTGCCCCCAGGCGGCGGGCTCACGCGGCGACCACAGGCATTGGGGTTCGGGCCGGACAACGGTGAAGCGGCCGTACCGCTCCAGCTTCTTTCCGTCTCCGGAATCCAGCAGGGCGTAGTCCTTCCACCCTCGGGTGATGAGCGTTTCCGGCGTGGGCGACAGGACAGGCATGGCCGCCCCATAGGCGTTCAGGCGGCCTGTCGTCCAGCGTCGGCGCGGTTGATCGGCTCGGCCTCGTCCGCCATGGCCTCATCGTTGTCTTCGCGCCTATGGGGCGTCTTGTCCCAGACAAACGGTTCGGAGATCAGCCGCCATGCGGCATGACCGAACGCCAGGGTCAGCATGGACCAGTAGACAGGCGCGGCGGCCATGTCCTTCAGCGTGAATGACAGTCCAGCCCGCCGGGCCCCGACAGCGCAGGACAGCCAGGCGGACGCGACGCCGCCGAACATGACGACAAGCGCGCTGATGGGCGTCACCGGCTGCATCCCGGCGATCGCCGCCATCAAGACCGCGGCGGCGAGCCATCCAAGAGCCATCGCATGCGCGGCCGCCGAGATCAGCGCCGCTCCCAGCGTCATCGCGAGCGCCAGAACGCCCTTGAAGCCCAGTCCGTCCAACGAGCGCGTATGTACCCCAAGGGTCTGCATGTACCCCTTCAGCCAGCGTGTGCGTTGAGGCAGCCAGACCTCAAGGTCGCCGGGAGGCGTCTCGTACGTTGGACGCCGGGTGACGCCCAGCCGCCAGCCCTCGCGCCAGAGGCGGAAGCCCAGGTCGGCGTCTTCGGTGACGTTGTAGGCGTCCCAGCCTCCCAGCGAACGCAGAACATCCGTGCGGATGTGATTGCTTGTGCCGCCCAGCGGGAAGGGCAGGCCGAGCCGCGCCATGCCCGGGAGCGTCACTTCAAAAAGCGAGGCGTACTCCAGCGCAAACTGGCGGTCGAACATCGGCGCCCGTTCACGCCTCGGATGCCGACGAATGCGCAAGGGCGCTTGAACGCAGCCGAGGCCGGGCTCGGCGACGAAGCGGGCCGCGGCTTCGCGCAGCTGCAGGGGATGCGGTTCGTCCTCGGCGTCATAGATGGTGACGACGTCGCCGGTCGCGAACTGCAGCGCATGGTTGAGCGCGCGAGGTTTGGTGCGGGGATCGCCGGGCGGAACGATCAGTATCTCGAGCCAGGCCGGCCGTTTCGCCGCCTCGGCCGCAGCGATGGTCGCCTGATCATGCGCCTCAAGGACCAGAAAGCCCTGCAACCGATCTTCCGGATAGTCGATCGCGGCGAGCCGTCGGGCCAGCTGCTGAACGATGTCGGCCTCGTCATGCAGGGCCGCCAGAACAGTGTAGCGCGGCCAGGACAGTGGCTCGTGAGGCGGCTGCTCCGGTCTGGCGCTCGCCAGCGTCAGGATGATACGCCACACGGCGCAGATGATGAACAGGCTCTGTCCGACCAACACCAGCACCAGCCCGGTGAGGTCGGGATCGAGGTAGAAGCCGGCGACCAGCAGGGTCAGCAGCGCCGTGACCATCACCGCCTGCATGCGACTCAGACCAAGACGCCGCGCGCCCTCCGCAACCGTCGGCATCGCGTCCCCACCCATTTCCAAGCTAACGGCTAGGCTGAAGCGGCGGATCAAGCAAGCCGGATTGCGGGCGCCACGGCCTTGCCGCTATTGCACGAGCTGATCTGCATCGGAGCTCGCCCGCTTGTCCGACACCACCCCTCCCGCAACGCGATCGGCCCGAAAGCCGAAGGGGGAGGGGCATTCCCGCCGGGCCGAGATCCTGGAGGCGGCCGAGCGCATCTTTGTCGAGCATGGTTATGAAGGGGCGACGATCCGCAAGATCGCCGATGAGGTGGGCCTGTCCTCGACCGCCCTCTACATGCATTTCGCCGACAAGGGCGAAATCCTGCTCCAAATCTGCCGCGACGCGTTCGACATGCTGCTGGCCAGTGTTCGCGAACTGGCGGCGCTGGATGCGCCGCCCGAGGTGCGCCTGCGCCGGATGATCGAGGCCTATATCGACTTCGGCTTCGCACAGCCGAACGCCTATCGCCTGATCTATCTGACGCGGCCGCTTGAGGCGCGCGACGGCGCCCAGAGCGCGGCTCAGGAACTGGGCGGCGAGTTGTTCGCGGCCTTCGAGGAGGTGGTGCGCGAAACGGTGGAGGCCGGGCGAATGAGCGGCGACGCCTCCACGACAGCTCAGGCGATCTGGGCGTCCGGGCACGGCGTGGTGTCGCTGATGATCACCAAGCCGTACTTTCCCTGGGCCGAGCGAGAGCGGCTTATCGGCGTGTTGCTGGATGCGCTGTTCGCCGGGATGCAGCGGCGGTGAAGGCGCCGGCCGTGGCGGTGCTCGGCGCGATCTGGCTTCTGCCGGCGTCAGCCGACGCGCGCCCGCTGCGTGTCCTGTCGCTGGATCAGTGCGCCGACCAGTACGCGCTGGCGCTTGCGCCTGACGCCGAGCTCGCCTTGTCGCCCCGCGCCGACGATCCTGATTCGCACCTGCGCGCCTTGGCGAAGGGGAGGCGCCAGGTCCGGCCCACGCTGGAAGCCGCCACGACCTTTCAGCCCGACGTGGTGATCCGATACTGGGGCGGAGAGCCCAGGCTGCTTGCGGCGCTGGAGCGTCGCGGCGTCAAGACGGCCAGTGTTGAGGACGTGGCGGACTTCGACGGCGTCCGCATGAACATTCGCCGCGTGGCCGAGGCGCTGGATCGTCGCGAAGCCGGCGAGGCGCTGATCGGCGACATGGATGCAAAGCTGGCGCGCGGCCGTTCGGAAATCGGCGGATCGGCGCTGTACCTGACCGCGGGTGGCTTCACGGCGGGTTCCGGCACGCTTATCGACGCGGTGTTCAAGGCGGCCGGCCTCCGCAATCTGGCGCCCGGCGCCGGATATCAGCCCTTCAGTGTCGAGCGGGTGGTGCTGGAGCCGCCTTTTCGATTCGTCCTGGCCTTTTTCGAGCAGGCGCGGGCCGACTGGCGCGGCGCCGGCCGTCATCCGTCCGTGCGCAAAGCGGCGCGGACCCGGATCGTCGCCAGCCTGCCGGCTTCGGTGCTGACGTGTCCCGCTTGGTTCACCGCCGACGCCGTGGTGCGGTTGAGCGCTGGAAGATGAGGCCTGCGCGTCTGTCTCTGTGCCTGGGTCTGGGCTGCCTGATCGCGCTCGCCGCAGCGATCGCCTTCGGGGAGAGCGCTCTTGATTTGACCCAGTACTCAGCGGCCGTCGGTGATCCTGCATCGCCCCCTGGCGAAGTCTTGTGGCAGGTGCGCGCGCCAAGGGCGGTCTGCGCCATGCTGGTCGGAGCGGCGCTGGGCTTGTCCGGCGCGGTGATGCAGGGGCTGCTGCGCAACCCTCTGGCCGATCCGGGGGTGCTGGGCGTCTCGGCCGTATCGGCGCTGGCGGCGGCTTGCGCCATTGTCGCGGGCGGCGCGGCCTGGGCCGGCGTTGTGGAGGGCTCGGCCCTGATCGGGACCCTGCTGGCGGGCGCCGCCCTGGCGATTGCGGCGAGCCGTCTAAGATCCCCGGAGGCGCTGATCCTCTTCGGGGTGGCGCTGTCCAGTTTCGCGGGCGCCCTGACCGCGCTGATTTTCAACCTTTCTCCGTCGCCGATCGCAACGGCCGAGGTGATGAGCTGGCTGCTGGGCTCGGTGCAGAACCGCAGCTGGATCGACGTGGCCTGGGTGGCGCCGGCGCTGGCGGTCGCAAGCGTGCTGGCCGCACGGACGTCGCCGGGCTTGAGGATGCTGTCGCTGGGCGAAGAGGCGGCGGCGACGTCCGGCCTGTCCATGCGGCGCTTCAAGGTCTTGGCGCTGCTGGCGACGGCGCTTGCGACCGGCGCCGCGGTGGCGGTGGCCGGCGTGATCGGCTTCGTGGGGTTGGCCGCGCCTCATCTGGTCCGAGGCGCGGTGCGCGGCGATCCCGGGCGGGTTCTGCTTCCCTCGGCTCTGGCCGGCGGGCTGATGCTGGTCGCCGCCGACCTCCTGGCGCGGATGATCCCGACGGACCAGGAGCTGAAGCTCGGCGTGTTCACCGCCCTGATCGGCGCGCCGCTGTTCGCTCTGGTGGCGTGGCGGGCGGCGCGAGAGTGGCGGCTGTGAGCGCCGTCGAACTGAGGAGCGTCTCGGCGCGGGTGGGCGGCGCAAGGGTGCTGGAGGCGGTCAGCTTGTCGGCGGCGCCCGGAGAGGTCGTCGCCCTGTGCGGGCCCAACGGCGCCGGCAAGTCCAGCGTCCTTCGCGCAGCCCTTGGGCTCCTCGCGGTGCAGGAGGGCGAGGTCATTCTTGGCGGCGCGCCGTTGAACACCCTGTCGGCGCGCCGTCGCGCCGAATGCGCGGCCTATCTGCCGCAGGACGGCCGCATCGGCTGGAACATGCCGGCGATCGAAGTCGCAGCGCTTGGGGCGCCCTTTCTGGACGCAGAGACCGCCGTCACCCGCGCGCGGCAGGCGCTGGACCGCGTAGGCGTCGCCCATCTGGCGGATCGCGGCGTGGCCGACATGTCGGGCGGCGAACGGGCCCGGGTTCTGCTGGCGCGCGCCCTGACGACGGGCGCAGCGACGCTGCTGGCCGATGAGCCCTTGGCGGGCCTGGATCCAGAGGCTCAGTTGCTGGTCGCCGCCGTGCTCCGCCAGGAGGCGGACAGGGGCGCGGCCGTGCTGACCAGCCTGCACGACCTCGGTCTGGCCGCCCGTCTCGCCGACAGGGTCGTGGTGATAAACGGGGGACGCGTCATCGCGGACGGCCCGCCGCTCGAGGCGCTGCGGCCCGAAGTGCTGCGCGAGGTTTTCGGCCTCGATGCGCGGTGGATCGAGGCCGACGGCGCCCCCCTACTGGCGATGCGCCGGGCCGTCTAGTCGTGTCCTACTGGTAGGCGCGAGGACCGTTGGAGCCCCGCGCCAGGTCGGCAGATGGCGTCAGCGGTGCCGAGCCGCCGTTCAGCCGAGCGCGGTAGACCTGAAGATTCTCCATCACCCGCATCATGTAGTTGCGCGTCTCGGTGAAGGGCGCGCACTCGATGAAGTCGACGGGATCGACCTGGGCGCCGCGCGGATCACCGCACCGCACGATCCACTGCGGCGGACGCGCGGGACCGGCGTTGTAGCCGACGGTGGTCAGCAGCATCGAGCCCGAGAACTGGTTCATCAGTTCGCCCAGGTGATAGCTGCCCAGCGTCATGTTGTAGTCCGGGTCCCACAGCTGCTCGGCCGAGAAGCTCATGCCGAGCCGGCGCGCCACGCCCGAGGCGGTGGAAGGCAGGAACTGCATCATGCCGCGCGCGTCGGCGGAGGAGCGGGCGCGCGGGTCGAAGCTCGATTCCTGGCGCGTGATGGCCTGGGTGAACTCCAGCGGGGCGGCGCCCGCGACCTGCGGCGGCACGCGCACCGGATACATGCGCTCGGGCATGACGATGCCGCGTTGGCTGGCCGCGCGGCCCACCATCATGGAGGTGAACTGTTCGCCGTAGCCGCGCGTCAGGTCCATCAGCAACGCTAGGTCGCCGGCGTTCGGCAGGTCGTCGTCGAGTTGGTAGGCGAAGACGCGCAGCAGGCTGGTTTCGCCCGTCTCGCCGAGAATACGGGCCGCGCGCACCACCTCATTGGCCTCGAACCGCGCGACCTCTTCCGGCGACGGGTCGGGATCGCCGGGCAGGGTCAGGGTCGAGACGCCCGCCTTCTCGGCCGCCAACTGGCCATAGAAGGTCTGCCAGTGCTGGGCGCCGGCCTGGTAGAACTGCATGGCGCGAGCCTGGTCGCGCTGAGCCTCGGCGGTCCGCCCCAGCCAGTAGAGGGCGCGGCCCTGCGTGATCGGCGTGGACGAGGCTGTGCGGAGCGTCTCGAAGTGGCGCGCGGCTGTCGCCGGGTCGTTCAGCTTGGTCAGGGCCACCCAGCCGGCGAAGAACTCGGCGTCCACCATCCGGTCCCCCGAGGTGAAGCCGTGCCCGTTCATGGAGTCATAGGCCGCCCGCCAGTTCCGCGCTTGAAGGGCGTCGAGGAAGTAGTTGCGCCGCTCGCTCCATAGCGTCGACTGGCCTTCGGCGTGGCTGGGCGCCGGGGGCAGGGCGGCCAGAAGGCTGAAGCCCTCGGACTGCCGGCTCTGGGAGCGCAGGATGCGCGCCCGCTCCAACGCCACGGCCGGATCGGCGGCCTGGGTCGGCGTCAGGGCGGCGACCACGGCGTCCGGGCTATAGGCGGTGCGCAGGCTCATCACGGCATTGGCTATGTTGGCGCGCTCTGGCGAAACCAGCGGGATCATGGCGCGGGTGGCCGGGCCGTGCGGACCGCTCAGCAGCATGTTCAGACGCGCTTCGTGGTCGGTCTGGGTCAGCCAGCCGCCCCAGCGGCCCTGGATGCGGCTCTGCTGCGCCTCTTCGAAGGACCGGGTCCGCCACCAATCGCGGATCAGAGCCTGCGCCTCCATCGAGCGGTTCCGCTGCTCCAGCGCGGAGGCCAGGGCGATGGCGCCCTGCGCTGTCTGGGGTTCGCCGCCGTCGAAGAAGGCCAGCGTCTCGTCGGCGCCCGCACCGGCGAGATCAAGCGCCCGCTCGCCCGCCGCCTGCCGCGACTCGCCGCGGGGCCAGGCCGCCATGTCGCGTTTCGCCCGCACCAGTTCGACATAGGACAGCTGCTGCGCCGAAGTGTCGATCAGCGCCCATTCCACCAGCTTGCGGGCCGTGGGATCGCCGATCTGCTGCAGGGTCGAGCGCGTGCCCGCCACGTCTCGCGCCCGAGCCGATGCGAGGCCCTGGCGGAACAGCGCCGTGTCCTGATCGTTCAGCACGCGGCCCTGATAGGTCGCGCCGGGCGCCTGGCTGCTGTAAGCTACTGGCCCGCCCGACGGCAGAACGTCCTGAGGTGCAGGCGCAAGGATGGCCAGGGCGGCCGCAAGGCTGGTCGCGATCATGAAGTGTCCTGTTCCCATTCGTCCCGGTTGCGGCGAGGCCGCCGGCAACCTACCCTCCGGCGCTCCGAAAGCGGCGCGTGACGCCAACCCCCTCGCAGGCAAGAAGTTTCAATGACCGCCCCCTTGTTCAAGGGCGTGATCACCGCCCTGATCACACCACTTCGTGACGGAAACGTGGACGAGGACGCCTTCGTCGGACTGCTGGAGCGCCAGATCGCCGCAGGCGTCCACGGCGTCGTCCCGATGGGCACCACGGGCGAAAGCGCGACCCTGTCGGCGGAAGAGCACAAGCGCGTGGTCGAACTGTGCGTGAAGACGGCGGCCGGCCGGGTGCGGGTGGTCGCCGGGGCCGGCGCGTCCGCGACGGACAAGGCGATCGACCTAGCGCGTCACGCCAAGAGCGTCGGCGCGGACGGCGCGCTTGTGGTCACGCCCTATTACAACAGGCCCTCGCAGGCGGGCATGGTCGCGCATTTCCGCGCCGTCGCCGATGCGGTGCAGCTGCCGATCCTGCTCTACAACGTGCCCGGCCGCACCGGCGTGGATCTGTCCGACGACAGCGTCATCGCATTGTCGGAGCATCCGAACATCGTGGGGATCAAGGACGCCACCGGCGACCTGTCGCGGATCAGCGTGATGCGCGCGGCTATTCACGGCCAGTTCGACTATCTGTCCGGCGACGACCCGTCGTGGCTGGGGTACGCCGCGCACGGCGGCCACGGCGTGATCTCGGTGACGTCCAACGTGGCGCCGGAGGGCATGGTCGCCTTGCACAACGCGATCACAGCCGGCGACTTCGCCACGGCCCGGACCTGGCAGGACCGGCTGATCGGCCTGCACAAGGGGCTGTTCCTCGACAACTCGCCGTCGCCGACGAAGTACGCGCTGTCGCGGCTGGGCCTGTGCTCGGAGGAGGTGCGGTCGCCGCTTGCGCCGACGGCCAAGGCGGTGCGGCCGGCCATCGACCGGGCCATGGCCGATGCGGGCGTCGCCTGATGGCCGCGTCTCAACCCAGGTCCAAGACCATCGCCGAGAACCGGCGCGCCCGCTTCGACTACTTCCTTGAGGATAACACCGAGGCGGGGCTGGTGCTGACCGGCACCGAAATCAAGGCGCTGCGCGACGGCCGGGCCAACATCGCCGAGAGCTATGCGGCGGTGGAAGGGCGCGAGATCGTGCTGATCAACGCCGACATCCCGCCGTACAAGCAGGCCAACCGCTTCAACCACGAGCCGCGCCGCCCGCGTAAGCTGCTGCTGCACAGAAAGCAGATCGACCGCCTGATCGGCGCGGTCCAGCGTGACGGCCAGACCATCATTCCCCTACGCCTCTATCTGAACGAAGACGGCAAGGCCAAGCTCGAGATCGCGCTGGCCAAGGGCAAGAAGCTGCACGACAAGCGTGAAGCCTCCGCCGAGCGCGACTGGCAGCGCGACAAGGCGCGGCTGCTGAAAGAGCGGGGCTAGGAGGTCAGGCCTCCAGCAGTATCCTAGCCCTGCGGAACACCGCCTCGAACATCTCGGGCGTCAGACGGCCGGTGTTCGTGTTGAGGCGCGAGCAGTGATAGCTGTTCAGGATGACATAGCCGCCGGCCTCGCCCTCCGCGCCATGGCCAGCCGGCATGGCCGTGCCGGGTCGTCCGAAAGCCTTCAGGATGTTACGGCGCGAAACATCGCCCAGCGTCACGATCACCCTGAGGCGGGGCAGGGCGGCCAACCGGTCGATAAGGAACGGCCTGCAAGTCGTCTCCTCGATCGGCAGCGGCTTGTTGCCTGGCGGGGCGCAGCGCACCGCGTTGGTCACCATGCAGTCCACCAGTTGCAGCGTGTCATCCAGACGCGCCTCGTAGTCGCCCCGCGCGAAGCCGGTCTTCTTCAGCGTCTCGTACAGCAGCCAGCCGGCATGATCGCCGGTGAAGGGGCGCCCCGTCCGGTTGGCGCCCATGCGGCCGGGGGCAAGTCCCGCCACCAGCAGCCGCGCATCCGGGTCGCTGAAGGAGGGAGCCGGGCCGTTGAACCAGTCGGGGTTCTGGCGGGCGTTCTCCTGCCGATAGGCGACCAAGCGTGGACAGCGGGGACAATCGCGGGGCGGCTCGGGGGTCAGGCTCATGCGCAGGCGCTCTTCATCCGGCCGAACTCGGCCGTGAGGTCGGCGAGATCGAGGTAGTGGTCGGCCTGGCGGCGCAATTCGTCGGCGATCTGCGGCGGCTGGGTCTTCAGGGTCGAGACGACGGTGACGCGGACGCCGCGCCGCTGCACCGCCTCCACCAGGCGTCGGAAGTCGCCGTCGCCGGAGAACAGCACCGCGTGGTCGATGTGCGGAGCCAGCTCCAGCATGTCCACCGCGATCTCGATGTCCATGTTCCCCTTCAACCGGCTGTGGCCCTGTGCGTCCGTGACGCGCTTCGTCGGCTTGGTGACAACGGAAAAGCCGTTGTAGCCGAGCCAGTCCACCAGCGGCCGCACCGCCGAGAACTCTTCGCCCTCGACCACGGCCGTGTAATAACTGGCTCTCACCAGCCGCGAACGGGCGTTGAACCAGTCCAGCATGCGCCGGAAGTCCAACTCCTGATGCAGGGCGCGGGCTGCGGAATAGAGGTTGGCGCCGTCGATGAAGACCGCGAGCCGGTCGTTGGAGTGGAAGGGCATGGCGATGTCCGGCGAAGCGAAAGGTCCCGATCCGACGACGGCCGCTGTCGCGTTCGACGATTCGGATCTGGAGAAGGCAGTCATCGTGGCGCTCGGCTGCAATGACAAGGGGGCGTGGTCGTCCTGCCATGAGGCGCTGGAGGCCGCGCTGGCGCGGTTCCGTCCGGAGGGGCTGGACGTGACGGCGCGTTCGTCGTGGTGGACGTCTCAGGCCTGGCCCGACCCTTCCGACCCGCCCTTCCTCAACGGGGTAGCCATCGTGCAGACCGATCTGGACGCGCCGGGCGTCATGTCTGTGCTCGGACGGATAGAGGATGCGTTCGGCCGCAGACGCGGCGCACGCAACGCGCCTCGCACGCTGGACCTCGATCTCGTCGCCTATGGACGGCTGAGCGGGTATTTCGGCGGGCTGATCCTGCCGCACCCGCGCGCGGCCGAACGGCTGTTCGTCATGGGACCCCTGGCGGAGATCGCCCCGGCCTGGCGTCATCCGGATTTGAACTCGCGCGCCGGCGACTTGGCGCGGGAGGCCTTGGTGGGGCGTGACGCCCGCGCGGTCTGAGGGCCGCACTTCCGCCGCCTTGACGTTGCAAAAACAGGCTCCTGTCTGTATTTGACGCGACTCTTCACCCGCGTCCGAAGGATTGTCATGGCCCGCGTCACCGTCGAAGACTGCATCGAGAAGGTCCCGAACCGCTTCGGCCTGGTTCTGCTGGCCGGTCACCGCGCCCGCAGCATCGCCAACGGCGCGGCCCTGACGCTCGACCGCGACAACGACAAGAACCCGGTCGTGGCCCTGCGCGAAGTGGCCGAAGACACCGTTCGTCCCGACGAACTGCGCGAAACCATCATCACCAACCTGCAGCGCGTCGACGAGCGCACCGAGGCCGAGGACGAGGCCGAGACAGTGGCTCTGCTGGCCGAGCCGCAGCACATGAACATGTCCGAGGCCGAATTGATCCGCGCGCTGCAAAGCGACAAGGAAGGCGGCCAGGAGGAGCGCTACTGACCCCCGACGGGTCAACCGGCGTCACCATTCTGCCGGCGCGGACCGACGCGGCCCCGCCGGCGCCTGCTCTTGCGGACACCATCCGACTGACGGACGGCGGAGCGCCTGCGAAGCGCGCGCCGATCCTGCGTCAGTTCGAGCTGATCGAAGCCGTAAAGGCCTATGACCCCACCGCCGACGAAGCCGCGCTGAACCGCGCCTACGTTTATGCGATGAAGATGCACGGCTCGCAGCTGCGGGCTTCGGGCGATCCCTACTTCGCCCATCCGATCCAGGTGGCCGGCATCCTGACCGACTATCGGCTGGACACCGCCACCATCATCACCGCCCTGCTGCACGACGTGGTGGAGGACACCTCCGCCACCCGCGACGACATCGCCGGCATGTTCGGCGAGGAGATCGCCGGCCTGGTCGAGGGCGTGACCAAGCTCAGTCGGCTGGAGCTTCAGGCCGAGCGGACGCGCCAGGCCGAGAACCTGCGCAAGTTCATCCTAGCCATCAGCCGCGACGTGCGCGTGCTGCTGGTCAAGCTGGCCGACCGCCTGCACAACATGCGCACGCTGCACTTCGTCAAGCCGGAGAAGCGCGAGCGCATCAGCCGCGAGACGCTGGAGGTCTATGCGCCGCTCGGCCGATCGATCGGCATCCACTCCATCGCCTCCGAGCTGGAGGAGCTGGCGTTCGAGCACCTGAACCCTACGGCCCGCACCGCCATCGAGCGCAGGCTGGAGGCCTTGAAGCTTGAGCACGGCCGCGCCATCGAGGGCGTGTCCTCAGAGGTCGAGCGGGTGCTGGCCGAAGGCGGCATCCCGGCGCAGGTGAAGGGCCGGCAGAAGACGCCGTATTCCATCTGGAGAAAGCTGCAGAGGAAGTCGGTCGGCTTTTCGTCCCTGTCCGACATCTACGGCTTCCGCGTGCTGGTGGATGCCGAGGACGACTGCTACCGGGCGCTGGGTATCATTCACCGCGCCTGGCCGATGGTGCCGGAGCGGTTCAAGGACTTCATCTCGACACCCAAGTCGAACAACTACCGCTCGCTGCACACGACTGTGGTGGGTCCGTCGGGCCTGCGCATCGAAATGCAGATCCGCACCGACGCCATGAACCGCGTGGCCGAGGACGGGGTGGCGGCGCACTGGTCCTACAAGAACCAGTCCTACGGCTTGGACCGCGAAGCCATGCAGGCCGACGGCGGACGCGATCCGCTGCAGAACCTGCGCCATCTGGTGCAGGTGATCGAGCACGGCGAGGGCGGCGAGGACTGGGTCGAGCACGCCAAGCTGGAGATGTATCTCGACCAGGTCTTCGTGTTCACGCCCAAGGGCGCGCTGATCACCCTGCCGCGCGGCGGCATGCCGCTGGATTTCGCCTATGCGGTGCACACCGAGGTCGGTGACACGGCCGTGGGGGTGAAGATCAACGGCGAACTGAAGCCCATGCGAACGCCGCTGCAGAACGGCGACGTGGTCGAGATCATCCGTGGAGCGAAGCGCGAGGCCCCGGCCGACTGGCGCAACCTGACGGTGACCGGGCGCGCGCGGTCCGCCATTCGTCGGCATATCCGCACCAACGAGCGCGGCGAGTTCATACGCCTGGGTCGCGCGGCGCTGGAGCAGACGCTGAGCCGGGTGGACAAGGCGCTGGCCGACCTGTCGCTGAAGCCGGTTCTCGAGACGCTGGCCGTTGCAAGCGAGGACGACCTGTTCGAGGGGTTGGGGCGAGGCCGCCTGTCGCCAGCGGCGGTGGCGGAGACCCTCTTTCCGGCCCTCGCTCCCCGTCTGCGCGGCGGGCCCGAGAAGCAGCGGATCGAAAGCTCCAAGGCTCGGCTGTTCGTGCGGGGCGGCGGCCTGACGCCCGGCGTCACCATGCACTTCGGCCAATGCTGCACGCCTGTGCCGGGAGACCGCATTGTCGGCATCCTGGAGCCGGACGCGGGCCTCACGGTTCACACCATCGACTGCCAGACCCTGGCGAGCTTCGCCGACGACGACTCCGTCTGGCACGATCTGCAGTGGACGCCGCAGGCCGAGACCGAGGCGGTCGCCGCTGTGCGGCTTCAAGCCACCATGCGCAACGCGCCGGGGGTGCTGGGCGAGGTGGCGACCCTGATCGGGCAGGCGGGCGGCAACATCATCAACCTGTCGCTGGCGCACCGACAGCAGGACTTCTTCGACGTCATGGTCGATGTAGAGGTAGAGGACGCCAAGCACGCGACGACCATCGTCGCCGCCCTGCGCGCCAACCCTTCCGTGGACGCCGTGGACCGGGTTCGGGGCTGAACGGGCTTCAACGCCGCGCGCGAAGGCGCTAGAGCGGGGTCATGAACACCGAAGACGTCCTGAACGAGTTCCGCCAGGCCAACGCGCTGCGCGAGGGCCATTTCGTCCTGTCCTCGGGCCTGCACAGCCCCGTCTTTCTGCAGAAGAACCTCGTGTTCATGGACGCGCGCCGCTGCGAACGGCTGTGCAAGGCGCTGGCGGACAAGATCACGGCGGCTGCGGGCGCGGTGGACGTGGTCATCTCCCCGGCGGTCGGCGGCATCATTCCCGGCTACGAGACGGCGCGGCATCTGGGCGTCCCGTCCATGTACGTCGAGCGGGAAGGGGGCGTATTCAAGCTTCGCCGGGGCTTCTCGGTCGAGCCCGGGCAGAAGGTGGTGATGGTCGAGGACATCGTCACGACGGGCCTATCGTCTCGCGAGTGCATCGCGGCCATCCAGGCGGCGGGGGGCGAGGTGATCGCCGCTGCGTGTATTGTGGATCGCTCGGGCGGCAAGGCCGATGTCGGCGTGCCTTTGATCGCGCTGGCGGCGCTGGAAGTGCCGGCCTATGCGGCCGACGCCCTGCCGGCTGAACTCGCGGCCCTGCCGGTCGAGGATCCGGGAAGCCGTCGCCTGGCGAAAACAGCCTGATGCGCGAGCGGGTCCGCCTGGGGGTCAACATCGACCATGTGGCGACCGTGCGGAACGCGCGCGGCGGCGCTCACCCGGACCCGGTGCGTGCGGCGGAGACGGCGCTGGCGGCGGGCGCTGACGGAATCACGGCGCATCTGCGCGAAGACCGCAGGCACATTACGGACGCCGACATAGACGTGCTGAGCGCGCTCTGCGCCCGCGCGGGTCGCCCCCTGAACCTGGAGATGGCCGTTACCGACGAGATGCTCGCCATCGCCCTGCGCCACCGCCCGCATGCCGCCTGCCTGGTGCCGGAACGGCGTGAGGAGGTCACGACCGAAGGCGGGCTGGCGGTCGCCGGACACGAGGCGCGCATCGCGCCGGTCGTGCGCGCGCTGAGCAAAGCCGGCGTGCGGGTGTCCTTGTTCATCGAACCGGCCGAGGATCAGGTCGAGGCGGCCAAGGCTGTCGGAGCGCAGGTGGTGGAGTTTCACACCGGCCGCTATTGTCACCTGTCCGGCGGGGAGCGCGAGATTGAGTTCGAGCGCCTGGTCGCCGCCGCCGCCCAGGCCGACCGCAGACCGGCCGAGCCGACGATGGAGGCCATGATCCAGTCGGATGGCCGCGCGGCCGCCTCGACGATCGCCTCGTCGCCCGCCGCCGCCTCGGTATCCGTGCCGGCCAAGGCGTCGCGCAACTCGCCCAGGCGCGAGGGATCGGCCGTCACCGCGATCCTGGGTTTCCAGCGCCG
>ERZ501064.72-NODE-72-length-27665-cov-6.696125_pt1 | contig 27665 bp, 27 predicted proteins | sample MGYA00510851_ERZ501064 | MGnify/ENA primary metagenome ERZ501064 (study PRJEB25958, sample SAMN03398529) | human skin metagenome | study: EMG produced TPA metagenomics assembly of the Human Skin Microbiome Metagenome (human skin metagenome) data set. | reverse complement strand
CGCGCGTGCTCCGGGGCGCAAGCGCCCCGTCGGGGGTACGGGCGCGCAAGCGCGCCCGAAGGGGCGCCGCAAGCGGCGCCGTGGTGGCGTGCGTTTCGGTGTCCCGCTCCCCATCGGCCTACGGCCGATTGGCTGGAGTGTGGTTGTGGTGCACCGTGTTTCATATCGCCCAGTCTATCACGACTCCCGTCGGGCAACGGGCCGGAACCACCGCTGTGTCGGCCTGCGGCCGACCCTGCCTCGCGCCCACCGACCGCCCTGCGGGCGCTCTCTGACTCCATATGAAACATACTACCGCACAACAGAATTAAAACCCATTGCCACACAACCGATTCCCTACGGGAATCTACGCTCAACACGACCGATAATCCCACATGCAACCAAAAGGCGGGCACCAGGGCACAATTGTTGGGGCCCGACATTCCAGGTGACAAGAAACGAAGGGTTTGAGAACCGAGGCTGCTCGGTATGCTCGCCGTTGGGTTGTAGGTCTGTTCCCACCCGCGAACCTTTTTGGAGGTGTGATGATCGGCAAGCACGTGAACCGTTCGGACCTGATCTACCACTACACGACACCCGCCGGCCTCACCGGAATCCTGGGACACGAGCAGAGACCATCTGCCCAGCTATGGGCGACTTCAGCCATCTTCCTCAACGACGCCCAGGAACTAGTCTTCGGGGCGCAAGAAGCCGCCGCAGCGATCGCCACAGAACTCGAGATCATCCCACCCGACAGTGACCCCGGGTGGATACGCCCCGCGCTCACCGGCCAAAAATACACCCTCGACATCTACTCCACCGAGGCCGACAGGCTACCCCAGTTGCTGCGCGCCTCGCCCTACGTGGCCTGCTTCTCAACCGAGGGCGACGACCTCGCCCAATGGCGCGGCTACGGCGCCGGCGGCGCCGGCTACTCAATCGGTTTCCGACGCGATGTCCTCGCACAGCACGTCGCCACAGAACGCCTCACCTCAACTGACCGGGAACTCATCGGCACGCAACTCACTCCTGTCCTCTACGGCGACGACGCTCGGCAACACCTCATTGTCGCCACCCAACGCTTGGTCAGAAGGCTGCGCGATCGCGCTCCCGCCGGTGACTCAGGTGTTCACGACCACTTCCGGTTTCTCGACACATACGCCCCTGAACTGCCCCGTTGCAAACATGCCGCATTCAGCGGCGAACGTGAGTGGCGCATCATCGCCGGTCACGGCCGCGACGAACACTTCCGCGGCACTCACCTCGGCCCCACCCCGTACATCGCCCTCGAGCTTCCCCTCGAAGCCGTCGCCACCATCACCATCGGCCCTGGACCCAACAAGACCATCCGCGCCGCTGCCGCCGCATACCTCGCCGATCGCGTCATCGACACCAACCGCCACGAAGAGATCGAGATCGCGCACTCAGTCGCGCCGTTCCGTCCCGCCCCCTCCTAAGGCGCCAAGTGGCCGACAACCACCACGCTCGCGTTCTCGGTGCCGCTTCTCAGATGGCTCTCGCTGATCGCCTCTACTCTGACCGATACCGACCAGACAACGAGACATGTTCCGAAACGCCGGACCCGACTTGACCGACGCCGAACGAAGCCGGGCCATCCGAAACAGCAGACATCCTCGCCCGCCAGGCCCAGCAGACACTCACCCTCACCGCGCGCAAACATATCGCCGGGGAAGCTTCATATGCTGGGCTGGGACTCGCGCCCGGGCGGGGTAGCCGAGTTGGGCGCTCACCTACCCCGCCACGGCTGGCTCTCAGCGGGCCGCTAGGACACCAAACGCGGCCCTTCCCAGCGATATAGTTTCGAGCGTGGCAGACCAGTTCACCTCTATGAGCGCCGAGACCGAGGTGGCTGGGCGACCGGCCCTTCACGACACCGCAGAACCACACGAGACCACACGCGCCAAGATAGCTACTGCAGGCAGGGCCGCTGTTGCACCTACAGACGTTCCCCCTCCCACGCGGGACCCATCCGCCCTGCCCTTCAACAAACTCTCCCCCATCGTTCTGGAGTGGTTGGTTACTGAGATTGTGGCTAGTCAAGGTAGTCCCGGAGTGCACTTCTACGGGCGTAGCGGCCAGAAGCAATACGGACTGGACATCTACGAACAGCGCAGCAATGGTGACCGTGTCGTCTACCAAGTCCGCAGATACCAGTCCATCTCGCCCGAGGACATCACCGCCGCCATCAGCGACTACGCCGGCCCCAGTGACAAGCGAACTGCACGCCGTTTCGACGCCAATGAGTTCATCTTGGTCACGTCTGCGTCTGTTGACTCCGACACCGCGAACGTTGACTGCATCGATCAGCTCAACCGCATCTACAACGGCCCGTACCTTGATGAGGAGGACTGCGTACAAGTCACCGTCTGGGGAGCAGAGGCCCTCACCCGCAAGCTCCGTGGTCATTCCCTCCTGATCTATGCCGCATTCGGTGAAGCGTGGACCAAGGAGATCTGCGGACCCAAGGAACTGGAAATCGCGCAGAGGCACACCGCGGAAGCGCTACTCGTTGAACAAGTAGTGCGCGCCGCGATGGCCGCCCAGTACCTTTTGGATGACGAAATCCGGTTTCGGCAAGTCGATCTCGAGGGTGTGACTGTCGAGTCGTTGTTCGTTGACGTCCCAGTCCACACATTTGCCGACCACCAAATCAGCAGGCTGATAAAAGAAATCAACCCCCGCCCTGAACACACACCGACCACGGACGACCACGACTCCGAGACGGGGGAGGCCAGCCATACACCCGGCGGTAGCAGCCTCCCCACAGTCGGAGCAGCCCAGTTGCTCCTTCATCCACGATGGCATCGCAGCGCAGTCCTTGTAGGCGGCCCCGGACAGGGTAAAAGCACCCTACTTCAGTACCTCTGCCAGTTTTACAGATCACGTTCTCTGGGCCTTGACGCCTACTCACCCATCAGTGCCGGCCTATCCGCCGTGACTGACGGTCCACGGTGCGCTGTTCGAGCAGACCTCACTCACTACGCACGGTGGCGCAAGCAAATCCTGAATCAGCCAACAACGACCAGCGAGCCGCTCCCCGCCGGAGCGACCTCGATCGAGACTTTCCTGGCACACGTCATCGCTGAAGCCGCAGCTCGACCCTTCACACCACAGAACTTCGCCCACCTAGTCACCTCCACACCCATCCTCATCGCCCTAGACAGCCTCGACGAAGTCGCTGACCCCGATGAACGCCAACATGTGGTCAGAGAGCTTCGCCTCACCACTTCCCGGACCTTGGCCAACGGCCTCGACGCCCAGATTGTCGTGGCTACACGACCTGGAAATACACCCCAACCCATCTGGAGAGACGCGCAATTCGTTCCTCTGCTGATGTCTGGTCTCACTCCAGGGTTGCGCCTCCAATATCTTGAGCGATGGTCCAAACAGTCCAAGCTGAACAAGCGCGAAATTCAGGAACTTCAAACAACATTCACCAACAGCATGAGCCTGCCGCATGTAACTGAACTCGCCCGAAACCCCATGCAGCTGGCGATCCTGCTGCACCTCATGAAACGGCGAGCTGTGCTTCCGAGCAAACGAACTATTCTCTACGACAAGTACATCGAGATATTCATGGATCGCGAATCCAAGGATGCCACCATCGCCGCGAACCGCGATCACGTCATCGCTTTCCACCGACTTTTGGGGTGGGTGATCCATACCGAAGTCGAAGCTGGACGCTCGTCTGGAAGCGTTACGCTGCCCGAGCTACACGGGTTACTCACCAGCTACATGAACGCACGCGGCCACGACGGCAACCTCGTCAACCAGCTGTTTAGCTCAGTCACAACTCGCGTACTCTGTCTGGTGCAGCAGAATTTCGACTCAGCCCACGAGTTCCGCTTCGAAGTGCAGTCTCTGAGAGAGTATTTCGCCTCGGAGCACATCTATGCGATGTCGCCGAACAACACACCCAAGAACTCGCATGCCACCGCGCTAGCGAAGTTGGCGCTTCGGCCCTTCTGGGCGAACGTGATGCGCTTCCTCGCCGGTAAGTTCTCGTTCGGGGAGATCGCCGGCATCATCTATGCGCTCCGTGACCTGCAACGCGATGCCAAGGTAGGAAGACACCCCATCATCCAGGCAGCCGCAGCCACCCTGCTCGAGGACCAGATATTCTCTGACCAGGAACAATCCGTCACCGTCGACATGATCCACATCATGCTCGACGGTCCCGGCACCACACTAGGGGTAGATGGACTTCTCAACCAAACTGGACCGCCAATACTCACCGACACACGGCAACAAGCTCTGATCCTGAAAGTTCTACTCCAGCAACTCGAAAGCACCACATCACCCGAGGCTATGGGCATGTTGACTCGGTATGGCCATACGGTCACGACCAGCCGGGTGCTGATCGACCGATGGTGGGAAATGTACACAGCTACTGACGCCTGGCTCCGATGCGCGATAGAACTCGGCGTCCTCAGCGCGCACACCAGCCTCCCGCAACACGAGTTGATCGACCGAGTCGTTAACGAGTCGCCCGCATCCGCCTACCTACACAGGCTTATTGCTAACTCTGCCCAAGTCGTCACCAACCAACTCCTGGAATCCACGTCCGCCGAGCTGCGCGCCGGGTTCGACGACAACCTCTCCTCCGAGGTCGACGACAGCCCATACCGACGACTCGTCGAAGCAGCAAGCGTTGAACACTTTTTCCGACATCGCTACCACACCCAAGACACTGCACGCCCGGCCAAACACCCCCTAATCAAGAGCTCTCGAACCAGACGTCGATCACAGGCACGTAATTCCTTGACCACCATGATCGATCAATTCAATCTGGCCCACCAAAGTCGTGTGTCCACACCCGACGAGTGGCATAGGCTCTTCGACTCGTACTCCACGATCTGGGGGATCGACTGCTGGCCGACCCGAGAAGCAGCCTTTGTTCTACCCGCCGACGCCGTGAGCACCGATTGGCAACCATCAATCGAGGTCGACGCCTCGTGGCGCGCAATCAGCGCGTGGCTGCACCAGGCCAGCGCCCATCCAGACGACACCCAGTGGTGGCGCACAAACGCACCAGAAAGCCCCCGTACCGAGCTCGAATCAATGACCCTCGTCCTCGCGGCAATCAGTATCGGCCGCGACACCCTCCTAACGGCAATACTGGACCAGCTAGAAAATCACCTAAGAACACTCGGCGACAGCGCGTTCGGCGCGCTCGTTCGCGCAGCAGAACGAGACAAGCGCCACTCCCCATTCAAGCGCGAACTCCGCTTCGACGAATCGCTTCGGCTGCGATCCTTTCAACCGTCGCCGCGCATGGCTGCGGCGCTATGGCACCAAACCTCTAAGGAGACCAAGAAGAGACTCGCCCGCATCGTCCTAGATGCAAACATCCCGTGGACGAGTGCCCCCACAGCGACAGAAATCTTCACGACCTGCCTGAACGTAGCCGATTCTAAAACAGACATCCCCAGACTGAAGGGAGCGCGTTTCGCCCTCACGTCGACGAGTCTGACGTCCGAACAGATTCGCAAACCGACCTATCCAGACGCGGTCCGCGTTCTGGCAGACCCAGCATCCTGGCCAACTGATGTGGTGTGGAAATCGGCCAACCATTTGACCACCCGCCTCGAGCATCTCCCGCTAGTTGCAGAGGTCGCCGCAGCCGACGGGTGGAACTGCGACCCCACGACCCCTGTTAAAGGCGGTCGCGGCTGAGAATTCGAGACCGAGTACCCGTAGCGTCACCGGACAGACCCGGTTCGCGTGACATCCTTGAAATCATGACTTCAGCCCTTGAGTGGCGCGTCACATTCGCCGCCCTAGACGCGCTACCGTTGGCTGCCAGCGCGCAGGAGAAAGCCGCGCGGGGCCGCCAACTCGAAAGAGTCCTGCACGCGATGCTTGACGAAGCCGACCTGTCTCCCCGCCTGGCCTATCGACCGAAAGGTGAAGAGATCGACGGCTCGTTCGTCATCTCAGAGCGGACCATGCTCCTGGAAGCGAAGTGGACCGCGGACCCTCAGCCTGCTTCTGCGCTCTACCAGTTCATCGGGAATGGCAGGTCCCCGATAGCCGGTCCAGGCAGTTCTAGAGCCAGTTTCTTCTAGCTGTCGGTCAGTCGATCTCGCAGCCCACAGGGTGGTGCTGGTGGGTGCATCGGGCAGCGTACTCGGCCGGGGTCTGGTAGCCCAGCGCCGAGTGGCGGTGCCGGTGGTTGTGGTCGTCTTTGAAATCGTCGATCACCACGCGAGCTTCGAGCAGGGTGGGCCAGCAGTTGCGGTTCAGGCACTCGTCGCGAAGCCGGTTGTTGAACGATTCGATGAACCCGTTGTTCCACGGCGTGCCGGGCGGAATATAGGAGATGCCTACCGACCCTGCACAGAACGCCTGGAGCGCCTCTGAGATGAACTCAGGGCCGTTGTCCATGCGTAGCACCATGGGTGGGCCACCCCAGATCGCGAAGGTCTTCTCCAATTCCTCGACCAACCGGTCGGCGGTGATCGAGCGATCCACGATGTTGAGCAACGACATCCGGGTGTGTTCATCGACCATTGATGCGATCTTGACCTTCTTGCCATCCACGGTCGAGTCAAACTGAAAGTCCAATGCCCACACCACCTTCGGCGCATCCGCCGCCACGATCGGCACTGACGATTGCCCGGCTCGTTTGCGCCGCGGCGCCCGGCGCACCTGCAGGCCCTCCTCCGTCCACAGCCGATGCACCTTCTTCTTGTTCACCTCGATACCGTCGTCGAACCGCAGGTGCGCCCACGCCCGCCGGACCCCGTGTCGCGGGTGCTTGCGGGCGTAGGTGCGTAGCTGTGCACGCATACCAGCGTCCGGGTCGGCCGGTGTCTGAGCCAACGGCAGACGCCGGTAGGTAGACCGTGAAAGCCCAACAACCCTGCACGCCATACGTTCTGACATGTTCATCACGTCTTTGAGCATGTCGATCGCGGCGCGTTTGGCGGTCGGGCTCAGAATTTTCCCTTGGCGATCTCCCGCAGCGCGTCTTTCTCCAACTCGGCGTCGGCGAGCAGGCGCTTGAGCCGGCCGTTCTGCTCGCGTAGCTCCTTGAGTTCCTTGGCGGCATCAGCGTCCATACCGCCGTACTGGCGGCGCCAGTTGTACAAGGTGGCCGCCGACACCTCGAGGTCGGCGGCGATCTCCTCGCCGTTCTTGCCCTCGGCCGCCAGTTCATCGGCTCGGCGCAACTTGCGCACGATGTCCTCAGCCGAGTGACGCTTCCGTCCCGCCATGATCCCTATCGTCCCTTCTCCGCCCTCAACAGGGCAATCAGGACTCTAGAACCACCCGGACCGGTTCACGGGGGACACGCCAGGAAGATCAACGGGAAGCTCGTTGGAACCGTGGGGCTCTTCGTCAGCATGAGCGGAGTGTCTTCTGACGCTGTCGATGCGCTCATTGCGGGTAAGCAACTAAACCTCATCCTGATGGACGGCGACGACCTACGGGCGGTCGCGCGTAACGACATCACTATTCGGTTCGGCGATCCGCGCCAAACTGCGGGCAGCAGCGGAAACCGGAGCGCCATTCTTTCCGGTTGCCCCAGGCGCACAGCAGCACCCGGTCGAGGACACACGCGAGCTTGTCCTGGTCGAGGGACGCTTAGACGCTCGCATCCTGTCGATCCTGATCCAGTCCTGGGGTACACGAGCCGGATGGCAGACTGTTGTGCCGGCTGGAGGACCGTCGAACTTCGTACCTATCGCCGACGCGCTGGCTGATAGCGCCCAGCAACTCGTCATAGTCGCGGATGGGGATCAAGTCGGGGCGCGGCAGCGCATCGCGCAAGGCCTGGACGAACGCGAGATCAAAGCCGAAGTCCTGATGGTCGAGCCCAGCTTGGAATCCGCCCTCGGCCTTGTTGCACCAGGTACGGAAGACCGACAGCGGCGAAAGCTCCTGGCGATCGACGATCAGGACATGCTATTGCGCATCCAACACGCACTCGATGCAGCGGCCCTTCCTAGTCAAGTAGCGAAGCTGTTCTCCCGCCTTGGAATCAACCCGCAACTGGGATGAAGGATAGGCGTGGCAGCATCCGTGCCCTGTTCGTGCCAGTACAACAGCACATCTGGCCCTACCGCCGCTAATCCTCGTTCCACAGTTCCCCACTGCGCCATGACATCAGTCGCTCTATTGCAGCGTTCTCGGCGATCACCTCCAAATCGCCTCGGCCGCTCCAGCTTTCTGTTCGTCCGCTGACATCGCCAGAGGCCGTCCACGTGTACGCGATCGACTCGCCCCCCTCCCCCGACACCGAACCTGCTGGGAGCGCGATGACAACATCGTCATCGACACGGGTGGGTGTACGTCTCTTGCGAAGGTCATCTATCTCGACTGTCACGATCACGTCGTCGCCGTCTAGTGCCCACGACGATCGCTCAGGCCAAGTTCTCATCGATCCTATGGGCAGGGACAGGTTGTACGAACTGAGAAACGAGTTCGGATAGAGGGTATTTTGGGATTCCGGCGTCTTCCAGACGTCATGCCACCCTTCCCGTTCGGGGTCCACACCGAGCGTACTAGCGAGGCAGATTTCGATCTGTAGATCGGTGATGCGGGCGCCGTCGGTTGACACGTCTACCGCTAGCGGGGCTCCTACATTAGCCGCCAGCTGCGTGTCGATTTCCTCGGCTCTTCCTAGGCACTCGCGAAGATAGCGCTGCGTTTGACCTTCATTGAGGTTCCGAACCTTCGCGTTCGACTCAGCAGCAACCGTTATCACCCGCTCGATGTCGGGCAGATGCCAGACGGGGCCAACGAGGTTGACTTTGAGCGACGGGGTCGGAGCGGTCGGCTCAGGGCGGGCCCGAGCAGAGCCGGTCTCCTCCCTCACGCGTCGTGCGTGGTGCCACAGGGCTTTCTCGGCAAGGCTGCGGAGCTGATCGTTGCTATCAAACGTTCCGTAGAGACCTTGCGGAGTCTCGGCCGATTCGAATTTTCGTCGGAAGGCTTCGAGCCGGTCGCGTTCGTCCTTGCGAGCGGAATCGGTGAGAACATCTCTGGGAATGTCACCGTTCCAAAACCAAACGTGGGCAGACCCGTTAGTGTCACCGATCTCAATTTCCTCGACGCTGGCTGATTCGGTGTTGCGCGGGGTGGGGGTTCCTAGCCGATGCCTGAACAGCGATACGACGATGTCACTGTCATTGGTGATCTGTTCGTTGATGACTGCTTGGCCGTCTACGCCGGCCGCGTACACGGGAACGACGTTGTGCATGTAGTGGACCGGCAGAAACACAACTTTCTGGTCTCGAGCGTGCTGTTCATTCCAGTTGCGGATAGCCCCGAAGACCGCGTCGATGTCTTTGGCGGTATCGGAGGGCCCTGCAAGCATGACAGTGACGCCAGTGAGCGAAAGAGGCACGTTCAGCTCTCGGTAAGTTGTGTCGGGATTGCTACTTCGACGGTACGGTCGCCGAGTCGGGCGGTGATGGTGACGTCGGTGGCGCCGGCGGCGGCCAGGTAGTTGGCCAATGTCGACAGCAACAGGTCCTCGCGTGCCTCCAACCCCGACACCGCGGCCTGTTTGATACCCATGCGCTGTGCCAGCTCGGTCTGGGTCAGCTGCGCAGCGCGGCGGATCGCCGCCAACCCCATCGCATGCGCCCGGTCGGCCTGGGCCATCTCCGCGCGGATCGTCTCGACCCGCGCCGCGGTATCCGGGTCGGCCAACAGCTCCGCGATCCGCTCATTGCCGCGCCGGAACGTGGCCCGCTTCTCCTCACTCATCAGCCCTCACCTCTCTCAGTCTCGGTTTGCCGTTTCCACGCCTCGATCGCGACATCCGCCCGCGGTCCGACGCTGTCGTAGAACACATCCCCCATGCGCGCCTTGTCCCCGGAAAACAGGGCCACAACCACATGTGTGTCGTCGGGGAACCACACGATCAACCGCACCGCCACGCCCTCGCGGTACGGATGCGACACCCGCCACACCACATACCGCTTCGACTGCCGCACCCGCTTGAGCGTCGCCGATTCCACCACCGGCGCCTCCTCGAGGTCAGCGAGCACCTGCAACTCGGCCAGCAGCAGATCCAGCCGCTGGCGATCCACTGCATTACCCGCCGCAGCCGACTCCTCCAGCCGGGATAGGAAGTCGTCGAACTCGCTCGACCAATCGATCAACACACCTTCGATATTACCCCGAAGCAATATCGCTCACAAGCGATGATGGTTGGATCTTCTGGGCACTCGCAAGCCACGCCGCGCCCCTTAGTCGTCGAGGACCTCGACGAGGGCGTCGGCTTCACTCGCGTATGCCGCAGCTTCTGCGCGCTCGGCATCGGTGAATGCGCGAACCTGGGCTGGTCGGCCGGGCGAACGATGAGAGTGAGGTCGGCGAGGTCCACACGACTACGCTTCGGCGCTCGGCGGTCGCTGATCCCGCCGGCGGATTCGATGTTCCCCGTCATGGCTCATCCTTCGTCGTCACAGTCTCGGCAGGGCCGATCGCGCCGGCGGCGACCGTGAGTGGGATCGAGGCGTGCGATTGCTCATTGGCGCTGGCCACACGCACCGAGACCACCGCGACCCATCTGCCCTGGCTGGTCTGGAGCCAGGCGTGCTGCCAGCCCTGCATCCGTTGCTCCAGGCGTGGCTGTGTCGGGTTCGTCTGACACCACTTGTCGGTCTCGTTCGACACCGTTTGGTGCTGGATGAGGGTTGGAATGTCGGCTTCGGTCGACACCACTTTGGAGGAGTCCTGCTGTCGGTTCAGGGGCGGGCTGCGAGTTGCCGGGTGGTGTGCGCGAGACGGTAGGAGTCGGTGCCGGTCTCGATGATCGTGCCGCCGAAGGTCAGTCTGTCCACGATCGCGGCGCAGAGCCTGGGGTCGGTGAACGTCTTCGTCCAGCCGGAGAAGGACTCGTTCGACGCGATGGCGACCCACCCGCTGCCCCAGCTCGAGTCCTTCCAGCGCTACCGCATCGGACTCGACGACCGCTGCGAAGGCGACCGCGACTTCCACGAACTCCACCAGATCGGCGCCTTCCCCCGACGACACGACTGACCTACGGCCCAGCGACTCCCACATTCGCGCGTACCAGACCACGCCGGATACACCCGACTCCCGAGTTCACCCGCATACGGTGCCCACGTTGGCCCGTGAACTCAGCCCAGCCACCCGCTGGCAACTCCTTGCGCTCGCCGACGATGGCGACTGGTCCAAGCGAGACCCGGCACCGATGGAAATGCAGATGTACCCCCACCGACGCAAGACAGCTACCTTCGGCTGGAAGCCCATGGGCGCGCTCGAGAGCAATATCCCTGCCGACCAGTACTACGAACCCCCTCACCCGCAGGGAATCACACCCCGAGAATCCGGCCTCATCGTCAACGGCTCGGACTCAGTCCAACTCGTCGCCACAGCCGAGCTCAACCTCTTTCAGCGCACCAGCGTGCACCGCGCCGCCTTCTTCACCCTCACGTTCCGTATGCCGCTCGACCGCGGAGACCATGCAGTCACCCACCAGATCACCCTCCAGCACGTCACCAATCCCCCCGGTTCTGGACGGGGAGAGATCGGCAGATGGGTCGCCCGACCTGAGTAAGACACCCGACGTCGCAGCAGTTCACTTCTCTGCACTAGTCAAGTCGTAGGCTGAGTTTGCCCTAAAAGTAAGACCGAGACTGAACGCCCCTATTTCAGTTCCAGCTTCAAGCCGAGCGCCTGCGCGACCTTTGCGATGGTCGCGGTCGTCACGTCGTTGTTGGCCTCGACGCGCGCGATCGTGGGCCGGGACACCCCGGCCTTCTCACCAAGCTCTCCCTGTGACCAACCCTGCTTCTTCCGGGCCTCCCGGATGACGCCGCCGAAGCCGTGCTGCTCCGTCTCACTCATGCTCGCGCGCCTTCCGTTTTGGGTCTGATCCCGGGGCCGCCTTCGGCCGGTGATGCGCATGTAGCGCCTCCGCGGCGATGTCCGCGATCTGGCCTATAAAGGCCGGGTCCGTCATGTACGACTGAATCTCCTTCGACTCATTCACTGTTTTCAGAACTGCCAGCCCGACGGCACCGCCGAAGCCCTCGGAAGCCTTGAGCTGGGCGACCGTGTTGTTCTTCGCCATCGCCACGGCCTCCTCGTTGGCGTCGAGGAAGCCCCAGAACGTAGTGATAAAGCCAGATACGCTCTCGGGGCTTACCTCGACACCCTTGGCCTTGAACATCTCGTTGACTTTGTCGATGGCTTCGTCGAGCGGGCCGCGCTTCGGCGCAAAGCTGCCGCTGTGCTCGCCGTCGAAGACTGGGAGCTTGATCCCCTCAGCGCTCCCCTCGGTGAGAGAGTGGTCCTCCTCGATTGCAGACGGGACTAGCTTGACGCCGGAGAGCTGCACTCCCTCGAGGAAGCTGTCGTCGCGGTCGTCACCGTCGGCGTGGAGGTTGCGGCCCAGCAATGTTGCGAGGATCGCGCGGCGGTGCAGCTCCGGGTCCTGATAGTCGACGATCTGACTGAGGAACTGCCAGGCGTTGCGGTACCCGAGAACGTCGGCGCGGAACGCCTCGAGTTCTTCCTTCCGCTTGGTGTCTTTCGACAGGACGGCCTGCCGCCACTGGCCGTTCCAGCGGCTCTTGATTGGCGACAGTGCCTTGGCGATCACCTCGCCGGTCAGGACTGAGAGGAATGCGTCCGCGACCGCGTCCATCTCCTCGTGCGTGTAGAGGCCGGACGTGTCGAGCCGCTCGCCGACCGTAATGAGGGCGTTCGGGTCGACGTCACCGTCGACGTGGGCGTCGGAGTAGTAGAGCTTGAAGTCGGCTTGGACGCTCGCAGGAGTGTTGCGGAAGTCGACGACCATCGGAGCGGTCTTGCCCGGGTAGATCCGGTTGAGCCGCGAGAGCGTTTGGACCGTGGCGACGCCGGAGAGCTTCTTGTCGACGTACATCGCCATCAGGCGTGGCTCGTCGAAGCCCGTCTGAAACTTGTTCGCGACGATGAGTACTCGATAGATGCCGTCCTCCCGGAAAGCCCGGCCAACGTCACTCACGCCGTTGATCGACACCTCGGTGACGCTCTCACCGTCTTCGTCGGTGAGCGAGCCTGAGAACGCCGCGAGCGTGTGCAGGTCATAACCTTTTTCTGCGATGTAGGCGTCCATTTTCCGCGACCAGCTCAGGGCCTCTATCCGCGAACTCGTTACGACCATGGCGCGGGCCTGGCCGCCGAGGAGGGGCTGTACATTGCGGCGGAAGTGCTCGACGACGACCCGGACCTTCTGCGCGATCGCGGTCGGATGGAGCCGGGCGTATCGGACGATGGTCGAGACCGCCTCGCCGGTGTTGACCTGGACCTCGATCTCCGACTCGCCCTCGAGGGTGCTCTTCACCCGGAGGAACATGTCGTAGGTCGAGTAGTTGGTGAGGACGTCGAGGATGAAGCCCTCCTCGATCGCCTGCGCCATTGTGTACGTGTCGAAGGCCTCCCAGCGGTCGCCGACCTGGGTGCCGAACAGGCGCAGGGTCTTTCCCTTCGGGGTTGCAGTGAGCGCGACGAATGTGATGTTGGCTGACGCCGCGATGGCCGAGTCCTTGGCGGCCATGAGGTCGGCGGAGCTGATTTCCTCGTCGGGGTCGACCTCAACGTCGACGAGTAGCTCTTTGAGTTGCTTTGCCGCTGAGCCTGATTGCGAGGAGTGAGCCTCGTCGGCCACGACGGCCCATCTTCGGCCGCGCAGCTCCTCGGTGTCCTCGATGAGTTTCATGACCTCGGGGAAGGTCTGCAGGGTGCATGTGATGATGTGATCACCCTCGACCAGCGCCTTTTTCAGCTGTGGCGACTTTGCTCCCGACCTCTCGCCTACGGCTACGACAAGGCCTTTGCTGGACTGCACAAGATTCATGTCATCGCGAATGTTCTCGTCGAGGACCGTGCGGTCGGTGACGACGATGACCGAGTCGAACGTAGACCTTGAGTCGGCGCTCATGTGGCGGATTAGTCGGTGGCTGAGCCACGCAATGGTCTTCGTCTTCCCGGAGCCGGCGGAGTGCCAGATCAGGTAGCGCTTGCCGGGGCCGTTCGCCTCGATATCGGCGACGACTCGCTCGACTGCCCGCAGCTGGTGGAAGCGCGGAAAGACTAGTCGGCCTCCGTCCTTCTTACCGGACTTGTCGGGCTCGAAGAGCGCGAAGTCCTTGAGGATGCGCATAAAGGTCGGGCGCGCCAGGATTCTGCGCCATAGGTAGTTCGTCGACGAGCCGGTACTCGACGGTGGGTTGCCCTCGTGGCCTTCGTTGCCCTGGTTGAAGGGTAGGAAGAGGGTGTCCCCGCCCTGCAGTTTCGTAGTCATGTAAACGAGGTCGTTGGACACGGCAAAGTGGACTAGGGCGCGCCCGGGCGTGAGGAGTGGACGGTTTCTGCCGGGCTTGCGGTCCTCCCTGTACTGGCGGATCGCATGGTTGACGGTCTGCGTGTTGTCGGTCTTGAGTTCCAAAGTGACGACCGGCAGGCCGTTGACGAGGAGCACGACGTCGATGCTCTCGTTGGTCTTTGTGTCGAAGCGCACCTGCCGCAGGATCCGCAGCCGCACCGATTCTGCTGCCTCAACGACCTCGGTCAAGTTCGGATTTGCTGGCGGGAAGGCCATCATCGGGCCGAATCTCGCGGCAGGACGTCCGATCTGAGCGTAGGAGAAGCCCTTTCGCAGCACACCCAGTAGGCCGCCGACCGGGTGTCCGGTCGTCGGGTCCATTCGGGTGGCCTTGGCGAGTTCCTTGGTGACGTGCTCAAGGAGCTTCTGCTCGGCCCCTAGTCTTTGCTCACCGACCAGGTCGCCGGGGACGGCCTTCTCGTACTCATTTGGGTACTGCGTCGCCAGCCAGTGCAGCGCGTCGGCCGGCACCATCGCGAGTCCGACGTCCCAGCCGGTCGGCTTTCCGTCGTCCTCGTACAGCCAACCGCGTTGGGCCAGCTCGGAGCAGAGGTTCTCTTCGAACTCGCGCTCCATAAGCTGCGCGTGGCTCATGCGATTTCCTTCCGTCCGGTGACGACGTCAAGCAGGAACGCGGAGGACCGCTCCACGAGAAGCCCACGAAGATCGGCGATCTTCGCCAGCATTTGGTCGATGCGGTCGGTGACCTTGTCGAGTTGCGAAGTGACTTCGTCAAGCTCGGCAGGGGGTGGAAGTGGTATCGAGAGCGTCAGCAGGTCTCGTACATTGATCCGAGGCGTCCGTACGTTGCCTTGATCAGCTCCACCGATGCCACGTACCCACTGAGCCATGGTTTCGATGAATTGGGGTGACCTCATCACGTACTCTGCCCAACTCGCGGAAAGTCCAGCAATGGGCCGTAAGACTGCGTAGTCGGGGCTTACCAACCCGCTCATTCGTGCCTGCCCCAGACCGCCCTGGAATGCGCGCATGCGGTTGACCACGATGTCACCTGCATGGGCGACCTTGTACTTAGAGAGGTCCGCACCCGCCTGCTGCCCCGACGACGAGTTTTCGCGGAGCCCAACGCCGTGGTGAATTGAAACAGAGAGAAGTGGGAGGTCGCTGTTGTCGCCTCCAGCCCGTAGGTCTACTTCGTCCATGAGCCACTGAAGCCGGACCGTTTCGAAACCCATTGAGTGGACAGTTGACCACGTTGCGGTCCTGCGGGCACGCAGTAGCGCGACTAGCTGATCAAGCTGGCCTATCATCACCTCGGTCCGATCCATGTGCGCGGCGATCTGCCGTTGTATCTCACGGGGCGGCAGTGGGACACGGATGCGCGACATCCGCGTGAAGTTGGTGGACCACAAGTCGTCCACGATCCCTGTGCCCCAACGGAAGAACTCGTCCTGGAAGGCGATGCTACGGAAAAGATGATGGGCGTATCTGGGGAAGAGGAGTTCGGGCTTCGGTGTCATGACGGAGTAGACGACTGATACGCTTCCGTCCTGACTCGCAAGCCCGGAGGCTCCTCGTCGATCCGATCGCGAGTTTATGACCAGATCACCGGCTCGGACGAGCTTCCGATCAACTTCGGTCTGTGACTTCGCCACGCCCGCGAGCTGTGGTGTCACCCCAAGCTTGCCGACCGACAGGGCAGGAAACTCCGTCTCACCGACCTTTTCGTTCCGCTCGACGACGATGGATCCGACCGGAGCCATGAGGTAAGTAGAGCTCTCGAGCAGCGATTGGTGGACCGGCTGATCGGTCACTGCTCGCTCACCAGCTTGAACATTTCGGAGAGCTCGCCCATGAGCTCCTGTACCTCTGAGTCGATCTCGTCGAGCGGGCGTGGGACCCGGGGCGTGAAGAATATTCGGGTGAAAGGGATCTCATTTCCGTGCTTCGCCTTTGTCTCGTCCCACTGAGCGTCAGGCGAGAACGGGACCACCTCGCGGGCCATGTGCTCGGCCAGATCTTCGCTGAGAGGTACGCGTTCTGTGATCTTCCACCCGCTCAGCGTGACTGCGTTACCCTTCCGGTCGACGGCTGGCGGCGCTGAGTCGTCAGGCGCGGCCATCGCCTTCATCACGGCATCCACCAGGCCCACCGGAGCCTTCAGCCCGGCCGCCTTCGCCGCGTGCGGGAACGTCTCAGGCAGCTCGTTCCAGCTGGCGCCATCGAGCGTCTTGAGCACGGCCGCGTGCGCGTCCGTGAAGTCCTTACGGTCGCGCAGCCCCTCGACGGCGTCGTCACTGAAGCGTGCAACCAGGCGCGCCTGCTTGTAGACCGGAACGTCCCGGAACCTGAAATCGTCCGGAGTCATCACCCGCGAGATCTCGGAGTCCGCGCGCTCAAACGCTTTATACGCCTCTAGAACCGGGTTCCGATTCGCTCGTTTCATCTGCCGACGCTTCTCACCCATAGGCCTGCGCAGAAGCGTCCACTGGTCCGAGCCATCGATCAGTTGGATCTTCCCAGTACGCTCCGGGTCCTTGTTCGTGTCCAGGATCCAGACGAAGGTCGGGATGCCGGTTCCGTAGAACATGCTCGGTGGTAGGGCGATGATGGCATCGATGAGGTCCTCGTCGAGGAGCCAATCACGGATGGCGGTCGGTCCCTTGTCGCCGTTGAACAGCGGGGCCGCGTTGGAGACCACCGCTGCGCGCCCGCCTTGGCCGTTCTTGCCAGCGGGACTGAGCTTCGATGCGCAGTGTGCCAGGAACAGCATCTGTCCGTCACTGATGCTCGGGAGGCCGTGGCTGAAACGGGATCCTGGGGTCTTCGCCTGGTCCCTTACCGACCTTTCCTCAACCTCCCAGTCGATCCCAAACGGAGGGTTCGAGAGCACATAGTCGAAGGTCTGCCCGGCGTAGAAGTCCTCGATGAGGGTGTTGCCCTGCTTGATGGCGTCAGGGCGGCCGCCCTGGATGAGGAGGTCGGCCTTTCCGAGGGCAAACGCGGAAGGCATGAGTTCTTGGCCGTAGAGCGTGACATCGATTGTTTCGTTCATCCGCCGCAGGGCCTCCTGGGCGATGAGCAGCATTCCGCCGGAGCCGGCTGTCGGGTCGTAGATCGAGCGGGCCGTGCTGTCCCCAGCGAGGGTGTCATCGTCGTTCGCGATCAGGACGTCGACCATGAGTTTGATGGCGTCGCGCGGAGTGTAGAAGTTGCCGGCGGCCTTCCCCTTTTTGTTGAACGCCCGGTACATGACGTCCTCGAAGACGTCGCCCATGCCTGTGTTGCTGAGACTGGTCGGACTGAGATCCAGCGTCGAGAAATGCTTGACGACTGCGTGAAGGCGGTTGGCGTCGGCGAGGACTTTCGCGCGCCGGTTGAAGTCGAACGAGACCCAGATGTCGGCGATGTTGTTCGAGAACCCGTCGATGTAACTCTTAAGGGACTTGTCCACGTTGTCGTCGACCGACGCGATTGTCGCGAGGTCGAGCCGCGAGACGTTGTAGAAGCCCAGGCCGAACTTATCCTTGACTGCGATGTCGATGAGGTGCTGGGGCATGCCGGTGAAGGCGTCGACGTACTTGATGACGTCGTCCTTGCTGTCGGCGAGCATGCACTCGAGACGGCGGAGAACCGTGAACGGGAGGATGTAGTCCCCGTAGTCCTCTTCATCGACTATGTTGCGCAGGTACTTGTCTGCCGTGTCCCAGACGATCCGAGCCGTCGTCTTCCTCAATACCTCTGCCGACTCGGCCATACTCACCTGTTCCTGCTCGATCCGCCGTTTGTATCAAGGACTTTACATAGGCTCGTGTATCACGGATGTGACATCTCGTCTCGGAGGCGGGCGGAACCGGCGTAAACACCTGCGGTTGCCCCTGACATGAATCCGACGGGTCCCAGGTGGCGAGGTGCCCGCGCCGGCTGGCCGACTTCGTCGGGCAGGTCGTACCGTTCACACCTGAGTCGTCGAGACCACATTCACGGTTGGCAGCCCTAGGTCGGTGTGTCGTTTGAGTCGGCGTTGTACCTCGGTCCTTTTGCTGCGCAGGAATGCCAGGGTGAGGTCGATCCCTTCGATTTCGCCCAGCCAGTTCTCGGTGTGGGTGCGGTCTCGTCGCTTGAGAAGGCTGGCTTCGATGTCGTCGAGGCGCGGGAGCATCTTGGGGTCGACGTGGAGCATGGGGCAGCGGATGCAGGCGTGTTCGTGGCTGCATGGTGTGGCGTAGGGGCGGCCACAGCCGCCGAGTTCGACTTTGCGTTTGTCGAAGTGCGCTTCGAATTCGGCCCATTCGGTGGCGGTGACGGGCGGGTATTCCTCTGGTGGGCGGAGTGCGCGCCGGCGTTGGAGGTGGGCTTGGTAGTGGCGGGTGACGTCTTCGTTGAAGACGGCGACGTAGCCGCGGGTGGTTTCGAGGTCGAGGTGGCCGAGGAGGGCGGCGCCGATGTGGATGGGTAGGCCGTTGTTGACCAGTTCGGTGGCGAATAGCCGGCGGAAGTCGTGGGGCCGGAAGTGAATTCCCTTGAAGCGGGGGTCGGTGGTGGCGATGTCGGCGCACACGTTGCGTAGGTGTGTGCCGATCGCGCCGGTGGTCATCACTTCGATGCGTTGGCCGATGCGGCGTTGGAACAGGAATGGTTGCGGGTCGCTGGTGATGCGTTCGTAGTCGTCGTACCGGGTGGCTAGCGGCACGGTCGCTCGACCGGCAGTAATGCGGCGGATGATGCAGGCGATGACGTGGAACAGATCCGCGGACATGGGTATCACTCGTTCGCGATCGGTTTTGGACGGTGCCACTACCAGTAGTGCGATGACTTCACCGTTGGGTCGTCGGTACTGACGTACGCTCAGCTGGGACAGTTCGGTGAGTTCTTCGATGCGTAGTCCGCTGTGCCGCAGAGTTTCTACGATGGCCCATCCCCAGAACGCGGCGTCTTCTTGACGGGTGACATCGATGCCTTTGCCGGCTTGGTGGTCGTGCACCCGGACTCGTGGCGCGACGCCTTGGGCGGCTAGGCGGCGGTCTTCGCGGGAGTAGATGCGGGTGTAGGTCCGGTCGCCGACGGTGAACTGCTGCTGGTCCTCGACATCGGTGGCGGTGTCGAGGAGGGTGCGCCACGTCTCGTACCGGGCTGCGACGGCGTCGATGAGTGCCGGTAGCAGCGGTTGCAGGGTGCGGATGGTGGCGTGGGTTCGTTCGCGGACGCGGTGTCTGTGGTTCATCAGCATGCGGATGTCGCTGCGCGGGACCGGGCAGGGCGCGGCCCAGTGCGCCCACTTCTCGGGCTCGTGAGTGGCCCACAGATTGATATCGAAGTACATGGTCCGCACCGCGCCGAGGACAGTTGCCTGGTCGGTGCGCGGGCTGCCGTCATCGCAGACCGTGATGTGTTCTCGCCACCGGGCGTAGAGCTCTTGGGAGATGCGGAGGTCGGTTTGTCCGGGGTTGAACTGTTCGATCGCCAGCCAGAACAGCTTCGTGATGAGGTGTGCCTGTCGTGCCAGGGAGGCGTAGTCGATCTCGGCGCCGCGGCGATCGAGGTAGTCGATGAGGAGCTGCCGTACCGGCTGGCTGGCGACCGGATACTGGTCAACCATCTGCGTGGTTGTTAGCTGCGGTGCCCGGAGGGCACCCCGCAGCGTGGGCGGTGCTGAGGCTCGAAAGTGCCCGCATCCGTGCAGGACCTGCCAGGCCAAGTGTCCGACGTACTTGCCGAGGTGTTCACCGTTGCGATCGGTCAGTGCGCGTGTGCGGACTGCGTAGTCCATGAATGCTTCGGGTGTGAGATCGGCGATCGGGATGCCTTGGTAGGTCAGCGCGGTGCACACGTCGAAGATCGCCCACCGTTTGAACTTGTCGCTGGCATCGGACTCGTCGACGGTGGTGATAAAGCGCTGCAGCTCGGGATCGCCTTCGGCTTGGGCGAACTCGTGGGAGTAACGCATCAGTTTGTTGACCCGAAAGGCTTGCAATGTCGGGCGGATCACGCGCAGCGCGAACAGCGCTTCAACGCCCTGCGCGAACTCGGCGCGGGCAGTCGTTGTGCCTATGGGGGAGGCGTCGCCGGCGGGCAACAGTCGAGTATTGAGTTCGCATGCGTCCCAGCGTTGTTGCCACGTTTCGCCGGGATAACCGCGCAGGTAGTCACCGATCTTATCCAGCCCGCGGTTACGGCTGCGCCGCCGATGGACTGGCTCGGGCCACACGCTGGTAGCGAGCGCAACAATCGTCAACATGGGGGCCGCTGACAGGTCGCCGTAGCGGTGCACTGCCCGCGGCACGGCGGGGTGAGCGATGATCGTGGGTCTGGTGTAGCGGGTTGCTGGCGCTGTGTCGTCGGGCTGGCGGGGTATCCTGGCGCGTTCACTGCTTCTATTCACCGAAAACCGTCGCGATGTCGTCGGCGCGGTACCCAGGGCTATAGGTGGGTTCGAGGCGGGGGCGGGTGAAGTGTTCCTGGAGTTTTTCGTGGAGTTCTTCGATGCGTGGTTGCAGGTATTGCTCTGTTGCTGACAGGTGCCGGTGGCGCAGGATGGTCTGTACCTCGGGCAGTGTCAGATTGGGATCGTTGACCATCCGTGCGGCCGCTGTGTGCCGAAAGTCGTGCAGAGTCCAGTTCGTGCCCAGTACGGCATTGGCGCGCTGCATGATTCGTCGCATCGCCCAGTACGTCAGTGGTCGCGGCTGGCCACGAAGGGTCCGCCACACCGGTTCGGCGGGTCCTGGTGTTCCGCACTGTTGGAAATACTGGGCCAGATAGGTGAACGCCTCGGGGGAGCCCGGCACCGCGGCCACTTCACGGCTGCCCTTGGACACCACCCACAGCTTCTTGTTCGCCCAGTCCACGTCTGCTCCCGTTACGCCCAACAGTTCGCCGGCCCTGGCGCCCGAGGACACGTAGAAGGCCAGCAACGCACGGTCACGGTCGTGAGACATCGTCGCGAACAGCTCTTCCCACAGGCCATCTGGGATCGAGCGGGGAACCCGGCGTGGGCTCCGTTGGCGCAGTGGTCCTCGCCGTTGCGGCGCATTAGGTTCGAGCGGACTGTGGCGGGTCATCCGGCGTCGCGCGGCAGACGCAGGAACCGGGTTAAGAAGTGGGCCGCGTCCGTAGAGAAGGTGGAACTCGTAGAACCCGGAGACAACGGTCAGTGCATGGTTGATCGTCGACGGCGCGTACCCCCTTGCCAGCAACGGCTTTCCGGTGCGTAGGTTCACCGAGCCGGGTTGCGGTGCCGATTGGTTACTGCGTCGGCGTTGGGGATTCGGCGTGGTCCGCAGCCAGCCCACCAGAAGTTCGACGTCGGAGGTGGTGGCGCGATCCCAGTCGACGTTGACCACCGTCAGAATCCTCCACCAGCGAAGCAGATCGTGGGCATACGATCGCACCGTCAAGGGGCTCATATCCGACAGCGCCAGGCTCGTCAGTTAGTCGACGATCGGTGCGACCCCCACATCGTCGATGAGCACGACATAGGCCGGAACCGCTGGAGGCAGACGCCGGGACACCTCGCCGACCGCGGGCACGTCGATTTGCCCCTCGAGCACTCTGCGTCTCAGATCGTCCATCAACTGCCTCCACCACAGGTCCGATACATGTGTTGGTGCAGTTAACAGGACGGCTGGTGCATGGCGCGACAGCGGCAAACCCCAACGCGTATTGACCTCCCAGACCCGACGGACGCAGAGCGCCTCAGCCACCGCGGTTGAGGCGTTCTTGCGTTGACAGGCGCCGGCTCACGAGCCCAGCCTGACCATGTTCCTGGCACTAGGTGCTCAGGAGTTTCTCCACCAACGAAGAGAGTGGAAACAGGTAATCGATCAGGCTCACTGCGAGGGTCACAGTCAACACCGATGCAGCACACACGCCCAGCAGAGGCAACGGCACAAGACCACCGTTATGGAGCCGTGCGCCGACACTGTAAGGCTCCAACGCCAAACGCGTTCGCCGCAGACCCCAGACCGCCCCGCCCAGCCCCAACCCACTCGCGATGAGCAGCGCGAGTAGCAGCGCAGGCACTCCCAAGTTGTGGCCAACCGGATATCCCGTCACACACCCCACGCCAACCGCTACGGCCCACGACCAGCCTCTGAGCGTGCCGATAGCGATCTGCGACACCGGCGACTCACCGAGCCCGCCGACGAAAAGCGCCACCCCCAGAACCAACCCAGTCACCACCGCGACAACGGCGATGTGCCAGGTGCCATCCCATACCGTCCACGAGTTCACCACGTCGCTAGCTGACATCTCGTTGCTCCCCGCATGCGTTCGGCTAAGTCCCGATCAAGAGCGATCATGCTGCATCGATCCGACAATCGGCGTCACCGCGCGAAGCGAATCGTAATCGTGAGGTCAGCACCGGTCTCTCAACCGTGCGAGTGTTCGCCGCGGCCGGGCCGCCATGGAGGAAATGTCGCAACTGGGCTCGACGGGTAGAGCATCATGGTGCGCATGACGCGCACCGACGAGACTTGGCACCGACTGCGGGAGTGGACGACTGGGCAGCCTCCGGCCGAGCGTCTGGCAGCGCTGGTCTTGGATGCCGAGGGCTACGAGAGCATCGATCCCTCGCACCCCTTGGGCGGTCCGGACGGTGGAGCCGATGCGCTCGTCAAGAAGAACGGCCAGAAATGGATCATGGCGGTCTACTTCCCCCGGGGACAGCAGACGCTCGCCGACATCACATCCAAGCTCTCCGCAGACATCACCTCGGCCAAGAAGAAGGAGGAACACCTGACCGGCCTGGTGTTCGTCACAAACCAAGAGCTGCGACTGGCCGAACGCAGAGATCTCGGCCTCCTCGGCGACGGTATCGACATCGACCTGATCCACCTGGAGCGGCTCACAACCATCCTCGACCGCCCCCACATGACCCAGGTCCGCGAACAGTTCCTGGACATAAAGGCCGGCCCCCGGCCGATCCTCGTGTCGGTCGAGATTCAGGGCACCGCGCGCGCCTTCGATCGCGCCGACGAGGTGCGGGACGCGCTCGTCGAGATCCGCGAGAAAGAGGTGCAGGAAAGCAACGAGAAGAACAAACAACACGCGAGCGAGCCCCGTTCCTTCATGCAGCTACACGGTGCCTTCGCAGCGATGGGCCTCTCGGAGCCGGACCGCACGGTGCTCAGCGCTGACCAGATCGCCGCGAAGGTGGCCCGCTTCCGTGAACGACTGGCGGCCCGTTGGCCGGAGTGCCAGGACTACCTCGCCCGGATCGCCTGGCCCGCGGTCCACTTCACCGTCACCAACTGCGAAGAGTCATTTTTGACCGACGTCGAGGTGATCCTTACTTTCCATGGCGCTCGAGGGCTCGAGTACGACGACATCGACGAGTTCGAATGGGAGCGGCTCCAAGACCCGAACTGGGAACCGCCGGCAGGCCCGTTCGGCATTCCAGTGGCTCCGTCTTTGCCGAAGTTCACGCCGAAGGATCACCCGGTCGACTGGCGACACAACGAGTCCGGTGATCTGGAAGTCACAATCAACCTTCCCAGGCTTCGGCCCCATCCCCCAGCGCGGCAGGAATACGACGATGTCGTCGTGATCGTGGACGACCCAGGCCGCGAGTCGATCACCGTGACCTACACCGTGACCGCCGAGGGCTACGGAACCGTATTCGAGGGTGAGGCCACTGAACTACCGGTCGAGCGAATCCACATGTTCGACTCGCTCCAAGCCGCGTACGCCGCGGTACACCCTGATGCGGACTGATCAGCTGCTCACCGCACCGAGCCGATGACCTCTGTCCCGGGGTGTTCGTCGGGAGTATCGACGCTGACCGTCACATGGACCCCGACCTTGTCTCCCATCGCCACCAATGCATCCAGCGAGAACCGAGACACCTTCCCGGTCATCAACTCCGACACCCGCGGCTGAGTCACCCCCAGATTCGCCGCCGCCACCGTCTGCGACCACCCGAACGCCTCAATCCGATCCCGCACCGCACGCATCAACGCCGAACGCACCTTCATGTTCGCCGCCTCGGCCGGACTGTCGGTGATGTCATCCCACACACTCATCGCTTGCCACCCTTCTGATCTCGACGCTCACGAGCAATCTCGGCGGCCTCGCCATACCGGCGCCGGCCCATCTCGATATCGCGCGCAGACGTCGTCTGCGTCTTCTTGGTGAACACGTGCAGCACATACACGCACTCGTCGAACTTCGTCACATAGAACGTGCGAAACGCACCCTCCGCGGTCCGCACCCGGATCTCACGACACCCCGACCCCACCGACGACATCGGCTTCCAATCGTCAGGATCACGCCCGAACTGCACCTGCTCGAGCTGAAACCCCACATCCTGCTTCGCCGCATCCGGCAACGCCCGCAGATCCGACAATGACGACCCCACCCACACAATCGGCGCTTCGCGATCACCATGCAACACCCCACCATCGTATACCGATAGCGATATAACCGGCAGCTGAATTACGTCTGTACTGGCGCATGTGTACCTGAACGCCTACAGTGCGAGTGTGCCTGCACAGGCACACTCGGCCGGGGGCTCTCGCCCCCGACTATCGCCACAGAAAGAAGGTCGAGGAACCCATGTCCACCACCCACACCCTGCCGACGTTCACTCACATCAGTGCCGTCGACGCCGATCCCGTCATGCGCCGCCACGACGCCGCCGCTCAGCTCAACATCTCCTACGAGAGGCTGGTCAAACTCATCGGCGCCGGACTCATCCCCGAGCCCATCCCGACCCTGACCATCCGGTCCCTGGCGGGCCGGCCGTTCCTGGCAGCACACGGCGGCGAGCTGACCGTGCTGCGCACCGGCGCGCGCACCGCGGCCAACGACTCCACGAACCGGCCCCACATCGGCGCCCACATCGACTACGACAACCCCGAACTCGACGCCACCGCCCTGGGCTGGTGGCGCTCCGATCCCGAACGCGTCCTGCGTAACCGACTGTTCGTCGAGACAGTCTCCACCTACCCCTTCGCCGTCTGGGACATCGACGAGCACCTCGGCTCGCGCGGTGAAGACACCGACCTGCGGCATCACTACGCCGGCCAGCTCCTCGCACGACTGCGCAACCGCGACAACCCCATCCCCGACGACGAGGCCATCATCTTCGCGATGGCCGACGAGCAGACCGTCGTCACCAGCCCCACCGCGCTACAGCGGTCTCCGCTCGTGGCCGCGGCCCAGAAGATCATGACCAGCCGCATCAGAGTCGACAGCGGAGGCCCGATCGGCTACCTCGAGCCCGAACACACCACCTAGAGTTCTTCGTTTCGGGCCCCGGGCGTGCGCTACGCACACCCGGGGCCGAACGGTATCCACCGGTCGTCTCGGTCACCGCCATGACCAGCTAGTGATTCGCCGTCACATCGCCGCGGTCCGGGTCGAGGACCTCCACGCTCGCGTCGGTGTCCCTGGCATAGGCCTGGGCCTCGGCATGCTCGACGTCAGTGAACGCCCGAACCTGCGCCGGCCGCCCCGGAGGCCGCACGATCAGGGTGAGGTCAGCCAACTCGACGCGGACGCGCTTGGGTGCGCGACGGTCGCTGATCCCGCCGGCGGTTTCGATGTTCTCGGTCATGGCTCATCCTTCGTCGTCACAGGCTCGGCAGGGCGGATCGCGCCGGCAGCAACTGTCAACGGGATCGAAGCGTGCGACTGCTCGTTCGCGCTCGACACCCGCACCGAGACCACCGCAACCCACCGCCCGTCGCTGGCCTGGAGCCAGGCGTGCTGCCAGCCCTGCATGCGTTGATCGAGGCGCGCACCGCCGGTACGAACCCGCAGGGGCACCGTATTGGCCGGAGTGAATCCGCCGGCCATGCCCGCCGCGGTCATGTCGACCCACACCGGGCGCGGCGGATCGAACACCCGCAGCGTCCGCCGATCAGACCACCCCTCGAACATCCATTCGAGTCTAGCTGTAGGATCGCAGGCACGGGCGTGTGATGTATCGCGACATAGGTGACAGTTCTGCATCAGGACATCGGTGACACTCGGCGTATCAGGACTTCGGTGACAGTACGGTCTTCTTGCTGGGGCGAGGGCCGCGTGGTTGCCGGTTGCCGACGTAGGTGATGCCAGGGCTGGGTCGGGGGTGTTCGACCAAAACTTCCCCGTCGGTATTGGCAATGACGATCGTGTTGTCGTCGGCGGCGACGAGGACCTGCTCGAAGGCGTGATCCACATCGACCATGTAGGTGACTGCGTCCACGCTGATGGTCCCGGAGGTGCTGACAGTTCTGAGCTGGACGCCGGCGGGTAGTTCGGTTGGGGGTCGCAGTGCGGGCCGCGGGCGCGGTACCGGCGGGTCGAACAACGGCCGCCCGGTTACGGGGCGCGGCGCATCGGCGATGGGGGTGGCCTGCCACGCTGCCAATGGTGTGACCCGTCCTGGAAGTCCTTGGTGAGGCCGTTGAGTGTTGTAGATGTGATCGAACGCGTCAACCTGGGCCTGCAACTCGGCCAGGGTGTCAGCCAATGGCTGCTTGTCCAGATACCGGAACAGCGTCTGATGGAATCGCTCGTTCTTTCCCTGCGTGGTCGGCTTGTAGGGCTTGCCGGTGATCGTTTCCACCCCGAGCACGCGGACGTGCTCGACGAGCTGGCCGAGACGTCCGCGCCGGGAGGGGTTGAGCGCGGGCCCATTGTCGGTGAGGAGTCGTTGAGGTACTCCGTGGGCGCTCACTGCTTTGTCGAACACGGCGATCGCAGCCTCAGCGGTTTCACCGTCGGCCACATGTGAGCCCACGGCGTAGCGCGAGTGATCGTCGATGAGCTGCAGGATGACGCACCTGCGGCCACCGGTCAGGACGTACTCGGTGCCATCGAGTTGCCAGCACGCATTCGGCGCCGGGTAGACGAACCGCCGCCACGCCGAGCGGGGCTTCTTCTTCGGCTCACGGCGAGCGACACCGGCTTCGCGGAAGATCCGGGCCAGCGAGGCCGTCGAAGGCACCTGCGTCAACCCCATCGACTGCATCTTGTCGTGCACGCTGATCGGCCCGTGATCCAGACCGGATGCTTCCAACGCGGCGCGCACGGCCACCGCCTGCGCTTTGACCTCCTCATTGAGCGCTGACGGGCTCGATTTCGGGCGGCGGGTACGGGGTTCCAGGACCGCCGCCGGCCCATCCACTCGTGCTCGTTTACGCAACTCGTAGAACGACTTCCGCGAAATCCCGTGTTCGGCGCAGAATGTCGAGACCGCTCCGCGGGGTGCATCATCAGGCCACTGCGAGATCGCCAGCCGCACGACAGGATCGATAGGTTCGTTAACTGCCACCGCCTGAGCGTCGAGTGCTCGCAGCGTGAACCGAAGACTGAACCGTCCTGGGTCTGGTGGAGACCGTGATCTCACCAGGAGAATACG
>ERZ501064.71-NODE-71-length-27836-cov-10.237716_pt1 | contig 27836 bp, 25 predicted proteins | sample MGYA00510851_ERZ501064 | MGnify/ENA primary metagenome ERZ501064 (study PRJEB25958, sample SAMN03398529) | human skin metagenome | study: EMG produced TPA metagenomics assembly of the Human Skin Microbiome Metagenome (human skin metagenome) data set. | reverse complement strand
CGTGCGCGGCCACCGCGCAACCGAGTTCGGCGGAGTCGGCGAGACCGAGCCCGCGCAGGCTGCCGGTCAAGAACCCGGCGGAGAACGAGTCGCCGCAACCAGTGGTGTCCACGACGTCCACCTCGAACGCCGGCACCGTGACCACATCGTCGCCGGTCACGACCAGCGCGCCGTCGGCGCCGCGGGTGAGCGCCACGCAACCGACACCGCGGTCCAGGAGCGCCCGTGCGCCGTCGGTGAGGTCGTCGGTTCCGGTCAGTCCCCGGGTCTGCTCGTCGTTGGGCAGCAGGTAGTCGAGGTGGGGAAGTGCGTCGGCGATCCACTCGAGAAGGCCGGGGTCGCCACCCGACAGCAGATCGGCCGACGTCGTGATCCCGCGGTCGCGCGCCCGGCCGAGGAGCTCTGCGGCGACCGCGCCGCCGAGGAACTCCGGGCCGCCGAGGTGCAGGTGGTCGAGCCCGGCCAGCGCGTCTGCACCCAGGTCGTCGAGCGTGAACTGCGCATTCGCCCCGATGCAGTGCCACGCGGGACGGTCCCCGTTGGGTCGCACGGGTATGACCGATGACGACGTCTGGACCCCGGGCTTCGGAACCAGGCCGCCGGTGTCGACGCCTTCGGCGTCCAGCAGTGCGGTCAGCGAACGCCCGATCGTGTCGTCGCCGATCGCTCCGTGGGTCCGGACCGTGGCGCCCAGCCGACTGAGGACGAGCGCGGTTCCGCCCGCGGTACCGGCGGCGGAGAAACCGATGGACTGGACGAGCGCGCCGTCGGACCCCGCCGGGATGGACTCGATCCCGACGACGTGGATGTCCAGCACATGGACGCCCACGGTTGCGATCGTCGGCGGTTCGAGCAGCGGTGAGGGTGTCACGTCCGGTTCTCCTTGGGTGTCCCGTAGTCCAGCCGGATCGCCTGGGCGACAGTGGACTGCTGTTGGTCCTCGGTGAGTTCGCGAGGCCGGCCCATGCTGCTGGTCCGGTGAAAGAGGGTCGCGAGCCATTCCAGCAGCAGGGCGTTCTCCACCGCGTGGGCCAGGCTGGAGCCGCGTGCCACCGAACCGTGGTTCGCCATCAGCGCGACCTGGGTGTCGACCAGCGCGTCGGCGACGATCCCGGCGAGCTCCGGGCTCCCGAACGTGGCGTACGGCGCGACCGGGATGGCACCGCCGAGGCCGAGTTGCTGGTAGTGCAGCACCGGTAACGAGGTCAGTCCGCTGACGCAGGCGACCGCGGTCCCGAAGGGTGCGTGGGTGTGGACGATCGCCTGTGTGCCGGTTTCCTCGTAGACGCGGAGGTGCAGGTCCAGCTCGGACGACGGCGCGATCGGCCCGTCGACGACGTCGCCGGCAAGGGACACCACCGTCACGTCGGTCGCGGCACAGTTCGCGAGCACGACCCCGGTTCCGGTGATCGCGACGTGATCGCCCGCACGCGCCGACACGTTGCCGGAGGTGCCGATCAGCAGACCTTCGGCCGCCAGCCGTCGAGCGGCTGCCGCGACCTCGTCGCGTATCGACGGGTCGCTCATCGGCCGAATGCGTCGGTCCGCACTCCGCGGAGAAGGATCGCCGGGCATGTCGCGGAACTCGGAGCGCATTCGGTACGTTGGGACCACATACCGGACATTTACGCACATGCCTTTGCTCCCGGCACCCGGTATGAAACACCCGAGCACCAGCGAGAGAGACGATGAGACGCGGAAAGCGCCGAAAACGCCGACGACACCAGTCGGCCCCCTGTTGTGAATTGAATGACCCGGGTGTTCCGCCCGGCCCCGACACCGGGACGGTCTCATGCTGACCCTCCTCGGAATCGGACTCGGAATCCTGGTGGTCTTCCTGATCACCGCCCTCACCGGTTACTTCGTGGCCCAGGAATTCGGCTACATGGCGGTCGACCGGTCCCGCCTCAAAGCCCGTGCCGAGACCGGTGACGCCGCCGCGAAACGCGCGCTCGCGGTCACCCGCCGCACGTCCTTCATGCTCTCCGGCGCCCAGCTGGGCATCACTGTCACCGGCCTTCTCGTCGGCTACGTGGCCGAACCCCTGATCGGTTCCGGCGTCGGCGAGCTGCTCGGCGGCGTGGGTATCCCGGTGGGCGTGGGTGTCGCGATCGGCACGATCATCGCGATCATCTTCTCCACCGTCGTGCAGATGGTCTTCGGTGAGCTGTTCCCCAAGAACCTCGCCATCGCCCGGCCCGAGCCGGTCGCACGGTGGCTCGCCCGTTCGACGACGATCTACCTGGCCGTATTCGGTTGGCTCATCGCATTGTTCGACAAGTCGTCGAACCTGCTGCTGCGAGCGCTGCGCATCGAGCCCGTGCACGACGTCGAGCATTCGGCGTCGGTGCGCGACCTCGAGCACATCGTCGCCGAGTCCCGCGACGCGGGTGACCTGCCCGACGAGCTGTCCGTCCTGCTCGACCGTGTGCTCGAATTCCCCACGCGCACCGCAGAACACGCGATGATCCCGCGACCGAACACCGATCATGTCGACGCCGATCTGGCGGCGGGTGAGGTGCTGACACTGATGAGCACCGGCCACACGCGGTACCCCGTGCTGGCCGGCGGTGACGACGAGGTACGCGGCGTGATCCACCTCCAGGACCTCCTGGAGTGGAGCTACGCGCTGAAAAAACAACCGCCGCAGGCTGATTCGTCGGCCACCGCGGTCGACCTGTGTCGTCCCGCAGTGGTGGTGCCCTCGACACTCCCGCTGCCCGAGGTGTTGGAGACCCTCGCGGACGCACACGACGAGATGGCGGTGGTCATCGACGAATACGGCGGCTTCGCCGGGGTCGTGACCGCCGAGGACATCGCCGAGGAACTGGTCGGCGAGATCGACGACGAACACGACTCCGAGGCGACCGTCGCGATCGAGGAGAGCCCCGAGGGATGGCGCGTGCGGGGTGACGCACACGTCGACGAGGTCTCCCGGACCGTCGGCTGGGACCTCCCCGAAGGCGACTACGAGACGATGGCCGGACTGGTGATCGCCGAATTCGTCGGACTCCCGGAGGTCGGGGACACGGTGACGATCGAGATCGATCCCGATCCGTCGACCCTGCTCGAAGACGACGAGGCGCCACCCCGCACCGTGCGGGCCACGGTCCTCGAAGTCGACAAGCGCGTCCCCGCTCTGCTGTCGATGAGCGTGGCACACAACGACAACAACCCGGGCGAGAAGAGCCCGGACGACAAGAACCGGGGCGAGAAGAAGAACCCGGCCGAGAACGGAGAGGAGAGCGACAATGGATAACCCGTGGGTCGTCGCGGCCGTCACCGTGGGCCTGATCGCGTCCAGCGCCTTCTTCGTCGCGGTCGAGTTCGCCCTCATCGCCGCGCGTCGGCACCGGCTCGAAGACGCGGCCGCGACCAGCGGCAGCGCCCGCGCAGCACTGCGCAGCGCATCGGAACTGTCGGTGCTGCTCGCCGGGTCGCAGCTCGGCATCACGGTGTGCACGCTCGCACTGGGTTCGGTCACCAAACCCGCTGTGCACCACTGGCTCACGCCGCTGTTCGCCGGGTGGGGTCTGCCGTACTGGTCGGCCGACGTGATCGGCTTCGTCCTCGCCCTCGTCATCGTGACGTTCCTGCACCTCGTCGTCGGTGAGATGGCGCCGAAGTCGTGGGCCATCGCCCACCCCGAGAAGTCGGCGATCATGCTCGCGATCCCGATGCGCGCCTTCATGTGGGTGACCCGTCCGTTCATCGTCCAGCTCAACCACCTCGCCAACTGGTGCCTCAAGCGCGTCGGCGTCGAGCCGGTGGATCAGGTCGCGACCGGGCAGGACAGCGACGCCCTCCGCCACCTGGTGGAGCACTCGGCCACCGTGGGCACACTCGACGAGCGGTACCACGCCCACCTGACGAGTGCCCTGGAACTGGAGTCGTTGACCGTCGGCGACGTCGTGACCCCCAACGACCATCTGGCCGTGGTCGGTCCGGCCGCGGACGCCGATGAGATCCAGACGGCCGGCCGGACCTCGGGCCACCTGCGGCTGCTGGTGCGCGACGATGCGTCCGGGGCGCCGGTCCGCGGTGTCGTGCATGTGCGCGACAGCCTGACCGCGTCGCCCGGCACCACGGCGGCCGATCTCATGCGCCCGGTCCTGAGCGTCGAGTCGGCGCAGCCGGTGTACGAGACGCTCACCGCCATGCGGGAACAGCGCGCCCACCTCGCGCTCGTCACCGATGGGGGCCGCGCGGTCGGACTCATCACCATCAACGACGTGCTCCAGCGGTTGCTGGCGACCACGGCGTAGGAGGCGGCCGGGGCCGCTAGGTCCACTCGTCGGCCGTCAGGAACCACGGTTCGGTCGGCAGCGCGGCGGGGTCGAACCGGTTCGCCAGTTGCTCTGCGCGCACGGGCTCGTCCCGGCCGCCGAGCCCCAGTGAATGGGCGATGCGGGACAACACGGTCGACGTCGCCACCCCTGCGGCGGCGAGGTCGGCCAGGGTCACCGCCCCGTCCCGCTTGCTGAGCCGGATTCCGTTGGCGTTGAGCACCATCGGGACGTGCGCGTACGTCGGCGGGGTCTTCCCGAGCAGCGTCGCCAGGTAGGCCTGCCGGGGCGCCGACGACAACAGATCGTCCCCGCGGACGACCTGGTCGACGCCCTGCGCGGCATCGTCGACGACGACGGCCAGGTTGTAGGCCGGGGTGCCGTCGTTGCGCAGCAGCACGAAGTCGTCGACCGCGCCCATGTAGGGGCCGTGCAGCAGGTCGTCGACGCCGTACTCCCGGACGTCGGCCCGCAGCCGGATCGCGGGTGGCCGGGTGGCACGGCGTTCGTCGCGTTCGGCGGCGGTGAGGTCGCGGCACGTGCCCGGGTAGGCGCCCTGCGGCGCATGGGGTGCGGACGGCGCGTCGAGGATCTCTCGGCGGGTGCAGAAACACTCGAAGGTGCGGCCGGCGTCGCGCAGGTCGTCGAGGACGGCACGGTATGCCTCGAGCCGGTCGGTCTGGTGGACGACGGGCGGGTCCCAGTCGAGGCCCAGGGCCGCGAGATCGGACAACTGCCGGGAATCCGCACCCTCGACGGCTCGGTCGAGATCCTCCATCCGGATCAGGAATTGTCGGCCGGTGGTCCGTGCGAAGAGCCAGGCGAGCAGGGCGGTCCGCAGATTGCCGACGTGGAGGTCCCCGGAGGGGGAGGGCGCGTACCGGCCCGCTCGCTGCGTCGACACCGCGTCGAGATTACCGGTCGGCGATGAGAATCCGCGCTGCGGCCGGTCTGCCTGTAACGGCCCGGACGACGACACGCCGGGTATGCGGCGGCGCGTAGGCGTTGCGGTCCCGTCGACGAGTGAGGAACGATGAGTTTCATGGATCTCCCGGTCATGCCGCCTGTTGCGCCGATGCTGGCCAAGGCGGTGACCAGCGTGCCGCCGCAGCCCGACGGTTCGGTGGCGTGGTCGTATGAACCCAAGTGGGATGGTTTTCGCGCGTTGGTCTTCCGCGACGGCGACGAGGTGACGATCGGATCGCGAGGCGGCAAGGACCTGGCCCGGTACTTCCCCGAGATCGTCGCGGCGGTGAAGGACGAACTGCCCGACAAGGTGGTCCTCGACGGTGAGATCGGGGTGCCGGCACTGATCGGCGACACGCATCGGCTCGACTGGGATTCGCTCGCGCAGCGCATCCATCCGGCGGAATCGCGCGTCACCATGCTCGCGGAGAAGACACCGGCGATCTTCATCGGATTCGACGCGCTGGCGCTGGAGTCGACGAGCGTGATGGGGGAGCCGCTCGAGGTGCGCCGGGAAGCACTGTTGCGGGCCGTGGGTCCGGGCGGACGGGATCGTCGCGTGCATGTCAGCCGGGTGACGAGCGACCCGGCGGTCGCCGAGGACTGGTTCTCCGCCTTCGAAGGCGCCGGGCTCGACGGCGTCGTCGCCAAGCGACTCGACGGCGTGTACGTCGAGAACAAGCGGGAGATGCTGAAGATCAAACACAAGCGGACCGCGGACTGTGTCATCTTCGGGTATCGAATCCACAAGTCGGGCACGGGGATCGGATCGATGCTGCTCGGACTGTACGGCGACGACGGCGAACTGCGGATGGTCGGCGGGGCGGGTGCCTTCTCCGACGCCAAGCGGATCGAGTTGCAGCAGATGTTCGAGCCGATGCGGCTGGACCCGGAGAAGGCGTCGCCGGGCGAGCCGACGCGGTGGCGTTCGGAGAAATCGGGGGAGTGGATCCCGATCCGTCCGGAGCTGGTCGCGGAGTTCGCCTATGACCAGATGGAGAACCATCGCTTTCGGCACACGGTGAAATTCCTTCGCTGGCGGCCCGATCGAGAACCGGAGAGCTGCGGTTACGACCAGCTCGACGTCCCGCTGACCTACGATCTCCACGACGTCCTCGAAGGAGAATGACCATGGCATCTCGTTCGCCCGCCGAGGAACTCGACGTCGACGGGGTCGCCGTCCGGATGAGCAACCCGGACAAGATCTACTTCCCCGAACTCGGCGAGAACGGCGGCCGCAAGCGCGATCTCGTCGGGTACTACCGCACCCTCGCACTCGGCGACACGGGTGGCAGGGCCGACGACAGCGGCGACGGACCGCTGATGCGCGCCACCCGCGACCGCCCGACCTTTCTGCAGCGCTTCCCCGACGGCGTCGAGGGCGAGGAGATCTACCAGAAGCACATCGCGAAGAAGCGGCCCGAGCATGTGCAGTCCACCCCGATCGTGTTCCCCTCCAAACGAACCGGCGACGCGATCCGTCCCACGGTGCCGGCTGATCTCGTGTGGGGCGCGAACCTGGGCACCGTCACCTTCCACACCTGGCCGACCCTGCACCCCGACAACGACCATCCCGATCAGCTTCGCATCGACCTCGATCCGCAACCCGGCACGACGTTCGAGGATGTCCGGCGTGTGGCGATCGAGGGGCTCAAGCCCCTGCTCGACGAACTGGGCTTCACCGGTTTCGTGAAGACCTCGGGCGGTCGGGGAGTACACGTGTACGTGCCCATCGAACCGCTGTGGGACTTCATCGCGACCCGACGCTGCGTCATCGCGATCGCCCGGGAACTCGAACGCCGCGACCCGGACGCGGTCACCACATCGTGGTGGAAAGAAGAACGCGGAGAACGGATCTTCATCGACTACAACCAGAACGCCCGCGACCGCACGATGGCATCCCCGTACTCCGTACGACGCAGCGCCCGCGCCCGGGTGTCGACGCCGGTGACGTGGGACGAACTCGCCGACGTCGATCCGGACGACTGCACCATCGCGACCGTCCCGAAGCTCCTGGAAGATCGCGGCGACCCATGGGCCGACATCGCCGGCCACCGGCGCGGCGTCGAGAAACTGCTGGAGATGGTGCAGGCCGACGACGCAAACGGACTGGGCGACATGCCTTATCCGCCCAGCTATCCCAAGATGCCGGGCGAGCCGCCGCGCGTACAGCCGAGCAAGAAGGTCGCCGAGCACTGGGATGAGAAGGGCAACCGACGCTCCGACGGCTGATGCCCGGGTTCCGTATGGGTCAGCGGCGCAGCGCCTCGGCCGCCCAGGTCGCGAAACTCTGCCAGCCCACATCAGGGAACCGGCGGTGCAGCGTCGGGATGTCGACCTCGTACCCGCGGTCGCCGAGGAACGTGAACATCGCCCGCATGTCCTCGGACTCGATACGTTCGGGATCGTAGGACTCCGCCGTGACCGTGGTGCCGAGAACGTCGCCGATGATGCGCGCCATCTCCTCGGGCGTCGGCTGATCGGACGCGAGGTCGATGCGCTGGCCGACGTGGACGTCGGGCGCGGCGAACAGGGTGGCGACGAGTCGGCCGAGGTCGCGCCGCGAGAGTTGTTGCAGCGGCTTGTCCGCGGGCATCGCGATCGGCATCACGCCCGCCGCGAGGGCGTCGGCTCCGCCGAGTAGGTTGTCGAAGAAGTAGGCCGGGCCGACGATCGTGTGCGGGATCTCGGTGGCCGCCAGCATCTGTTCGACCTCGAACTTGGAATCGAAATGCGCCACGCCGGTCTGGCGATCGGCCGAGGCCACCGAGGAGAACACGAGGTAGGGGATCGATGCGGACGTGGCGGCTTCGATCAGCGCACGACCCTGACCGATCTCGGCCTCGACGCCGGATTCGAACGGGGTGGTGAGCGCGAACACGCCCGCGGACCCGGTGAATGCCTCGGTGAGACCCGACCCGCTCACGATGTCCCCGACGGCGAGTTCGACGCCTCGGTCGGCCAGGCGTGCCGCCTTGCTCGACACCGCGTCCCGCACAACGGCGCGGACCGGGAAACCGGCCTCGAGCAGCGCGTCGAGCACGGCGCCGCCCTGCCCTCCGGTGGCTCCGACGACAACGACAGGAGAGGAATCGGCCATGTCGTCGACCCTAGCGGTCACACTCGACGGCCGGACGGTTTGGGTGAGTGCGCCGTCGGCGGCTATCATCTCGACGTTGGAGGATTCGCCTAGTGGCCTATGGCGCTCGCCTGGAACGCGGGTTGGGTTAACAGCCCTCAGGGGTTCGAATCCCCTATCCTCCGCCACCGAAGGTCCGCAGTGACACCCGTATTACCGGGTGACACTGCGGACCTTCGTCGTATCCCCGAGCGTGCGGGCCGAGTGTGATCGAGCCGCGCGGACCGGTTCGAGGACCCCGGCTCCGGCCGCCGGAACCCCTCGCTACACTGGACGACGGATCCCGCGCGGCGTGCATCCTGTGAACTCCCCCAGGGCCGGAAGGCAGCAAGGGTCAACGGGCTCTCTCGGGTGCGCGGGGTCCCCTATTTTCCCGATACGAAGTTTCAGGTCAGGGGCGTCGGCCACCCGCACCGGCGTCGAGCCGCGAGAGGGCCAACGTTGAATTTTCACTCGATGAGTGCCGACCAACTCCGGAACACCCAGACGGAACTGACCAAGCAATACGAGGCGCTGCGCGCGCTGGGTCTCAAGCTCGACCTCACCCGCGGCAAGCCGGCCCCCGAGCAGCTCGATCTCTCGAACGGTCTCCTGTCGCTGCCCGGTGACGAGTATCGAGACGGCGCGGGCACCGACACCCGCAACTACGGCGGACTCAACGGACTGCCCGAGTTGCGCGGCATCTTCGGGGAACTCCTCGCCGTCGACCCCGACAACCTCCTCGCGCTCGGCAACTCGAGCCTCGAGATCATGCACGACCTCACGGTCTTCGGGCTGTTGCACGGCACCGCCGACTCCGACGAGCCGTGGGGACGTCAGACGATCAAGTTCCTGTGCCCGTCGCCCGGTTATGACCGCCACTTCGCGATCACCGAGAGCTTCGGCATCGAGATGATCCCGGTGCCGATGCTGCCCGACGGCCCCGACGTGCGGGTGTGCGCCGAACTCGTCGCCGCCGACCCGAGCATCAAGGGCATGTGGGCGGTGCCCACCTACTCGAACCCAACCGGCGTCACCTTCTCCGAGGAAGTGACCCGCGGACTGCTCGAGATGCCCGCGGCGCCGGACTTCCGGATCTACTGGGACAACGCCTACGTCGTCCACACGCTGGTGGAGACCCCGCCGACGCCGCTGCCGATCCTGGAGATGGCGGCGCAGGCCGGGCACCCGAACCGCGTGTACGTCCTCGGCTCGACGTCGAAGATCACCTTCGCCGGCGCCGGCGTCTCGTTCTTCGGGTCGTCGCCGGAGAATCTGGCCTGGTTCAGCAAGTACCTGTCGCTGAAGACCATCGGACCCGACAAGGTCAATCAGCTGCGTCACCTCAAGTTCTTCGGCGATGCCGACGGTGTGCGGGCGCACATGGCCCGCCACCGGGAGATCCTCGCTCCGAAATTCAAGCTCGTGCTCGACATCCTCGAGGACCGGCTCACGGAGTCGAAGGTGGCGTCGTGGTCGGAGCCGGAGGGCGGCTACTTCATCAGCCTCGACGTCGTCGACGGCGCGGCCCGACGCACCATCGAGCTGGCCAAAGAAGCCGGTATCGCGCTCACCGCCGCCGGATCGGCGTTCCCGTACAAGACCGATCCGCACGATCAGAACATCCGACTCGCACCGACGTTCCCGAACACCGACGACTTGCGGGCAGCGATGGATGGGGTGTCCACGTGCGTGCTGCTGGCCGCGGCGGAGACCCTGCTCGCCCGCTCCAGCTGACCCGACACGCCGATCCCGGCGTTAGATTGCTCTCATTCTCCGGCGAGTGCGCTGGCGTGCGCGCCACTTTGTGACAGGCTTTCAAATCGTGAATCTGCCCAGGCCGGTTCTTCTCGCAACCGGTTTCGCCGTCGTGGGGGTCATCGCACTGGCACTCCAGGATGTCGTCGTACCCCTGGGCGCCCAATTCTGGGGTTTGCTGCACAACCAGATCGATCTCTCGGTGTATCAGGCGGGTGCCCGGGCGGTCGCCAACGGCGTCAGTCTCTACGACGTCAAGATGATCGGCGACCTGGACTACACCTACTCGCCGTTCTCCGCCTTGCTGTTCAGTCCGCTGGCCTGGATGTCCTTCGACGTCGCCCGCATGTTGTGGTCGGCGGGCATCGTCGTGGCGCTCTATCTGGTGATCATGCTGAGCTTCCGCAGCCTCGGCCGGCCGGTGACCTGGCCGTTGCGCGTGATCGCGGCGTCGCTGGTGGCGGTGGCGATGTTGTTCGAGCCGGTTCGTACGACGATCTGGTACGGGCAGATCAATGTGTTCCTGATGCTCGTGATCGTGGCCGATCTGGCGCGTCCGGACGGTGGACGCCTCAAGGGGTTCTGGACCGGAGTCGCCGCGGGAATCAAGCTGACGCCCCTCATCTTCGCCGGTTACTTCCTCGTGCAACGGAACTGGCGCGCCCTCGCCGGGGTCGTGGGCGGCTTCGCCACCACCATGCTCATCGGGTTCGCCGCCTTGCCCGGGGACTCGTGGTCGTACTGGACGGGCAAACTGTTCGAGTCCGACCGGGTCGGTTCGGCTCAGTTGCGCGGTAACCAGTCCCTGCGCGGCATGCTGGCCAACCACCTCGACACCGACAATCCGCCGACGCTGCTCTGGCTCGCCCTGGTGCTGGCAGGGCTGGCGGTCGGCTTCGCGGTGGCGACGTACGCCCATCGCAAAGGTCAGGAACTCCTCGCCGTCAGCATTGTCGGGATGACCGCCTGCGTGGTGTCGCCGATGTCGTGGGGCCACCACTGGGTGTGGTTCATCCCGATCCTGGTCATCGGAATCCACCTGGTCCTCGACACCCGGCAGCCGCGGTCGCCGCGGGTGTGGGCCGGGGTGGGCGCGGCGGCACTGGTGCTTCTCGCGTTCTCGTGGCCGACGCATGTACCGGCGCTGATCCCGGACGGTTATTACACGGGGCTGTACGTCAAGACCCGCATCACGTGGCTCAACTGGTTCACGGTCAGCCCCTATCTGTGGGCCTACCTCGGCGTGCTCGTCGCGACGGTCGTCGGCCTGCGGATGATCGGCAGCCGCGGCTACTCCTCGCCGACGCCCGCCGACCCGATCATCCCGCCCGGCGTCGCGGCTGCGGTGATCGCCGAGGGCGGGCTGCCGACCGGCGATGCCGGCGGCGCCGCCAGTGAGGGCCTACGACGGCCGGACACGGGTGGCGAGGAGTCCGGACCGCGCGACTCGCGAGGCACGTCCGGGCACCCTCCGCGCCCTACGGAAGGCACCCGCGGGATGGCCGATGACCTGGTCGGAACCGATGGCGAACCCGTCACCGAGACACCCGATCAGGGGCCCGCTGCACCAGTGTGAGGCACACTCATCGACTGTCACGGGTCGCCGGTAGTCTCGACGCGTGGCTCTGTATCGCACCTATCGCCCGGCTACCTTCGCCGACGTCGTGGGGCAGGAGCACGTCACCGATCCGTTGAGCCGTGCCCTGGATTCCGGTCGCATCAATCACGCGTATCTCTTCTCCGGTCCCCGCGGTTGTGGCAAGACGTCGTCGGCGCGGATCCTGGCTCGTTCGCTGAACTGTGTGCAGGGCCCCACCTCCACACCGTGCGGAACGTGCGTCTCCTGTGTGGCGCTCGCGCCGGGCGGCCCGGGCAACCTCGACGTCATCGAGCTCGACGCCGCGAGTCACGGCGGTGTCGACGACACCCGCGAGCTGCGCGACCGCGCCTTCTATGCGCCCGCCGAGTCGCGCTACCGCGTGTTCATCGTCGACGAGGCGCACATGGTGACGAACGCGGGATTCAACGCGCTCCTCAAGATCGTCGAGGAGCCGCCGGAGCATCTGATCTTCGTGTTCGCGACCACCGAACCCGAGAAGGTGCTGCCGACCATCCGGTCGCGCACCCACCACTACCCGTTCCGGCTGCTCGCGCCGCCGGTCATGCGCGGTCTCCTGGAGACGATCTGTGAGCGCGAGGGCGTGACCGTCGCGTCCGAGGTGTACCCGCTCGTCATCCGGGCGGGTGGCGGTTCGCCTCGTGACTCGCTGTCGATCCTCGATCAGCTGCTGGCCGGCGCCGACGACCAGGGTGTCGCCTACGAACGCGCACTGGCGCTGCTCGGCGTCACCGACGTGGCGCTGATCGACACCGCGGTCGACGCTCTTGCCGACGCCGACGGTTCGGCATTGTTCGGCACGGTGGAGAAGGTGGTCGACGCCGGGCACGATCCTCGACGGTTCGCCGTCGACCTGCTGGAACGTCTGCGCGATCTGATTCTGCTGCAGGCTGTTCCGGACGCCGCGGACCGTGGACTCGTCGAGGCGCCGGGTGACCAGCTCGCCCGCATGCGCGCCCAGATCGAGACCCTCGGGCCCGCGTCGCTGACCAGGTTCGCCGAGATCGTGCACAACGCGCTCGGGGAGATGCGCGGCACGACGTCGCCGCGACTCCTGCTCGAGGTGATGTGCGCGCGGATGCTGCTGCCCGCGGTCTCCGCCGACGACGCAGCTCTGTTGCAGCGACTCGAACGACTCGAGTCGGGAATCGGCACGACGTCGATCCCGGTACCCGCGAAACCGGCTGAGCCGGAACCGGAACCGAAGTTCGTGCGACCCTCGCAGCGCAAGGCGATGGAAGAGGCCAGGGCTGCCGAGGCGTCCGAGCGCGCGGCCGCGGAAGCCGTCGAGGCCGACGCCGCGCAACCCGACACCGGCCGGGTGCCGGAACCGGTGGTCCCGGAATCGGTGGTGTCTGAGCCGGTTGCGCCGGAACCCGTCGTCGCAACGGGTTCGGGGGTCGAGGCCGAGGCCGTGCTGCCCGCGGAGGAGCCCGGCGACGACGAGTCGATGTTCGACGAACTGATCGCCGACCAACCGAGTGCCGAGGCGGCAGAGGTCGAACCGGCGCCGGCCGCTGACGCCTCATCGGACGACGAGGCGGCGGCCCTGATCGAGGTGCCCGCCCCGCCGACGCCGACTCAGCCGCCGGCACGGTCCGACCGGACCCCGTCCGCACCCGAACCGCCGTCGCGCCATCGGGACGCGTCCTCGCCCGAACCGGAACCGATTGCCGAACCGGCGTCGACCGCGGCGTACGACGACATCCCGCTGCCCGATGAGCCCGTCGACGAGGACGACGTCCCGCCACCCGACGCGATGCCGGTCCGTGCCCGTCGGCCCGAGCCCGAGCCGGTGCCCGAACCGGAGCCCGAGCCCGAGGCGCCCGTCGGGCTCGACGCCGACTCGGTTCGCAAGCGGTATCAGGACATCCGGGCCGCGGTGCGGGAACGGTCGAAGAGTCTCGAGCCGATGCTGTCGGCGGCGGTCATCGCCGACGTCGACGGCACGACCGTCGTGCTCTCGCATCCGGTCGAGGTGCTGGTCGGGCGGTTGTCCGCGCCGCACGCCGTGACGATCATCCGCGAGGCGCTCACCGAGGTCTTCGGCACCGAACTCGACGTGCGTACCGTGCACCAGGCGCCGGGCGCCGCCGCACCCTCCGCCACGTCGACCGCACCGCCGTCGAAGCAAGCGGCCAAGGCGCGGCAGTCGTACTCACGTCCGAGCCGCGCGCGTGACCAGTCGGCGACGCCGGTGCCCGCACCGGAGCCGGTCGCCGAACCGGAGGAGCCCGAGCCGCCACGTGCCGACGAGGACATCCCGCACGACGAACGCGCGGAGATGGTGGCCGATGCACGCACCGGCAGCCCCGAGCAGCGGCTCGACCCCGACCAGGTGGCGCTGGAACTGCTCAAATCGGAGCTGGGGGCACGGCCGCTCGAGTGACCGGGTGCGCTCGGGAAGCTTTGTCTGAAAACCGCCCCGCGCAACAGGTTCGACGACGATATGCCGCGTGTCCGATTTCTGAGGGCGGTTTTCAGAGGCGGGTCGGGCTCAGGCGTCCCACCACGGCCGGAGTGGCACCTGATGGCCGCCGTCCTCGTCGAGTTTGGTGGCGAGCACGTGGTGGAGCTGGATGATGTTGCGGTCGAACCCGATTCGGCAACCGGCCATGTAGAGGCCCCACAGCCGCGCGGTGCCCTCGCCGACCTCGGCCACCGCTTCGTCCCAGTGCTCGACGAGGTTGATGTTCCAGTCGCGCAGCGTCATCGCGTAGTGCTCGCGGAAGTTCTCCTCGTGGATGACCTCCATGCCGCCGATGTCCTGCAGCTTGGAGATGATCTTGCCGGAGCCGGTGAGCTCGCCGTCGGGGAAGACGTAGCGGTCGATGAACGATCCCGCCTTGCTGCGGCTCGCGTTGTCGGGGCGCGTGATGCAGTGGTTCAGCAGCATGCCGCCGGGACGGAGCTTGTCGCGCATGAACCCGAAGTAGGACGGGTAGTTGTGGACACCGATGTGCTCGGTGAGCCCGATGGACGACACGGCGTCGAATCCGCTTTCGGTGACGTCGCGGTAGTCGCTGTGCCGGACCTCGGCGAACTCGCCGAGCCCTTCGTCGGCGATCGCTTTCTGGGCCCACTGTGCCTGCTCGGCGGACAGCGTCGCCCCGATCGCGTGGACACCCCGACGCGCGGCATAGCGGACCATTCCGCCCCAGCCGCAACCGATGTCGAGGAGGCGGTCGCCGGGCTTGAGGCGGAGCTTCTCGAAGATGAGGCGGTACTTGTTCTCCTGCGCGGCTTCGAGCGATGCGGCGCGTTCCGGGTAGACGGCGCAGGTGTACGTCATCGACGGTCCGAGTACCCACTCGTAGAAGGTGTTCGAGACGTCGTAGTGGTAGTGGATGACCTCGGCGTCACGAGACTTGCTGTGCCGCAGTCCTTCCGCAAATCGACGCCAGCGCGGCACGGCCTCCTGCGGCGGCGGTGCGATCGGCTTGAAGTGATCGATGCCCAGCGACCGCGCGATGTGGGCGAGCGACAGGGGGGAGGGGCGGTGGAACTGCAGGTTGCTGGCCAGTGCCTTCAGCGCGGGGTAGGGATCACCGGGGTGCGCGCCGATGAGTTCGAGATCGCCTGCGATGTAGGCGCGCGCGAGTCCGAGATCGCCGGGTGCGGTCACCAGATACGTCGTACCGCGCGGGGTCTTCAGATCGAGGCCGTACTGGGCGTCGACGGGTCCGGCGCTGCTGCCGTCGTAGGCGGTGATCCGGATCGACAGGTTTCCGCCGAGGAGTGTTTCGAAGATCTCGGCGAGGGTCATCTTGCCGGCGTGCGAGTCCACACTCGACGCCGAACTCTCCTTGAACGTGGTCATTGGCGTTTCACCGCTTTCGAGTAGAGGTCCAGCAGACGACCCCGCGGGTCGTACCGCTTCTTGAGGAGCCGATAACTCTCTCCGCCGTAGAGTTCGTCGAACTCCTCCGGCGTGTAGAAACTCTCTGAATACAGCGACTTGTGGCCGTCGAGTTCGGCGACCTTGCGTTCGATGATCTTGTTGGTGTGCCCGGGATCGCCCGGGGTGACCGGCACGGCCGACCAGAACCCGACGTTGACGTACGTGCGTTGCGGGGCAAGCGGATACAGCGGCCAGGGGCGTACCGGGTCGGCGCCGGGAAGGGCGGGTTCGCGGAGCCGGAGCGGGCACAGCCAGACCGGCTCGATGGGGATCTCGGAGAGGAACCACTCGACGTAGTCGGCGGTCCGGTCGATGGGGACCTCGATGTCCTGCACGACCCGTTCACCTGCCGGAAGTCCCTTGCGGGCGTTCAACCGGTCGCCGATGTCGAATCGCTGGTCGAGCCCGATCAGCTTCCAGTAGAAACTGCTGCGGAGGTACCGCTTCGGCCACCAGCGCCGGATTCGCGGGTTCTGTGCGCCGAAGGCGCGCGAGCACCAGAACCAGTCGGTGTCCCAGCGCCAGAGATAATCGTGGATCGTCAACCGGTCGGTCGTCTTCTGTTGGATGGACCGATAGAAGATGTCCATCCCGGTGTAATCGCTGACCGGTCCGTCCTCGTCGGTCTGCCGGCCCAGCGTCAGATAGGACTCGTTGGCGGAGAACACGACTCCGTCGAGGTAGTCGACCGGTTCGCCGTCGTGCGACTTCGTGGTGACGATCGTGTCCATCGCCGACTGGAGCTCGACGATGCTCGTGAACCGAAGATGGCGCAGCGCGACATACGGCTTCACCGGCTCCAGCTCGATGCGTAACCGCACCGAATAGCCGAGCGTGCCATATGAATTAGGGAAACCGAAGAAGAGGTCGGCGTGTTCGTTGGTCGGCGTCGCGGTCAGGATCTCGCCGTCGCCGGTGAGGATGTCGATCTCGAGAACAGACTCATGGGGCAGGCCGGAGCGGAAGGACGTGCTCTCGATGCCGAGTCCGGTGACCGCGCCGCCGAGGGTGATCGTCTTGAGCTGTGGGACGACCAGCGGTGCGAGGCCGTACGGCAGAGTGGCCGCGACGAGGTTCTCGTAGGTGCACATGCCGGCGACGTCGGCGGTGCGCGCCTCGGGATCCACCGAGATGACCCGGTCGAGTCCGGAGACGTCCAGTCCCGGATGCGGATTGGCGGCGCGCTTACGAAAGAGGTTGGACGTCTTCTTCGCAAGACGCACGGTTGCCTGCGGCGGGATGGCACGATAGCTGGCCAGAAGGTCGGCAACCCCCTGGTCGAATGCCGCTCCCCCCATCTCGAGCCCGTTGGTCACCCGGTTAGCCTAGGACTTGATCAGTTCGCCCGCCAATCGTTTCGTAACTGAGGAGTGTCCAATCGTGGGTCAGGTTTCCGCATCGCAGTCGCTCGACATCGCCGCCGCCCCGGACGCCGTGGTCGGAGCTCTCGCCGACTATGAGGTCGTGCGGCCGGCCATCCTCCCGGAGCAGTACCGCGACTACAAGGTGATCAGCGGCGGCAAGGGCGACGGCACCGTCGTGCACTGGATTCTGCAGGCCACGTCGAAGCGGCAGCGCGACGTGCAGGCGACCGTCAGCGTCACCCCGGACACCGTCACCGAGCGCGACGCCAACTCGACGATGGTGACCACCTACTCCGTCGCGGCATCGGGCAGCGGTTCGCGCGTCACGACCACCACCACGTGGCAGGGAGCCGGCGGCATCGGTGGGTTCTTCGAGAAGACATTTGCGCCGAAGGGTCTCAACCGGATTCAGGCCGAGGTGCTCGGCAACCTGAAGAAGCGCCTCGAGAGCTGACGGCTCGGCATCTCCGACCGCGGCGCTCGATGACCTGCTCACCCGACAGCGTGCGATGACCGGCGCGGGATCGACCGATCCCGTCCGGCGCCGCCGTGGCCGGGCAAGGCCGTCGCCCTTGCCCATCCGCGACGGCGTCGACGCCACGCGCGTGGTGTTGCGTTCGGGGCCGGAGCTGACCGTCGGTCAGGCGCTGCTGGCCGCGCCCGTGCTGGCGGGGCTGACCGCCGACGATCTGGGTCGACGCGCCGCCGCGGGCGAGATCGTCGATGCCGACGGCCGACCCGCGGATCTGGCCGCGCCGTCGAGCCGCAATGTCTCGCTGTACCTCTACCGCGACCTCGACGACGAGATCGCGGTCCCGTTCGACCTGCCGGTGATCCACCGCGACGAGAACATCGTCGTGGTGGACAAACCGCATTTTCTCGCCACGATGCCGCGCGGCCGTCACGTGAGCGAGACCGCGCTGGTGCGGCTGCGTCGGGAACTGGGCTCCGACACCGTCTCGCCGGCGCACCGCCTGGACCGCCTCACCGCCGGGGTGCTGCTGTTCACGCTGCGGCCCGAGGTGCGCGCGGCCTATCAGGACCTGTTCGCGTCCCGGACCGCCCGCAAGGAGTACCTCGCGCTCGCGCCGGCCGACGAGGCGCTGGCGTCGACCGTGACCGTGCGGGACCGGATCGAGAAGACCGCGGGCGACCTACGCGCCCTCGTGGTGGACGGGCCGGTCAACGCCATCAGCGACATCACGCTGACCGAGGTCGTCGGCGGCCTCGGCGTCTATCGGCTGGTGCCACACACCGGCCGCACCCATCAGCTCCGGTTGCACATGGCGTCGCTCGGGGTGCCCATCGTCGACGACCCGCTCTACCCCGACGTGCGGCCGGGACTCGCCGCTCTTCCGGATCACGGGGACTTCACCCGGCCGCTACGCCTGGTCGCCCGAGTGCTGGAGTTCACCGACCCGCTGACCGGAGTGGAGCGCCGGTTCGAGAGCCGACGGCCGGTGTCGGGGTCGGGGTAGGGCCACGATCTACCCTGGCGCCATGACCATCCGCGCGTCCTACGAACGGCATCCCGACCTGGGCTGCGAGGCCGTGGTCTTCATCGACGACGAGTCACTGGCCTGTTTCCAGATCCAGCGCGATCTGGTCGGCGGGCCGCGCGCCGACGAATACTGCGTCACCACGGGAGCCAGTGCGCCCGTCTACGGCGGGATCACGCAGTGGCGTCGCGTCGACGACCGGTTCGAGTTCGCGCTCACGGCGCGCGCGGGTCGGTTGTTCGGCGACGAGGTCCTGTCCTTCGAGGTGGCCGCCGTCGAGGAGTCGACCGTCGACGACATCGCCGCGCATGTCGATCGGTTGCTGCGCTGACGCTGCGACTACCCTGGGCCGGGTGACGCAACCATTCGATCCCAGCGCGTTGTTCGGCGGCGGTCAGGGCGGGGAGAACCCGATGGCCGGACTGCTGGCCCAGGCGCAGCAGATGCAGGAGAAGCTCCTGTCGGCGCAGAACGAGATCGCGGCGGCGGAGGTGGTCGGCAGTGCGGGCAACGGGCTCGTGACCGTGACCGGCAACGGCACCGGTGAGGTGACCGCCGTGTCGATCGATCCGAAGGTCGTCGATCCCGACGACGTGGAGACCCTGCAGGACCTGTTGCTCGGTGCGTTGGCCGACCTGTCGGAGAAGCGCGAGCAGCTGGCCAGCGAGAAGATGGGCCCGCTCGCCGGTGGTCTCGGCGGCGGCCTCCCCGGATTGGGCGGCTGAGTACGCCCACCCGCGTACGACGCCGAACGACGAGTAGGAATCCCGGACACCGTGGACGCAGATCAGCATGTATGAGGGACCGATCCAGGACCTGATCGACGAGCTGGCCAAACAGCCGGGCCTCGGTCCGAAGGGCGCCCAGCGCATCGCGTTCCACCTGCTGGCCGGGGAGAAGTCCGACATCGATCGCCTCGTCGCCGCGCTGGGACGGGTCCGCGACGACGTCGTCTTCTGCGCGGAGTGCGGGAACGTCTCGGCCAATCGCCTGTGCCGGATCTGCTCCGACGCCCGCCGCGACGCCAGCAAGATCTGTGTCGTCGAGGAGCCGAAAGACGTGCACGCGATCGAACGGACCAAGGAGTTCACCGGGCGCTACCACGTACTCGGCGGTGCTCTCGACCCGTTGTCCGGGATAGGCCCGGACCAGTTGCGTATCCGCGAACTGCTGCGTCGGCTGGCCAATCAGGAAGACGGCGTCGACGTCTCCGAGGTGATTGTCGCGACCGACCCGAACACCGAGGGCGAGGCGACCGCGACCTACCTCCAGCGCATGCTGAAGGACTTTCCCGGCCTGTCGGTCACCCGGCTCGCGTCGGGGCTGCCGATGGGCGGCGACCTCGAGTTCGCCGACGAACTCACCTTGGGTCGTGCACTGTCGGGTCGTCGCATCCTGGCGTGAGGTCGGTGGCCGTCGTACCCGGCAAACCGGACGGCTAGGGTCATGTGGTGATCTCGCGTAGTGGGTGGCGTCGTCGTGTCCGGGGTGTTGCAGCAGGCCTGACGGTGGTGGTCGTGGCCGGCCTGGTGGGTGCCGTACAAGGTGTGCAGCCGCCCGAAGCATCCGCTGCGCCGGCGCTCGATTGGCAGGCATGCCCCGCGGTGCACGGCGTACCGGCGACGGTCCGGTGCGCGACGGTCGAAGTTCCGCTCGACCACACCGAGCCGAACGGCGAGACCATCGAGATCGGCGTGAGCCGTATGCAGGCGCGCGACCAATCCCGGCGTCGCGGTGTCGTGATGGGCAACCCGGGCGGCCCGGGCGGCGACGGCATCGCGATGTTCAGTCAGCTGCGCCCGCCGGCGGCCATGCTCGACGAATGGGATCTGGTGGCCGTGCAGCCGCGTGGTCTGGTGTCGGGCACACCGCTGCGCTGCGATCCGATCACCGGCGACGAGCCCGAACTGATGACGGCGCTGGGCAAGCTGAATCGCGATCGCTGCGAGGCGCGTACGCCGGGCCTCGGGGCGACGCTCACCACCGAGAACACCGCCCGTGACATGGAGGTCGTCCGGCGGCTGCTCGGCGAACCGAAGGTCAGCCTCTACGGCATCTCGTACGGCACCCTGCTGATGTCGACGTACGCGACACTGTTCCCGCAGCGCGTCGACCGGATGGTCCTCGACTCCGGTTTCGACCCGGGCGTGGTGTGGAACAGTCTTCTCTCCGTGCAGACACCCGGCTACAAGGCCCGGGTGCACGCGATGATGGCGTGGATCGCGCGCCACGACCGCATCTACGGTCTCGGGAAGACGCCGCTGGTCGTGTACCGGAAGTGGAGTGACCGGGTCAGTGCCGAGGCCGGTGTGCCGCCATCGCTGCTGGCACCTCCCGCGCAGGTCGGGGACGTGCCGCCAGGCCTGCGGGCGGTCGCGCAGCAGTACATCGCGGGAACCGATCTGACCGCCGACGCGCGTGCCAGGTTCGAGAACCTGGTGTTCACCTTGCTCCGGCCCGGGTCGCTCCAGCTGACGTCGCAGCTACTGGTGCTCACCCGCGCGCTCGCGCCTGATCGCAACTCCTGGCCGACAGTGGCGCTGATGACCGCGAACCCCGGCCGGAAGCTGCCCACCCCGGGCCCCGCCGCGATCGAGGCCGCCCAGGTCTCGCAGGACATGCAGGCCGCGGTGCTGTGCAACGAGAACCAGGTCCCCGCCCAACCGTCGCTCGGCTTCCAGGCGTTCGTCGCGAACTACGTGACCGGGGATCCTTTCGAAGCGCCAGGTCTCGCCTACGAGTCCGGCCTCGCGTGTGCCGGAGCGCCGGCGCTCGCGCGGCCGGTCGAGATCCGCAACCGCGGGCTGGCGGTGGCGCCCCTGCAGATCCAGAGCGTCGGCGACCCGCAGACCCCGTATCGCGGGTCGCTGAAGATGCGTGAACTCATGCGCAGCCACCTCATCACGGTCGGTGGTGGCGACCACGCGCAGCTCGGTCGCGCCAACAAGCCGCTCGACGACGCCATCGTCGAGTACCTCCGCACCGGCCGGACCTCGGTGCAGCGCGTCCCCGAAGCACCGATCACGGCTCCGCTCACCCGGTTGCCCTCGGCGTTCGCGTCCGGGGCGGCCGGTCGGTGACCCATCCTGATCTGGTGAGCCCGCAGACCCGCGCCCGTGTGACCGAACTGGCCGCTCGCCTCGACGCCGGGATCGTCGCGATCGACGGACCGTCCGGAGCGGGCAAGTCGACGATCGCCGATCTCCTGGTCGCGGACCTGCGCGCTCGGGGAGTCGGGGTGACTCTGGTCCGCACCGACGACTTCGCGACCTGGGACGATCCCGTCGCGTGGTGGCCGGAACTGGAAACCGATGTGCTGCACCCGTTCACCCGACGACGCGACTACCGGTACCGGCCCCGCGTGTGGCAGGACGGCGTCCCGGCCCCCGGGCCCCGCGTGTGGATCGAGTGGCAGCCGCTGCTGATCATCGAAGGGGTGTCCTCGGCGCGGCGCCGGATCGCCGACCGCCTGTCCCACGCGCTGTGGCTCGACGGCGGGACCCCGAGCGAACGGCTCGAGCGGACGGTCGCCCGCGACGGCGAGGACGCGCGAGGTCATCTGGAGGCGTGGCAGGAGTTCGAGCGCGGCTGGTTCGGCGTGGATCGCACACGGGAACGGTGCGTCGTACTGGACTGAGCGGTCTCGGACCGACGGTCCCGTCGGCCGGCCGGGATGCCGAGCGGACGCCGCGGTTAGTGTCGAGGGATGGCCACCCGACGACGCTTCCGTGATCTGGCGGAGCTCGACGCGCAGCTGATCGAGTGCCGTGCATGCCCGCGCCTCGTCGAATGGCGGGAGTTGGTCGCGCAGGAGAAGCGACGCGCGTACGCCGACGAGGAGTACTGGGGGAGGCCGGTGGCCGGTATCGGTCCGGCGGATGCGCGACTGCTGATCGTCGGCCTCGCCCCCGCGGCGCACGGTGGGAATCGGACCGGGCGCATGTTCACGGGTGACCGCAGCGGCGATGTCCTGTTCTCGGCGCTGTATCGCGCCGGCCTTGCGAGCCAGCCGCTCTCGGTCGCGATCGGCGACGGGTTGGAGCTGTTCGACACGCGGATCACCGCACCGGTCCACTGTGCACCACCGCAGAACAAGCCGACGGTCGAAGAGCGCGACACCTGTTCGTACTGGCTGCACGCCGAACTCGAGTTGCTCGCACCGACGGTCCGTTCCGTGATGACACTCGGTGGATTCGGTTGGCAGTCAACGCTTCGTATCTTCGCGAGGCTCGGCTGGACGGTCCCGAAGCCGATGCCGAAGTTCGGTCACGGTGTCTCCACCACCCTCGTCCGCGACGGTGCCGAACTCGAGGTCTTCGGCTGCTACCACGTGAGCCAGCAGAACACCTTCACCGGACGGCTCACCGTGGAGATGGTCGTCGACGTACTCACGGCGGCGGCGCGGGCGGCGGGGATCGAGAGAGCTTGAGGGAGCCCTCGGTCAGCGGAAGGCCGTCGTCGACGTTACCGACGCCGTCCGGCGGCGAGGCGTTCCCGGCGGAGCCGATCGACCTCGGGGAGGTCAAGCGGGGCAAGGGATTCGACGCCGAGCGCGGTGGCCAGGAGGTGGTCGGCGAGTTCGGGGTTGCGGGCCAGTGCCGGACCGTGCATGTACGTGCCGATGACACTGCCCTGGACGACGCCCTCGGTGCCGTCGCCCACACCGTTGCCGACGCCGTGCCGTACCCGGCCCAGTGGGGCCGCGTCGGACCCGAGAGTTGTTCCGCCGCGGTGGTTCTCGAAACCGGTGAGGGGCTGGGACAGCCCTGGCAGAGTCGGATCGATGAGCAATTCGCCGATACTCCGCTCCGCCTGGGGCGCCGTCGTGAGATCGAACAGGGAGATGCCGTCGACGCGTTCGCCCGCCGATGTCTCGTACCAGTGGCCGAGCACCTGGATGGCGGCGCAGATGGCCAGCACCGGCCGTCCGGCCGCCGCCGCCTGCTGCAGACCCGGGTAGCGCGTGAGGTGCCGGGTGGCGAGCCGCTGCGCGTAATCCTCGGCGCCACCGAGGGTGTAGACGTCGAGCGAGTCGGGGACCGGATCGTCGAGGGTGATGTGGATGACCTCGGCGTCGATGCCACGCATCAGTGCACGGCGCTTCAGGACGAGGGCGTTCCCACCGTCCCCGTAGGTACCCATGACGTCGGGCAGGACGAGGCCGATCCGCAGGGTCGATTCGCTCACTGCTCCGCCTTCCGTGATCGTGCTGCGCGTTCCAGGGCGGTGCCGAGATCGCGGAACGCCGTGTAGTTCGCCAGGACCTCGACGCGTCCCGGCGGGCAGGATGCGATGGCGGCCATGGGATCCGGGATGGTGGTGTGTTCGGCGCCCGCGTAGAGCAGCCGGACCGACAGGTCGGCGGCGCGCTCGCCGGCCGCGACGACCTGCATGGTCTCGAACGCCTCGAAGCGCACGTCCCACAACCAGGACAGGTCCTCGCCGTCGGGCACCTGGCCGTTGACCGCGATCACCAGCCCGTCGGCGTCCTGGTCGATCATCGACATCGCTTCTTGCCACCCGGCCGGGTTCTTCGCGAGAAGTGTTCGGACCGAGTGGTTTCCGACCTGGTGGATGCCGTACCGGCCGGCGACCTCGCCGACGGTGCCGACGGCGGCCACCGCGTTGCGCGGGTCGGCGCCCATCGCGACGGCCGCGGCCACCGCCTGGGTCGCGTTGCCGCGGTTGGCCCTGCCCGGCACCGCGAGCTCCAGGGGAGCGCTGAAACCGTCGGGGCCGTAGATGTTCTCGTCGTCGAACCACCAGTCGGGGGTGGGGCGGCGGAAGTTGTCGTCGCCGGTCGACCGCCACCCCTCCTCGGAACGGACGATCGGCTCGCCGGTACGGGGGCAGCTGACGGAATCGCCGACCCAGCTCGCGCCGGCGGCGACCCAGACCACGTCCGGGGCGTCGAAGGCGGCCGACGTCACCAGGACGTCGTCGCAGTTGGCGATCACCGTGGTCTCGGGATGACGTGCGATGCCTTCACGCAGCCGACGCTCGATCATGTTGATCTCCCCGACTCGGTCGAGCTGATCCCGGGAGAGGTTGAGCATCACGAGGACCTCGGGGTCGACGGCGTCGCTGACGTGCGGGACGTGCAGTTCGTCGACCTCGAGCGCGCAGAACGGCGCCGTCCGGCTCAGGGTCAGCGTCGCGATGATGCCGGCGTCCATGTTGGCGCCGTCGGCCTGGGTGGCGACCTCGCCGAGTTCGGCCATCGCGGCCGCGGTCATCCGTGTGGTCGTCGACTTTCCGTTGGTGCCGGTGACGATCGCGGTGCGTTTGCCCGCGGCGAGCCGACCCATGATCTGGGGGTCGATCTTCGCGGCGACCAGACCGCCGATCATCGACCCCTTGCCTCGTCCCGCGGTGCGCGACGCCCACCGGGCCGCGGCCGCAGCGCCCAGGGCGACGGCGGTACGGGCGGGAACACGGGTGTTCGTGCGGGTTGCGGAACCGGCGGAAGAGAGTCGGTCGGGCATGCGCACGAGTGTGTCACAGGCCGATCCGACGGGAGTGGTCGTGCCGTGCGCCGACGCCGCGTAGGCTCGGCGGCTGTGAGTCGCGACACCCATCTGCGCCTGTCCCTGCCCGCCCGAGTGCAACGCGGACTGTTGCTCGCCGTCGCACGAATCCCGGCCGGAGCGTTGGCCGTTCTGGGGCGACGGGCACCGGTCAACTCCGACGGTGAGCGGGTCGCCCCCGAGCTTGCCGCGATCGGCTGGGCCAACGACAACGTGCCCGGGCTGAATCCCTTCCAGGGCGAGGTGGCGCAGTCGCGTGCGCAGACCGACGAGGTCGGCGCCGCCATGGCCGAGGCGCTGCCGCCCATGGCGGTGGAGGAGGACCTCGTCATCGACGGACCCGCCGGCCCGATCCCGGCCACCCGGTATCGCTCCACCACCGACTCGGCCGGGCTGCTCGTCTACTTCCACGGCGGCGGCTTCGTCACCGGCAGCCGGATCAGCCACGACACCTTCGTCCGGCGTCTGGCACATGGCACCGGCCTCGACGTGCTCTCCGTCGACTACCGGTTGGCCCCCGACGCCCCGTTCCCCGCGGCCGTCGAGGACGCGGTGGCGGCGTGGCGCTTCGCTGTCGAGGTGGCGCCGCGGTGGGGTCTCGATCCGGCGCGGATCGTCGTCGCCGGTGACAGCGCGGGCGGAAATCTCGCGACCGTCGTCGCCCGGGAGGTCCGTGGCGAAGCGGTCACCCCGGCTTTCCAGCTGCTCATCTACCCGGTGACCGACCAGGCCGCCGACACACCCTCGCGCCGGGAGTTCGCGTCGGGGTACTTCCTCACCGCCGACGGCATCGACTGGTTCACCGATCGCTACCTGCCCGACGCCGCGCAGCGGAGCGACCCGCGCTGCTCGCCACTGCTCGCCGACGATCTCAGCGGTCTCCCGCCCGCGCATGTCATGGTCGCCGGCTTCGACCCGCTGCGTGACGAGGGCCTCGCGTACGCGCGCAGGCTCGAGGAGGCCGGCGTGCCGGTCACGGTCCGGCGAGAGGGCGCGATGATCCACGGGTTCGTCAACATGACCTTGATCAGTCCGGGTGCCCGGGCCGCGGTCGACCGTCTGTGCGCGGTGGTGCGCGAGGCCCTTCCGCCGGCCGGGTCCAGCTCAGCCGCCTGAGCGCACCGGTGTTCGGGCGCCCTCCCGAGCGCCCGTCACCGCCGACACGGAATCGGCCGGCGCCGGGGTGGCACTTGGAACGATCGAGCGCCTACGGGCTCTCGGCCGGGCCATCACCCCGGCAGCGCACCCCGCGACGACAATGACCGCACCGACGATCTCCCCGACGCTGGGGACTTCGCCGAGAACGAAGAATGCTGCCGAGATCCCAACCACGGGCACGAGCAGCGACATCGGCGAGACCCGGCTCGCGTCGTTGCGTCCCAGAAGGGTGGTCCACAGACCCGCACCGATGACGGTGCCGAAGATCGCGAGGTAGGCGAGTCCGCCCAGCGCACGCAGTCCGCTCTCGGTACCGAGCGTGGCGAGCGCGTCGAAGCCGGCGGACGGTCCCTCGACGATGAGGCTCACCGCATACAGCGGCGGAGTGGCGACGACGGCCATCCACAACGTCATCCGCAAGGAGTCGTCGGGACGGGCGAGTCTGCCCCCGATGTTGCCCGCTGCCCAGCTCAGACCACCGAGCACGGTGAGACCGATCGGGAGCAGAGCGGCCACGCCGAGGTCGCTGCCGCGCATCCGGTCGATCGCGATGACCGCCATGCCGAGGACCGCGACCGCCAGGCCGAGGATCTGTCCGGTCGTCATCCGTTCGCGGAGGAACAGCACGCCGAGCATGACCGTGAAGGGCGCCGAGGTCTGGAGGACCAGCGAGGCGAGCCCGGTCGGCATGCCCAGATCCATGGCCAGGAACAGCATGATGAACTGCACGCTGCCGAAGCCGGCGACGTACAGCAGGAACCACTTCAGGCGCACCTTCGGGAACCGCACGAACAACATGACCGGTATCGCCATCACCGCGAATCGCATCGCGGCGAGGAAGAACGGCGGGAAGTGGTCCAGCCCGACTCGGATCGCGATGAAGTTCAGTCCCCAGAGCAGGACGACGAACAACGCGAGGAGGCGATCACGAGTGGACATGGCCCCATCGTCGGCGTGGACGATGTGAAGGACAATCGAATTTAACCGGAATAACTATTCAGTTTTCCTGAACAGTTATCCCTGTGCCGCGGCGACCTTCGCCCGCACGTCATCCATGTCGAGCCCCTCGACGGCGCCGATCAGTTCCTCGAGCTGAGCCGCAGGTAGTGCACCGGGCTGGTTGAAGACCAGGATCCCGTCCCGGAATGCCATGAGCGTCGGGATGGAACGGATTCCGAGACTGCCGGCGAGCTGCTGCTCGGCCTCGGTGTCGATCTTGCCGAACACGATGTCGGAGTGTGCTTCGGAGGCCTTCTCGAAGACGGGCGCGAACTGTCGGCACGGGCCGCACCAGCCGGCCCAGAAGTCGAGGAGGACGATGCCGTCCGAGGCGATGGTGTCCTCGAAGGTTTCCAGGGTGATGTCTTGTGATGCCATGCCCCCACCAACGGATCGGACCGCTCGGACATTCCACCCCGAGGGTCATGCCGTGACCCACGGCACCGCCTGACGACGACGTGGGCCTGAGTACCGTTGTCGCATGGAAGTCCGGCGTCTGCGGCTGCTGCGGGAATTCGCCGACCGGGAGTCGATCGGCGCGGTCGCCGAGGCGATGCACATGACCCCGTCGGCGGTGTCGCAACAGCTGAAGGTCCTGGCCGAGGAGGCCGGTGTCGCGTTGTTCGAACCCGATGGCCGCCG
>ERZ501064.69-NODE-69-length-28038-cov-8.584891_pt1 | contig 28038 bp, 27 predicted proteins | sample MGYA00510851_ERZ501064 | MGnify/ENA primary metagenome ERZ501064 (study PRJEB25958, sample SAMN03398529) | human skin metagenome | study: EMG produced TPA metagenomics assembly of the Human Skin Microbiome Metagenome (human skin metagenome) data set. | reverse complement strand
CGGGGGGGGGGGCGGGACGGGAGGAGAGGCACGGGGGGGTGGCGGGGCTTGCGGAGGCCGCGTCACGAAGGGTCCTGGTGAGATGCGTCGCCAAACCCTTCGTGGCTCGTCGTTTTCGCTCCTCGCACCTCAGGGAGCAGAGGGAGTGGGCTGGCGAATCAGAACAGAGCCTCCCGATCACGCCGCCGAGGTCACCCGGTAGACGTCGTAGACTCCTTCGACGTTGCGCACCACGTTGAGCACGTGCCCGAGATGCTTCGGGTCGCCCATCTCGAAGGTGAACTTGCTGATGGCCACCCGGTCCCGGCTCGTCGTCACCGACGCGGACAGGATGTTGACGCGTTCGTCGGCGAGCACCTTGGTCACGTCCGACAGCAGCCGGTGCCGGTCGAGCGCCTCCACCTGGATCGCCACCAGGAACACCGATTCCGGCGACGGGGCCCAGGACACGTCGAGAATTCGTTCCTCTTGCTGCCGAAGCGATTCGGCGTTGGTGCAGTCGGTGCGGTGCACGCTGATCCCGCCGCCGCGGGTGACGAAACCGAGGATGTCGTCGCCGGGCACCGGGGTGCAGCACTTGGCGAGTTTGATCACGACGTTGTCGATGCCGTCGACCATGACGCCCGCGTCGCCGCCCTGGCGTGCCCGGGTGGGCATCGTCGACGGCGTCGACCGCTCGGCGATCGCCTCTTCGGCGTCCTCGATGCCACCCAGTGAGGCGACCAGCCGGTTGACGACATGCCGTGCGGAGACATGGTTCTCACCGACCGCGGTGTAGAGCGCGGTGACGTCGGTGTAGCGCAACTCGCGGGCGATCGCCGACATCGATTCCGCGCTGAGGAGCCGCTGGAGCGGGAGCCCGCCGCGGCGGACCTCCTTGGCGATCGCGTCCTTGCCGGCCTCGAGGGCCTCCTCGCGTCGCTCCTTGGCGAACCACTGCCGGATCTTGGCCTTGGCGCGCGGCGAGACCACGAACGTCTGCCAGTCCTTCGACGGACCCGCGGTCGGCGCCTTGGAGGTGAACACCTCCACCACCTCGCCGTTCTCGAGCGTGCGCTCGAGCGCGACCAGCCGGCCGTTGACGCGCGCGCCGATACAACGGTGCCCGACCTCGGTGTGGACCGCGTAGGCGAAGTCGACCGGGGTCGACCCGGCGGGCAGCGTGATGACGTCGCCCTTCGGGGTGAACACGAAGATCTCGCGCACGGCGAGGTCGTAGCGCAGCGACTCCAGGAACTCGCCCGGGTCCGCGGCCTCCCGCTGCCAGTCGAGCAGCTGGCGCATCCAGGCCATGTCGTCGATCTCGGCGGTGTCGGACTTCTTGCCCGACTTGCGGTAGCCGTTCTCCTTGTAGCGCCAGTGCGCGGCGATCCCGAACTCGGCCGTGCGGTGCATCTCGTGCGTGCGGATCTGCACCTCGAGCGGTTTGCCCTCGGGTCCGATCACGGTGGTGTGCAACGACATGTAGACGCCGAACCGCGGCTGGGCGATGTAGTCCTTGAAGCGCCCCGCCATGGGTTGCCACAGCGAGTGCACGACACCGACGGCGGCGTAGCAGTCGCGGTCCTCCTCGCAGAGGATGCGCATCCCGACGAGGTCGTGGATGTCGTCGAAGTCGCGCCCCTTGACGATCATCTTCTGATAGATCGACCAGTAGTGCTTGGGCCGGCCCTCGACGGTCGCGTTGATTCGTGCACCGGCCAGCGCGTTGTTGATGTCGGCGCGCACCCGCGCGAGATATGTGTCGCGGGACGGAGCGCGGTCGGCGACCAGCCGCACGATCTCCTCGTAGCGCTTGGGATGCAGGATCGCGAACGACAAGTCCTCGAGTTCCCATTTGACCGTCGCCATGCCGAGTCGATGAGCAAGTGGCGCAATGACTTCCAGGGTCTCGCGAGCCTTGCGCGCCTGCTTCTCCGGCGGCAGGAAGCGCATCGTGCGCATGTTGTGCAACCGGTCGGCGACCTTGATGACGAGAACGCGCGGATCGCGCGCCATCGCGATGATCATCTTGCGGATGGTCTCGGCCTCCGCGGCGCTGCCGAGGGCGACCTTGTCGAGCTTGGTCACGCCGTCGACGAGGTGTGCGACCTCGGGTCCGAAGTCCTTCTCCAGCGCCTGCAGGGAGTAGCCGGTGTCCTCGACCGTGTCGTGCAGCAGCGCCGCGATGAGTGTGGTGGTGTCCATGCCCAGATCGGCGAGGATCGTGGCGACCGCCAGCGGATGGGTGATGTAGGGATCGCCGGACTTGCGCTTCTGGCCGCTGTGCCGTTCGTCGGCGACGTCGTAGGCGCGCTGCAGCAGCGCCACGTCGGCCTTCGGGTAGATCTCGCGGTGGAGCGTGACCAGCGGTTCGAGGACCGGCCGGACCTGGCTGCGGGTCGCGGTCATGCGGCGCGCGAGGCGGGCGCGCACCCGGCGTGAGGCCGACGCACCCGGCTGGATGGAGCCGACCGCGGCCGGTGCGTTCGGCCGGTCGGCGGTCTCGGCCGACGTCGCTCCGGCGTCCGGGGTACCCGCGGGGGTCACGCCACGCTGCGCCGTGTCGGATTCATCGGGCATCAGCGGTCCTCCTCACGGTTGTCTGTCGGCATACGGTGACCCGTCCGGCCTGCCGGGCGGGCTCAGCCGATTCTAGTCGCGGCCCGCCCATGACCGGGTCGACGCCGTCAGTCCAGTGCGACCGCATGGACGGGAACGTCCGGTCCGAGGCCGCGGGCGATCGTGTCCCGGCCGCCGAGACCCGCGAGTTCCATGATCACCGCGACCCCGACGACGTGCGCACCCGCACGATGGAGCAGTTCGGCTGCGGCGACCGCCGTCCCGCCGGTGGCGAGCACATCGTCGACGAGCAGGACACGCCGGCCGGTGAGGTCGAGGCCGTCGGCCGGGATCTCGAGCGTGGCCTGTCCGTATTCGAGGCTGTAGTCGATGGCGAGGACCGGCGGCGGCAGCTTGCCGCCCTTGCGGACCGCCAGCACCCCGACCTGGAGCTCACGCGCGACCGCGCCGCCCAGCAGGAACCCGCGGGCGTCGATGCCGGCCACGAGGTCAATCGACGAACAGCCATGGGTCAGCGCGGTGACGATCGTCGACAGCCCTTCCGGGTCCGCGAGGACCGGTGTCAGGTCCTTGAAAGCGATTCCGGGAGCCGGGAAGTCGTCGACGAGGCGAGCGTGTTCGGCGATCGCCGCCTGCGCTCGCGAGACCGCCTCCGCCGTACGGTCGGGCACGACACCACCCATCGCTTCACTCCCCTGCTCAGCCACGGATCGTCCACCGATCCATGTTCCATCCGGTGCCGTCGCGGCCGAGGCCGGCCACCACGTTGCCCACCCGATCCTTCCACTGCCGTATCCGCGGCGCCGCGAAGAGGGGCACCGACGGCATCGTCGCCCAGGTCGCGTTCTCGATGGACCGGGCCAGACGGAGTCGGTCGGGCGCCGAGACGGTCGTCGCGAGCTGATCCACTCCCCGACTCACCATCGGCTCCCGGATGCCGGACAGGTTCAACGGGTCTCCGCCGCGCAACGCGTAGGCGTCCCGGCTCGGGTCGGCGGCACCGGCCGCGGCGAATGACGCGCCCCCGGCGACGATGAGTGCGTCGACGTCGCGGCCGAGCGCGTCGGGTCGCAGCTCGGGTGAGGACGCGTCCTCGACGACGATCCCGGCGGCGCGGCACGACGCCGCGATCGCCGCGGTCATCTGCTGCCACCGTGGAGTCGGTGCGACGTAGCCGATGCGTACCGTCCGCGGTCGCAGCGCGACCTCCGAACCGGCCGCCTCGCCGCCGGCCGGGTCCTGTACCGCGCCCTGCCCGGTGGCCGCCCGGACGAGTCCGCGCGCTCGTTCGATGTCCGGCCGCTGATAGGCCTGGCCGAATTCGGTGTTCATCTGTGCGGCCAGATTGTCTGCCGGCGAGAGCACCCGCAGATTCCAGACCTGCGCGCCGGCGCCGAAGTCGCGCGCGAGGTCGGCCCGCGGGACGCACGAGGCGAACGCCCGGCGCATCCGGACATCGCCGAACAAGCCGCGGCCGGCCAGGACGAGTTCCTCGACGCCCAGCGCGCGCGCCGGCGAGGACGGCCCGGCGGCCCCCGCCGAACCGGCGATGTCACCGTCGACGAGGCCGGCCGTCACGTCGACGACGTCGAACCGCCCGTCGGGGAGCCGGCGGGTCGCGTCGGTCCCGCGCCCCCAGACGACGATGCGCGAGGTCTCCGGCTTGTCGCCCCACCACTTGTCGTTGGGCACCAGGACGAGTCCGCCCGAGCGCGAGTACCGGTCGATGCGATACGGACCCGACGCCGGATAGTGCGCGTGATCGATCGGTCCGAACGTCAGGTCGAAACCGGTGTTCCATGCGTCCGCGATGCGTCCGACGGCGGCCCGGTCCATCGCCCGGATCGGGTCGATGACGTCGGAGAGGCCGGCCACGCGGGCCACCACATGCGCCGGCATCATCGCCCCGGCGCCGAAGAGCGAGAGCCAGTTCCGGTACTCCCGTCCGGGCGCGAAGGTGACGGTCGCGCTCTTGTCGCCGGCCCCGCAGTTCACCGAGTCGATGTCGCGATAGCCGGCGGTGGTCGCCGGGGTGAAGCCGGGCAGCCGTCCGCTCATCGCCGCCCAGGCGAGCACGAGATCGTCGCAGTCGAGGGCCACCCCGTCGGAGAAGACCGCCTCGGGGTTGAAGTCATACCGCAGGGTCGGCACGCGGCCGGGCACCTGGGTGACCGTGCCGACGTCGCGATCCGGGATGACTTGGCCGGCCGGGCCCAGCAGACTGAAGCCGGGCAGCAGCCGGGTGGTCGCCATGAGGACGCCATCGGCGTTGCCGCTCACCGTGTTCGCGTTGTAGGTCGTGATCCGCGCGTCGACCACGTAGTCGATCGTCGGCGGCCCGTCGTCGCCGCAGGCCGTCACCAGCCCGGCGACCGTGACGAGCCCGACGAGGAGGCTCAGGACCCTGACGAACTCCCGGCGTCCAACGCTCACGTCGCAGAGACTAGCGGTTGCGGCGGCGTTTGCCGGTCGGGACCGCGCGGTCCGCGTCGTCGGTGTCGACTGCTGCCCCGGCGGACGCCCCTCGGCGCGTCCGGACCGGCCGCGGCTCGTCGGACGGGAGCCCGGCGCGACGCCGGAGGACCTTCTCGGTGTGCCGGCCGATGTCGGGGCGACGTTCCTTCAGTGTCGCCAGGAGCGGCGCGGCGAGGAAGACCGACGAGAACGTACCGACGAGGACACCGACGAGCTGAATTAGCCCGAGATCCTTGAGCGTTCCGACGCCGAGCAGCCAGACCGCGATGACCATCAACGCGATGATCGGCAGCACCGAGATGACGGTGGTGTTGATCGATCGCATGAGGGTCTGGTTCACACCCAGGTTGGCCTGTTCGGCGTAGGTGCGCCGGGTGGTCTGGAGCACCGAGCGGGTGTTCTCGGAGATCTTGTCGAACACGACCACCGTGTCGTAGATCGAGAAGCCGAGGATGGTGAGCAGGCCGATGACGGTCGCCGGGGTGACCTCCCACCCGACGAGCGAGTAGATACCGGCGGTCACGATCAGGTCGAAGAACAGCGACCCCATCGCCGCGATGGACATCTCCCGGTCGAATCGCACCGCGATGTAGACGAAGACGATGACCAGGAACACGGCCAGCGCGATCAGCATGCGCTCGGTTATCTCGCTGCCCCACGTCGAGCTCACATCCGAGATGCTCACCTCGGCGGGCGCGAGTTCGGGACCGAATTCGTCGGCGAGCGCGCGCGTCACCGACTCCGCCTGGGCGAGATCGAGGGTCTCGGTGCGCACCTGGACCGTCTGGCTGCCACCGGCTCCCGCGGTCTGTACCGATTCGGGCGCCTCGCCGAGGGTCGCGGTGACAACTTCTTCGACGGACTCCGCGGTGATCTCCGAGGAGACAACCGGCACCGACATCTGGGTACCGCCCTCGAAGTCGATACCGAGGGTGAACCCGCGGATTCCGATCGAGGCCAGGCAGATCAGCAGGATCGCCGCGGTGACGCCGTACCACATGCGGCGGCGCCCGACGATCTCGAAGGCACCGGTACCGGTGTAGAGCCGGGACAGGAACGAGCGGTTGCGATCGGCGACGAAGTCGGCGTCCGCGCCGGGCTGCGCCTTGTCGGCGTCGAGGACGGCCGAGTCGCCGGTTGCCTTGTTGTCCGGCCCGGTCATCGCACGGTCCCCTTCTCCCGAGTGGCGTCAGTGGTGTCGTCGGCGTCCGTCGGCGACGCAGACGTGCCGGCGGTGGCCGCACCCGCTTGCCGGTGCGCGGCGACGCGACGCTGGCGGGCGACCTCGCTGATCGCCCCGAGTCCGTTGACGCTCGGCTTCGACAGGAACGTCGAACGGCTCGCATAGACGACCAGCGGGTGGGTGACCAGGAACACGACCATGACGTCGAGGATCGTGGTGAGACCCAGTGTGAACGCGAAGCCGCGGACCTCACCGATCGCCAGGATGTAGATGACCGCGGCGGCGATGAAGCTCACCGCATTGCCGGACCAGATCGTGCGGCGCGCGCTCGCCCAACCGCGGGGCACCGCGGACCGGAAGCTGCGCCCCTCGCGCATCTCGTCCTTGATTCGTTCGAAGTAGACGACGAACGAGTCGGCGGTCATACCGATACCGATGATCAGACCCGCGATGCCGGCGAGGTCGAGGGTGAACCCGATCCAGCGACCGAGCAGCACGATGATGCCGTACACCATGGCCCCGGCGAGGACGAGCGACAGCACCGTCAGGATGCCGAGCATGCGGTAGTAGGCCAGGGCGTAGATGAACACCGCGATCAGGCCCACCAGTCCGGCGATCAGACCGGCCTGCAGCGACGCGAGACCCAGTGTCGCCGAGATCGTCTCGGCGTCGGAGGCGGTGAACGACAACGGCAGCGAGCCGTACTTCAGCACGTTGGCGAGTTCGTTCGACGACGACTCGGTGAACGGACTGGCGCTACCGCCGCTGATCCGGGTCTGACCGCCCGGGATGGGCTCGTTGATCGCCGGCGCCGAGACGACGCGCGAGTCGAGCGTGAAGGCGGTCTGGGTCCGGTTGGGGGCCTGCTCGGCGGTGTACCTGGGCCAGAAGCTGGCGGCCTCACCCTCGAATTCGAGGGTCACCACCCATTCGCCGGTCTGCGGATCGGTACCGGCGTTCGCGTTCTTGATGTCGCGACCGTCGATGATCTCCGGGCCGAGGAGGTAGACCTCCGAGCCGTCCGTCGAGCAGGCCACGAGGTACTGGTCGGGGCGGTCATTACCCAGCAGCGGGTCGTTGGCCGTCGGCGAGCAGTCCATCTTCGCCATCTGCTGCTGGAGTGCCTCGAGCTGCTGCGGGGTCGCGTTCGCCGGCGCCTGACGGAGCTTGCGCTGCTCGTCGATGGCGGCTGCCGCGGCCTCGGTGGGCAAGGCGTCGGCCTGATCGTCGGCACTCTCGGGCTTCGGCGGTTGCGGAGTCGCCATGGCCGGCTGCCCGACGACCGGTCGGACGTACAGGCGCGCCGTCTGGCCGAGTGACTTGGCCTGCGCGCCGTCCTGGCCGGGGACCGTGATGATCAGGTTGTCACCGCTGACGACGACCTCGGAACCGGAGACGCCGAGCCCGTTCACGCGCTGCTCGATGATCTGCTTGGCCTGATCGAGCTGCTCTCGGGTCGCCGCCTGACCGTCCTCGGTCCGCGCGGTCAGCGTGACGCGCGTACCGCCCTGGAGGTCGATACCGAGCTTCGGTTCGATGGTCTGGGGTCCGGTGAAGAAGATCAGTCCGTAGACGACCGCGAGCAGGCCGATGAAGGCCACGAGCGGACGCCACGGCGGGATCTCTCGAGCCGGTCGCGACCGCTTCCCTGCAGTCCGGCCCTTCCCCGAAGTCCGAGAGGGAGTTGTCACAGCTGTTCAGGTCTCCTTGAGAGCGTCAACCGGCCGACGAGCAGCCCGACCGGCATGACCCATCGTCCACTCCTGGCCGGGACACGCCGGAAGCGCGTCGGAGGCGGTGCAGACGGATGGGGGCGCCGCGTCGTGGATCGACGCGGCGCGGATGCGGCTTACTTGTCGTTGTCGCGCGCGTCGTCGGTGGCGGGCTTGTCCAGGCTGACCGAGTCGGCGTCGTCGTAGTCGTCGGACTCGATCTCCGGGGCGACGTGGCCGGCGTAGGTGGCCGCGGCCTCCTCCGTCGGGACGACGCGCATGACGGCCAGCCGGTTCCAGCGGGTGACCACGCCGGTGGCGATCTCGACATCGACGACGTCGGGCGAGCTCGCGTCGATCACGGTGCCGAAGAGACCCGAGGTCAGCTGGACGCGGGTACCGGTGGACACCGAGTTCTGCATCTCCTGCATCTCGGCCACACGCTTCTTCTGCTTCCGCATCGACAGGAACATGAAGCCGGCCAGCAGGGCGAGCAGAAGCGGGAAGAGCAGAGCGTCCATGAGTGCGAGTCAGTCCTTTGGGTATCAGTGGGTACGGCGTGAGCGAGCGGCCTGTCCGGACGAATCCGGGCAGCATCAGCTCAGCTGTGCTCCACACAGTGTGCCACGTCTTGCGCGGAGCTCATCCCCGCAGGTGGTGCCGGTGTCCTCGACGGTCGTCGAAGATCCGGCTAGAGGTCGTCGAACAGCGTGTCGGCCGCCACGTCACGGGGACGCACCCCGAAGGTGGCGTTCATCGCACCGGCGGGCGGGGTGAGTCCGAGGTGATGCCAGGCGGCGGCGGTGGCCACCCGCCCGCGCGGCGTCCGCGCGATCATGCCCGCGCGCACCAGGAACGGCTCGCAGACCTCCTCCACGGTCGCCGGTTCCTCGCCGACGGCCACGGCCAGCGTGGACACCCCGACCGGCCCCCCGCCGAAGGCGCGGATCAGGGCGTCGAGGACCGCCCGGTCCAGACGGTCGAAGCCGAGTTCGTCGACGTCGTAGACCGCGAGCGCCGCGCGGGCGACGTCCACGGTGATCGACCCGTCTCCCCTTACCTCGGCGTAGTCGCGGACCCGGCGGAGCAGCCGGTTCGCGATGCGGGGCGTGCCCCGCGACCGGCGCGCGATCTCGCCCGAGGCGTCGCCGCGGAGTTCCATGCCCAGGATCCCGGCCGAGCGGTGCAGCACCCGGACGAGTTCGTCGGGCTCGTAGAACTCCATGTGCGCGGTGAACCCGAACCGGTCGCGCAGCGGGCCGGTCAGCGACCCCGACCGTGTTGTCGCCCCGACCAGCGTGAAGGGTGCGACGTCGAGCGGGATCGAGGTCGCTCCCGGGCCCTTGCCGACCACGACGTCGACGCGGAAGTCCTCCATCGCGAGGTACAGCATCTCCTCGGCCGGGCGCGCGATGCGATGGATCTCGTCGATGAACAGCACGTCGCCCTCGACGAGGTTCGACAGCATTGCCGCGAGGTCGCCGGCGCGCTCGAGTGCCGGACCAGAGGTCACCCGGATGGCGGCGCCCATCTCCGAGGCGATGATCATGGCCAGCGACGTCTTGCCGAGCCCGGGCGGTCCCGACAGCAGGATGTGGTCGGGGGTGCCACCGCGGCCCTTGGCCCCGTGCAGGACCAGTTCGAGCTGTTCGCAGACCCGCGGCTGGCCGATGAAATCAGCGAGTGACCGGGGACGGAGACCGGCGTCGAGGTCGCCGTCGGAGCGCACCGGCATCGCGCTCACGTCCCGGTCGTCGACGTCGTCCGGATCGCCGCCCATCTACGACGCCTTGCCGAGCAGTGACAGCGAGTGACGCAGCGCGGTGGACGCATCGGCGTCGGGATTCTCGGCGAGTACCGTCGTGACCGCCTTCTCCGCGGGGCCCGCGGTGAACCCGAGCCCGACGAGCGCCTCGGCGACCTGCTCGCGAATACCGCCGACGACGGTCACACCGGTCGACGCCTCTCCCGTGGGCCGGTCCACCTTGTCCCGCAGTTCGACGCACAGCCGTTCGGCCACGCGTTTGCCGATGCCGGGTACCGAGGTCAGTGACTTGGTGTCGGATTCGGCGAGCGCGCGTCGCAACGCATCCGGCTCGAGGACTGCGAGGGTCGCCATCGCGAGTCTCGGGCCGACGCCGGTGACCGTCTGCAGCAGCGCGAACAGCGCACGGGCGTCGGGTTCGGTGAAGCCGTAGAGCGTCATCGAGTCCTCGCGGACGATCATCGAGGTCAGCAGCGTCGCCTCGTCACCGCGGCGCAGCCGGGACAGCGTCGCGGGCGTCGCCAGCACGCGGTATCCCACTCCCCCGCAATCGATCACGGCATGGTCGAGCGCGATCTCGAGCACCGGTCCGCGGACTGACGCGATCATGCGCGACTCCCCTCTCGTGCCTGGGCCACCCGCGCGCGGTGCCGGGCCGCGGCGGCGTCGGCCTGCTTCTGTGCGGCTGCCATCCGCTCCATCATGGGTCCGCGCCAGCAATGACAGATCGCGAGCGCGAGCGCATCCGCGGCGTCGGCGGGACGTGGTTTGGTCTGCATGCCGAGAATCCGGGTGACCATCGCGGTGACCTGAGACTTGTCGGCCCGTCCGCTCCCGGTCACCGCCGCCTTCACCTCCGACGGGGTGTGGAAGCGCACCGGTATGTCGCGCTGGGACGCCGCGAGCGCGATGACGCCGCCGGCCTGCGCGGTCCCCATGGCCGTGGACACCTGGTTCTGCGCGAAGACCCGCTCGATGGCCACCACGTCGGGCTGGTGCACATCGAGCCAGTGACACGCGGAGGTGTAGATCGCGAGCAACCGCTCGGCGAGTTCCATGTCACTGGGGGTGCGCACGACGTCCACGTCGAGGGCGGTCACCGTCCGTCCCCGACCCGACTCGACCAGCGCGATACCGCACCGGGTCAGACCCGGATCGACGCCCATGACGCGCACTCGTACCCTCCCAGGCATGGTGATCTGCGAACAGTTGTTCGAGATCTTATCGGGGAGGACGGACAAGTCCGGTGATCAACACACCGGAGAGGCGGCGGCTGTCAGTCGTTCTCGAGTTCGGCGAGGACCTCGTCGCTGATGTCGACGTTGCTGTAGACGTTCTGGACGTCGTCGGAGTCCTCGAGCGCGTCGATCAGCTTGAACACCTTGCGTGCGCCGTCGGCGTCCACCGCGACCTCGACCGACGCCCGGAAGCTGGCCTCGGCGGAGTCGTAGTCGATCCCGGCTTCCTGCAGCGCGCTGCGGACGGCGATGAGATCGCTTGGCTCGCTGACGATCTCGAAGGACTCGCCGAGATCGGTGACCTCTTCGGCGCCCGCGTCGAGCACGGCCATCAGGACGTCGTCCTCGGTCTGTCCGTTCTTCTCCAGCGTCACCACGCCCTTGCGGGTGAACAGGTAGGAGACCGAACCCGGGTCGGCCATGTTGCCACCGTTGCGCGTCATCGCGGTCCGGACCTCGCCGGCCGCACGGTTGCGGTTGTCGGTGAGGCATTCGATGAGCACGGCGACGCCGTTGGGCCCGTAGCCCTCGTACATGATGGTCTGCCAGTCCGCGCCGCCGGCCTCTTCACCACCGCCGCGCTTGCGTGCGCGTTCGATGTTGTCGTTGGGGACCGAGGACTTCTTCGCCTTCTGGATCGCGTCGAACAGCGTGGGGTTACCCGCCGGGTCACCGCCGCCGGTCCGCGCCGCCACCTCGATGTTCTTGATGAGCTTGGCGAACATCTTGCCGCGCTTGGCGTCGATGGCCGCCTTCTTGTGCTTGGTGGTGGCCCATTTGGAGTGGCCGCTCATGTCCGTCGATTCCTTTCCCGGCGCCGGCACGTGCGGCGGGCCGTGGCCCGCATCCGGCGCACTCCTACGTCTACTCGGTCGCCCTGTTGGTTGTCTCCGGCGCGGTGCCGGGCTCGTGGTCTACCGCTGGTTCGGCACGATCTTACCGACGCACCATCTCCACGAAGTATTCATGTACGCGCCGGTCGCCGGTCACCTCCGGGTGGAACGACGTCGCGAGCACGTTCCCCTGACGCACCGCGACGATCCGCCCGGCCGCCGGGCCGTCGGGAACACGCGCCAGGACCTCGACCTCCGGGGCGACGGACTCGACCCACGGCGCCCGGATGAACACCGCACGCATCGGCGCGGCGCCCTCGGCGTCGGTGATCCCGGTGAACTCCAGGTCGGTCTCGAAACTCTCCACCTGACGCCCGAATGCATTGCGCCGCACCGTGACATCGAGGGCGTCCAGATGCCGTGCGTCTGGCCGGGTGTCGAGGATCGTGGAGGCGAGCATGATCATGCCCGCGCACGACCCGTACGCCGGGAGGCCGTCGGACAGCTTGTCCACCAGCGGGTCGAACAGGTCGAAGATGCCGAGCAGTTTGCTCATCGTCGTCGATTCACCGCCGGGGATGACGATTCCGTCGATCTCGTCGAGTTCGGCCGGGCGTCGCACCGCCACGGCGTCGGCGCCGGCCGCCTCGAGCGCGAAGACGTGCTCGCGCACATCGCCCTGCAGTGCCAGAACCCCGATCCGCGGCCGGTTGCCTTCGCTCACCGATCGGTCCGGGCGTGCTGGTCGTCGGGCATCACACGACCGGTGCGCGCCAGCCCCTCCTGGGTGACCGCCGCCACCAGGCGGCCCTGTCGATCGAAGATCCGTCCCTGGGTCAGCGCGCGACCACCGCCCGCCGACGGCGACGTCTGGTCGTAGAGGAGCCAGTCGTCGGCCCGGAAGGGGCGCATGAACCACATCGCGTGGTCGAGGGAGGCGACCTGCGGGTTGGACTCCGGATGGGGCACGCGCGAGGAGCCGAGCAAGGTCATGTCGCTCATGTAGGCGAGGGTGCCGACATGGAAGACGGTGTCGTCGGGCAGCCGATGGCGGTAGCGGAACCAGACTCGTTGTTGCGCAGCGAAATACGACGAGGTGACCATCATCTCCGGGGGCACGATGCGCAGATCGAAGTTGCGCCACTCCTTGAACACCGCGCGCTCTTCCTCGGCCAGCTCGTCGAGGCGGTCGGTGAGCTCGTCCGGTTGCGGCGCCGGCGGCATCCGGTCCTGGTGCTCGTAGCCCTGGTCGGTCCGTACATGGAACGACGCCGACATGGTGAAGATCGCCTCACCGTTCTGGATGCCGGTCACCCGCCGGGTGACGAACGACCGTCCGTCGCGGATGCGGTCGACGAGGAACACCGCCGGACGATCCGGGTCACCGGGACGCAGGAAGTAACCGTGGAGGGAATGGACGTCGAACTCGTCGGACACCGTGCGGGTCGCCGACATCAGGGCCTGACCGGCGACCTGGCCGCCGAAGGTGCGCTGCAGGTGACTCGGGAACGCACCGCCGCGGTAGATGTCGGTCTCGATCTGTTCGACCTGGAGTATGTCCTCGATGGCTGCCACGCAGACCAGTATCGCGCACGGCGCCGGTGGGCACTCCCCTGCCCGCCGAAGCGCGGCCGGCGATCAGAGTTCGTCGAGGGTCATGATCCCGTCCTGGATGGCCCTGGCGACCAGCGATGCCTTCGTCGGGGCCGGACGGCCGATCTCGGCGTACTTGGCCCGGATCCGGGTGAGGTGGGTGTTCACCGTACCGAGCGAGATGTAGAGCTGCTGGGCCACAGCGGGTTTGGAGTCGACGAGCATCCAGGTGCGCAGGACCTCGACCTCGCGCGAGGTGAGATTCGGCTTGGCGCGGTCGGCCGTGGCCTCCGCGACCTCGGGGAACTCGGCGAGCGCGGGAACGGCGACCGCACGGTGCAGGTGGGGGTGTCCCGGACGATGGCCCAGGCCGAGCGGCTGACCCGCGCGCGGTGTCTGGATCTGGTGGCCGGGCAACGGCATCCGGCGAGCCGCCAGACGCGCCAGGGCTTCCTTCCGGCGGGCGATGGCCTCCGCGTCACGACGAGCGCTGACCGAGCGCAGGTGCTGGGGGGCCTGATGGGCGATCGCAGTCATGTGTGCTTCCTCTTCACTCATTCAACCGGTGGTCTTCCGGGTTCTCCCGGCGATGAGATGAAGATTATGGGCTGCGGCCCGGGTGGTCGATGGGGAGAACTCCCCTACCCGTGGGGAGAACTACCCACGGTGAAACCGCAGGTCAGCGACGTGCAGACGCGGCGGCTGACTCAGTCGGCCGCGTTTCGGGCCGCCTCGGCGTCGATGAGGGGGAGATCTTCTCGCGTGACGATGCGTGACGACACCGCGTACTCCACCAGTTTGGTCCGGCGGTTGCTCGCGAGTTTCCCGCCCCCGCCGCGCATTCCGCTCACCCCGAGTTGATCGAGCTTGTCGCAGACGTTGTCGAGCTTGCGATTGAACTTGGTCAGCGGCCAGCCCAGCCGGCGCGCCGCCTGCGCCGACGACGGGATGGCACTCGACCCGGTCCCCTCACGCCGCAGGATCTCCTCGGCCAGCACGATGATCAGCAGCTTCTGACTCTCCGTGAGCGTGGGCACGCCTTGCGTCGTGTGCCCGCCGCTGTATTCCGGACGCGTCACCGATTTCACCTGCGGCGCGCGGGCGAACAGGCTCAGCTCGTAGGTCGTCGGGCCGGCGGTGAACACGATGGTCGTCTCACCGAAGACGAGCGGCATGCGCGCACCGGGGCCCAGGGTCGCCGAGAACCCGACGTCGCCCGCCGAGACGCTCGCCGACAGGTGGGTGCCGAGATTGGTGAGCCACCAGAGCCCGTTCTCGTTGTGTATCACCAGGAATCGGCGATGAAGGTAGGGGTTGTCGTCGATGGACAGATCCGCTTCGCGGCCGATGAAGAACCGTCGGTCTGCGTCGAGCGCGATGCGCTCGCCGCAGTATTCGACGTAGGTCGCCCCGGCGTCCAGCGCGGCGTCGCCGGACTCTGCGGGGGATGTCTCGGCCCGGTCCTGACCCGTGGTCATCAGTCCTCCGATCAGCTCGGGTCGGGGGCCGGAGCAGCTCCGGCGGCCTCTCCCTGCGCCGAGTCGTCGAGCGCGGGCATCGTGAGGGTCGGCACCGATTCGTGGACACTCACGACGATGACGGTGACGTTGTCGTGCGCGCCGAGCGCCAGCGCGGCGTCGACGAGCCGCTCGGCCGCCTGCCGGGAGTCCTCCGCATTGCGCAGGATGTCACCGATCTCCTCGTCGGGCAGCTCCCCGGTCAGACCGTCGGTACACAGCAGCAGCACATCCCCCGGGAATGCCGGCGTACTCGAGTAGTCGGCGACCGGGTCGACCATGCCCGCGCCGAGCGCACGCGTGATCACGTTGCGGCGCGGGTCGGTTCGGGCCTGCTCGGGCGTGAGGAATCCGGCGTCGATGAATTCCTGGACCTGCGAGTGGTCGGTGGTGAGCTGGTTGAGCGACCCGTTCTGGAAGCGATAGGTCCGCGAGTCGCCGATGTTGAGCACCAGCCAGTGCGGGCTCTGCTCGTGGGTGACGAGCACGATGCCGGTGGCGGTGGTACCCGCGCGTCGCTCGGTCTCGGTGTCGATCTCGCCGATGCGCCGCTGGGCGGCGAGCAACAGATCGTCGAGTTGCAGTTGGGTCGCCTTGAGTTCACCCGCGCTGGTGGCCTCCGACAAGGTGAGCAGTGCGGCCTCGCTGGCCAGTTCGCCGCTGTCGTGCCCGCCCATGCCGTCGGCGAGCAGGTACATCCCCGGCAGCGCGAGTGCCGCGTCCTCGTTCGTCTCCCGGACTCGTCCCACATTGCACGCGGCGGACCACTCGAGCCGCAATTCACCCACGATGTGTGTGCCCGAGACCGAAGCGTCTCGAACGATGGTCGCCGCATCCATGATCAGCAGATACTACCGCCGCGAAGCCCCTGACCCGCCACGCATGTCGACTGTTCGGTCTCCGGCGTGTTGAGACGGGGCGCCGCGGCGGCCGGCGGTCGGTCTGACCACCTACGATCCGGACGAAGCGGTCACCAGCCGCGCTCGGCGAGGCGGTGCGGCTGCGGGATGTCGTCGACGTTGATGCCGACCATCGCCTCGCCCAGGCCGCGCGAGACCTTCGCCAGCACGTCGGGATCGTCGTGGAACGTGGTCGCCTGCACGATCGCCGCGGCCCGCTGTGCCGGGTTGCCCGACTTGAAGATCCCCGATCCGACGAACACGCCCTCGGCGCCGAGCTGCATCATCATCGCGGCGTCGGCCGGGGTGGCGATCCCGCCCGCGGTGAACAGCGTGACCGGCAGCTTGCCGGCCTCGGCCACCTCGACCACCAGCTCGTAGGGAGCCTGCAATTCCTTTGCCGCGACGTACAGTTCGTCCTTCGGCAACGAGGTCAGACGCCGGATCTCGTCGCGGATCTTGCGCATGTGGGTCGTCGCGTTCGACACGTCGCCGGTGCCGGCCTCGCCCTTCGAGCGGATCATGGCCGCGCCCTCGGTGATCCGGCGCAGGGCCTCACCGAGATTGGTCGCACCGCACACGAACGGCACCGTGAAGGCCCACTTGTCGATGTGGTTGCTGTAGTCGGCCGGGGTCAGGACCTCGGATTCGTCGACGTAGTCCACGCCGAGGCTCTGCAGGATCTGCGCCTCGACGAAATGACCGATGCGGGCCTTGGCCATCACCGGGATCGAGACGGCGGCGATGATGCCGTCGATCATGTCGGGATCGCTCATCCGCGACACCCCGCCCTGGGCACGGATGTCGGCGGGCACCCGCTCCAGAGCCATGACGGCCACCGCGCCGGCATCCTCGGCGATCTTCGCCTGCTCGGGGGTCACGACGTCCATGATCACGCCGCCCTTGAGCATCTCCGCCATGCCGCGCTTGACCCGGGCCGTGCCCTGGCCGACCTCGGGAACGGTCGCGCCGTTGTGACTCACTGAAGATCTCCTCGTGTCGCAGTCCCGACCTGCCGCGTTCGCGGCGGCGGTATGCCCACCAGTCTAGGTGAGGGGCCGATGGCCCCTGACGAGGGATCAGTCCGCCTGGCCTGGGGTGACGCGCTCGATGATCTCGAAGTACTCCGGGGGTGCCGCGTGGCCGCCGAGCCGCAGCCATCGAACGGGCCGGCGTTGCGCGAGGGCCCTGGTGTCCCGCACGGCGTCGTTGTAGAACCGACGCGCCATCATTACCCGCGTCTCGGCGTCGGCGAGTTCGACGACGAGGGCCGCGGACCGACGATTCGGGTCGGTGCGCGCCAGTGCGGCCGACAGCGCGTTCTCGGCGTCCTCACGTGCCGTCGGCGCGGCCCGCTCGGCGCGATCGGCCAGCGTGGCGAGCTCTCGCGCCTGGGCGGCGACGCCGTCGTCGACGGACGTGCGGGAGTTCGCGGCGCCGTCGCCGGCGATCATCTCCGCGGACACGGCACGCACGACCACCGCGCGCCGGTCGAGGTTCGATTCGAGCGCCTGGCGGGCGAGATCGACACGGACGTTGAGGCGGTCGAGGCGGTTGGCCGTGTGGTAGGCCCATCCCGCCACGAGCAGCACGGCCACCACGCCGAGGACGATCCAGGTGGCCATCAGTCCGACACCACGACCGGACCGGCTCCCACCGTGACGGTGTCGTAGACCCGGAGGATCTGATCGGCCACCCGCGACCAGTCGTACTTGTCGGCCCGAATCCGTCCGGCGGCGACGAGATCGGCGCGCGCCTCCGGGTCGGCGAGGAGTTCGACGAGGCCGGCGGCGAGTTGATCGGGGGACCCCGTCTCGACGAGTCGCCCGGCCCGGCCGTCGTCGAGCACCCGCCGGAAGGCGTTCAGGGAGCTGGCGATCACCGCCGCCCCGGCCGCCATCGCCTCGACCAGGACGATGCCGAAGCTCTCGCCGCCGAGGTTGGGTGCGCAGTAGACGTCGGCGGAGGCCAGCGCCCGCGCCTTGGTCGCGTCGTCGACCTGCCCCAGGAACACCAGGTGTTCGGCGAGTGGACCCGCCCGCCGCCGCAGCGCCGCCTGGTTGCCGCCGCCGACGACCAGGACCCGCACGTACGGGAACCTCTCCACGACCGCGGGCAGTGCACGCATGAGCACGTCGATGCCCTTGCGCGGTTCGTCGAAACGGCCGAGGAACAGGATCGTGCCACCCGGGTGCGGATACCCCTCGAGGGGCTCGGCGTCGGCGAAGGACGCGACGTTGATGCCGTTCGGGATCTCGACGGCATCGGAGCCGAGTGACTCCATCTGCCAGCGACGCGCGAGCTCGGAGACGGCGATCTTGCCCGCGATCCGTTCGTGGTACGGCCGCAGGATCCCCTGGAACACGCTCAGCCACAACGATTTCGAGGTGGCGGTGTGGAAGGTGGTGACGATGGGCCCGGAGGCCACCATCAACGACAGCATCGAGATGCTCGGCGAATTCGGTTCGTGGACGTGCAGGACGTCGAAGCCGTTCTCGGCGACCCAGCGACGCAAGCGCAGGTAGCCCTTGGGACTGAAATTCACCCGGGAGACCGAGCCGTTGTACGGGATCGCCAGCGCGGGCCCCGCCCGGACGACGTAGTCCGGCAGTTCGGTGTCGCGGCCGGCCGGGGCGAGCACGCTGACCTCGTGGCCCCGGTCGAGGAAGACGTCGGCGAGTTCGGTGACGTGGGCCTGCACACCCCCGGGCACGTCGAAGGAGTAAGGGCAGATCATTCCGATTCGCATGGCACTCCCCTGGTCGTCGTCATGTCGGCGTCCCGTCCTGCTCGACGCGACCGCGCTGACGGTCCGTCCAGTCGTTCTCCCAGAGCGGCTGCAGCATGTGCCAGTCCGCCGGATGCGCGGCGATGTTGACCGCGAAGGCGTCGGCGAGGGCCTGAGTGGCGGCTTCGATCCCACCGGAGACGTCGATCTGCTCCCCGCAGCACATCATCGAACGCGGCGCCTCCTCGAACCAATGATGGACGGGCATCAGCGCGGCACCGGTCTCCATCGCCAGCCGTGCGGACCCCGCCGGCATGCGGGTTCGTTCGCCGAAGAAGGTCACCGGCACCCCGTGCCGGGCGATGTCGCGTTCGCCGAGCAGGCACACGATGCCGCCGGCGCGGAGCCGGTCGGCCAGCTGCCCGAACGGGGGTTGCTCGCCGCCGCTCAACGGGAAGATCTCGAAGCCCAGTGATTCCCGGTAGGCGACGAACCGGTTGAACAGTGACTCCGGCTTCAGGCGTTCGGCGACCGTCGCGAACCTGCCGTAGTGGTGGACCAGCCAGACACCGGCCATGTCCCAGTTGCCGGTGTGCGGCAGAGCCAGGATGACTCCCTTACCCCTGGCCAGCGCGGCGTCCAGTCGGGCCCGGTCCTCGTCGGGGAGCGCGACGGTGGACGTGACGGTCGCACGATCCTGGGTCGGCAGGCGGAACGCCTCGCACCAGTACCGGGCGTACGACCTCATGGCGTCGGCGACGAGGTCGTCGGGCACCTGCGCGGGTTCCACGCCCAGGACACGGGCCAGGTTGCGGCGCAACTGGTCCGGGCCACCGCCACGACGACCCGCGTAGCTGCCGGCACGGTCGAACAGACCCCGCGCGGCGCGTTCCGGAGCCCAGCGGACGGCGGCCCAGCCGGCCCGGTACCCGAGATCGGCGGCCATCGCGCCGAGATCGGTCATCGCTGTCCCGCGGGCGGGGTCTGACCGTCCGAGCCGGACGAGGGTTCGGCATCGCCGTTCTCGGCTTCTGCGGGCTCGGTGTCTGCGGGTTCCGAGGCGATGGGGATGAGGTCCCGCGCACCCGGCGACTGCGCGATCGACCACATCCGCTGCCCGACGGTGATGACACTGGCGACCGCGAGGAACCACATCGCGACGTGGATGGCCCACCACAGGCCGAGACCCGTGAGACCGGCGCCGACGAGCACGATGATCAGCCGGTCGGGCCGCTCGATGAGACCGCCGTCGCCGTACAGGCCGCTCGCCTCCGCGCGGGCCTTGGCATAGGAGATGACCTGGGAGGTCACCAGACAGATGAGGGTCGCGACGAGGAGCAGGTCGTGGGGTTCGGTGACCGCGCACCACCAGGCGAGGCCGGCGAAGATGGCGCCGTCGGCGACGCGGTCACAGGTCGCGTCGAGAACCGCGCCGAATCGCGTGCCGCCGCCCCGGGCACGGGCCATCGCGCCGTCGAGCATGTCGAACATCACGAACAGCCAGATGACCATCGTGCCCCAGAACAGCTCGCCCATCGGGAACAGGGTGAGCGCGGCCGCGACACCGGCCAGTGTGCCGATCACCGTCACCGAGTCCGGCGTGAGCCCGGTCCGCAGGAGCGCCCGACCCATCGGGAGGGTCACCTTCGAGACCGATGCCCGACCCAGAATGCTCAGCATCGCCGAGTTCCTCCCCCATCTCGCGCCGCGTCGTGGCTCAGCGCTTCCCGATCGCTCTCGTCTGACATCGCCTCACCTGATCGCACCGGCACCCGATCGCTCACCGCGGGGTCAGTCGTCCAGCCGTTGCCAGGCGGTGGCCAGCAGTCCGCGAGTGTCCCGGAGCAACTGCGGCATGACCTTCGTCTCGCCGACGATGGTGATGAAATTCGCGTCGCCCATCCATCGCGGCACGATGTGCTGGTGGAGGTGCTCGGACAACGAACCGCCCGCCGCGTAGCCGAGATTCAGACCCACGTTGAACGCGTTGGGGTTCGACACCGCCTTGATCGTGCGGATCATCCGCTGCGTGAACGCCATCAGTTCCGCGGACTCCGCGGCGGTCAGATCCTCGAGGTCGGCGACCTGCCGGTACGGCACCACCATGGTGTGCCCCGGGTTGTAGGGGTACAGGTTCAGCACCGCGTAGACGGTGTCACCACGCGCCACGATGAGACCGTCCTCATCGCTCATGGTCGGGATGTCGAGGAACGGGTGCCCCGTCTTCTCGGCCGGTTGCGGGTCGGCGATGTAGGTCATCCGGTGGGGACTCCACAGCCGTTGCAGGCGATCCGCCACACCGACACCCTCGTCCCGGATCTCGCCGGGCGCCTCACCGAACGCGGCGTCACTCATCGAGCGCTCCCGCCACCACGACCGTCTCCACCTCGCCGAGCGCGGCCTCCACCAACTCCTTGGTGGGCGACTCGTTGCGCCTGCTCCGGACCCACCCGACGATCACCGACACCGCATCGGCGACCGGCACGCCGTTGACCTGCGTGCCGTCGCGGAACCGGAAGCTCACCGCCCCGGCCTCGACGTCGCGTTCGCCGGCCAGCAGCATGAACGGCACCTTGCCGGTGGTGTGGTTGCGGATCTTCTTCTGCATCCGGTCGTCGGAGGCGTCGACCTCGGCGCGGACACCGGCGGCGAGAAGGTCGGCCACCACATCAAATAGGTGTCCCTCGAACGCCTCCGCGACCGGGATGCCGACCACCTGGACCGGTGCGAGCCACGCCGGGAACGCGCCCGCGTAGTGCTCGGTGAGCACGCCGAAGAACCGCTCGATGGAGCCGAACTTCGCCGAGTGGATCATCACCGGCTGCTGCTTGGTGCCGTCGGCGGCGGTGTACTCGAGGTCGAATCCGGCCGGCTGGTTGAAGTCGTACTGGATGGTCGACATCTGCCAGGTACGCCCGATCGCGTCCTTCGCCTGAACCGAGACCTTCGGTCCGTAGTAGGCGGCACCACCCGGGTCGGGCACGAGGTCGAGACCTGATTCGACGCACACCTCTTCGAGGATGGCGGTCGCGGCGGCCCACTGCTCCGCGGAACCGATGAACTTGGGCGAGTCGTCACGGGTGGACAGCTCGAGGTAGAACTCGTCGAGGCCGAAGTCGCGCAGCAGCCCGAGGATGAAGTCGAGCAGATGCTTGATCTCGTCCTTGGCCTGTTCCGGCGTCACATAGCTGTGCGAATCGTCCTGGGCGAACCCGCGGACGCGGGTCAGACCGTGCACGACGCCCGACTTCTCGTAGCGGTAGACGTGACCGAACTCGAAGAGCCGCAGCGGCAGTTCACGGTACGACCGTCCGCGCGACCGGAAGATCAGATTGTGCATCGGGCAGTTCATTGCCTTGAGGTAGTAGTCCTGCCCCTGGCGGGTGATCTCCCCTGCCTCGTTGCGTTCCTCGTCGACGTGGATCGGCGGGAACATGCCGTCGGCGTAATACGGCAGATGGCCCGACAGGTGGAACAGATGTTCCTTCGAGATGTGCGGGGTGCCGACGTACTGGAAGCCGTTCTCGATGTGCTTCGCGCGGACGTAGTCCTCCATCTCGCGCTTGATGATGCCGCCCTTCGGGTGGAAGACCGGGAGTCCCGAGCCGAGCTCGTCGGGGAAGCTGAACAGGTCGAGTTCGGCGCCGAGCTTGCGGTGATCGCGCTTCTCGGCCTCCGCGAGCATCTCCAGGTGTGCGTCCAGCGCCTCCGACGATTCCCACGCGGTGCCGTAGACGCGCTGCAGACCGGCGTTGGCCTGATCGCCGCGCCAGTACGCCGCCGAGCTGCGGGTCAGCTTGAAGGCCGCGATGTACTTGGTGGTCGGGACGTGCGGTCCGCGGCACAGGTCGCACCAGATGCGTTCTCCGGTGCGCGGATTGAGGTTGTCGTAGACCGACAGTTCCCCGCCGCCGACCTCCATCACCTCGGCGTCGTCGGCCGCGCCCTTGTCGTCGATGAGTTCGAGTTTGAACGGCTCCCCGGCCAGTTCGGCGCGGGCCTCGTCCTTCGACTCGTACACCCGCCGCGAGAACCGCTGACCCGACTTGATGATCTGCTTCATCTTCTTCTCGAGGGCGGTGATGTCCTCGGGGGTGAAGGGTTCGGCGACGTCGAAGTCGTAGTAGAAGCCGTCCTTGATCGGCGGGCCGATCCCGAGCTTGGCCTCGGGGAACAGCTCCTGGACCGCCTGCGCGAGAACGTGTGCGGTGGAGTGCCGGATCACGCTGCGGCCGGCCTCGGTGTTCGCGGCGACCGGTTCGACATCGGTGTCGGCGTCGGGTGCCCACGACAGGTCGCGGAGATCCCCGCCCGCGTCACGGACGACGACGATGGCCTCCGGGCCCTTGTTGGGCAGCTCGGCCTCGCGCAGTGCGGTGCCCGCGGTCGTCCCAGCCGGCACACGGATCGTGGCGGGGCTGGTCACCTGGACGTCGTCGGGCACGGGGGCGCTCCTCGGGTTGGGGCGGACACGCGAAGACGCGTCCGGGTCGGACGTTTGCGACTCTGATGGTATCCGCGACGGGTCGTCGTGGAGTGCACCCCTACCTTGCGGCGTCGGAGATCAGCCGAAGATCGGACTCGCCAGCCAGCCGTAGTCGAGGCCGACCCACCCGGCGACGGTGTTGAGCGCGCCGAGAACCCACAGGGTGGCGATGACGATGGCACAGGTTGCGAGCCAGAAGACGGCCTGTACCGACCAGTGTTGCCGACCGATCCAGTCCATCCAGGCGTCGTATTTCGCCCGCGCGAACTTCAGCAACCGGTGCGCCCAGTCGAACTCGGACGCCAGGATGCCCAGTCCGAGGAACACGATGAGCCAGCCCGGGCCCGGGTACGGGATCGCGACGATGCCGCACAGCAGGACGATCGTGCCGATGGTCCCGACCGCGATGCGGTACATGCCATGCCACTTCGGGTTGCTGCGCACGACGTAGCGACGATGGCGTGCGCGGATGCGCAGGCGATGCCGGAGAGACCCGCGGTCCGCGTCGGCCGACGTCCGCGCGCCGCTCGGTGTGGACGTCTCGTTCACTCCCGACTCGCTCGCCCCCGGTGTCGGCATCGTCTCCCACCTCGTTCATTCGGCCCGCTGCGCACTTCGGCCCGGTGTTCGTCTCGGCCTGGAAAGTGACGTCCAGGCTACGCGATGCAGGTGTGGGCCTCCGGCGTCGGCAGGGTGGTCGAGCGGCGCCGTCGCCTCCGCCGCGCGCCGTCGATCAGAGTCGCGGACACGGTGACCGCGAGAAGCAGCGGATAGCAGCCCGAATACAGCACGACGAGCAGATCGCCGACGACAGAGTCGTCACCGTTTCGCGGCATCATGAAAAGCCCCAACGCGATGGCGTGGTCGGAGGTCAGGTACGGCCCGCTGTCCCACCAGTGCCGCCACCAGGTGAACGTCAGCGCCGCCACGCCGGCCGGCGCGAGCCAGTACCACCACGTGCGAGCCGCGCTCCCCCGCCGCACCGCCAGATCCAGCGCGACGACGAACAGCGGCACGCACCAGACCCAGTGGTGTCCCCACGCGAAGGGCGAGACCGCACACATCGTCATGCCGACGATCGTGGCCGCGAGGAGGTCGCGACCGTCGCGGTGGGCAACCACCGCGGCGAGCAGTCCGAGCGCGGCGACGACCAGCGCAAGCGGGAGCCACAGCCACGTCGGCGCGACGAAGACGGGCCCGCCGGGTGCGGGCTCGGCGAACCGCCCGATGTCGAAGTGGGACAACATCTGCGACACGAATCCGCGCACCGACTGGTTGGCCGGCGAGTCGGCCCGGCCGATGCGTTCGGTGTCCGTGAGGTGGCGGGTCCAGTAGGCCCACGAGTCGGCGGGGACGGCGAGGAATCCGATCATCACGGTCGCCGCGAACGTCGCCAGCGCCGTGGCTGCCGCGCGCCACTGGCGGGTCACCAACAGGTAGACGACGGCGAACAGCGGTGTCAGTTTGATCCCGGCCGCGATGCCGGTGGCGACTCCGCGCCACCGCGATGTCGTCGAGAGGAACACCAGGTCGACGAGGATCAGGGTCATCACCAGGAGGTTGACCTGTCCGAGCCAGATGGTGGTTCGGACGGGTTCGAGGGCGGTCGACGAGATCGCGAGCAAGGCGGCGAACGTGATCAGGCGACCGTCGGGCCGGTAGCGCAGGCTGCGAAGGCACATCCCGATCACGCCGGTGAGCGCGGCGAAACCGATTGTCCACCAGACGATGTTGGCGACGGCCTCGGTGAGCAGAGCCAGCGGGACGAACACGACCGCGGCGAACGGCGGATAGGTGAAGTGCAGACGCCACAGGACGGGTGCGTCGTACAGCGGACCCGCGTCGAGCACGGTGGCCGCGCCCGCGCGATAGACGCGGGCATCAGTGGCGTTCTCGAAGAGCCCGTAGAACGGGTTGGTGATCGGGAACGCCGCGATGTGCCAGGCGATCACCCCGACCGCGACGACGGCCGCCACGACGATCGCCGCCGTCGAGATCCGTGCGGGCACAGGACGAGACGACTCCGGCAGATTGACGGCAGTCTTCGCGGCCACGCGGCGAGCGTACGCCCTGTTTGTGAGCTGCATCACGCGCAACGCCGTGGGGCGTGGTCGGTTGTTCGGTGGACAGCTGGATCGCGACAGTCCGTGCCGGACTACCGTTGACCTCGGTGGGTGACGAGATCACCTTGGGGACGACACCATGTCATCACTACGAGCAACCCTCGGAGTCGTACTGGTCATCGCGGCATCGTCGACGCTGACCGTCGCATGCGTCGGGGAAGGCATCGAGCCGGTCGCGATGACGCGCGACACCTCGTCGAGCACCGCCGACGGTCCGGTTCCAGCGATCCACATCGCAGTCGAGACCCCGTCCGAGGTCGTGCGCCCGCGGCTCGACCCCTGGCCACTCCCCGACGACTCTGCGCTACGACCCGACCAGCGGCGAGTGGTCGACGTACTCATCGATCTCTCGACCGGGAACGACGGTGAGGAGCTCGCGCAGCGTTCGACCTGCCGCGTTCTCGACGGCATCCAGTCACCGCCGGCCGACGCGCCGGGCTGGCAGGCGCGCATCGTCGCCACGGTGACGATGCGACACGGTTACGCGCTCCTCGCCGCGCCGCAGCAGCGATCCGCTGACGCCGCGGTCGTCGTGCTGGCCCGGGTTCTCGACGACGTCGATGCGGTTGCGGGACAGCCGTACCGGCCCGTGTTCGTTCAGGGATGCAGCCCGTATTGACGCAGGTCGGTGATGCCGAACGGACGAAACGCTGGTGCGGCGATTACCACTGCCACCGCAAACCGGCGACGGAATTTCTGGTCATCTGTGATCCGCTCAGAAGTTCTCGTAGCGATATGCGTGGCGAGGGCAGAGGTCCTGGGTCGCGTACAGCAGGAAAAGTCGCTGCGTATACGCGGGCTGGTAGCTGCCGTCAGGGTTGTAGAAAATCCGCTCGGCAACCTGAGTGTCGCGGTATCGGTCCATGACGCCGCAGGCTCGGTAGCCTCCCGCCACCATCTCCGCGTCAGTGGTGTACCGACTGTTCGGCCAGGCAGCAGTGGGCAGCGTCCGCGCCTTGTTGACGAAGGCCTGTTCGGCAACCGTGATGGCTGATGCCTGCCCGACACCCACGAGCAGTCCCGCGACCAGAGCGAACGTGGCCAGGATTCCGATGATGAGTCGCTTCATTCGCAAAGCTCCTTGTGCGCGGCGTCGACGACGTTGGCGGAGTTCTTCTTGCTGAGGAACAGCCCATCCGCTGTGTACATCTGGTGGGCGATGGAAGACGGTGAACGGCCGATGTCCAACTGATCGCACACCCAATAGCCGGTATGAAGAGCATCGTCGGCTGTGGTGAATCGTCTGCTGCAACCGCTGGTGTCGTGGGGATAGTCGAAACACGACGTCGCTCCAGGAGTTGTCGTGTAGATCCCGCGCGACTCCAGAACAGCGAGGTAGTCGCCGGGCGCTGCCGAGGCGTCACCGGCACCGAGCGCGATGACGGCGGCCGACGCGAGCACTGCAAGTCCGCCGAGCCAGTCACAGCGTCTGGTCATGTCACTCTCCAAGCGTCCGACTGCAGCTGTGAGCACTCATCGCCACATCTGCCGCCGCATCGTATACATTGCATGACGGCAAAACCGGAGGTAGATGCACTGTTCATCCGATCGACCGAACCCCGGGTCCCGGCGAGACGAGCGGGTGGGGTCGAACGAAAAAAGCCCCGCCGATGTCGGCGGGGCTTGTGGGACTGTGGTGGTCCCGGCTGGGATCGAACCAGCGACCTTCCCGGTGTGAACGGGACGCTCTTCCACTGAGCCACGGGACCGTGTCGGGCGCCTTCGGTCAGTGCCGGGGGCGCCTGCGCACGAGCCAGAAGATTACACGGGTTGCGCAGAAGTCCCAAATCACCGCGGTGGGCCACGTCACAAACGCCCCTACACGGCACGGGAGCGAATCACACGCTGGGGATTCACTCGCGGCCACGCCCCTGACCAGGCGATTTGGATAGTTCGGAAACCATCGCGTAAGTTTCTCTTCGCACCGCGAGCAGCACGATCCACAAGATCGCTCGTGGGCATGCGGATGTAGCGCAGCTGGTAGCGCATCACCTTGCCAAGGTGAGGGTCGCGGGTTCGAATCCCGTCATCCGCTCGGCGCGAGTCGACTCGCATCTGGTGGTGTGGCCGAGTGGTGAGGCAACGGCCTGCAAAGCCGTGTACACGGGTTCGATTCCCGTCGCCACCTCCACCGCTGCACAATTCCATACCCGCGCGATTAGCTCAGTGGGAGAGCGCTTCCCTGACACGGAAGAGGTCACAAGTTCAATCCTTGTATCGCGCACCACAGTTACTGCAGGTCAGCCCCGGTTTAAGCCGGGGCTTTCTTGTTTCGTGCAACACACGTGCAACTACAGTTGGCCACTCCCCTACGTCGGAAGGCCCGTCATGATCCCCGATCGCACCGCATGGATAGACCGCTGCTGCAAGGCACTGGACGAGTTCGACGAGCGCCATCTCTCGACCGAGCAACTCGCCGCGCTGACGGCGCGCTGGGAGGCGGAGAAGGCCGGCCTCAACAAGGTGGGTGACCTCAAGGCTCAGATCGACGACCTGCGCACGCAGGCCGAGCGGCTGCAGCGCGAGGGCGACTACGCGTCGGCGTCGAAGCTGCTCTACGGCGACATCCCGACGCTCGAGAAGCAGCTCGAGGAGGCCCAGGCGGCCGAGGCCAGTGTCGGAACGGGACCGCGCAGGGATCCGCAGGGCACTCGCGTCAGAAGGACAAGCGCGAGCTGCGCCTGCGCGACGCCGACCTGTTCGAGATCGCCTTCGTCGACTGCGCGATGGACGGCGTCGACCTCACCGGGGCGCGGCTCGCCGAGACCGTCTTCACCGGCTGCCGGTTGATGGGCGCCCGGTTCGAGCGGGTGGGCGGCCTCGGGTTCCGCCTCGAGCGCTGCAACCTGTTCGCCGCCAACCTGATCGGCGTCCCGCTCCCCCACGCCGACCTCACCGGGTGCCGCCTGGCCGAGGCGGTGCTG
>ERZ501064.68-NODE-68-length-28089-cov-10.556646_pt1 | contig 28089 bp, 27 predicted proteins | sample MGYA00510851_ERZ501064 | MGnify/ENA primary metagenome ERZ501064 (study PRJEB25958, sample SAMN03398529) | human skin metagenome | study: EMG produced TPA metagenomics assembly of the Human Skin Microbiome Metagenome (human skin metagenome) data set. | reverse complement strand
AGCCGAATCCGAGGGTCATGACCATCGCGACGAATGCGGCGATCTCCAGCACGGCGTAGGCCGCGAACCAGCGGAGAGCCATGGTGCTTCACCTGTCCTTCGGTGCGCTTCGGCACCCGTTGACGTCAGGGTCTGCGTGGGTAACGAACGACGACGCGGTTTTGTCCCGAGGGGTGGTTTAGACAAGCTCATAGCTCCTATGTCAAGCGGCGGCGGGTGTTGGGTTGTCGGCTTTGCGGGTGCGGGCGTGGTGGTCGGTGGTGAGGTGGTTGTAGACGACGCGGGCGAGGCGGCGTTTGAGGCAGCGCATCGCCTCGCGAGGGGTCTTGTTTTCGGCCTTCTTCTTCTCGTAATAGGCGTGGCCGAGGGTGTCGGGCATGCGTGCCTGGGTCAGCGCGATGCGGTGGATCGCGGCATTGATCTGGCGGTTGCCAGACCGGGTGAGTCGATGGCGTCCGGGGTTGGCCGACCACACCGGCACTGGGGCGATTCCCGCGTGGCGGGCGAACTGGGCCTCCCCGGGGAAGCGGGTGATGTCGGCGGATTCGCCGAGGAGTTTCGCGGCGCTGAGCGCGCCACAGCCGGGCATCGCCAACAGGGTGGGCACCGCGTCGGAAACCTTCTTGGTGATCTCCTTTTCGACCTCATTGATCTCCACGGTCAGGTCGTAGATGGCGGCGACTTCCTTGCCGGCCAGGCGGGCATCGACACTGCTTTGAGGCTCCAGCCAGGTTTGCAGTGCTTTCTGATGCTTCTTCGCCGTCAACCCACCCTTTTTGATGTGGTACTCGGGATCGAGTTGATGCACCCGCCACAACACCCGGTTGATCTTCGAGGTTCGTTCGCGCACAAGGCAATCCCGATAGTCCACGAGAGCTTTCATCTCGTAGGACACGGCATCGTGAGACGCCACCGGAAGGTCGGGTTCGCGTGCAGCGGCCCGAGCCACAGCCAACGCGTCGATCGGATCGGACTTGCCGCGTTCACGTCCGGTACGCCGATGTTCGGCCATCAAGTGCGGCGCTACCCGCACCACCTTCTGATCCGCGCCCAGCAGGTCGCGTTCCAGCCGGGCCGACATGTTGCGGCAGTCCTCGATGGCCCACAACACCTCGGTACCGAAACGAGCGTGAGCCCACTGCATGGCTGTGCGGTGACCGGCCGTCGTGGCCGGCACCACCGTGGATCCGAGTTGTTTACCGACAGCGTCGACCGCGACGAAGGTGTGCGTGCGCTTGTGCACATCGGCACCGATAACGATCATGGAAGATGCCTTCCTGTCAGAGTGGAGTGGCGACAGTCGGGCCGGTCGGCGGACACATCTCAGTCGGGGCGATGCCACGCTCCTATCAAGTCACGCCGGCCGGTCCTGACACACCAGGCATCGGCACAATGAGCCAACACCAGCCCAATACAGCCAGGGGCGGTAACCAGCGGTAGAGCCAGATGCCTGATGGTCAGAACCCAACCACCACCGAAGTGGCTAGACAACCCTGACACTGAAACCAGCGGTGGGGGCGCGGGTTGTCGAGTGGCTTCGACTCGACGCGCTCCTTCGTCGCTTGGTCGGCCCGGCGGCTGCGCTCGGTGCCGGCTCAACCAGCGGTGGGGGCGCGGGTTGTCGAGTGGCTTCGACTCGGCGCCTCGCTCCGCTCGGTGCCGGCTCAACCACCGGTGGTGAAAGCGCCGGGTCGTCCCTGCGGGAAAAACAATCAAGCGCGCTTGATTCTTCTGATGCCGTGTGTGAGGGTGATCGCATGCCTGAGGGACAAGCAGCCGTGATCGGCGTCGTCGCCGACCTCGAAGCCGAATCCGCGCAGCTCGACACGCTCGTCGCGGGTCTCGACGATGCGGGCTGGGCCACCCCGACGCCGGCGCCGGGCTGGACGATCGCGCACCAGATCGCGCATCTGGCGTGGACCGACGAGGTGGCGGCGGTCGCGGCCACCGACCCGGACCGGTTCGGCGCACTGCTCTCCGAGGCGGCGAGCAGCGTGGCGACCTACGTCGACGACGCCGCCGAAGCGGGGGCCGCCGCGCCGGCCGACGAGATCCTGGCCGGTTGGCGGGCGGCGCGCGACCGTCTCGCCGACGCGCTGCGCGCGGTACCGGCCGGCGTCAAGATCCCATGGTTCGGGCCACCGATGTCCGCGGCGTCGATGGCGACCGCGCGCCTGATGGAGACATGGGCACATGGCCTCGATGTCGCCGACGCCCTCGGTGTTCCCGTCGTGCCGACCGATCGGATCCGCAGCGTCGCCCACATCGGTGTCCGCACACGCGACTTCGCCTACATCGTCAACGGCCGCACCCCGCCGGCCGAGCCGTTCCACTACGCGCTCACCGCGCCGTCGGGCGAGATCTGGACCTGGGGCCCGGACGACGCGTCGAACAGCGTGCGCGGGCCGGCCCTCGACTTCTGCTTCCTGGTGACCCAGCGACGCGCACTCGCCGACCTCGCACTCGAGCTCATCGGGCCCGACGCGGTCGAATGGTCGGGTATCGCACAGTGTTTCGCAGGTCCGCCCGGGCCGGGTCGCGAACCGCGGGCGAGCTGAGACGCCCGTCGTCGTCACCGTCCGCCGCTGACGTCCACCGCCCCCCAGACGCCGCCGAATCGTCCGATCGCAGCAGCACGCAGTCGCACGCAGTCCGACAGGAGAACACGATGCCCATCGCCAGTCCGATCTGGGAGACACCCGAACGCCTCGAATTGCGTTCCACCGTGCGCCGATTCGTCGACAAACACATCCTCCCGTTCCAGGACGACTGGGAGCGCGAGGGTGCCATCCCCCGTGAACTGCACATCGAGGCGGCCAAACTGGGTCTGTTCGGGCTCGGGGTCCCCGAGGAGGTGGGTGGCTCCGGCGGTGATCTGATCGACAGCACGATCCTCGGCGAGGAACTCCACTACGCCGGCGCGGCCGGTGGCGTCTTCGCGTCGCTGTTCACCCACGGCATCGCCCTGCCGCACCTGATCGCCGCCGGCGACCCCGACCAGATCGACCGGTGGGTGCGGCCCACGCTCGCGGGCGAGAAGATCGGGAGCCTGGCGATCACCGAACCCGGCGGCGGAAGCGACGTCGGCCACCTGACGACGAAGGCCGAGCGCGACGGGGACCACTACGTCGTCAACGGTTCCAAGACCTACATCACCTCCGCGGTCCGCGCCGACTTCGTCGTCGTCGCCGTCCGCACCGGAGGACCGGGAGCCGCGGGCGTCTCACTGCTCGTCGTCGAGAAGGGCACACCCGGCTTCGAGGTCACGCGGAAGCTGGACAAGATGGGGTGGCGCAGTTCCGACACCGCGGAACTGTCCTTCGTCGATGCGCGGGTGCCGGTCACCAACCTGGTCGGGCCCGAGAACTCCGGATTCGCGCAGATAGCAACCGCTTTCGTCACCGAACGGTCCGGTCTGGCGGTGCAGGCGTACGCCAGTGCGCAACGCTGCCTCGATCTCACCCTGCAGTGGGCGCGCGACCGTGAGACCTTCGGCAAACCGATCATCGCCCGGCAGTCGGTGCAGGACACGCTGATCGAGATGGCGCGCCGCATCGACATCGCCCGCACCTATACGCGGGCCCTGGTCGAACGGAAGGTCAGCTCCACCGACGACCTCATCGCCGAGGTCTGCTTCGCCAAGAACACCGCGGTCGAGGCGGGGGAGTGGGTGGCCAACAAGGCCGTTCAGCTGCACGGCGGCCTCGGTTACATGACCGGCACCGAGGTCGAACGGCAATACCGCGACATGCGCATCATCGGAATCGGTGGCGGCACCACCGAGATCCTCAACGGACTGGCCGCCAAACGGCTCGGCTACCAGGCCTGACCGGCCGCCGAAACCGTCCGCCGCCGAACCACATCGAAGACCGAGACAGGGAGCATCGACATGACCGTGGACACCAATCCGTTCGTGGAGACCACCGAACGCGCCGAGCTGCGCGCGGCGGTCGCCGGACTCGCCGCGAAGTACGGACAGGAGTACTTCCGTGAGTGCGCGCGCACCGGCCGCAAGACCGACGAGTTGTGGGCCGAGGCGGGCAAGCTCGGCTTCATCGGGGTCAATCTCCCCGAGGAGTACGGCGGCGGCGGTGCCGGGATGTACGAGCTCGCCATCGTGATGGAGGAGATCGCCGCGTCGGGCACCGGACTGCTGATGCTCGTCGTCTCACCGGCCATCTGCGGCAACGTCATCGCGCGTTTCGGCACCGACGAGCAGAAGCAGCGGTGGCTGCCGGGTCTCGCCGACGGGTCGATCACGATGGCATTCGGTATCACCGAACCCGATGCCGGCTCCAATTCCCACCAGATCACCACCACGGCCCGTCGGGACGGCTCGGACTGGTTGCTCACCGGCCAGAAGGTCTACATCTCCGGCGTCGACCAGGCGCAGGCCGTGTTGATCGTCGCCCGCACCGAAGACGCGAAGACCGGCAACCTCAAGCCCGCGCTCTTCATCGTCCCCACCGACTCCGAGAACTTCTCGTACACGATGATCGACATGGAACTGCAGAACCCCGAGAAGCAGTTCCAGCTCTTCCTCGACGATGTGCGATTGCCCGCCGACGCGCTCGTCGGCTCCGAGGACGCTGCCCTGAGTCAACTGTTCGCCGGGCTCAATCCGGAACGCATCATGGCCGCGGCGTCGGCCGTCGGGATGGGCCGGTTCGCGCTCGACAAGGCGGTGTCGTACGTGAAGGAGCGCACGGTGTGGAAGACGCCGATCGGTGCGCACCAGGCGATCGCGCACCCGCTCGCCCAGGGCAAGGTCGAGCTCGAGATGGCCAAGCTGATGATGCAGAAGGCCGCGACCCTCTACGACGCCGGCGACGACTGGGGCGCCGCCGAGCCGGCCAACATGGCGAAGTACGCGGCCGCCGAGGCCTGTGTGAAGGTCGTCGACCAGGCCGTGCACTCCCTGGGCGGCAACGGTCTGACCACCGAGTACGGACTGGCACCGATGCTGAGTCTCGCCCGGATCGCCCGCATCGCCCCGGTGAGCCGGGAGATGATCCTCAACTTCGTCGCGCAGACCAGCCTCGGGCTGCCGAAGTCCTACTGAGGCTCGCGGTGACCACGTCGTCGGCGAACACCCGCTCGCCGCAACAGGAACGCTCGCGGTTGACCCGCGAGCGCCTGTTGCGGTCCACGGTCGACGCGCTGGCCGCGGACGGCTGGGCCGCCGCGACCGTGGCCGCGGTCGCCGAACGTGCCGGCGTGTCCCGCGGTGCGGCGCAACATCACTTCCCGACGCGCGAAGCCCTCATCACCGCGGCACTCGAGCAGGTCTTCGAGGACATGACCCGCGCTGCCGTCGGGGATCCGCACGCATCGCCGGAGGCGGCCGACGAAGTGACCCCGGACCGGGTCATCCGCGCCGTCCAGCGGGCCGTCGACGTCTACACCGGCACCGAATTCAAGGCAGCACTCCAGGTCTGGGCCGCCGCCGCGTCCGACCCGGCGCTGCGGCGGCTCATCCTGCCACTCGAAGCGAAGTTCGCCCGCGCGGCCCATCAGCGGACGATGGCCGCGATGGGGGTGGCCCCGGACGACGAGACCGGTTACCGGCTGGTGCAGGCGACTCTGGACATGGCGCGCGGACTCGGCCTGGCGGACACGCTGTCCGATGACTCCGCCCGGCGTGCGCTGGTCGTCGACACCTGGTCGGCGCAGCTCGTCGCGGCGTTCGGGAGCGCGCCCGCGGACCGGCCGGGCGCGGACTAACCGCGTTCGGCGGCGGGCTGTCCGGGCTCCGGCGCATCGGGTCGCCGACCGCGGGTGCCGACCCAGTAGACGCCGAACGACATGAAGGCCATGCCGACGAACACGACCATGAGCGAGATCGTCATCGACAGATAACCCTGCCCGCGCGGATCGATGAACGGGTAGGGATACCAGTCCGCGAACGGCCCGCGGATCAAGGTGTAGACGCCGTACACGAGCGGGATCGTGAGCCAGGACAGCCACGCCCGTTCGGGTAGTCGCCGGGCGCGCACCACGATCCAGTCCAGGAGCATGACGAGCGGGATGACGCGATGCAGCACGTCGTTCACCCAGGCGTAGGTGACATCGACGTCGATGCCCTGCAGCAGAAGCGCATAGACGATCCCGGTGATGACCATGCAGGTGGTCGCCGCCCCGCGGCACCACTCCCAGGCCGGGCTTGCCGGGGCCAGCAGTCCGCCGACGAGCAGGATGAGCGCGGCGAAGATATTGCTCAGCACCGTGAAGTAGCTGAAGAAGTTCGCGAGCGTGAAGCCGGCGTCGCCGTAGCGCAGCACCGCCTGATACACGAGCGCGGTGACGCCCAGGGCGGCAAAGGCGATGCGGAGCAGACGTATCCACCAGGTCACGGTCACATGTGTGATTCAAGCACCTCGTGCGGGCGCGGACCGGGAAGTCCGCCCGGCGACGTGGGTGGCCGGTTCGCCCGAGGGAGACGGCACCTCGGGCGAACCGACCGGGTATTCACTCCGCGTGGATGATGACCCCGCGGATGTTCTTGCCGTCCCGCAGATCCTGGTAGCCCTCGTTGACCTGGTCGAGGGTGTAGGTCTGCGTGACCAGTTCGTCGAGCTTGAGCTGCCCCGCGTCGTACAGGCGCAGCAGTTTGACGATGTCGTACTGCGGATTGGCCGAGCCGAACAGACTGCCCTTGATGGTTTTCTGGTTCAGGGTCAGATCGGTTCCGGAGACCTGCACGGTCAGCTTCGTCGGATCGGCAAGACCGGTGATGACGACCGTCCCGCCCTTGCCCACGACGGCGGTCGCGTTGGCCACGACCTCCGCGTCGACCGTGCCGACGAGGATGAGGGCCTGGTCGGCACCCTGCCCCCAGGTCAGTTCGTTGACCTTCTCCGCGGCCTCGGCGGCGTCGGCGAAGGCATGTGTTGCACCGAATTTGAGCGCCGTGTCGCGCTTGAGCGCGACCGGGTCGACCACCACGACGTATTTGGCCCCGGCCGACACCGCGCCCTGCACCGCGTTGATGCCCAGGCCGCCGATGCCGTAGATCACCACGGTGTCGCCGGCACGCACGCCGCCCGCGTACACCGAGGTGCCCCAGCCCGAGGGCACGCCGCAACCGACGAGCACTGCCTTGTCGAGCGGCAACCACTCGTCGACCTTGACGACCGAGTGCTGCGAGATCGTCGCGCGTTCGGCGAAGGTGCCGAGCATGCACATGGCTCCGAAATCGTCACCGCCACCGTGGAATCGGAATGTGCCATCGGGCATCGATCCCTCGAGGATGGTGGCGCCCATGTCGCAGAGGTTCTGCCGGCCGGTGGAGCAGTAGCGGCAGGTGCCGCAGTTGGGGATGAAGCTGCAGACCACGTGGTCGCCGGGCTTGACCTTGGTGACGCCCGGGCCGACCGCCTCGATGATCCCCGAACCCTCGTGGCCGCCCACGATCGGATAGCGGGGCGGGAGGTCGCCGTCGGTCAGGTGAAGGTCGGAGTGGCACAGGCCGGCCGCGGTGTACTTGATCAGCACCTCGCCTTCGCGGGGCTCGTCGAGGTCGAGTTCGACGATCTCGAACGGCTTTCCGGGTCCGGTGAGGACGGCTGCCTTGGTGGTGAGAGACATGAAATCGTGCTCCTTGGGTGTACTCGAGGGCGGATGGGGGTCAGAGCGAGATGCTGACGGCCTTGGTCTGGGTGTAGAGCTCGATGGCCGACGAGCCGAGTTCGCGCCCCCATCCCGACTGCTTGTAACCGCCGAACGGCATGGCGGTGTCGAAGCCGTTGTACTGGTTCACCCAGACCGAGCCGGCCTTGATCTGTCGAGCTGTCCGGTGCGCCTTGGACAGATCCGTGGTCCAGATGCCTGCTGCGAGACCGTAGATGGAGTCGTTGGCCGCGGCCGCGACCCCGGTGTCGGCATCGAAGGGCATGGCGGCGACGACGGGACCGAAGATCTCCTCCTGCACGATCGAGAAACTCGGGTCGACGTCGACGAAGACGGTCGGTTCGATGAAGAATCCCTCGTCGCCCCAACGCTTTCCACCCGTCAGCGCCCGTGCGCCGTCGGCGAGGCCCGCCGCCAGGTATCCCGAGACGCGATCGAACTGCTCTTGGCTGACCAGCGGTCCGAGTTCGGTCGACGGGTCGAGGCCGGGTCCGATCTTGGCCTGCGAGGCCGCCTCGGCGACGGCCGCGGTGAAGTCGTCGAAGATCGGCCGCTCGACGAAGAGACGTGTTCCGGCGACACAGCACTGTCCGTGGTTGAACATCCAGGCCGCGACCGACCCGGCGACCGCCTTCTCGAAGTCGGCGTCGGCGAAAACGATGTTGGGGCTCTTGCCGCCGAGTTCCAGCGACACCTTCTTGAGGTTGCCCTTCGCGGCGTCGACGATCTTCTTGCCGACCTCCGTCGAGCCGGTGAACGCGATCTTGTCGACGTCGTCGTGCGCGGCGAGCGCCGCGCCGGCCTCGCCGTAACCGGTGACGATGTTGACCACGCCCGGTGGGAAGCCGGCCTCTTGGAACACCTCGCCGAGGAGCAGGGCCGTCAGCGGGGTCTGTTCGGCCGGCTTGAGGATGACGGTGTTGCCGGCCGCCAATGCGGGGGCCAGCTTGAACGCGGCCATCAGGAGCGGGAAGTTCCACGGCACGATCAGGCCGCAGACTCCGACCGGCTCGCGCAGGGTGTACGCGTGGAACTCGCCGCCGGGCACGAACGGCATCGAGACGTCGACCGTCGACCCGGTGATCTTGGTGGCGAGGCCCGCGTTGTAGCGGAAGATGTCGGCCGACCAGTTGGTGTCGACCGCGGCGGCGATGGTGGCCGCCTTGCCGTTGTCGAGCGCCTCCAGCTGGCCGAACTCCTCGGCGCGTTCGGTGAGGATGTCGCCGACCCGCCAGAGCAGGCGTTCGCGTTCATTCGGCTTCATCCGGGTCCACGGGCCGTCGTCGAAGGCCTGGCGCGCGGCGCGGACCGCGCGGTCGATGTCGGCCGCGTCGCCGTGCGCGACCGAGGTGAGCGGACGCGCCGTCGCGGGATCGATGGTCTCGAAGGTGCGGCCCGAGGCCGACCACACCCACTCGCCGCCGATCAGCATCGGACGGTCGGCGGAGATGAAATCGCGAACGCGCTCATGCAGGGCGGTGTCGGGAACGACGGCGGTCATGTGGCCTCCTGGTCGGCGTGGTGCCGGCGGTGATGTGGTCGGTGGAGTGATCTCGGTCATATTCGACCTGACTTATTTCTCTCACCGTTCCGACGTGTCGCCGTGTCCAGAAACTGAACACCTGGGCTGTACAGGGGTCGCGGCGACCGGCCGTCACCGCGTGGCTACCGTGAGACGCCGGACAAGTCAGGGACCTTCGGAGGAGCAGAGTGAACGTGCGCCCAGCGGGCAGGGTCGGCGCCGCCCTGCGTGGCCTCGGCCCGGTGACCGGGGGTATCTCGATCCGTGAGGCCCTCCGGGCGGGAGCAGGGGCCGGGGTGGCGCTCGGACTCGTCGGTCTGGTGCTCGCCGCGTCGGGGGTCGACCTGCGGCTCGGACTCTTCCTGATCGCGCCGTTCGGGGCGACCGCCGTGCTCGTCTTCGCCGCGCCGAACAGTCCGTTGGCGCAGCCGTGGCCCGCGACCGTCGGCAACGCGGTGTCGGCGGTCGTGGGGGTGGCGACCACCCTCACCATCGGCCAGCCCGCGCTTCGGGCGGCGCTCGCGGTCGGTCTGTCCGTGGCCTTGATGATCGGGTGCCACGCGGTCCATCCGCCTGCCGGCGCGGTGGCGATGACAGCCGCGCTCAGTCCGGAGACGATCCAGTCGCTGGGGTTCCGGTTCGTCCTCGCACCCGTCCTCGTGGGCACGCTCCTGCTGGTGGTCCTCGCCGCCGGGTACGCCCGGTTGACCGGACGGCGTTATCCGTATCGCCGGTTCGACGCGGCGCCCCCGCCGGCGGCGCGGCTGGGTCTGGACGAGGACGAACTGACCGGCATCCTCGACCGGTACGAGCAGTCGCTCAACCTCGGTGTCGCCGACCTCGCGCGACTGATCGGGGCCGCCGAACTGCAGGCTGCCGGTCACCGCGCGGGCCCGCTCGCCGCGACGGACGTGATGTCCCGAGACCTGGTGACCGTGAACCCCGAGACGCCGCTGCGAGACGTCGCCGTCCTCTTCGACGAGTACGGCTTCACCTCGCTGCCGGTGACGTCGGACGACGGCATGTTCGTCGGTGTGGTGTTCCAGATCCATCTCGTGCGGCGGTTGATGCGCTCGAACGACGTCGAGTTGTGCGCCGCGGACGTGATGTCGGCGGAACCGGCCGTCGCGACCCCGGGCACGCCGGTCGGGGCGCTGTTGCCGCTGCTCGCCGAGAGCGGATGCGACGCGGTCCCGGTGTTGGAGGGGCACACCCTGGTCGGCATCGTGACCCGGACCGACCTCATCGCGGCGCTCGCACGGCAGACGCTGCGGGACCCGGTGCCCCGCACCGCGGTGCCGGAGTAGCCGCGCGCTCAGATGTCCAGTGCGCGCATCCGCGAGTACAGCGTCGTCCGGCTGATGCCGAGATCCCTTGCGGCATGCACCTTGTTGCCGCGGGCGCGGTCCAGCGCCTCGACGATCGCGGTGCGCTCGGCCTGTTCCCGGCCGGACAGGTGCGCGGCCCGGCTGGTCGTCCGATAGGCGGGTGGCAGGTCGGCGGGTTCGACGACCCGCGCGGCGCGCGCTCGGCACGTCAGAGCGGCCTGCCGGAGCACCGAGTTGAGCTCGGTGAGGTTCCCGGGCCAGTCGTCGCACAGCAAGGCGTCCGTCGCCAGTCCGGACAGCGTGAGCTCCGGGTCGATGTCGGTCAGTGCGCTGCTCGCGATCGACGCCAGCTCCGAGGTCCGATGACGTAGAGGAGCGAGATCGACCCGTGTGGCGCACCGGGCGAGGAGTGCGGCGACTCCCGGACTCGCCTGGTCGCGCGGCCCGCCGACGACGATCAGCGGCGACTCCGGCGAGCTCGACACCGCCACGCGCCCGAGTAGGGCGACCGACTGCGCGTCGAGGAGATCGACGCCGTCGATCACCAGGGTCGTGCTCATCGACCGGGCGCGTCCGACGAACGCGGGGATGTCGGGGCGACGACCGCTGATGATCTCGTCGGCGACATCGACGATCACCGGTGGCGAGTCGGTCTCGGCGGCGAGCGCAGCGGCGTGGGTGCTGCGTCCGGTCCCCGGTTCGCCGGTGATCGCGACGCTGGTGCGGGACGGGGCGGTCGGTGGCGCGGACCGCCTCGGCGGCGGCTCGCTGACCGGCCGGAAGCGGAACAGGGCCGCGCCGCAGGCGCCCGGCACGGGTTCGACGGCGACCTCGACCTCGGCGCCCGACACCAGGGTCAGCGGCAGTACCGTCGCGCGCAGTGCGGGATCGGTCGCGACGATCCGCATCGCGCCGATGTCGGTGGGGGAGAGCAGTTCGGCAGCAAGGGCATTCGTGAGCTGGAGGTCGTCGCCGATGGCCGCGACGGCGAGGTCGCGACGCGGTGCGGCGCGCTGGAACGCGTCGAGGACGCGTCGCTGGTGCGCTCGCGACCGGTCCAGCAGGCGGTCGGCGATGTCGGCGACGATCCCGTTGACGACCGGGATCGCCAAGGGGTTGATGCGATCGGCGATCTCGGACATGCAGATGATCCCGGCCAGCCTGCGGGTCGCGGGATGGATGATCGGCTGTCCGAAGCAACTGATCGACTTGAACTGGTCCAGGTAGTGCTCGGAGCTGTTCACGACGATCCCGCCCCGGGTCTCCGCCGGGGTACCGAGGGCTGTCGTCCCGACGACGTCCTCGCCGAACGGCACGCCCGGCGAGGCGCCGATCGCGTCGAGACGGCGCTCCACGGTCGTGCCGAACGCCACCCGCGTCACCATCCGGCACTCGTGGTCGACGAGCAGCAGCGAGACATCGGTGTCGGCGAGTCGGGCGGCGGCGTCGTCGAGGACCGGGCGGGCGGCGTCGAGCAGCGGGTCGGCGGCAGCGATGTCCTGGACCTGCGTCGGCGTCCGGTCCTCGGGGCGGACCCCGGACAGCTCCGAACGACGCCACGACGACTCGATGACGGGCCGTCGGGGCGACGAATCGGAGGTGCGGTGCAACGTGTCGATACCCACCAACGTGACACACGTCACCGTGGAACGAAAGGCCGGGTCGGCGATCGGCGGTGGCCGGGCCCCGATGGCGGGGTACTACCGTGGTCGCATGCGCGTGGCGACCTGGAACGTGAACTCCGTGAAGCAGCGCATCCCGCGCCTGTTGCCCTGGCTCGACGAGCGCCGACCCGACGTGGTGTGCCTGCAGGAGACCAAACTCTCCGACGCGGCGTTCGACGAGTCACTCGGCACCGATCTCGCCGACCGCGGATACGAGGTCGCGCACGCCGGACAAGGACAGTGGAACGGGGTGGCGCTGTTGTCGCGGGTCGGACTCGACGACGTCCGGATCGGATTCGACGGCATGCCCGGATACCCCGACCCGTCGACTCTCGAGGCGCGGGCGGTGTCGGCGGTGTGCGGCGGACTCCGGATCCACTCGCTGTACGTGCCGAACGGCCGGACCCCGGACTCGGACCACTACACCTACAAACTCGAGTGGCTCGCGGCGCTGGCCCGCGCCGTGGAGGACCCGACCACGACACTCCTGTGCGGCGACATGAACATCGCGCCGGCCGACGCCGACCTGTTCGACCCCGCCGCGTATGTGGGACACACCCACGTCACTCCGGCGGAACGGGCCGCGCTGGCCACCTTCGAATCGATGGGCCTGCGCGACGTCGTCCGGGACCGGTGGCCGGGCGAGCGTGTGTTCAGCTACTGGGACTACCGCGCCGGCATGTTCCACAAAGACCTCGGGATGCGCATCGACCTGATCCTCGCCGGAGCGTCCGCTGCCGATCGCGTCGCGGCCGCCTGGATCGACCGGAAAGCACGCAAGGGCAGCAAGCCGAGTGACCACGCGCCGGTCATCGTCGACCTCGACGAGGCTCCCGATGGCGACATCGGACCGGTGGTCCCGCCGCCGTCGAATCCGGCGAAACCCGGTGCGACGAAGGTGAAACTGCCGCAGACGCCGGAATGATGCCCCGCCCGGCGTCCACGACGCGCCTGCGACGTCCGGTCATCGCGGCCGCCCGGGCCTACGGGCGCCTGCTCGGCACGGTGCTCTCCGTCGCCCGCCGGCTCGGGGCGGGACGACTCGGCGACGCCCCGGCGGCCACGGCGGGTGTGCTCCTCGCCGTGCACCTGGTGCCGGTGACGATCTGGCTCGGCCCGCTCGGGTTCGTCGTCGTGCTGGGCGCGGGCCTCGTCACGTCGAGCGTCATCCGCCGTCGCGTGCGTCATCGCGGGTTGACCCCGGCCGAGCGAAGCGTGGCCGTGGCGGTCTTCGGGGACGCGGCGTGGCTCGATGACGTCGTCCTCACCGATCTCGCCGGTCGGGGCGGGCGCGCCTTCACGGTGCCCGCGGTCGACGGCCGCATCCTCTGCAATCTCGGGTCGCACCTCGACGCGACCCTGGGGCAGGGGACCAGGGCATATCCGGTGCCGGGTCAGCTGCTCATCCACGAACTGGTCCACGCCTGGCAGATCGCCGCTGCCCGTTCCCCTGCCGGGTTCCTCGCCGATGCGATGGCCGACCAGGCCCGGTACGAACTGGGCGAGGACGTGTACGGCGTGCGCGATGCCGGTGAGAACCACCACATGCCGCGCCGGGGCGAGGTGGAACGGCAGGCGACGATCGTCGACCGGTGGTTCGGCGGTCAGTCCTCGCCGACGCGTCGACCGTGCGACCCCGAGAGCCCGTCCGCACCCGTGATCGAGCAGCTCAGGCGATCCGTGCAGCGCGGATGACGGAATGGTCGCACCGGCGACTCGCGCCCTCGACGCATGCGGTTTGACGGTGTAGAAGTGGGAGGGTCACGCCGAGCACGAGCGTGGCCCGGAGCCGATCGCGCACGACCCGTTCACCTGCCGGTTGCGTGCAGGATCCGTTTTTTGACCTGTGTAAACCCGATCGGTAGAGTGGATCGTCGGTGCCCGGCCCATGCTGGGCCAGTCCGCATGCCTGCCCTACGGCTCTCGAGCCGCCGAGCATCTCGGGGTACGGCCGGCAGAGGGGCTGACAGGCGAATCCGCTGTCGAGTGTATGACACGCCCGACCTCGGGGTAGCGAAAATGTACTGACCAGCACATACGTGCTGGTGGGGCGAGTTGTGGAAGCCGCGAAAACAGGCCTGCGAGCCACTTCGTGCTTGCCCGGAGCACCAACCACAACCGATGACAAAGAGGAACGAACACCTAGTGCCAACCATCAATCAGCTGGTCCGCAAGGGCCGTCACGACAAGGCTGCCAAGACCAAGACCGCGGCCCTCAAGGGAAGCCCGCAGCGTCGTGGCGTGTGCACCCGCGTCTACACCACCACCCCCAAGAAGCCGAACTCGGCGCTGCGCAAGGTCGCCCGTGTGCGCCTGACCAGCTCGGTCGAGGTCACCGCCTACATCCCCGGCGAAGGCCACAACCTGCAGGAGCACTCGATGGTGCTCGTCCGCGGCGGTCGTGTGAAGGACCTCCCGGGTGTGCGCTACAAGATCATCCGCGGCTCGCTCGACACCCAGGGTGTCAAGGACCGCAAGCAGGCTCGCAGCCGCTACGGCGCCAAGAAGGGGAACTGATAAGTCATGCCACGTAAAGGACCCGCTCCCAAGCGCCCCCTCATCAACGATCCCGTCTACGGTTCGCCGCTGGTCACCCAGCTGGTGAACAAGATCCTGCTGGACGGCAAGAAGTCGACCGCCGAGCGCATCGTCTACGGCGCCCTCGAGCAGGCTCGCGACAAGACCGGCACCGATCCGGTCGTCACCCTCAAGCGCGCTCTCGACAACGTGAAGCCCACCCTCGAGGTGAAGAGCCGCCGCGTCGGTGGTGCCACCTACCAGGTGCCGATCGAGGTCAAGCCGAACCGCGCCAACACCCTCGCGCTCCGCTGGCTCGTCAGCTTCAGCCGTCAGCGTCGTGAGAAGACCATGGTCGAGCGTCTCGCCAACGAGCTGCTGGACGCGTCCAACGGTCTCGGTGCTTCGGTGAAGCGCCGCGAGGACACCCACAAGATGGCCGAGGCCAACCGGGCGTTCGCGCACTACCGCTGGTAATCGACCCCAAACCGGGTACTGGGCGCTCGGCGCGAAGCGACGACCGCCCAGTCCACCCGAACTCGTTCGGGTGGGGGCGAGCGCAGCGAGCCCGGGGCTGATAAGTGAAGACAGCCTTTAGTCCGAAATCTTCCCGAAGGGAACTTGATGGCACAGGAAGTGCTCAGCGACCTGAACAAGGTTCGCAACATCGGCATCATGGCCCACATCGATGCCGGCAAGACCACCGCCACCGAGCGAATCCTCTTCTACACCGGTGTGAACTACAAGATCGGTGAAACCCACGACGGTGCCTCGACCACCGACTGGATGGAGCAGGAGAAGGAGCGGGGGATCACCATCACCTCCGCGGCGGTGACGTGTTTCTGGAACAAGAACCAGATCAACATCATCGACACCCCCGGCCACGTCGACTTCACCGTCGAGGTGGAGCGCAGCCTCCGCGTGCTCGACGGCGCGGTCGCCGTGTTCGACGGCAAGGAAGGCGTCGAGCCGCAGTCCGAGCAGGTCTGGCGTCAGGCGGAGAAGTACGACGTCCCGCGTATCTGCTTCGTCAACAAGATGGACAAGCTCGGTGCGGACTTCTTCTTCACCGTGCGCACCATCGAGGAGCGCCTCGGCGCCAAGCCGCTGGTCCTGCAGCTGCCGATCGGCGCCGAGGACAACTTCGACGGCGTCGTCGACCTCATCGAGCAGAAGGCGATCACCTGGCGCGGAACCGTCGAGATCGGCGCTGCGCCGACCATCGAGGAGATCCCCGCCGATCTGGTCGACCAGGCTGCGGAGTACCGCGAGAAGCTCCTCGAGACGGTCGCCGAGACCGACGAGGCACTGCTCGAGAAGTACTTCGGCGGCGAAGAGCTGACCACCGAGGAGATCAAGGGCGCGATCCGCAAGCTCACGATCGCCCGTGAGTTCTACCCGGTGATCTGTGGCTCGGCGTTCAAGAACAAGGGCGTGCAGCCCATGCTCGACGCGATCATCGACTACCTGCCGTCCCCGCTGGACGTGCCGTCGGTCGAGGGTCACGCCGTGGGCGACGAGGAGGAGATCCTCTCGCGCAAGCCGTCCGCGGACGAGCCGTTCTCGGCTCTCGCGTTCAAGATCGCGGCTCACCCGTTCTTCGGCAAGCTCACCTTCGTGCGCGTGTACTCCGGCAAGATCAACGCCGGCACCCAGGTGCTCAACGCCACCAAGGGCAAGAAGGAGCGCGTCGGCAAGCTCTTCCAGATGCATGCCAACAAGGAGAACCCGGTCGAGGACGCCACCGCGGGCCACATCTACGCGATGATCGGTCTCAAGGACACCACCACCGGTGACACCCTGTGCGATTCGGCGTCGCCGATCGTGCTCGAGTCCATGAGCTTCCCGGACCCGGTCATCAACGTCTCGATCGAGCCGAAGACCAAGTCCGACCAGGAGAAGCTGGGCACCGCGATCCAGAAGCTCGCCGAAGAGGACCCGACCTTCTCGGTCCAGCTCGACGAGGAGACCGGCCAGACCGTCATCGGCGGTATGGGCGAGCTCCACCTCGACATCCTCGTCGACCGCATGAAGCGCGAGTTCAAGGTCGAGGCCAACGTCGGCAAGCCGCAGGTGGCCTACCGCGAGACCATCCGCAAGACGGTCGAGAAGCACGAGTTCACCCACAAGAAGCAGACCGGTGGATCGGGCCAGTTCGCGAAGGTCATCATCAAGCTCGAGCCCCTGGTGGACGCCGAGGACGGTGCGACCTACGAGTTCGCCAACGCCGTCACCGGTGGTCGCGTCCCGCGCGAGTACATCCCGTCGGTGGACGCCGGTGCCCAGGACGCCATGCAGTACGGTGTCCTCGCCGGATACCCGCTGGTGAACCTGAAGGTCACCCTGCTCGACGGTCAGTACCACGACGTCGACTCCTCGGAGATGGCGTTCAAGATCGCCGGCTCGCAGGCCCTGAAGGAAGCTGCGCGGATGGCCGGTCCGGTCATCCTCGAGCCCCTGATGGCCGTCGAGGTCACGACTCCCGAGGACTACATGGGTGACGTGATCGGCGACCTGAACTCCCGCCGTGGCCAGATCCAGGCCATGGAGGAGCGCAGTGGTGCGCGTGTCGTGAAGGCACAGGTGCCGCTGTCGGAGATGTTCGGCTACATCGGAGACCTCCGGTCGAAGACCCAGGGCCGGGCAAACTACTCCATGGTGTTCGATTCGTACGCGGAGGTTCCCGCGAACGTGTCGAAGGAAATCATCGCGAAGGCCACCGGCGAGTAAACCCGGTCCTAGCGACATGCGCCGACCAGTTCTGCGCACCAACGTAAGAAGAAAACCCCTGCTGGGATCCGCCCAGTAGAGCAACAAGTCCAGGAGGACAATCAAGTGGCGAAGGCGAAGTTCGAGCGGACCAAGCCGCACGTGAACATCGGCACCATCGGTCACGTCGACCACGGCAAGACCACGCTGACCGCGGCCATCACCAAGGTGCTGCACGACAAGTACCCGGAACTCAACAAGAGCTTCGCGTTCGATCAGATCGACAAGGCTCCCGAGGAAAAAGCTCGCGGTATCACGATCAACATCTCGCACGTCGAGTACGAGACCGAGAAGCGTCACTACGCCCACGTCGACGCCCCCGGTCACGCCGACTACATCAAGAACATGATCACCGGCGCTGCCCAGATGGACGGCGCGATCCTCGTGGTCGCCGCCACCGACGGCCCGATGCCGCAGACCCGCGAGCACGTGCTGCTGGCCCGCCAGGTCGGTGTGCCCTACATCCTGGTCGCCCTGAACAAGGCCGACATGGTCGACGACGACGAGATCATCGAGCTCGTCGAGATGGAGGTCCGCGAACTGCTGGCCGCCCAGGAGTTCGACGAGGAAGCCCCGGTCGTCAAGGTCTCGGCTCTCAAGGCCCTCGAGGGTGACCCCGAGTGGACCAAGTCGGTCGAAGAGCTCATGGCTGCCGTCGACGAGTCGATCCCGGACCCGGTCCGCGAGACCGAGAAGCCGTTCCTCATGCCCGTCGAGGACGTTTTCACCATCACCGGCCGCGGCACCGTGGTCACCGGTCGTGTGGAGCGCGGCGAGGTCAACGTGAACGAGGAAGTCGAGATCGTCGGCATCCGCGAGAAGAGCACCAAGACCACCGTCACCGGTATCGAGATGTTCCACAAGCTCCTCGATTCGGCACAGGCAGGCGACAACGCCGGTCTGCTGCTCCGCGGCCTCAAGCGTGAGGACGTCGAGCGCGGTCAGGTCATCGTGAAGCCGGGCACCACGACCCCGCACACCGAGTTCGAGGGCCAGGCGTACATCCTGTCCAAGGACGAGGGCGGCCGTCACACCCCGTTCTTCAACAACTACCGTCCGCAGTTCTACTTCCGTACCACGGACGTGACCGGCGTCGTGACCCTCCCCGAGGGCACCGAGATGGTCATGCCGGGCGACAACACCGAGATGAGCGTCAAGCTCATCCAGCCGGTCGCCATGGACGAGGGCCTGCGTTTCGCCATCCGCGAGGGTGGCCGCACCGTCGGTGCGGGTCGAGTCACCAAGATCACCAAGTGATCTCGTTCTGACTCACTGACTCACTGAGTCGAAGGCGCCCGGTCACGAAAGTGGCCGGGCGCCTTTGTCGTTGATCCTGCCGAGGGTCAGACGCCCCAGCCGTAGATCATGTCCATCAGTCCCGTCCCGGCACCACCCAGTTTCGGATTGCTGGTGAGGACGAAGTAGGTGTTGGGCTGGCCGGCATCGACCACGCCGATCGATTGGTCCGCCATGTCCTCGGTGGCGGGCAGCTGACGTTTCAGGACACGAAACAGATCGGGCAGACCGCCGGTGTACTTGACGACGCGGAAGTGCCGGGGGATCTTCGATTTGGTCTTGTTGACCCTCAAGACGACGTCGGTCTTCGTCCAGTTGTCCAGATGCGTCTCCGGGTTGGGGATCGCCCTCAGGTCGGCCAGCGTGGTGGGATTCACCTGCGCCAGATGAATGTGCAGCTGGTTTTGCGAGCGCGCCGTGGCGGAGTTCACCCCTATCGCAATCGGTCGAGTGGGATTCTTGGCGACCAATTTGCCCGCCTGCAGCCACGCCGCGCTCCACAGGTTCAACTCGGAACCGTTGTACAGATAGGGGCATTCGATGCCCCTGATCCGGTTGGTGGGTAGGAGCAGGAAGTCATCGTTGTGACCTTTGTGGTCACCACCTCGACGGATTGCTTAGTACTTCACGTACTTCGGGTTCGGCTGGTACTGGGGACCCGGCTGAATGACGTCGATGTTGTCGCCGATCTGACCGGGCTTGGTGCCCTTCACCTTTCCCCAGAGAAGCAGGGACTTATCGGTGGCGGGATCGTCGGTGCTCTGGCCGCAGAGTTTTTGGGTCGGCGTCGGTGGTGCGGCCGAGGCGACCCCGCCTCCACTCAGGGCGGAGCTCGCGACGATGGCGGCGGTGACGGCCATCGTCGAGAGGAGCCGGGTGAACCGATGCGAGCGGGTGTCGTCCATGGGGAACCTCTCGGTGGTGAGCCTCGGCGTGCTCATCTGAGCGCAGAGTGTGCCACCGAGACTCTCCGGGTCGTGCCGAAACCGCAGATCAGGCAACTTTGACCCGGGAAAGTGCGGCGAACTACTCGTATCCGGCGCCGACTGCGAACGGTGGCGCTTCCATGTCGTTCCAAGGTGGGACGCCTCGGCCTTCGAACTTCCGTCGCCGCAGGTCCGCGCATAGAGTTCGCGCATGACCATGTTCGGAGAGTCGGGGACCGGGCCACGTGTTCCTGCCCATGTGTGGAGTGCCGTGGGCACTTTCGCGTTTGTCATGCTGTGCGGGATCGTCGGTCCGATCTTCCTCGTCGCCTACTTCGTGATCGATGCACCCGACACGGAGTGGATGCTGTGGACCGGGATCGGCATCACCGTGCTGGATATCGTTCTCGGCGTTGCCATCGCGTGGTTCAACTATCGGGGTGGCGCCAAGCTGGAACGCCTGCGCGCCGCCGGAGTGTTCGGCATCGCCGAGATCACCTCGATCGGTCAGACGAATGTCGAGATCAACGACCAGCCGCTGATGAAGCTCGGGCTCCGGATCCACGCCGAGGGACTCGCTCCGTTCGAGGTGTCGACGAGGAAGGTCGTGCCGCATTACCAGCAGCCGCTGCTTCACGCCCGTCGGTTGGCCGTGATGGTCGATCCCGAGTCCCAGGACTTCGAGATCGACTGGCAGGCAACCGCTTTGCTCGCCGGTTCGGTGCCGGCCAGGTTCACCTCCGAAGAGGACGGCCGGACCTACGATCTCACCGGTCAGGCGGAACCGTTGGGGGAGATCCTGCAGATCCTGGGGCGTCACGGGGTGGCGGGCAGTGGCGTGATCGATCTGCGGTCCAATCCCGCGGCCCGAGCGGAGGTCATGGAGGTCGTGCGCGGCTGGGCGGGAGTCCGGGCGGATTCGGCGAGCTCGTCTCGGATGGACCCCCCGTCGTTCACCAAGGCCGGTGGCGGGTCGGGCCGGGGTGGTGACCCGGGCCGTTCGCCGGCCGAACGGCTCGCGTCGCTGGACGAACTGCGCCGCACCGGCGCGGTCACCGAGGAGGAGTACGCGCGGGCGCGTCAGCGCATCGTCGACGATCTCTGACGCTGCGTGGATCGTCTGTAACAAAATGAATCCTCTGCCACATACGCCACTTGATTCACTCTAGTCACTCTGGTCACCACTCGATATCGATGTCGATGCCCTAGGGTCACAGCCGTGGCATTGCTGATGGTCGTCGAATTACAGTTCGTCGGTGCAGCTTTCACTACGGCCGCGTCGGCTTGCCCGCCGACGTCGAGCCCTCGCGTTCGCCCTCGCGCTCCTCGCGGTGGTCGGCGTGGTCACCATCGGGTCGGGTAACGCATCCGCGTCGGCCGCGTTCGGCAGGTTCCATGTGTCCGGCTGCGGCATGCCGAGCACCCCGGTCGACACCTGGACTCGGTGGGGCAACAGCAAAACCGTCATCGCTCTCGACGGTCTTCGCGCGACCGGTGACATCAGTGGCTGGCGTCGCGACACGCGTGTCCACCGCATCGCCGACTCCGGCGTCAACGTGATCCAACCGGTCGGAGGTCTCGCGAGCTTCTACACCGATTGGGAAGCGGCGAGCCCGGCCAACAAGGTCGGATACCGCTATCGGTGGACGTGCCGACTCGACACCATCGTGCGCGAACTCGACGCGCGCGGACTCGCCGTCGGCCCGCTGGGCAAATACGCGATCATGGGCATCTCCATGGGCGGTAACGCGGCGATGGTCTACGGGGCGTACCACCGCAAGCGCATCTCGCACGTCTTCTCGATGTCCGGCTACCTGAACCTGTCCGCGCCCACGATGCGAGAGGCTGTTCGGCTCGCGTTGATCGACGCCGGTGTCGGGGCGGGGGTCGGTCCGTTCAGCGCGGACGCCATGTGGGGACCGCCCTGGAGTGACCGGTGGACGCGCAACGATGCACTCGTCCAGCTGCCGCGGATGCGGGGGATGAAGATCCGCATCGGGTCCGGTTCGGCGACGTGGGGTCCGCACAACGCCGACGCCGTGGCCTCGGTCAAGGGCACACCGCTGGAGGTGGTGTCGCTCGCGCAGACCCGGTCGTTCGAAGTCGCGGCCGCTTTGCAGGGCATCCCGGTCACGACGGACTTTCCGTCCGTCGGGACACACGCCTGGGGGTACTGGGAGGACATGGTGTGGCGCGCCAAGAACAGCGGCTGGTTCCGCGACCGGTGACGACGACCGGTGAGGTGCGGTCTGCGCGGACGGCCGGGTGGAGTGTGACGGCGCCCGCACGGCCGACGTTCGTAAGCTGACGGTCATGCGTGTTCTGCGTCGAAGCGGCGACCCCGACCTCGCGGTCCGGATCGCGGGGGAGGCCGACCGGGGCGTACCGGTCGTCCTCGTGCACGGGATGGCATCGGACCATTCGACCTGGCGCCGGCTCGCGACGGCACTCCGCGCCCGCGGGCGTGCGGTGATCAGCGTGGACCTCCGTGGACACGGGCGGAGCGGCCGGGCCCGTGAGGTCTACCGGCTCGACGACTTCCGCGACGACCTGGCCTATGTCCTCGACACCCTCGGGATCGCGGTCGCCGACGTGGTCGGCCATTCGCTCGGTGCCCACACCGCGCTGCGATTGGCCATGCGTGAGCCCACGAGAATCCGACGCCTGGTGCTCGAAGAGGTGCCGCCGATGCCCCGCGACGAGGCCGATCTGTCCGAGGGCATCGCCATGCGCGCCACCCTGGGCGAGCAGATTCGTGGGCTGATCGCGCTCGCGCGCAACCCCTTTCCGGCCATCCGCTACGACGGCCGGATGGGCGACCAGATCGTCGCCGAATTCGACGTCTGCGCGCCGCACTGGTGGTCGGAGCTGCCGGATGTGCAGGCCACCGCCATGGTCATCTCCGGTGGCGAGAAGAGCTTCCTGCCGCCGCGCCACCTGCGGACCCTCAGCGACGCCCTGCCGAACTCGCGGTTCGTCACCATCGAGGCGGGGCACAGCGTTCACCGCGACCGCGCCGAGGAGTTCGTCACCCACGTCGACGGGTTCCTCGGGCACTGACCCTTCGTGACGGCCCTCCGCAGGCTCCGGGCCTCCTCAGGGAGCGGAAGCGGCCGCCGCCCTCCGCAAGCTTCGGGCGCTCCTAAAGAAGCGAAGCGCTATCAGGCGGGCTTGTTGTGCAGCGGTCGCGGGTCGATCCCGACCTTGCGCCAGGCGTCGTAGGCCCAGGGGACGTAGAGGTACTTGAGCGGCAGGCGGTTGATCAGCGGGTTGGCAGCCCGCATGAGGGCGGCGAACCGTTGGAAGTTCTTCTCGCGCCTGTCGTTCCACTCGAGGTCGCACACGTCACGCATCTGCTGGGGCAGCGTTCCGACGACAACGGTGCGGATGAAGGCGTTCAACGGAAGCGACAGGATCTTCCACACGGGCGCGGGGATCTTCTTGGGGCGGGGGAGCCCCTGCCGGATGTAACCGGTGGCGTAGACGATCGTCTTGTGCGGCACGAACCGGTCGAGCATGTCGTCCCAGTACTGGACGAACTCCTCGTAGGTCTGCGGCTGCCCGCGATCGCTCACCCCGTAGAGCTGATACCAGACCTTGCTCTCCTCGAAAATCTGGACCTTCTCGGCGTAACTCAGGCGTCGGATGAAGGTGTCGGTGATGTAGAGGACCTGGTCGACGAACGTCGCGTGCGCCCAGTAGAACAACTCCGGATTGAGTGCGTGGTACCGCGATCCGTCGCTGATGGTGCCCTTGATGTCGCGGTGGAAGTCGCGCACCGTGCGCCCCCACTTCTCCGGCTCGGTGCTGTACACGGTCCGCATGACCGGGGGGCCGGTCCGCTTGGCCCGGCCGAGGAAGTCGCTGAAGATGATCGAGTGATCGAGCACGGCCTGGCCGAGTTGTTCGATGCAGTTCTCGGTGCCGGCCAGACGCTGGAAGCCCAGCAGTCCGCGGTTGTCGCCGTAGAACTTCCACACGAGCGAGTCGGCGCCCAGACGTGGCGAGGCGACCTCGCCCGCGGTGTCCGGAGTGTCGTCGACGATCATCGGCTCTGCCTCGCGGATACCGGCGTCGAATCCCTGGTTGACTGACATGGCGGCGAGAATATCGCACTTGGAACAAATTTGGAAGGTTGTTCCAACGACGCGGGGTGATCTGTATGCGGAGAGGGAGGACGGATGATGCGGGGCAGGCAACCGGACTGGGCGCTTCCCGACGTCGAGGAGGTCCTCGCTTCCGCTGTCGCGGTGCGCCTGCCGATGCGTACGAGATTCCGCGGCCTGACCACGCGCGAGACGATGGTCTTCGCGGGGCCGGCGGGTTGGGGGGAGTTCGGTCCGTTCGTCGAGTACGACGACCCGGAGGCGGCCTCGTGGCTGCGGGCCGGCATCGAGGCCGCCTGGGTCGGCCCTCCCGCCGCGGTCCGCGACACCGTCCCGGTCAACGCGACCGTGCCCGCCATCCCCGCCGACGAGGTCGACGCATTGCTGCAGCGATACCCCGGCGCGGGAACCGCGAAGGTCAAGGTCGCCGAACCGGGGCAGACCCTCGACGACGACGTCGCCCGGGTCGCGGCGACGCGGGAGCTCATCGGCAGGGTGCGCATCGATGCGAACGGCGGCTGGACCGTCGACGAGGCCATCGCCGCCCTGCGCGCCATCGGTGAGGTCGAGTATGCCGAACAGCCCTGTCGCACAGTCGAAGAACTGGCGGCCGTGCGTCGGGCGGTCGAGGTGCCGATCGCTGCCGACGAATCCATCAGGAAGGCCGAGGACCCGTACCGTGTCGTCGCGGCCGACGCTGCTGACGTGGCGGTGGTCAAGGTCGCGCCGCTCGGCGGCATGCGCGCAACCCTCCAGCTCGCCGAGAACCTGGGACTCGACATCGTGGTCTCGAGTGCCCTCGACAGCGCGATCGGGATGGCCGCCGGCGTGGCTGCCGCGGCCGCGCTACCGCGCCTGGAGCTTGCGTGCGGGCTGGGCACCGGGTCGTTGCTCGCCGCGGATGTCGCCGCGTCCTTCCAGATGGTCGACGGCTCGGTGGGAACGCGATGGTTCGGCACCGACGCCTCGGTCGACGTGCGCGGACTCGCGGTCGAAGAAGAGCGTCAGCATTGGTGGCGCGAGCGTCTGCGGCGGTGTCACCGCCTGCTGACGATGGACGGGTCGCCCACGGGTCGCGGGCGAGGATAGGAACGCATTCTCCGATCTGTCTCAACGTGGTCTATCATGCGATGTGGGTCACATGCCGACCGTCCGTACCCGGGGCGGCCGTTGCGGGAGGGAGACGATCATGGCCTCGGTTCTGGCGACGGTGCCGGCAGCAGCCGATTCGGTCGGCGTCCCGTCTCCCGACCGCGACGGAACCCCGTTGCACGTCGGCCGGGGTCGCGGTGCCCGCGGACACCGGACCGCCGGGCTGTATTTTGACCAGATGGAGATCACGGAGATCAGACATCGCCGGCTGCACGAAAACCACTGGTCGGCACCCGAGGACTCGCTGCCCGCCACCCGTCGGCGGCGATGACCGTGGCAGGCACCGGAACCAAGGCCGACAGCAGGAATCGGACCTCGACGCGTAAGGTCCGCAACACCGCCAGCCCGGCCGACCAGGAAGCCGCGATCCTCGCGGCTGCCGGGGCGGAGTTCGCCGAGGTCGGTGTCCGCCGCGCGAACATCGACGAGGTCGCCGCGCGGGCTGGAGTGAGCCGCAGCACCTTGTACCGGCGCTTTCCGAACAAGGATGCGCTGCTCTACGCGGTGGCCAACGACGCCTACGAGACGGGCATGCAGAAACTCGAGGCCTCGGTGAAGGGGCTCGGACCCAAGGCCGCACTGGTGGAGGCGTTCGCCGTCGGCGCCGAGTGGGTCAACTCCGACCCGCTGCTGAGCCGGATCGTCCTCACCGACTCCGAGATCAAGAGCGTCACGGCGACGATGACGTCGTTGTTCATCGACATGGTCACCGACCGGGTCGCGGCCACACTCCGCGACGAGGGTGCGCAGATGCCCGTCGAGGATCTGCTGGAAGCCGTCGAGATCCATGTGCGACTGGTGATCTCACTGCTGGAGACGCCGCCGTCGGACCCTGCTCGCAACGAACCCCAGCGCGTTCGGGATTTCGCCGCCAAGTTCCTCTCACCGATGATCTGGTGAAACCCCACCGGAGATGACGGGCCACGCCGGCCCCGTTCCTCTCGTCTGAAGTCCGCATCCACCGAAGGAGATCCAATGAGTCTGCGTGACAAGCTGTCCCGCACACCCGACCACGACGCGATCCGCGCCGCGCTACGGGACAAGGTCGTGGTCATCACCGGCGGCGCGCGTGGCATCGGATTCGAGACCGCGACCCAGCTGTCCGAGGCGGGGGCCAGGGTCGCGATCGGTGATGTGGATTCCGAGGCGGTGGGCAAGGCCGCCGCCGACCTCGGTTGCGAGGGCATCGAGGTGGACGTGACCAAACGCGAGTCCTTCGATGCGTTCCTGACCGAGGTCGACAACCGGCTCGGACCGATCGACGTGCTCGTGAACAACGCCGGGATCATGCCGGTCGGACCGTTCCTCTCCTACGACGACACGATCATCCGCCGGACCTACGAGATCGACGTCCTGGGCGTGATCATCGGATGCCAGGAGGCGGCCCGCCGGATGGCGCCCCGCAGGACCGGCCACATCGTGAACATCGCATCGACGGCCGGGCGCATACCGACCCCCGGCCTCACCATCTACAACGGCGCCAAGGCAGCCGTCATCGAGTTCTCCGAGGCGCTGGGCGCCGAGCTGGAGCCGAAGGGCGTCGCCGTCAGCGCGGTACTCCCCACGTTCACGCGAACCGCCCTGATCTCCGGCCTGCAGACCAACAAGTTCATCCAGACCGTCGAGCCCGGCGAGGTGGCGTCGATCGTCGTGCAGACGATCGCGCGGCCGGTGGTCCGCGTCTACGCGCCCCGGTCGATGCGGTGGGCGGAGTCGGGCGCGTTGTTCCCGCAGGCGATGAAGCGGTGGTCGCGCCGGTTGACCAAGCTGGACTCGATCTTCCTGAGCCCCGACCAGCAGGCGCGCGCGGCATATTCCAGCCGGATCCGCGGTGAGAAGGTCGACACCCGGGCGCCGGGCGACAGTCTGACGCAGCCCCAGGAGAGCACGCCCCTGTCGTCGTGAAGAGGGACGGCATGGGTGCTCGGTCGGGGGTGCGGGAGGTGTCCGCCGACCGGGCGGCGAGGCGCGAGCTGCGCGAGGCACTGGACGATCTGCACGCCCTCGAGGTCGAGGCCGGACTCCGTCGGCGCCTGTCGCGGCTCCGGTGGGTCGTCGCGGTGGTGGTCCTCGTCGTCGCGCTCGTGCTCGCGGGGGTGGCGGTGACCGCGTGGCAGCGAGACCGTGAGCGGTACTCCGATGCCGAACTCCAGTCCGCGGCGGCCGACCGGGTTGCGGTGCTCATCGCCCCGGACAGCCGAGACGATCGGCGCGCCCAGCGCATCCTGGCCGGCGCCACCGGCGCCTTCTACGACGAGTTCGCCCAATCCGCCGACAGTTACACCGAATTCATCCGGGCCAACGGCACCGTCGCGCAGTCCTCTGTCGACGGCACGGGGATCTCCGTCCGGACCGGCGACACCGCCACGGTCCTCATTGCGGCCACCGTCGTCTTCACCGGTGGGGCGGCGCCGGCCGAGACCGGCGACCAGGCGCGCAGATTCCGGTTGCGGGTGCTCATCACACCGGCCGACGACACGCTGAAACTGAGTGCGGTGCAGTACCTTCCATGACGCCACCGACTCACACCCCGGGCGTCGAGCCGGTCCCGGGACGCGGAACGACCCGGCCCATCGGGGTGCGAGGTGCCGCCATCCGCCTCGCGATCGCGGCGGTTGTCCTGGTCGCGACGCTCGTCGTGGTGCTCACCCTGTGGAATTCGCACCGTACCGGCTCCGACGTCACGGAGAGCCGAGACCAGTTGCGAGCACAGGCGGGAACGATCGTCGCGGACGTCTTCTCGGTCGATGCGGACCGCTGGCAGCAGGACCGGACGCGGGCGCGGGAGCGGGTCGCCGACGAGTTCACCGACAGCTACGGGGCCCAGCTCGATCGGCCCCCGCCCGAGGGGACGTCGTCGGTGACCTGGCGCCCCGAGGTCGTCAGCATCGTCGCGGTCGACGCCGCGGAGGGGGAGGCGCTGCTGCGTGTCGTGGTGACAGTACGTCCGGCCGCGGGGCCGGCGACGACCGTTCAACGCACGGTCCTGGCCCGCTACGCGCGGTCGGACGACACATGGCTCCTCGCGGCGGCGGATGTGATCGGATGACCGTCCATCGGAATCTGCGGGTGCGACGATGACCGAGACCATCACCACGCGAATCGAACTCGCCCGCGCCCGGGTCGACGCGGCGACCCGACGGGCGCGCACCGCCCGGATCGTCGCCGCGCCGGCGCTCC
>ERZ501064.67-NODE-67-length-28492-cov-8.913352_pt1 | contig 28492 bp, 24 predicted proteins | sample MGYA00510851_ERZ501064 | MGnify/ENA primary metagenome ERZ501064 (study PRJEB25958, sample SAMN03398529) | human skin metagenome | study: EMG produced TPA metagenomics assembly of the Human Skin Microbiome Metagenome (human skin metagenome) data set. | reverse complement strand
CGGGTTCGCCAACCGCATCGGCGACCTCGCCGACGCGCAGCACTGGGCGGAGACGATCGCCGGCCTCGCCCCGTTGACGCTGCAGCATTACAAGCTCGTCCTGAACGGCGACGGTGCGCGCGACGCCGCGCCCGAGGATCGGGCGGCGGCGATGATGCGCGCGTGGGAGAGCGACGACCTGCGGGAGGGCCGTGCGGCCCGGGCCGAGAAGCGTCCGCCACGGTTCACCGGGTCCTGACCCGGAGGCCGACGCTACCGGCGGTGGATCGGTCCGTCGCCGGCGTGCAGCGGTGCGCCGGTGGCGCCGTGCCGCTCGGCGATCAGTTGCGCCGCGATGGCGACTGCGACCTCGCCCGGGGTGTGCCCGCCGAGATCGAGGCCCAGGGGTGAGCGCAGCCGGTCGAGTTGGATGTCGTCGACGCCCGCCTCGCGGAGGCGTTGGTCGCGATCGGCGACCGTCCGCCGCGACCCGAGTGCACCGACGAAGCCGAGTTGCCGGCAGCCGAGTGCCACCTGCAGGGTCGGTACGTCGAATTTCGGGTCGTGCGTCATCACGCAGACCGCCGTCGACGGACCCACCCGGCCGTCCCGGATCTGTTCCGCCAGATAGCGATCCGGCCAGGAGACGACGACCTCGTCGGCGTCGGGGAAGCGTTCGGGGGTGGCGAACACCGGTCGTGCGTCGACGACCGTCACCCGCATGCCGAGGCCGGCCCCGATCGAACTGAGTGCACGCACGAAGTCGTTGGCGCCGACCAGGATCAACCGGGCCGGCGGCCCGAAGGTCTGCACGAAGGTCCGGGGACGTTCGTCGGACGGGGCATCGCAGTCGTCGATGCCGATGAGGCCGCTCCGGCCGGTGGCGAGGAGGTCGGCGACGTCGCGGTCGAGGCGGCGCCACGGCTGCTGTGAGGCGGCGGTGGCGAAGTACCAGTCGGTCTCGTCGGTGAGGGTCGTGGCCCACGAGACGGGTTCGCCGGCGTCGATCGCCGCCGCGAGTCGGTCGAGCTGGCCGCGCCGACCGCTGCTCGGTGCGACACGTTCGACGAGAACTTCGATCTGCCCGCCGCAGGTCAGACCCGGCGCGGGACTGTCGGGATCGTCGACGCCGTACTGTTCGACGATCGCTACCCCGTCGGCGAGGACGTCGCGGGCGGTGTGCACGAGAGCTGATTCGACGCAGCCACCGGAGACCGAACCGATCACGGTGTCGTCCTCGGTCACGATCATGGCCGCGCCGAGCTCGCGGGGTGCCGATCCCGACGCGCCGACGACCCGGCAGAGTGCGACCGGACGCGCGTCGTCGCCGTCGAGGAGTTCGGTCAGGGACCGCAGGACGTCGCGCATGTACTCCAGTGGACCAGATCTCCCCGACTGCGGCCACGTGGGCGGCGGCCGGCCGACGTCACGACTTCTCGATGATCCCGGGGGCGCTGGCCGAACCCGCCGCACGGTAGCCGAACATGCGGCTGAGATCGGCGGCCGCAGAGACGACGGTCGCGGTCAGCTCCTCCGTGTCGTCCGGGTCGAGCCGATAGCGCGGGCCGGAGACGCTCAGGGCCCACACGATGGTGCCCGTGTGATCGCGTACCGGTGCGGCAATCGCCACCAGGCCGACCTCGAGTTCCTCCACCGCCATCGCCCAACCCCGGCGCTCGACCTCGCGCAGGTCGGCGACGAGGTCGTCGATGTCGACGACCGTGTGGTCGGTGAACCTGGTCAACCCGCCCGCGAAGGTCTCGCGCACCTCGTCTTCGGACAGACCTGCGAGCAGGACCTTCCCCGAGGACGTCGCGTGAGCGGGGGAGGCCTGGCCCACCCAGGTGCGGAGGGCGACCGCGGACGGCCCTTTGGCCTCGACGACGTTGATGGCCTGCGACTCGGCGAGGACGGCGAGATTGGTGGTCTCACCGGTCTGCGCGGCCAGCGCGTCACAGGTGTCCTGCCCACATCTGGTCATGTCGAGGGTTGCCATCGTCGACCCGGCGAGGCGGACCACCGTGAGGCCGATCCGGTACTTGCGACCGTCCGGTACCTGCTCGACGAAACCGCGTGCCTCGAGTGACGAGACGATTCGGGAGACGGTGGATTTGTGGACGCCGAGCTCGACGGCGAGTTCGGTGATGCCGGCCGACCCGGCGGACCCGATGAGCTCCAACACCTGCAGTGCCCGATCGACCGCGCCCCCCGGACGTTCGGTCTCCGCACTCTGCTCAGTCATCGCAGCGCCCAGGGTACCGGTCGGGGCGGGTGGGACCGGAACCGCGTCGCGAACCGCGGCAAGCCGTCCCGGGCGGGTCACGGGCGTCGGTGGGTACCCGGAACCGCTCATCTCCGGATCCGGGTCATCTGAGGATCGACCACCGGGTCGGCGATGACGACGGCCGTGTGATGGGTGGTCTGGTAGGCGACGTCGACCGAGGTGTCGTCGGGGAGGTCGGCGGGCAACCAGGCGTAGGCCAGGCACGCGCCGACCGTCGCCGACCACCCGGCGCTGGTGACGTAGCCGACGACCAGGCCGCCCACCGATACCGGCTCCTTGCCCAGGACGACCGCCGCCGGATCGGTGAAACGCAGGGTGCGCAGCGTGTTCGGCGCATCACGCTCGGCCAGGGCGGCGCGGCCGAGGAAGTCGTCCGCGGTCTTGCGGATGGCGAAACCGAGCCCGGCAGCAGCGGGCGTGTGCTCGGTGGTCATGTCGGAACCGGCCGCCCGGTAACCCTTCTCGATCCGCAGGCTGTTGAAGGCGATCCGGCCGGCCGCGATGATGCCGTGGGGATCGCCCGCCGCTGCCACCGCGTCCCACAGCGCCGGTCCGTCGGCCGCGGAAGTGTAGATCTCCCAACCGAGTTCGCCCACGTACGAGACACGCATCAGGGTCACCGGGATTCCGGCGACGGTGGTGGTGAGCGCACGGAAGTAGCGGAGGCCGTCGTTGGTGAGGTCGGCCGGCGTGAGCGGTGCCAGCACGTCGCGCGCCAGCGGGCCCCAGAGACCGAGACAGCAGGTGGCCGTGGTGATGTCGCGCAGGACGACCGAGCCGTCCGCCGGGAGGTGCCGGTTGATCCAGTCGAAGTCCAGCGGACCGTTGGCGCCCACCTGGAACACGTCGTCGGCGAGCCGGGCGACGGTCAGATCCGAACGGATGCCGCCCTTCTCGTCGAGCATCAGCGTGTAGGTCACCGAACCGACGGACTTGTCCATCTTGTTGGTGGTGAGGTGTTGGAGAAGGGCGAGCGCACCCGGACCCGACAGCTCGAACCGGGTCAGCGGGGTCATGTCGTACATCGCGACGTGGCTGCGGGTGTGCGCCGCCTCGGCGACGGAGACAGGCGACCAGTGCCGGGCCGACCAGCTGTCGCGCTCCGGTATGACGAGCCCGTCGGCGAGCTTCTGATCGAGCAGCGGACGGTTGGCCTCGTACCAGGCGGGTCGTTCCCAGAGCCCGCTCTCCCAGAACTCGGCGCCGAGTGCGGCCTCGCGGTCGTGGAACGGGCTGAGACGCACGTTGCGCGGGGCCTTGCGCTGATCGTGCGGGTGGATGATGTCGTAGACCTCCACGAAGGCCTGCGAACTCGTGGTCAGGATGAAGTCATCGGTGAGGGCCTCGTCTTCGAAGCGGTACAGGTCGGTCTCGTGGACGTCGATACCGGGGGTGCCGTCGATCATCCACTCCGCCATCGTCTTCGCGACGCCCGCCGAGTGGGTCACCCACACGGCCTCGGCGACCCAGAAACCGGCCAGGTCGCGATGTTCGCCCATGACCGAATGGCCGTCGGGGGTGAACGAGAAGATCCCGTTGAAGCCCTCCTCGACCTTGCCGTTGCCGAGTTCGGGTAGAAGGGCCACCGAGTGCTGCCACGCGTCGTCGAAGTCCTCCGGGGTGAACATGAGCTTGGAGGGCATGTCGGCCAATGTGATCGCGGTGTCGTGGTCCAGGTCGCCCACGTCCGAGGGCATCGGCCGGTGACCGTAATAGCCGATGCCGATCCGGTCGCCGTGTTCGCGGTAGTACAGGTCGCGGTCCTGGTGGCGCAGGATCGGCAACGTCGCCTCGGCCAAAGCGGAGTTGACGCCCCTGCGAGAGGCGACGGGGGTGGTGATCGCGTATTGATGGGCCATCGGTACCAACGGGATGGTCAGTCCCACCCGGCGGCCGAATTCGCGGCCCCAGAAACCGGTGCAGCACACCACGATGTCGGCGTCGACGACTCCGGTCGAGGTGCGCACCCCGCGCACCTCGCCGTTGGCCTCGACCACGTCGATGACCTCTTGTCCGCCACGGAACTCGGCGCCGCGCGCCATCGCGCGGCGGGCTTGGGCCTCGACCGCGCGCAGCGCTTTCGCGAGGCCGTCGTTCGGCGTGTGCAAGCCGCCGAGGACGGCATCGCGTTCGAGGAGCGGATGCATCGCAGCGCATTCCGCGGGGTCGACGAGTCGGTGTTCGATGCCACGAGCGGCCGCCCACCCGGCCTTGCGATGCAGGTCCTCCCACCGTTCCGGGGTGGTGGCCACTTCCAGTCCGCCCACCGGGTTGAAGCACCAGCCGTCGGGATGAGTGAGCGCGGAGAACTTCTCGATCGTGTAGGAGGCGAGCGCGGTCATCGTCTTGGACGGATTCGTCGCGAAGACGAGGCCCGGCGCGTGCGAGGTCGACCCGCCGGTGGCGAAGAGCGGGCCGCGGTCGAGGACGGTGACGTCGGTCCAACCGCGCTCGGTGAGCTCGTCGGCGAGTGAGGTACCGACGATGCCGGCGCCGACGATCACGACTTTCGGTGCAGCCATGGGGAACAATCCTTTTCGGACAGGTGTGGGTCAGGGCCTGGTCAGGTGAAGACCACGGTGCTGGTCCCGTTCATCAGCACCCGGTACTCGCTGTGCCACCGCACGGCGCGCGACAGGGCCAGCGCCTCGGCGTCGCTGCCGACAGTGGCGAGTCGGCGCGGATCGTGGGTGTGGTCGATGCGGATGACCTCCTGCTCGATGATCGGGCCCTCGTCGAGATCGGGGGTCACGTAGTGCGCGGTGGCGCCGACGTACTTGACTCCGCGCTGGTGCGCCTGGTGATAGGGCTTGGCGCCCTTGAACCCCGGCAGGAACGAGTGATGGATGTTGATCGCCCGGCCACGCAGGGCCGAACAGGTCTCGTCGGAGATGATCTGCATGTACCGGGCGAGGACGACCAGATCGACGTCGTAGGACGACACCAGGTCGAGCATCGCGTTCTCGGCCGCCGGCTTGGTCTCCGGGGAGACCGGTAGATGGTGAAACGGAAGGCCGGCCGATTCGGTCATCGGGGCCAGATCGGCGTGGTTGGAGGCGACGGCGACCAGCTCACCGCCGAGGGTGCCCGAACGCCAGCGGAAGATCAGGTCGTTGAGGCAGTGCCCCAGTCGAGAGACCATCACCAGGATCCGCTGCGGTGTCTGGTCGTTGATCGAGTATTCGGCGCCCAGACCGGTGGCGAGATGATCGAAAGCCGCCGACAGCTGCTGCGAGCCGGACTCGTGGGCGGACGCGAATTCGGTACGTACGAAGAGGGTGTGGGTCATCGGGTCGTCGTACTGCTGATGGTCGAGCACCTCGCAACCGTGGCTGTAGAGGAACGAGCTGATCGCGTGCGTGACGCCGCTGCGCGACGGGCATCGCAGGGTGAGGGTGAATCGATGAGACATGGGGTTCCTCTACGGCAGCGGGGAAGGAGCGGGCACGATGGCGTACTCGGTGGCGGCGTCGACGAGCCACGCGGCGAGGTAGTCGGCGTAGGAGTTGCGGACGAGGAGGGCGAATCCGTCGGGAACGCGATGCACGATCACCGCGGCCTGGGCCAGCAGTGTCTGGGCCACGTCGTCGGGCCCGAAGCTCCTCGGCGACAGATCGATCGCGCAACCGTGGGCGAGGATCGTCTCGGCGTGCGGGCCGCCGACGACGAGGCGGGTGCGCTGGCCGGAGGCATCGGCGACATACGCGCCGCCCTGCGCACGGTCGGCCATCGCCGCGGCGAACTCGTGCGGTGCAATGCCGGCCGCGTAGGCGAGATACTCGTCGGGACCCAGCCAGACGACCGTGGTGTCCCCGTCGCGCGTCATCCGGCAGGCACCGGGCAGGTCGAGCTGCTCCGCCGCGGCGGGTTCGGTCGGTCGGATCACCGTCTGTGCCACCGATGTCGGGCGCAGCAGTACGGCCGGGGCCAGTTCGGCGAACCTCGCCGACCAGTGCTGCAACGGCGAAACCGGTTCGAGGGCGCCGTTGTCCGGCAGAGAATGCACGGTGGTGTCAGCCATCGCGTCGGGCTCCTTCCGCGTCGACGAAAACGGTTGTGGTGATCTCGACTTCGCACAGCGTGTCGCCGATGGGGACATCGAGCCGGCTGCCGATGAGGTCGCGACCGCCCTTCACCAGCGCAAGGGCGAACGGGCGGTCCAGCTCGGCGCTGCGGTAACTCGACGTCACGTGCCCGAGCATCGGCACCGGCGGCGGTGGCAGGGTGCGGTCGACGCGGTGGGAGATGATCTGCGAACCCTCGGGGAGCCGGGTGCTGCCGTCGACCGGCAGCAGTCCGACGAGGTGCTTGCGGTCGGGCGCCGTCGCGGATTCACGCGCGAATGATCGCTTGCCGATGAAGTCCGGCTTCTTCTTCGAGACCGCCCAGCTCATCCCGAGGTCGTGGGGCGTGACGGTGCCGTCGGTGTCCTGGCCGATGATGGGATAGCCCTTCTCGGCGCGCAGGACGTGCATCGTCTCGGTCCCGTAGGGGGTGATGGCGTGCGGTTCACCGGCGTCGATGAGTGCCTGCCACACCGCTTGGGCATAACCGGCCCCGACGTTCACCTCGTAGGCGAGTTCCCCGGAGAAGCTGATCCGCCCGATCCGCACGGGCACGCCGCGAAAGGTGGTGTCCCGCCACGTCATGAACCCGAACGCATCGTTCGAGACGTCCAGATCGGGGAACACGGTGCCCACCACGTCGCGCGAGCGTGGGCCGACCACCGGGAACGTGGCCACCTGGTCGGTCAGCGAGGTCATCCACACCCGGAGGTCCGGCCACTCGGTCTGATGCCATTCCTCCATCCAGTCGAGGACGGCCGCGGCGTTGCCGGTCGTGGTGTACAGGGTGTAGCGGTCGTCGGCGATCCGCATCGCGGTGCCGTCGTCGAACACCATGCCGTCCGCGCCGCACATGACGCCGTAGCGGACCTTGCCGACCGCGAGGGTGCTCATCATGTTGGTGTAGAGCAGGTCGAGGAAGGCCGGGGCGTCGGGACCGGCGACATCGATCACGCCGAGGGTGGAGCCGTCGAGGATGCCCACTCCCGTTCGCACGGAGGCGCATTCGCGGAGGGCCGCGTCGTGCATGTCCTCGCCGCCACGCGGGTAGTACCGCGGCCGTTTCCACTGGCCGACGTCTTCGAAGACGGCGCCGCGCTCGACGTGCCAGTCGTGGATCGGGGTCCGCCGCACCGGGTCGTACCGGTCGCCGCGATCACGTCCGGCGAGCGCGGCGAAGGTCACCGGGGTGTACGGAGGACGGAAGGTGGTGGTGCCGGCGTCGTTCACGGGGATGCCGAGCATCTCCGCGACGATGCCGGAGGTGACGATGCCCGAGGTCTTGCCCTGGTCGTGCCCGGTGCCGATGGTGGTGTAGCGCTTGACGTGTTCCACCGATCGCATCCCGGCACCCAGCGCCCGGGCGATGTCGGCGACGGTCGCGTCGCGCTGGAGGTCGACGAACGAGAGGGTGTCGTCGTCGGGACTGCCGGGCACGTACCAGCAGACGGCCGGCGCGGCCGGAATCCGCTCGGTGACGCGCGGGATGGCGCGCAACTCCGGTGGCGCCATACCGAGTCCGGCGAGGGTCGCCACCGCGCCGCGTCGACCGTCGGCCAGGCTGTCGCCCAAGGTGGTCGAACCCGCTGCGGCACCGACGATCTCGGTCTTAGACACGGTTCCCGTGGGCAGGAAGGTCGCGGCTCGGTCGTCGAAGGCGATGGTTCCGCGCAGTTGACTCCAGAGGTGCACCGCCGGATTCCAACCGCCACTGACCAGGACGGTGTCGCAGACCAGGGACGAGCCGTCGCTGAGGTCGATCCCGGTGACCGCATCGGTGCCGTGCGCTCGGATCACGGTCGTACCCGCGAGGATCGGGATGCCGCGCCGGCGGGCGTTCTCGCCCAGGTCCGCGCTGACGGCCGGGCGGACGTCGACGACGGCGGGAACCGAGACCCCGGCGTCGACGAGCGCGAAGGCCGCGGTGTAGGCGGAATCGCATGCGGTGAAGACCACGGCCGTCCGGCCGACCCGGACGCCGTAGCGGCTGAGGTAGTCACCGCCGGCGCCGGCCAGCATGACCCCGGGCACGTCGTTGCCGGCGAAGACGATCGGTCGCTCGTGGGCGCCGGTGGCGAGAACGAGACGACGAGCCCGGATACGGTGCACCCGTTGCCGGGAGAGGTGTGCGGGGGCGTCGCTGCCGAGGTGGTCGGTGCGGTGTTGGACGGCCAGGACGAAACCGTCGTCGTAGGCACCGAACGCGGTCGTACGGGTCAGGCGCGTGACGTGCGGGTGCGAATCGAGTTCGGCGACGGCTTCGGCCACCCACCCGGCGCCGGGAGTACGGCCACCGGGTTCGCTGCGCTCGTCGACCAGGAGAACGTGGGCTCCGGCACGGGCGCAATGGAGGGCCGCCATCAGGCCCGCGGCGCCCGCACCGACGACGAGCACGTCCGGATGGTGGTGCAGCGAGTCGTATCGGGCGTCGTCGACGGTGCTGCTCAGCTTTCCCCAGCCCGGTACCCCGTGGGCGACGAGGCCGGGACACAGGGCGACGGTGGTGGCCGGCACCATCGGTTCCACGAACGGGGCGTCGATGCCGACCTGCGCGGTGGCGTCCTCGGCCCAGGCTCCGGTGACGCCGCGCGGGCGCCCGAGGTTGACGCTGGTGGTGACCACCCGCACCCCGTTGGCGAGCAGGGCCGACGCGAGGGTGTCGCCCGCGTAGCCGCGGTAGGTGACCCCGTCGAACACGAAGTCGATCGGCGTGCTCCGGTCGATGCGTCCACCGGCTCCGGTCCGGAACGGCTGAGCGGGAGTGGATTTCGGGTCGGTGGTGCTCATCGGGCTGCTCCGGATGCGGGTTCGGTGGGGGATGCGGTGGCGGGCGACCGCGAGGGCACCGTCTCGCCGGTGAAGGCGTGCGTGCGTGTGTCGCGCTCGACGGTGAACCACTGGCGGCACCCGGTGGTGTGGCACCACCGTTCGGTCATCGACCCCTTGGGATTGGGCCGGAAGAACAAGTAGTGTGCCCACGCGGTGTCGTCGAGGTCGGCGGGTCGCTCGGGATAGGCGACACCGGCCGCGGCACCGTAGTGGAACTCGGTTTCCTCACGGGGCCCGCAGTGCGGGCAGCGGATCATCTGCATCGTGGTGTCCTCGGCGGTGGCGGGTTCAGTGGGCGACGGCGGCCGCGCCGTGCTCGTCGATGAGGCGGCCGGTGACGAACCGGTCGAGGGTGAACGGTGCGTTGACGGCGTGCGGGCTGCCGGTGGCGATCGTGTGCGCCAGCGCCCAACCGACGCCCGGGGTCGCCTTGAATCCGCCGGTGCCCCAACCACAGTTGAGGTAGAGGTTCTCGTACGGGGTGGCACCGACGATGGGTGAGGCGTCGGGGGTGACGTCGACGATCCCGCCCCATGTCCGCAGGAGGCGGGCCCGCCCGAACACCGGGAACAGCTCCACCGCGGCAGCCATCTGACGCTCGATGATGTGGAAGGCGCCGCGCTGCCCGTATCCGTTGTAGGAGTCGACCCCGGCGCCCATCACCAGCTCACCCTTGTGGGCCTGGGACACGTAGACATGCACCGCGTTCGACATCACCACGGTCGGGTGGATGGGCTCGAGGAGTTCGGACACCAGGGCCTGCAGCGGATGACTCTGGATCGGAACCCGGAAACCGAGCTGGTCGGTGAGCGTCGAGGTGTGTCCGGCGGCGCACAGCGCGACGGTGCCCGCAGCGATGCGGCCGCGGGTGGTCTCGACGCCGACCACCCGGTCGCCGTCGGTGACGAACCCGGTGACCTCGCAGTTCTGGATGATGTCGACGCCCGCATCGCTGGCGCTGCGAGCGAAACCCCAGGCGACGTAGTCGTGTTTGGCGATGCCGCCACGGGGTTGAAAGGTCGCGCCCAGCACCGGATAACGGATGTCGGAGGAGGTGTTGACGATCGGGCACACCTCCGCGACCTGCTTGGGATCCAGCCATTCGGCATCGATGCCGTTCAGCCGATTGGCCTCCACCCGCCGGATGCTGTCGCGCACATCCTGTTCGGTGTGGGCGAGGTTGAGTACGCCGCGCTGACTGAAGAGGATGGGGTATCCGAGCTCGTCCTCGAGACCCTCCCACAGCTTCAGCGAGTGCTCGTAGATCCCGGCGCTCTCGTCCCAGAGATAGTTGGATCGGATCAGGGTGGTGTTGCGCGCCATGTTGCCGCCGGCCAGCCAACCCCGTTCCAGGACGGCGACATCGGTGATGCCGTGGACGCGGGCGAGGTAGTGGGCCGTGGCGAGACCGTGGCCGCCGCCTCCCACGATGACGACATCGTAGGAGGAATTGGGTTCTGGTGCGCACCAGAGGAACTCGGGGTGGTGGGGGAGGTGGGCGCCCGGGGGCGCCAGGCCCGCGGGACGCGGTGTCTTCTGGCTTGTCATCGTCGGGTCTCCCTCAGAAATCGATCACGACCGGGGACAGGGGTTCGGCGCAGCAGAGCAGGATCTTGCCCTGCGCGATCTCTCGTGGGCGGATACCGCCCTGGTGGTTCATGACCACGTCGCCGGAGACCTTGCGGACCTTGCAGGAACCGCACAGGCCCACACCACACGTCGATGGCAGGGTGACGCCCGCTTTGGCGGCGGCGGCGAGGATCGTGGTGCCGGGACCCACGGTGACCCGCCGGGCGCGTCGGGAGAAAGCGACGACCACGCCGGTGTCGGACTCCGACTCGTCATCGGTGGGCAGGCTGAACCCGAAGCTCTCCTCGTGGATCCGAGCGAGAGCCGAGCCGGCCGACACCAGTGCGCCGCGCACCTCGCTGCGAAAACGCCCGGGGCCGCAGAGAAACACCTCGCGGTCACCGAGGTCGGGGCAGACCCGTTCGAGCATCGCGCGGTCGATGCGCCCGCGGTGTCCGGTCCAGTCGGGGAAGTCGCCGGCGGCCATGCGCGTCGCCGCGAACGCCAGTGTCACGTTCGGATGCCGACGGGCGAGTTCCTCGAGTTCGTCCCGGAATGGGATGTCGTCGACATTGCGCGCACTGTGCACGAAGGCGATGTCGAGCGGGGACTCGCTGTCGGTGACCGATCGAAGCATGGACATCACCGGCGTGATGCCACTCCCGGCCGAGACGAACAGGTACTTCTCGGCCGGACGAGCGGTGTAGGTGAATCGACCCAGCGGTCCGGAGGCGGTGATCATCATGCCTTCGACCATGTTGTCGTGCAACCAGTTCGAGACATGGCCCCCGGTCACGCGCTTCACCGAGATCGACAGGCCCCCCGGCCGGGTCGGGGGTGAGGAGATGCTGTAGCAGCGCTGGACGGGCCGGCCGTCGATCTCCACGGTCATCGCCAGGAACTGACCGGGGGCGAAGACGAAGGTCCGGTGGTCGTCCGGGTCGCCGGCCGGATCCCCGGCAGCGGAGCGCGACGGCGACCCGCCCGCGACCCGGAAGGTGAACGTCGCCATGTCCCGGGTGGTGTCGGTGCGGGACACGCACTGGAGGAAGATGTTGTCGGCCATGGTCGCTCTCAGGCTCCCGCCGCGTCGAAAGGGCCGTCGGCGGCCGGGATGTCGAGTCGGCGGCGCAGCATCGTGACATACCAGTTGACGAAGGCCTCGACCTGGATCTCCGACGTACTGTAAGGGCCGGGAACGTAAGCGGGATCGCTGATGCCGCTGTGCGCGAGCGCAACGAGGTCGGCGTCCTGCTGATTCGTCTTCTCCCAGACCCCGGTGAGCTGGTCGAGGTCATAGTCGACGCCCTCCACGGCGTCACGATGGACGAGCCAGGTGGTGCGCACCAGGGTCTGATCGGCGGAGACCGGGATGACCGCGAAGAGCACGGCGTGGTCGCTCGTCACGTGCAGCCACATGTTGGGCTGCAGGTGCATCGACAGCCGGCCGAGTCGCGCGTCGGGGATGTCGGTGAGGAGGCGGCCGCAGGCCGCGGAGCCGTCGAGGGTGAACGACTCGCCGGCGAGGTCGAGTGCGTCGCGCTCGATGTGGAACCCTGTTGCGCGCGTGTCGAGTTCTACGACCCGGGTGTGGGGTAGGCCATGCCGGTCCCAGATCTCGGTCTGTTCCGCGGTGGCGCGGTGGAACCGGTCGAACGCCGGCGCCAACCGGCTGGGGATGGCGTCGGTGTCGCTGTATCCCCAGGTCGGGAAGAACACGTTGAGGAGTTCCGGATGGCCACCGCAGTGGTAGCACTCGCGGTTGTTCTCCATCGTCAGTTTCCAGTTGCCGTCTTCGACGATGTCGACCTGTTTGGCCACCTTGGCCTCGGCGAGACGGTGCGGCGTCAGATAGGGCTCGACGACGGCGGCGACCTCGTCGATGTCGGCCGGCGGGTCGTCGGCCAGGCAGATGAACACCAGGCCGCCGATCGTGCGGACATGTACCGAGCGCAGCGAGTAACAGGACTTGTCGAAGCCGGGCGCCTGGTCATCGGCGAACTCGAGGCGCCCGTCCATCCCGTAGGTCCACGAGTGGTAGGTGCACACCAGGGTCCCGGTCGATCCGCTGGGCTCGGTGAGCAGGCGGGCCCCTCGATGCCGACACACGTTGTGGTGGGCCCGGACCCGGCCGTCGTCGTCTCGGACGACGATGACCGACCGGGTCGAGAAGGTGATGGTGACGTAGTCACCGGGATCGGTGATCTCGGCTTCGGTGGCCACGAAAATCCATGACCGAGAGAAGATCTCGTCGACATCGAGGTCGAAGAACTCCCGGCTCACATAGAACTCCGCCGGCAGGCTCTCGCCTGCGCGGCGGTCGGCGATCAGAGCGCGGGTGCCGGTTTCCGGTGCCCTGGTGGCGGCATGCGCGACGAATGGTGCAGTCATCAGCAGTGCGGGCCTCTCTGCACGGTCGGTGACGGATCTGTCGGGATGGCGGTTACATCGAGATCAACTGCATTGCAGTCGATCTCGAGACAGTCGGACGGCACGTGGATTCGGCCGGGCCAAGCTGGGGGAGTGTTGATTTGTTGCGTCATACGCAACGACGCGCATGTTATGCAACAAGTGTGCGTCTCGGGTCTTGCGGTGTCAAGCGGGACGTGCGACTCGTTTCTCCACGAGCCACACAGGCGTCGAGGGACCGTCGCGAGCCAGGCTCGGCCGCTCTACCCGACAGGGGTCGCATCATGACCGTCAGCGTCTTCGAACTGTTCTCCGTCGGCGTCGGACCGTCGAGTTCGCACACCGTCGGGCCGATGCGTGCCGCCCATCGATTCGTGGCCGGCCTTGCGCGGACGGGAGACCTCCTCGAGGTGACGCGTCTCGAGGTCGACCTCTACGGATCACTGGCCGCCACCGGAGCGGGACACGGCACGCTGACCGCGGTGCTGCTGGGTCTGGAGGGCCACGAGCCCGAGAAATCAGCTCCGAGACGAAGGCGGCGCGGATCGCCGACATGGAACGCACCGGGCGAATTCGACTCGGCGGGCTGGTCGAGTTGCCGTTCAGCGCGAACGACATCGGTTGCCATCCGCGGGTCATCCGTCCGCGGCACCCGAACGCGATGGAACTGCGGGCATCCACCCGGGGCGGTGCGCGACTGCCTGCTGAACGGTATTACTCGGTCGGCGGCGGTTTCGTCGTGACCGACGCGAGTCCGACAATCCGTCGGTTGGTACGGACGTACCATTCGGCAACGGCTCCCGACGACGTGACCGTCCGGTTCCTGTTGGCCGCGGGTGCGATCGGCGGGCTCATCAAATCGGGGGCGTCGATCTCGGGTGCCGACGTGGGTTGCCAGGGCGAGGTGGGTTCCGCGGCGGCGATGGCCGCCGGTGCACTGGCCGAGATACGCTCAGCGTGGTGGAGTGCTGAAGCCGGACGCTAGTCGCCCAGCACCCGCCGCAGGTAGTCGTTGGCGAACACGCGGGACGGGTCGTATCGGTCCCGGACGGAACGGAATTCGTCGAACCGTGGATAGACGCCGCGTAGATACTCGGCGTCTCGGGCGTGCATCTTTCCCCAGTGGGGCCGGCCGCCGAGACCGGTGAGGATGGCTTCGACGTCGGCGAAGTAGGCATCGGAGTCGGCGGGATCGTCGCGGTGATAACGGTGTACGGCGATGTAGCCGCTGGTGCGTCCGGAGGCGGTGGAGAGCATGAGGTCATCGGCCGCGGCGGCGCGGACCTCGATGGGGAAGCTGACGAGGTGGTCGCGCCGGTCGAGGAGGGCGCGGATCTCGCGCAGCGCCTCCGGCACGGCCTCGAGGTCGACGGCGTACTCCATCTCGCGGAACCGGACGTCGCGGTCGGAGACGAAGACCCCGGTGGAGGAGTCGGTGAACTCGCGTGCGGAGAGCGCGCGACCGGTGACCCCGTTGATCGTCGGCACCAAACGCGGCGCGCGCGCACCGATCTCGCACAGCAGACGAAGGGCCTTGTTGCTCAACAGTTCGTCGTCGATGTAGCGCTTGACGCGCGACGGCCCGGTGACCGGGGCGTCGGGACCGACCCGCGTGTTCGTCTTCACCAGAGCGCAATTGGTGTGCGGGAACAGGTAGAACTCGTGGTGGTCGGTGGTCGCGACGCGCTCCTGGAAGGCGGCGATCGCCGCATCGGCCGTCTCGGGACCCTCGACCGCGTGCAGCCGGAACTCGTCGACACAGTCGATGGTCAGTTCCACAACGACCCCGAGCGCGCCGAGGCCGAGTGCGACGGCCTGCATGTCGGCGTCGTCGGCGGTCACGGTGACGATCTCGCCGGAGCCGGTGACGATGGTCGCGCCGACGATCTGGGTGCTGATGCCGCCGAAGGCGAGCCCGGTGCCGTGGGTTCCGGTCGAGGTGGCGCCGGCGATCGTCTGACGATCGACGTCGCCGAGATTGGTCATCGCGAGTCCGAAAGGTGCCAGGATCCCCGGGATCTCGTGCAGGTGTGTGCCGGCGCGCACGGTCACTCGGTGGCCGTCGACCGCGACCAGACCACGCAGGCGCGACAGGTCGAGTTGCACGTCGTCGGCCACGGCGATGGGGGAGAAGCTGTGTCCCGCGCCGACGGTCTTCACCGTGCCGCCGCGAGCGGCCGTCTCCCGGACGATGGCGGCGATCTCGGCGGCACTCGCCGGGTGCAGCACCTGGTTCGGCGTGCAGGCCGCGGTGCCGCCCCAGTTGCGCCAGCCGGGCGCCGAACGCGCAGCGGTCCTGCTCACAGGAAGCACCTGCCCTCTCCTCGGTAGGTCGGTACGACCTCATCGACCACCGCGTGCCCGGCGTCGTCGCGGCCGATGATCGCGACCTCGCGCGCTCGTTCGCACACCTCGCCGGACTTGGTGTGCCGGAACCACACCCGACTCCCGACGGCGATCTCGTCCGCGACCGCACCTCGCAGTGGGGTCTGCACCTCGCCGGCGGCCTCGGTACCGACGTAGGTGAGTCCGTGCGGCCACACGGGTGTGGGCAACCGGTCGGCAGCGGGCGGGCCGGACGCGATCCAACCGCCGCCCGCGCAGGTCACGACGCCGGGCGCCGGGCGGCGGACGACGTCGAGACCGAAGGACAGCGCGGGGGCGGGACGGAACCGCGCGTACCCGTCGAACAGATGGCCGCCGAACAGACCGCTGCCCGCGGCGATGTCGGTGACCGAGCGGTCGCGCGCGGTCTCCTCCAGGGAACCGGTGCCGCCTCCGTTGACGAACTCCAGGTCGGCGATCCGGCGCACGTCGTCGATCACCTTGCCGCGGCGACGGCGCAACTCGGCCATCGAACGTCGCTGCATCGCGCGAATCGCCCGGTTGGCCAACGCCTTACCGGGCGCCGCATCGGCCACCCCGGCCACCTGCGCTTCGTAGGACATGACCCCGACGAGATCGAAGCCGGGCCGTGCCACGATGATCCGTGCCAGCTCGAGTGCGTCACGACGGGAGTGCACCGGCGAGCGGCGAACCCCGATGTGCACCCGCCCGCCCAGTAGACGGTATGACGCGTCGAGGTCGATCGCGACGCGGATCGGCGGCCGGGCGGACGGAGGCACGACGGCGTCGATGAGGTCGAGTTGGTCGACGGAATCGACGAGCACGCTCACCCGACGGGTCGCGACCTCGTCGGCGGCCAAGGCCGCCAGCGCATCCCGCCGCACACTGGGGTATCCCATCAGCACGTCGTCGATCCCCGAGGTCGTGGCGAGCCAGTGTGCCTCGGCCACGTCGTAGGCGAGCACCCCCGCGAAACCGGCGCGCGCGGTGATGTCGTCGATGACCGAGCGGACACGGACGGATTTCGTGGCCAGGCGGATCGGGACACCCGCCGACCGACGGGTGAGATCGGCGACGTTGTGCTCCAGGGCGGCCCGGTCGAGTGCGAGGACCGGTGCGTCGAGTCTCGCATCGGCGACCGCTTGATCAATTGCCGCCCAATAGGATTCGGGATCACTCAGCCACGGCGCGGGCGTCGGCGTCACCGGTGCCGCGTCGGGCGCCTCACCCGAAGCTGACATGGGTCATGAGCTGATCGGTGATCGAGCGGATGATCGCGTCGACGACCTTGTCGTCGGCGGTGCTGAGGTAGACGAGTGTGATCGAGTTCGTCGCCGCGATGATCAGCGGACCGAGGTCCTCGACCGGCGTGGTCCACTCCATGGGCGTCAGGTCGGCCATCGACCGCAGCCCGGCCGAGGCCACCCGGTAGAGCTGCTCGTACATGTGCTTGCCGACCTGCTGCAGCTCCGGGTGATTGTGCGCATAGATGCCGAGCGCGATGGTCGCCTGCATCCGGCCGGGATCGGCTTTGAGCAGGTCGTAGAACGCGTGGAACTGGCTCACCATGCTCGACCGCATCGTCTCCACGCCCGGCTCGGGTCCGTAGTCGGCGGCGGGCAGCACCGCGTGCAGCATGCGCTCGATGTCGGTGGGGACCGCCGTCTCCATGACCGCGCACAACAGTGCGGTGCGACTCTCGAAGGCATAGTGGAAACTTGCGAGCGGCATGCCGGCGTGGGCGCAGATGCGACGCGTGGTCGCGCCCTCGACCCCATGGTCGGCGATCACACGGTACGCCGATTCGAGAAGCGCGCTTCGACGTTGGTCGACGGACATCCGTGCCACTGCGGTATCTTCCTGACCACATGCGCCGGCGCATGCTCGGGTGGACAATATCGCCGCAGCCTATCAGTGCCGGTGAGGCGCACAATGCCGTTCACCCGGAAGAAATCGCAGATCACACCGGGGACACTCGGGAGGCGTGCACCGCGCGGCGCGACCGCCGTCTGCCCGGGGTGACGCCACCGAACGCACTACTGTGTGAACGTGACCTCCACGACCGGTAGAAAAGGCACCAACGACCTGCGCCGCGACGTCCTCGCGCGTGCGGGTTCGGCGGGAGTGGCGGTGGCCGACGCCGTCGTGGCGCGGCTCGCCGCCGAGGGACTCGGTCCCGCCCGCGCGCTGGGCGCCTCCCGCGACCAGATAGCGCCGCACGTGCGGCGGAGCCCGCATCTGCGGAACGGCGCCTTCGTCAACCCGGAACCCCCGTCGATCGCCGATCCGAGCCTGCAGGTCCTCACCGACATGGCCCGGCGGCCCGGCCGGCCGCGCCGACCGGTCATGGTGACGGTCCCACGCTTCGAGGCCCCCGGCGACCTCGCCGTCACCTGGCTCGGCCACGCCACCGCCGTCGTCGACATCGACGGCGCGCGGGTCATCACCGATCCGGTCCTCAGCCGCCGCTGCTCGCCCAGCCAACTCGTCGGGCCCGGACGCATGCACTCCGCCCCACTGGCGCCGTCACAGTTGCCGCCACTCGACGTCGTCCTGATCAGTCACGACCACTACGACCATCTCGACATGGACACCGTCGTCACGATCGCCGACACCCAGCCCGACGCGGTGTTCGTCACGACGATCGGGGTCGGCGCGCACCTGGCCTCCTGGGGGATCGCGGAAGATCGCATCCGGCAGGCGGATTGGTGGGATGAGGTGGTGGTGCCGACCGGCGCGGGCGAGCTGCGGTTCACCTGCGGTCCGGCGCGGCACTTCTCGGGCCGGTGGCTGGAGCGGAATCTCACCCAGTGGGGCAGCTGGGCGATCACCGGACGGGAGCACAAGGTCTTCTTCTCCGGGGACACCGGCCACAGCGAGCGCTTCGCCGATGTCGGCGACCGACTCGGCCCGTTCGACCTCACCCTCATCGCCGTCGGAGCCTACGACGTGATGTGGCCGGACATCCACGTGAACCCCGAGGAGGCCCTGTCGATCCACCGGATGGTCTCGCCCGGTACGGGATCCGACTCGGTCTTCATCCCGATCCACTGGGGCACGTTCAACCTCGCGCGCCATCCCTGGGGGGAGCCCATCGCGCGGCTACAGGCGGACGCCGGGCCGGACAAGCCGACGATCCTGGTGCCGCAACCGGGCGGTTCGATCGACCTGATGACGCGGACCGGCAGCGGTGTGGCACAACCCAATTGGTGGGAGGCTTCGGCGTGAGCTCGCCGACCGAGATCGCGGACGCCGGCCTGACCGCGGCCGAGGTGGCGCAGCGGGTCGCGGCCGGCCAGGTCAACGCGCTGCCCGACCGGTCCGGCCGCAGTGTGGCCGACATCGTCCGCGCGAATGTCTTCACCCGGATCAACGCGATCCTCGGGGTGCTGTTCGCGATCGTCGTGTTCACCGGATCGCTCATCAACGGCCTGTTCGGACTGCTGATCATCGCCAATTCCGGGATCGGCATCATCCAGGAGGTCCGGGCCAAGCGGACGCTCGACAAGCTCGCGATCGTCGGCCAGACCCGACCCCGGGTCCGGCGCGACGGCGAGGTCACCGAGGTACCGCCGGACGAGGTGGTGCTCGACGACATCATCGAGATCGGTGCCGGCGATCAGATCGTCGTCGACGGCGAGGTCGTCGAGGCCATCGCGCTCGACGTCGACGAGTCACTGCTCACCGGCGAGGCCGACCCGATCGACAAGGACCCGGGAGACGCGGTGCTGTCGGGCAGCTTCGTGGTCGCCGGCGGTGGCGCGTACCGCGCCACCAAGGTCGGCGCCGATGCCTACGCGGCCCAGCTCGCGGCCGAGGCGTCGAAGTTCACGCTGGTCTCCTCCGAGTTGCGCTCCGGCATCGATCAGATCCTGCGGGTGATCACCTGGTTGCTGATCCCGGCCGGTGTCCTGACCATCGTCAACCAACTCTTCGTCAGCGACAACGGGTTGCGGCGGTCCCTGCTCGGCATGGTCGCCGCGCTGGTGCCGATGGTGCCCGAGGGGCTCGTCCTGATGACCTCGATCGCCTTCGCGGTGGGTGTGGTGCGGCTCGGTCAGCGGCAGTGTCTGGTGAACGAACTCCCGGCCATCGAAGGGCTCGCGCGCGTCAATGTGGTCTGTGCGGACAAGACCGGCACCCTGACCGAGAACGGGATGCGGCTGGCCGAGGTGCGTTCCCTCGGAACGGTGCCCGCCGAGACCGCGGGACAGGTGCTGGCCGCGCTCGCCGCCCACGATCCGCGGCCCAACGCCAGCATGATCGCGATCGCCGAGGCACATCCGATCCCACCCGACTGGTCGGTGGCGGCCATCAAACCGTTCACCTCGGCCACCAAGTGGAGCGGGATGTCGTTCCGCGGGAGCGGGTCCGGCCCGACCGCCGGCACCGACGACGGTCACTGGCTCATCGGTGCGCCCGACGTCCTGCTGGACCCGGAGGGCGAGACGGCCCGCCTCGCCTCCGACATCGGCGCCGCCGGACTCCGCGTGCTGCTGCTGGCCTGCACCGACGTGGCCGTGGACACCGAGCCCGCGTCAGGTCAGGTCGCACCGGGGACCGTCTTCCCGGTCGCACTCGTGGTGCTCGAACAACGGGTCCGGCCCGATGCGCGCGGCACGATCGAGTACTTCGACCAGCAGCATGTCGCGGTGAAGGTCATCTCCGGGGACAACGCCCGGTCGGTGGGGGCGGTCGCCGCGTCGCTGGGGCTCGGATCGGCCGCGTCCTCGGTCGACGCGCGCGAGTTGCCCTCGGAGACGGGCGAACTCGCCGACGTCGTCGAACGGGGCGTCACGTTCGGGCGGGTCCGGCCGGATCAGAAGCGGGCCATGGTGAAGGCGCTGCAATCGCGGGACAACACCGTCGCGATGACCGGCGACGGAGTCAACGACGTCCTCGCGCTCAAGGACGCCGACATCGGCGTGGCGATGGGCTCGGGCAGCTCCGCCGCCCGGTCGGTGGCCCAGATCGTGTTGCTGGACAACAAGTTCGCGACCCTGCCGTATGTGGTGGGCGAAGGTCGGCGTGTGATCGGCAACATCGAACGCGTCTCCAACCTGTTCCTCACCAAGACCGTGTATGCGGTGTTGCTCGCGCTGTTCGTCGGCGTCGGCGGACTCCTCGGCGCGCTGTTCGGGTCCGACCCGCTCAGCTATCCGTTCCAGCCGATCCACGTGACCATCTCGGCGTGGTTCACCATCGGCATCCCGGCGTTCGTGCTGTCGCTGGCCCCCAACAACGAGCGGGCCCGGCGTGGTTTCGTACGGCGGGTGCTGCTCAGCGCCGTGCCCAACGGCATCATCGTCGGCCTGTGCACCTTCGTGACCTACGTGATCGTCAACCCCGGCGGCGCCGGGGTCGAGGTCGGCGGGGATGCGGTCGACCTCTCGCCGGCGCAGACCCAGGCCGCCACCGCGGCGCTGATGACGCTGATCGCGGTCGCGGTCTACGTGCTCGCCGTGGTCGCCCGCCCGTACAACTGGTGGAAGGCGGTGCTCCTCGCGGTCTCCGCTGCCGCATACGTGCTGATCTTCGCGTGGCCGTTCACCCAGGATCTGTTCCGGCTCGACTCGTCGAACTGGGGGATGAACACGGTGGCCCTGCTCTCGGCGGCGGTCGGCATCGCGTGTGTCGAGGTCGTCTCGCGGGTGGCGCCCCGATGGGTCGCCACGCATGACAACGATCAGCACGGGGACGAAGCGCAGGTCAGCGGGGTGCTCACGTCCGACCGATAGAATCTGCGGCAAGTGGCCGGAAGGTGTCCGGCACGTCGATCAGAGGAGACGTCATGGATCTCAAGGGACTCGTCAACAAGGCCAGGGCCACGCTGCAGAAGAATCCGAGCCTGATCGAGAAGGGCGGCGACGCCATCGACAAGGTCACCAAGAACAAGTACTCGGGTCAGGTGGACAAGGCGCAGGATGCCGTGCGCAAGGCCGTCGGCGCGCCGGGACAGGGAAACCCGGGACAGACTCCGCCGACCAATCCCACCAACCCCGGGGAGCCGCTACCGGGTCAGCAGAGCCCGCAGCCCCAGAATCCCCGGCCGCAGAACCCCCAGCAGCCGCAGCACCCGCAGCGGTAGTCCGAGTAGTTCTCAGAGCTGCGCCCGCGGATGTCGGCGATACGCCGACACCGTGGGATCGGCGTCGATCCAGAACCGCCACGCCAGGTCGGCAGCGCGGCGGACCCCGACCCGAGGCCCCGCGACGACGCGTTCCCCCGGAAGCGGTGCACCGGGGTCGAGGGTGACCGGGGTCGACGGGTCGGCGAGATCGGTGTCGAGGTCGGCCATCGTGATCCCGAGGGCGCGGCACAGGTTGCCCGGCCCGCTGGCGAGCTTGGCGTCGGGGACCGGCCCCGAGCGCGTCGCACCGCGCCGGGCGCGTGCGAGGTCGACGCCGTCGACCACCGCGCCGGCGCGCAGCAACACCGCCGCAGCGGGTCCCGGCCCGGCGACGACGACGTTCGCGCAATGGTGGCCGTGGATGCGATAGACGTACAACCGTCCCGGGGGCCCGTACATGATCTCCGAGCGGGCGGTTCGGGTGTAGGCATGCGACGCCGGGTCGTCGGGACCGGCGTACGCCTCGACCTCGGTCAGCCGGATCGTCACCCCGTGCCCGGTCACCTGCGAGCCCAGCAGCGAACGTGCCTGTTCGGCGGCGGAGGCGGGGGCACTACTCTCTTGGGTCATGGCGAAGACGAGTGACTCCATCGGCGTTGATCTGTCACCGGAAGATACCTGGGCCGCGGCATCGGATCTCTCGCGGTACAGCGAATGGCTGGTGATCCACGAGACGTGGCGCAGCCCGATCCCAGCGTCCGCCGACCTTCGCAAGGGCACCGAGGTCTCCTCGATCGTGCGGGTCAAAGGCACCCGCGTCCGCTTCGACTGGGTGGTCGAGAAGTTCGAGCCGGTCTCGCACGTCCGCCTCAAGGGCAACGGCAAAGGCGGGGTCAAGGCGAAGCTGGATCTGGGCATCGCTCCCACTTCCAGCGGATCGGAAGTAACCTTCACTGTTGATCTGGGTGGGCTGCCGCTGATCGGGCCCGTGGGTAAGACCGCGGCCATGGCGGTGTCGGGGGATCTGCGTAAGTCGCTGCTGAAATTCCGCGAGGTGTTCGGCTGAGCCACGCGTGAACACGCGGGCCGCGACCGCCGATGCGTCGATGCGTCGTGCGGCGACCACGCGAGAGGCGGGTCTGCAGACCGCCGCCGTACGAGGGGAACGGGAAAAGAACAATGGGGCGTCACAGCTCCGGCGCCGATCGCGCCGGAAACGAGTGGAACGGGAACGACCGGTCGGGTGGGGCGGTTCCGCCACGCGCCCAGACTTCATCGGACAGAGGCAGGTCGAACGATGCCCGGTCGGGAAGCGATGACGACTTCGGCTTCGAGCACCGCAACACCGATGGGGGCCGCCGCGGGGGATGGCTGTGGGCGGGTGCGGTCCTGCTGGTCGTCGTAGCCCTGGTCACCGGCGTCATCATCTGGCAGACGGGTGCGGGTGGCTGCGGGGACCGGACCCGGGTCGCCGTCGCGTCGGACTCGGCGATGACCGGTCCGCTGCGCGAGGTGGCGCGGCAGGCGTCCGCGGACTCGTGTTTCGACTACGACGTGCAGACGGCCGCGGGTGCGGATGTGCCCGGCCTGCTCACCCAGGGTGCAGCGGCTCCGGACCTCTGGGTCGCGGACTCGCAGGTGCAGGCCCGCCGGGTGACGACCCAGGTGCGTCGTGACCTCGATATGGTGTCGCCGTCGATCGCGTCGACCCCGACCGTCGTCGCCGGCACCGACGTACCCGAGCTGGGCACCTGGGTCGAGGTCATGAAGTTGCCTGATCTGCGAACCGGCAGCCCGGTGGACACCAGCACCGGCGACGCCCCGATCATCGGTGCTCTCGCCGCGGTCGACTCCGGCGAGCTCGCCGACGAGGACTTCACCGAGGCGATGACCATCCTCGCCATCCAGCAGAACAATGCGCGCCTGGCCAACGACAACGAGGGCACACGTCTGAACCTCGCCAACACCTCGGGCGTCCCGGTGGTCACCACCGAGCAACAGTTCGATCTGTTCATGCGCACGCACCAGGGTTCGCAGTTGACGTCGACGATCCCCGCGGCGGGCACGGTCATGCTCGACTATCCGCTGGTCAACACGGCTCCTGCGGCGCGCCAGCAGGCGGCCGCCGACGCCGGGGCGGCCCTCGTCACCGCGCTGAACACCGATGCCGGGCGCGCAGCGCTGGCCGACTCGGGATACCGCGACGCCGACGGAAACGGCGTCGGTCAGCCGGTCAAGGAACTGGAGCTGCGCGACCCGTCGTCCGTCGACAAGGCATTGCGGCAGTGGCAGGTACTGGGTGTGCCGATCCGCTCGCTGATCGTCCAGGACACCTCCGGCTCGATGGAGACACCGGCCGGCGGCACCACCCGGGCGGGCCTGCTCATCGACGCCTCTCAGACCGGACTCAAGCTCTTCCCCAACAACACGATGATCGGCGGCTGGGCGTTCAGCGTGAACAAGGGCGGGCCCGGACAGGACTGGGAGGAGCTCGCCCCGATCCGCCGCCTCGATGCCCGCTCGGGGAGCGGTACGCATCGGGACGCGCTCGGCCGGGCCGTCGAAGAGGGGTTGTCGGACCTCGGGGGCGGGACGGGTCTCTACGACACGACCCTCGCGGCATTCAAGAAGGTGCAGGACACCTACGACCCGAACTACTCCAACAGCGTCATCATCATGACCGACGGTCAGAACGAGGACCCCGACAGCATCACGCTCGACAATCTGCTCGCCGAACTGAAGCGCCTGGAGGATCCGGCACGACCGGTGCTGGTGCTGACGATCGGTATCTCCGACGACGCCGACTCCGATGCGTTGAAGCAGATCGCCGAGGCCACGGGTGGCACCACCTACGTCGCGGAGAACGCGGCCGACATCCGCACCGTCTTCGTCGACGCCATCCAGGCGAGGGTCGCAGCCGCGGGACGCTGAGACCGTTCGGAACGCCCCGCGGCCGTCGCCGGGACCAATGGCCGCGCAATCGGCACAATTGGTGCATGACGCACACCCCAGAGCCCACCGAGACCCTCGACCCGAGCACGATCGCCGAACCCGGCCCCCGTTCTTCGCGCCCGTCCCGCAGCCCGCGGGGATCGTCCGTCCTCGCCCGCACCGGCGGGGTGGTCGCGGCGATGGCGGCGGTCGGACTCGTGGTCGGCGCGTGTTCGTCCGAGGACTCCGCGTCGGGCGACTCGGCCACCGGTACGACGACCGGCGCCGCGACGGGCAGCTCCGCTGCCACCGAGGCCGCCGACGCGGGCTCCGGCGAGTACGAGGACGGCGAGTACACGGCGCGCGGTGAGTACATCTCGCCGGGTGGTCCGCAGAGCGTCGGGGTCACCGTCACGTTGTCGAACTCGGTCATCACCGCCGTGTCGGTGGACACCAGCCAGACCAAGGGCCCGTCGCTCGAGTACCAGGGCAAGTTCGCCGGCGGCATCTCCGACGTCGTGGTGGGCAAGAACATCGACGAGATCGAGGTCGACAAGGTGTCCGGCTCGTCGCTCACCTCCGGCGGTTTCAACGAGGCGATCGAACAGATCAAACAGGAGGCGCAGGCCTGACCTCCGTCGGCACCGCGCACCACTGGGCGTTCGATGCGATCGGCACCCGGTGGACGATCAGCACCCCGGAACCACTCCCCGCCGATGTCGTCGACGCGGTGAACACCGAGATCGACCGGATCGACCGGGCCTGGTCACGGTTCCGGGACGATTCGACGGTCGCGCAGATGGCCAGGGAGGCGGGGCGATACCCGATCGCCGACTCCGACCAGGCGCTGGTCGACTGGTACCGCCGTCTGTACGGCCTCACCGGCGGCGCGGTGTCGCCGTTGGTGGGGCGCACGCTCGCCGAGGCCGGTTACGACGCGGCGTACACGCTCCGCGCGTCGGCGCCGGTGCCGACGGCGCCGGCCTGGGAGGCGGTGATCGGTGAGCATGTCGGTGCGCTGGAGATTCGCGAACCGGCTCTGCTCGACGTGGGTGCGGCCGGAAAGGGATTCGCGGTCGACCGGGTGGCGGAGATCGTCGGCGGCCACGTCGACGACTTCGTGGTCGACGCAGGTGGGGACATGGTGATATCGCCGCGTTCCCGCGGACTGCGGGTGGCGCTGGAGCATCCGCTGGACACGACGAAGGCGATCGGCGTCGTGTCCGTTGCCGGCGGCGCGATCTGCGCCTCGGCGAGCAATCGGCGGGTGTGGGCCGACTGGCACCACATCGTCGATCCGCGTACCGCCTCGCCCGCGCGGGAGGTGCTGGCGACCTGGGTGATCGCGCCGTCGGCGATGGAGGCCGACGGCTTGGCGACGGCGCTGTTCTTCACGCCCGCGGCGTTCCTGCGCGGCGATTTCGACCATCACCGTGAGGGCTTTCATCACGTGACCATCCGACGCAACGGGAGTGTCGAACACACCGCCATCCCCGGATTGGAGTTGTTCCTGTGACAACGCTTCTGCCGCAGCTGCTCTCGCCGATCGACGCGGCGCGGCGGCACCTGACCCCGTATCGGGCGGTGCTCTGCGGGCTGGTGGTGCTGGCCGCAGTCGCTTTCGTCGTCTCGGCGACCGATGCCGACTTCGGTTACGGTCCGGACGAATTGGCGGTGTGGCTGGTCGTCGCGGTCGGGGTCAGCGGGGTCGTGAGCTACGTCTGCGCCGGCGTGCTGCGGGTGCCGCCGAACTCGGATTCGTGGCTGATCACGGGACTGATCCTGTTCTTCGTCCTGCCCGGCGGCTCGGAGGACACCGCCGTCGCCACCGTCGCGGTGGGCGCCGCCATCGCCGCGGCGTCGAAATATGTTCTCGCATGGCGTCGTCGGCTGATCGTCAATCCCGCGGTCGCGGGTGCGGTCGGTTGTTACGCGCTGGCATACGCCGGTGTCGAGGGCATCAGCTTCCCGTTCTGGTGGGTGGCCGCCGATCCGCTGTTCGTCCCGATGGTCGTGATCGGTGCGGTGGTCGTGACGTTGATCCGCGAGTGGCGACTGGCCCTGGTGTTCATCGGCGCCTCCCTTGTCACGATCGGGGTCGTCGAACTGGTACGCGGCGGCCAGGATCTGTCCACATGGGTGGTGTCGAGTCCGATGCTGTTCGTGGCGGCGATCATGCTGCCCGAGCCGCTGACGTCGCCGGCCACCGAGCTGCACCGACTGGTGTATGCGGCGTTGGTCGGTGTGCTCATGCACTGCCAGTACACGATTGCGATCACCGACGCGTACACGTTGGCGTTCGTGCCCGAGGTGGCGTTGCTCGTCGGATGCCTGTACGCGTTCCTCGTCCGACTGGTGTCGGGCACTGCGCGCCGGGTGCCGCTCGACGTCGTCACCGTCCCGGTGGCCGACCGAACCTACGTGGTGCGCGGTGAACCGGTCGGTGGCGCAGCGGTGTTCCGGGCGGGGCAGTGGTCGAGTGTCAGTGTGCCGCGGTGGTCGGCGCCGGTGTGGTCGGGTTCGCGGCGGGTCTTCTCGTTCGTGTCCGCGCCCCGGCAGCAACCGGTGGAGTTCGGCTTCACCGTCGCCGCGGCGCTGTCGACCTACAAGGCAGCGCTGGTCGACGGCAGCGTACGCCGGGTCTACGTCGACGAGATCGGTGGGGACTTCGTGCTGCCGCGGTCGTTTCCGGCGACCGGATCGGTGGTGTTGATCGCCTCCGGGATCGGGATCACTCCGTTCGTGTCGATGGTGCGGGAGCTGGTGCAGTCGGGCCACGATCTCTCCGGCCTGACCATCGCGCACGTGCTGCGAGATCAGGGGCGTGCCGTGTACGCCGATGACCTGGAGCGCGCCCGGGCCGCGAACGCGCGCATTGCGACCGTCGAGGCGCCGGAACTCGCCGACGGGATCGACGATCCCGCCCGGCTCGCCGAACTCATCGGTCCCAGCGCTGCCGGCGCCCACTACTACGTGTCGGGTACGCCTGCGTTCGTCGAACGGACGTCGGCGGCGGTCCGCCGCCTCGACGGTTCGACGCGGTCCCGGCCGTGGCGTGTCCACACCGACTCGTTCTCCGGATACTGAACGCGTCTGATGGAGTTCGAATACCACTGCGAGATAATCACCTTCGTCGTCTCGCCGAAGCACGCCTACTTCGGTAGGCCGAAGGACGGCCCGGCCGACGAGGTCGAGACCCGCACCCCAGACTCGGTGGAGATCGTCGCCGACAAGGGGATTCGTGGTGATCGCTTCTACGGAATCCGGGCCCACACCGAGGCGGCCATGACGTTTCTGGCGCTCGAAGCATGGATGGCGGCGGCGGCTGACGCCGATCCGGTTCTGGCCCGCCGCAACGTCGTCGTGCGTGGTGTCGAGCTCGATCCGTTGCGGGGACGCGAGTTCGAGCTGGACACCGGGTCGGGTCCGATCCGGTTCCGCGGCGGACGCCCTGCTCATCCGTGTTCGTGGATGGACACCGTTGCCGGGGACGGGGTGCGCAAAGCCCTGATCGGACGTGGTGGACTTCGGACGCAACCGCTGACGTCGGGGACGCTGAGCGTCGGTCCCGCGGTCTTGCGCACCGACGTCGAACTCGACGCCGCCCGCGCCGCCGACCAGGTGCGGCGGGCGCAGCCGATGTAGCGAGGGGCGACGATGGTCTGCCCCGCGGACTCCGTTCCCCTCTACATGTGGAGGGGAACGGAGCCGACTGCTATGTCTCTGTGGAGTTGTCAAGGGACGGATGCGGTCCCGGGCGGGCGCCGGGTGCGAAGGTGCTACGCGAACGCCTGGTGGTCTGTCGCGGCAGCGGTCAGGCGGCGTCGTCGAGTCGCATGGTGCGTCGGTTGTAGGCGGGTAATGATCGGCGCTGTGGGTCGATGGTCGCGGGTGGGACGAGCCAGGGGTGTCGGTCGAAACCCATGACAATGTCCCAGCCGTGGTGGTGGACTTGGGTGTGGCAGCGTTGGCAGAGCAGGCAGCCGTTGTCGAGGTCGGTGGGTCCGCCGT
>ERZ501064.66-NODE-66-length-28493-cov-8.848266_pt1 | contig 28493 bp, 22 predicted proteins | sample MGYA00510851_ERZ501064 | MGnify/ENA primary metagenome ERZ501064 (study PRJEB25958, sample SAMN03398529) | human skin metagenome | study: EMG produced TPA metagenomics assembly of the Human Skin Microbiome Metagenome (human skin metagenome) data set. | reverse complement strand
GCCAAGCCCTTCGAGGCTCGCTTCGCTCGCACCTCAGGGGGCAGGGGGAGGCGTTTCGCTCGTACCTAAAGGAGGGAGGCGTTTCGCTCGCACGTCCCAGGAGCGCGCTTCGCTTCGCACCTCTTGGAGGGCAGGTCAGATGTTGACCTTCTCCTCTTCGCCCTTCGCCGCGAGGCGGTTGCGTCGGACGATGCTGGAGATCAGTGCGGCGATGATCAGCGCGACGCCGATCAGGCCGGTGATGATCTCGGGGACGTGGGTGCCGATGGAGTACAGCAGGATGAACGCCAGCGCGCCGATCGCCCAGTGCGCTCCGTGCTCGAGGTACACATACTCCGACAGCGTGCCCTTGCGCACCAGGTAGACGGTGAGCGAACGGACGAACATCGCACCGATGAGGCCGAGGCCGAGGGCGATGATGATCGGATCCGCCGTGATGGCGAACGCGCCGATGACGCCGTCGAACGAGAACGACGCATCGAGGACCTCGAGGTAGAGGAACAGGAAGAAGCCGGCCTTGCCTGTCGCCTTGGCCAGGTCCGACGGGCCCGACTTTCCGTTGGTCTTCTCGACTGCCGCTTTCTCCGCGGCGTCGGTGCCGGGCTCGGCCGCTTCGTCATCTTCCGCGGTCTCGACGTTGAAGTACTCGCCGAGGCCGTTGACCAGGATGTAGGTGATCATGCCGAGTGAGCCGGCGATCATGACCGTCGACCGCTCGTCGGGCGCGGCGATGTAGGTCGCAGTGAGGACGAGAAGCGTCATGGCGATGACGACCTCGAGCATCTCCAGCTTGCCGATCTTCTCGAGCGGCCGCTCGATCCAGGTCAGCCAGGTGAGCTCCTTCTGCTCGAAGACGAAGCCGAGGAACAGCATCAGCAGGAACATGCCGCCGAAGGCCGCGATCTGCGGGTGGGCGTCGGTGATGATCGTCTCGTAGCTGGGATCGCCGTTGGGGAAGTACGCCGCATCGTTGGGCGGCGGGTTCAGTGCGAGGTCGAGCGCCTCAACCGGGTTGAGACCCGACGCGAGCCACACGATGACCAGCGGGAACACCAGTCGCATACCGAAGACGGCAATCAGGATGCCGATGGTGAGGAAGATCTTCTGCCAGAACTCGCTCATCCGGCGGAGGATCGTGGCATTGATGACCGCGTTGTCGAAGGAGAGCGAGATCTCGAAGACGCCGAGGATGGCGGTCAGGATCAGCGCTTCGACGCCGCCATAGAGGAAAGCGATGATCAGCGACACGATCGTCACGACGACCGAGAGGCCGAAAATTCTTACTACCACTGGCTTGTGGCCTTTCTAGGGTGCGTGGAAACCAGCCGACCGCATTGTCGGAGAGGAGTGGTGACGCGCGGATGCCGCACCCGTTCGGCAACGGATGCGGCATCCACGAGCATGTTCAGGCGGACAGCCGGAGTCTACGAGAGACTCAGACGTTCACACCGAAGTCGCGGGCGATGCCCGCGAGACCCGAGGCGTAGCCCTGGCCGACCGCGCGGAACTTCCACTCCGACCCATGACGGTACAGCTCACCGAAAACCATCGCGGTCTCGGTGGAGGCATCCTCGCTGAGGTCGTAGCGGGCGATCTCGGCGCCGCCGGCCTGGTTGACGACGCGGATGAACGCGTTGCGGACCTGGCCGAACGACTGCGACCGTGCATCCGCGTCGTAGATCGAGACGGGGAAGACGATGGAGTCGACGTTCGGCGGAACGCCCGCGAGGTCGACCTTGATGACCTCGTCGTCGCCCTCGCCCTCACCGGTCAGGTTGTCGCCGGTGTGCTCGATCGAGCCGTCGGGCGAACGCAGGTTGTTGAAGAAGATGAAGTGCTGGTCGGAGAGGACTTTCTTGTCCGCGCCGAGCGCGATGGCGCTGGCGTCGAGGTCGAAGTCGGTACCGGTGGTGCTTCGGATGTCCCAGCCGAGGCCGACGGAGACCGCAGTCAGGCCCGGAGCCTCCTTGCTCAGCGAAACGTTTCCGCCCTTGCTCAGGCTCACGCCCATGGTTTGCGCCTTTCTGTTGGTACAGGGTCTCGTGATGTCCGATGTGCCCGATACGGGCCACTCGGAGCAATCGACAACACTCTATGTGAAGGGTCTGGCGCGGTCACTGATTTGGATGGATGACCTGCGCGTTCGCCTCGCCGTGAGGCTCGCGGCGGCAGCAGTTCACCCCGATGCTCCATGTGTTCACGACGAATACCGCCCACCGGCGGCATGGCCGTCGACTCGAAGTCGTCGGCCGCCTCCGATGGGCGGTCTTCGTCGGATCTGTCGTGACAGGGATTCGCCGAGGCTCAGGCCTCGATGATGAACTCCTCGAGCTGCTGACGCGCGACGTCGTCGGCGAGCTGCTTCGGCGGGGACTTCATCAGGTAGGCCGAGGCCGGGATGACCGGTCCGCCGATACCGCGGTCCTTGGCGATCTTGGCGGCGCGCACGGCGTCGATGATGATGCCGGCCGAGTTGGGGGAGTCCCAGACCTCGAGCTTGTACTCCAGGTTCAGCGGCACGTCGCCGAAGGCGCGACCCTCGAGGCGGACGTAGGCCCACTTGCGGTCGTCGAGCCACTCGACGTGGTCCGACGGGCCGATGTGGACGTTCTTGTCGGCGATCTTGCCGGCCAGCGGACCGTTCAGGTTGGAGGTGACGGCCTGGGTCTTGGAGACCTTCTTCGACTCCAGACGCTCACGCTCGAGCATGTTCTTGAAGTCCATGTTGCCGCCGACGTTGAGCTGGTAGGTGCGGTCGAGGGTGACGCCGCGATCCTCGAACAGCTTCGCCATCACACGGTGGGTGATGGTGGCGCCGACCTGGCTCTTGATGTCGTCGCCGACGATCGGGACACCGGCGTCGGCGAACTTCTGGGCCCACTCGGGGTCCGAGGCGATGAACACCGGCAGGGCGTTGACGAACGCGACGCCTGCGTCGATGCAGCACTGGGCGTAGAACTTGTCGGCCTGCTCCGAGCCGACGGGGAGGTAGCTGACGAGGACGTCGACCTCGTTGTCCTTGAGGGCCTGGACGATGTCGACACCGGAGCCGTCGGCCTCGGTGATGGTCTCGAGGTAGTACTTGCCGAGGCCGTCGAGGGTGTGGCCGCGCTGGACGGTGACGCCGGTCGGCGGCACGTCGGCGATCTTGATGGTGTTGTTCTCGCTCGCGAAGATCGCGTCGGACAGGTCGAAGCCGACCTTCTTGGCGTCGACGTCGAACGCGGCGACGAACTCGACGTCGCGGACGTGGTACTGGCCGAACTTCACGTGCATGAGGCCGGGAACGGTGGAGCTCTCGTCGGCGTCCTTGTAGTACTGCACGCCCTGCACCAGGGATGAAGCGCAGTTTCCTACGCCCACAATGGCAACGCGCACCTTATTGGGCTCACCCATGGTCGGGTTCTCCTTCTTCTCGCGGCATCGCAGTCGTTCGCTGCGCAACCGGTGTTTTCCGTTGCTCGGGTTCGTCGAGCTGTTCGTCCCGGCTCGGCGTCGAGTCCGGGTCTTGATGTTCGTCATCGGCTCGTCCGGTGGAGGCCGTCGGCCGCCCCGGATCGAACGGTGACCGTTCGCCGTCGGCGAGGTCGTCGTCGAACTGTCCGTCGAACGGGTCTGGCGACCCGTCCTGCTGGGAGCTCTCGGCCGCGATCAGCTCGTTGAGCCAGCGGACCTCGCGTTCGCTGGATTCGAGGCTGAGCTGATGCAGCTGACGGGTGTACCGGTCGACGGCCCGGTTGGACCGCCCGACGATCTCCCGCAACCCTTCTCGACGCTCCTCGACCTGCCGCCGGCGACCCTCGAGGATGCGCATGCGCGCGACCGCGGGGGTCCGGCTGAAGAACGCCAGATGCACACCGAAACCGTCGTCGGTGTAGTTCTGGGGTCCGGTGTCGGCGACCAGCTCCGCGAACCGTTCCCGGCCCGCGTCGGTGAGCTGGTAGACGCGCCGGCCTCGCCGCACCTTCACGCCCAGGGGCGTCTCCGGTTCGTCGATGAGGCCGTCGGCCTGCATGCGACGCAGCGTCGGGTAGAGCGATCCGTACGAGAACGCACGGAAGGCGCCGAGCAGGCCGGTGAGCCGCTTGCGCAGCTCATAGCCGTGCATGGGGGATTCGAGAAGCAGTCCGAGAATGGCCAACTCGAGCACTTCGCCACCCCCTTCGCGGTCCTGCCGATGACTGTCACTACTTCCTCGGATCGATGTGCCGGCACGCTCTGACGAGCCGACACCTCGTTCCGATGTGTTTGCCAATGTATCGCACCGATATAACTGTGTCCACGAGCGGTCGGTCGGCGGGAGGACGGACACGCGACGACGCCACCACGCGGCGATCGACCATCCCGGGTGTGGGTCCGTCGGACCCGCGTGCCGGACCCCGTCGGCCCGACGCCCCGGCGGAGACCACGTACCCTGAGAACCGTGCAACGCCAGATCGTCGACTACGCCCTGCAGCGGCGCGCTCGGCTGTCCTCGGTCCACGCGGGCCGGACCGCCGTTGCCGAGGTCTGCGATGCGAGCCCGTATCTCCTGCGCGCCGCGAAATTCCATGGTCGGCCCAGCACCACGATGTGCCCGATCTGCCGAAAAGAGCAGGTCACGCTGGTGTCCTGGGTGTTCGGCGACCGGCTCGGTCAGGTGAGCGGGTCGGCGCGCAGCAACGAGGAGATCGCCCGGCTCGCGACGACCGCCGAGGAGTTCTCGGTGCACGTGGTCGAGGTGTGCCGGACCTGCAGTTGGAACCATCTGGTCCAGTCGTACGTTGCCGGGCTGCCGCCGCAGACCACGCGTCGCTCCCGACGCGTGGCCAAGTAGCGCGCCGGCCTGCGGTTTTTTGCCCGGGGCGGTGGCCTGCTGTCACAGTGGAGCGGCACGAGGCCAGAGAAGTTGACCGTGCTCGCCGGATGACGAATGTCCGTGCGACCCGGTAGGAAGGTGGACGATGAGCGAGGCACGTGGTTCTTCGCCCACGCCGCGACGCACCGGAGTCCGACCCGGTCCGGGCGGCGGCGGTCAGAACAGAAGTCAGACAGCGACACGACACCGACGGTTCGCGTGGGCGCTGGGGATCGTGGGCGCCATCGTGCCGGCGATCGTGCTGGTGCTCATCATCGCGTTCGCGGCCACCTACTTCACCGCCGAGATCCCCGAACCGGAGGTGAGCCAGAAGGCCACCATCGTCGACACGTCCGGGCGGACCCTCGCAGACGTCACCTCGCCCGACGGCAACCGCACGGTCGTCCCGTTCGACGAGATCCCCGAGACGATGAAGCAGGCGATCGTCGCCGCCGAGGACCGGGAGTTCTGGACCAACAACGGCTTCTCGCCCCGCGGCCTGTCCCGCGCTGCCATCGGTCAGATCACCGGCAACCAGACCGCCGGCGGTGGCTCGACCATCACGCAGCAGTACGTCAAGAACGCGATCGTCGGTGACGAGGTCAGCTACTCCCGGAAGTTCAAAGAGCTCGCGATCGCCGCGAAGATGAACGACCGGCACGGCTGGTCGAAGGAGAAGATCCTCGAGGCCTACCTCAACACGATCTACTTCGGCCGGGGCGCCTACGGCGTCGCGGTGGCCGCGCAGAAGTTCTTCAACAAGTCGATCACCGACAAGCGTCGCGCCGAGCGCAACCCGCTCACCTTCGAAGAGGCCGCGCTGTTGTCGGCGGTCATCCGCGCGCCGTCCTACTACGACCCGGACACCAACCGCGAGGTCACCGAGGCGCGCTGGCGTTACGTCCTCGACGGCATGGTCGCGACCGGTGCGATCACCCGCGCGCAGGCCGACAACGCGGTCTTCCCCAAGACCGTCAAGGCGCGTGTCAGCGACTCCGACGAGACCCCCGGGCCCAACGGCCTCATCAAGCGACAGGTCCTCGCCGAGCTGAACCGCATCGGCATCACCGACAAGCAACTGCGGACCGGTGGTCTCAAGATCAGCACCACGATCGACCCGCAGGTCCAGAACGGCGTCGTCCAGGCGGCCTGCCGCAAGAACCGGATCTACAAGTGCCCCGAAGGTGAGCTGAACGGCGAACCGGATGATCTGCTCGCGTCGGTGGTATCCATCGATCCGCAGACCGGCGGGGTGCGCGGCTACTACGGCGGCGACAACCCGGGCGGCTGGGACCTCGCCCAGGCGGGCCTGCAGACCGGGTCGTCGTTCAAGGTGTTCGCGCTCGTCGCGGCGCTCGAACAGGACATCCCGTTGTCGAAGACCTACAGCTCCGCGCCGTTCCAGGCCAGCGGCGGACTCACCGTCGAGAACTCCGACGGTGAGAGCTGCGGTACCTGCAACCTCGCGACGGCGATGAAGATGTCCCTCAACACGGTGTACTACCGCCTGATGATGGACCTCGACGGTGGTGCCCGGGCGGTCGCCGACGCCGCGCACCGCGCGGGTGTGGCCGAGTCCTTCGGCAACATCGAGCACACCCTGCAGGAGGCCAACGGCGAGCCCGAGGGCGGTGTGGTCCTGGGCCAGTATCAGTCCCGGGTCATCGACATGGCCTCGGCATACGCCACGCTCGCAGCATCGGGTGTCTACCACGAGCCGCACTTCGTCCAGAAGGTCGTCGACGCCGAGGGGCAGGTCCTCTACGAGCGCAAGACCGAGGGCAAGCGCGTCTTCCCCGCGAAGGTCGCCGACAACGTCAGCGCGGCCCTCGAACCGGTCGCGGCGTACTCCAACGGCAACTCGCTCTACGACTCCTCGCTCGGTTCGCGGCCGTCGGCGGCCAAGACCGGCACCGTCCAGCTCGGCGACACGGGGCAGAACAAGGACGCGTGGATGGTCGGTTACACCCCGCAGCTGTCGACCGCCGTCTGGGTCGGCACCAGCGACGGCACCGCCCTGACGAACTACAACGGCGCGTCGATCTACGGCAGCGGCCTGCCGTCGTCGATCTGGAAGTCGGCGATGGATGCCGCGCTCGAGGGCAAGGAGATCAAGCAGTTCCCGGAGCCGGAATCGGTCGGCGGCGTGGCGGGCGTGCCGTATGAGGCACCGGCCACCACGTACGCGCCGTCGCAGCCCCGACGTGGGCCTTCCATACCGAACTTCGACATCCCCGACCAGGGCGGTGACGGCAACCTCACCCTCGCACCAGGCGTGACGATCCCGATCCCGGGCGCTCCGCGCAACGGCGGCGGTGGTGGCGCCGGCGGCGGGAACAGCCCCGGTGGTGGCGACGGTGGTGGCGACGCCGGCGGTGGCGACGGTGGCGACCTCGGCGGCATACCCGGCGGCGGTGGAGACGGTGGCGGAGGAGTCCCTGAACCGCCCATCGGCTGACCCGGACCCGGCCGACTCCGCGGCGAGCGGCTCCGAACCCGTCTGGGACAGCCCTGCACCACTGGCGAGCGATCAGCGCGTCGATGACGCGCGCGTCCTCCCGACGCGCACGGACGGTCTGGTGCGAGAGGCGAGTTCGCTCGTCGGCGGGCCGGTCGGGACCCACGCCGTCATCGGACGCAGCCGGCATCTGACTCCGCTGCGGGTGCTCTTCGCGCTCGCGTTGTGCGGACTCGCGCTCGGCTGGTTCGGCAAGGCCGGGTGCCTGCAGCAGGCGCCGGCCGACTCCGGGGCCGCCGGCGCGAGCGCCGAGATGCGGCTCGACTGGGACGATCAGCGCCAGTTCACCAACCTCTGCTACTCCGACGTGATCAGCCTGTTCGGGGCGGAACGCCTCAACCGGGGAGCGCTGCCCTACCGCGACTTCTGGTTCCAGGAGGGCTCCGAAGGCGAGACCATCAAGCGGTACATGGAGTATCCGGTCGTCACCGGGATGTTCATGTACGGCGCGGCGCAGCTGACGCAGGGCTGGGTCTGGGCCGAGGCCAACTGGGGTGTCCCCGGCGCGCTCGACGTCGTGCTGTTCTTCACCATCGCCGCCCTGGCGTTGGCGGCGTTCTGGCTCGTGACCGTCTGGGCGACGGCCCTCACCGCGCGAACCCGCATGTGGACGGTATGGCTGGTGGCGCTGTCCCCCCTCGTCGTCGTCCACGCGTTCACCAACTTCGACGCCATCGCCACCGCGGCCGTCGCGGTGGCCCTGCTGGCCTGGTCGCGGGAGAAGTTCTGGGTGGCCGGCCTGTTCATCGGGCTCGGCGCGGCCGCGAAGCTGTATCCCGCACTCCTGTTGGTGGTGCTGGGTGCGCTCTGTCTGCGCAGCGGGAGAGTCCGCGAGTTCGGGATCACGGCTGCGACGGCGATCGGCGCCTGGCTGGCGGTCAACCTGCCGATCCTGATCCCGTACCCGACGGGGTGGTGGGAGTTCTTCCGATTCAACGGCGATCGGTCGGCGGACCCCGACACCATCTACCGGATCGTGGCCGACTCGGCTGGTTTCACATGGAACATCGGTTATCTGAACGCGTTGTCGGTGGGTCTGACGGTCGCCGTGATCGCGGCGGTGGCCGCGATCGGAATCCTCGCGCCGCACCGACCCCGCGTGGCCCAACTGACCTTTCTCGCGGTGGCGGGCTTCCTGCTGGTGAACAAGGTGTGGAGTCCCCAGTACTCGCTGTGGCTGGTTCCGCTTGCCGTGCTTGCCATTCCACATACTCGACTGCTGCTGGCCTGGATGACGCTCGACGCCCTGATCTGGGTGCCGCGGATGAGTCTGTTCCTCGAGGCCGAACGTCGCTGGCTTCCCGACCAGTGGTTCACCGCAGCCGTCGTGCTCCGCGGACTGATGGTGCTGGTCCTCTGTGCCGTCGTCCTCTGGCAGATCTGGCATCCGCGCGACGACCTCGTCCGCCGCGGGAACGACGGCCGATGGTACGACGACCCGGCCGGTGGTGTCCTCGACGGTGCTCCCGACCGGATCGGCCGCCGGGCGAGGACGCTCGGCACCGCGGATGGTCCTCGGGAACCGGCCCCGGTGGGCGGATGACGGTCACCGAACGCGACGGAACCGAACCGGGCCCCGCTGCGTCCAAACGACCATGAAGCACACCACACTCGCTCTCCCCGACGATCTCACCGACTGGCTCTCGGCGGGCGACCGGGCCGCCGAACTGCACTCCGACACCGTCGCCGTCGACCGGCAGTGGTGGACGGACGCGCTCGCCGAACACGGGCTCCCGGATTCGTTGCTCGGCAACAAGATCAGCAGAGCAGACCTGTTCGCGCTGGGGTCTCGGGCCACCGACTCGCCCGACGACGCGATTGCGTTGCTGTGGAACGTCGTCGCGTTCTGTCTCGGCCGCCGCACCTCCGACGGCAAGAAGCGGATCGCCGCGGTGTCCGCCGACCGGAAGTACCTCGGCGGGCTGCTGAGAGACGCGGCCGAGACGGGCCGCGAGGAGCCCGGCGCGGCGTATGCGATGCTTCGGCCCGACAAGGGCGGCAACATGATCGAGCGTCTGGGTCCGGCCGGTTTCACCTGGTTTCTCTACTTCGCGGGCGCCGGGGAGCCGAAACATCCGAGTCCGGTCCTCGAGAGCAAAGTGGCCAGGTCGCTGCGCCGTGCCGGCTGGCGGGACCTTCGCGAGTCGACGTGGACCGCGGCCGATTACGTCGCCTACTCGAGGGTCGTCGACGGGTGGCGTGCGGATGCGGGCATCGACCGCAACGACGTCATCGTGCGGGGCCTCTTCGCCATCTCGCCGCCGAGCGGCTGGGATCATCCGTGGCAGGCATGGGAACGACAGACGTGGGAACGCGAGAACTGGGTGAGGGGACCGTTGACGACGGACGACCTGCGCGCCGTACACCGCTGGCTGTCCACGCTCGCCGCGCTCACCTCCAGATCGGCTGCCGCACACGAGGAGTTCGAGCGGCTGGGGCACAAGATCAACACCGCACTAGGAGGCGAGGTCGGTGAGATCAGGGCGTCGCTCGAGGGCGATCGCTACCGGCACTCCTACCACGGGGAGTACTGACGGTTGGGTGACCGCTCCGGTGGGTAATGACGGATCATGTCGGATACCGCACCACACATCTCGGACGACACCGCGGAAGCGGTCGGCAAGGTGGGGGAGGCGCTCGAGTACATCGAGCGCGCCCGCGGCCACCTCTATTCGTTCCACCAACTCATCGGACGCGGCGATCTGCTGCTCGGGGAAGCAGTGGACGAATTACGAAAGGCCGGACACGGGGAGTTCGCCGACGAGCTGTCCACCGAGTTGGTGGGTCGCAACGTTCTCGAGGGGCGCTGGACATTCCAGGTCGTCGAGGAATTCGACGACACCTACTGGGGCCCGTTGCGCGAGTACGTCAACCGGGTTCGAGCCGACCTGACCGACGGCCAGCGACACGTGCACGAGGCGCGGATGAAAGAAGACCGGCGCACCCAGGGCCATCCCGAGCACACCGCGAATCCCTAGGTCGTCAGGGAGAGATTCGTTGTAACAGGCGATCTCTCGCCGACGGCCACTCGTCGTCGGTCATCGCGTACAAGGCGGTCGTGCGCCAGCCGTCGCCGAATCGGCGGTGCTTGCGCAGCAGACCCTCGAAGTTGGCACCCAGTTTGGTGATCGCGGCGCGGGACTGAGTGTTGTTCTCGTGGGTGTGCCAGGTGAGGCGGACGGCGCCGCGCTCCTCGAACGCATGGCGCATCAGCAGGAACTTGGCGGTGGGGTTCACCGCGGTTCCCTGGACGCGTTCGCTGTAGAAGGTGTACCCGATGCACGCGGCCCGGTTGGCCTCGTCGATGTCGTAGAAACTCGTCGACCCGACGACACTGCCGTCGGTGTTGTCGACCACGGCGAACGCCACCCGGGAACGGAGCGCCGAGTCGACGAACCGACAGGCGCTGTCCTCGTCCGTCGGCACTCCGGGGACCCACCGGAATCGGGTCGGGTCGTCGACCACGCGCGCCAACGGTCCGATGTCCTCGATGCTGATCGGTCGCAACGTGACTCGTCCGTGCACCAGGGGGCCGGTCGCCAACCAGGAACTCATGACGAGCCTTTCGCCATCGCGTTGCGCGGCGGGTGCCGGGGTGCGTCAGCGGACTCCCGATCGGCGGCCGCGTGCACGCGTGCGGCCACCCGGGAGGCCAACGGTTCTCGGAGCGGGGTCCGCGGGAGGGTCACGATCAGGTAGGCCAGCAGGGCGGCGTGCACCCACACCGAACCGGCGACGCCGGTGACGATCCACCACGGCAGCGGATCGCCGGCATCGCGGATCGGGAACAGCCGGAAAATCGTCAGGTCGAGGGCGAGGTCGGTGAGCAGATACGTCAGGATCACCGACCACCGCACCTTCATCAGAACGAAGAACGGCAGGATCCAGAGCGTGTACTGCGGGGAGTGGACCTTGTGGAACAGCATGAAACCCGCGAGCATCGCGCCGCTCACGCCGATCCAGGGGAAGGTGCCGACGCGGTCGAAGCGGCGCCACCCGAGGTACATCGCGACCCCGAACGACGTGAGGATCAACAGCGGCGACAGCACACTGACCAGCGACTGGTAGGTGTCACCGGTCCCGGTGAGATAGCGCAGCCCCCAGTACCAGATGGAATTGGTGTCGACGTCGGCTCGTCGTCGACTCTGGAACGACAGCGCCGCCTTCCACCCGTCGAATCCGAGCACCATGAACGGCAACTGGATCGCGACCACGGTGACGACGGCAGCGCCCGCTACCCAACCGGCGCCCGTCCAGTCGAGACCGCCGCGGGCGTCTCGTCGTCGTTCGACCATGCGCGCTCCGCCGGCTCCGCGCGTGAGAACGTATGCCGCCAGCGGCAATACGAAGATCCCCGGGTAGAGCTTGAGGCAGAATCCGATCGCGAGCAGAACCGCCGCGATCACCGCGCTCGTACGAAGCGGCAGTCGTCGTCGACGGGTTACGGGGTGGTCCGACGCGCCCCACGCCATCACGGCGACGGCCCCGACGGCGGTGGCGACGACCGGGAGCTCCCAGTTGTGGAAGGAGTACAGCACCAGCGGAGGTGTTGCGGCCCAGAGCAACGCCCACCAGCGCACCATCGATGCGAGCAGCACGGTGATCGCGAAACCGAACGGCGCCAACAGGAGCGCCGACTGGGTGAAGAACTCGGTGTCGGTGTCGGCGCCGACCGCACCGACGAACATGAGCACGCCGGAGAGCACCGGATATTCGACGACGCCACCGAACAGGGTGCCGTCCGATGTGATCCCACCGTGGATGTAGGGAAAGACGTGCGTGTTGATGTCGCGACCGAGCCAGAGATACATCAGGTCCGAGTAGCAGGGGACCACCGCGTCCGGATCGCCGGTCGGCCAGTTGTCGCTACGTCCGAGTGCATCGAACGGGGCGCCGCCGCACCGCAGCTTCGCCTGGAAACTCCAGAACATCGTCGCGGCTGTCGCCAACACCGAGACGAGGACGATCACGACCGTCTCACCACGGCCGGAGAGCCGCGCCGACCACCGGCCCGGGGTTGTCCGCCGCTCCGACATGGGCAACAGCGTAGGTGGTCCCATGATGCGTCGCCGAGGCGGCCCGCGACCACGGATTTCTCTGCGAACGGGCAGGTCATGTATCTTGGACCGGTTGCCGACGCAGGCGACCCTCCTGCCACGGACAGTCCGTGGCCGACCTAGCCCATAGGAGGTGATGTGGTCTTATGCGTCACTACGAATTGATGGTCATCCTCGATCCGAATCTGGACGAGCGCACCGTCGCACCCTCACTCGATACTTTCCTCAACGTTGTCCGTAAGGACGGCGGTTCGGTGGACGGCGTCGACATCTGGGGCAAGCGCCGACTCGCCTACGAGATCCTCAAGCACAACGAGGGCATCTACGCCGTCATCGATCTCAATGCCGAGCCCGCCACGGTCTCCGAGCTCGATCGTCAGCTGAAGCTGAACGAGTCGGTTCTGCGCACCAAGGTCCTGCGGAAGTAATCCACAGGGTTTCTTGATCGTCTGAAGACGTCGGTACCGGGTTCTAGGGTTGAGCCCAGAATCCGGTGCATGTCGATCAGCGAGTGCCCACCAACGACCCGAGGGGAAACACACATGGCAGGCGACACGGTCATCACCGTCATCGGCAATCTGACCGCCGACCCGGAATTGCGGTTCACGCCGTCCGGCGCAGCGGTTGCCAACTTCACGGTGGCTTCCACCCCGCGCACCTTCGACCGCCAGACCAACGAGTGGAAGGACGGCGAAGCGCTGTTCCTCCGCTGCAACATCTGGCGCGACGCCGCGGAGAACGTGACCGAAAGCCTGACCAAGGGCTCCCGGGTGATCGTGCAGGGACGGCTCAAGCAGCGGTCCTACGAAACCAAAGAGGGTGAACGACGCACGGTCGTGGAACTCGAGGTCGACGAGATCGGCCCCTCGCTGCGCTACGCCACCGCCAAGGTCAATCGGGCCTCGCGCGGCGGTGGCGGTGGCGGCGGTGGATTCGGATCGGGCGGCGGCGGTGGCCGCGGCGGCGGTTCGAACCAGCAGGTTGCCGACGATCCCTGGGGCAGCGCGCCTGCCAGCAACAGCGGGGGATCGTTCGGCGGCGGGGACGACGAACCACCTTTCTGATATCGGTCGGGGCACGATGATCCGCCCCGAACAGCCCGGGAACGGCAGCGACCGTTCCCGACAGCATTGACTGGAGCAACACACACATGGCAAAGGCAAAGCCGAGCCGGAAGCCTCGCGTCGAGAAGGTCACCAAGACCAAGGCGTGCAGCTTCTGCAAGGACAAGAAGGCCGTCATCGACTACAAGGACACCGCGCTGCTGCGTCGTTTCCTGTCCGACCGGGGCAAGATCCGGTCGCGTCGCGTGACCGGTAACTGCGTGCAGCATCAGCGCGACGTCGCTGTGGCAGTGAAGAACTCGCGTGAGGTGGCCCTGCTGCCCTTCACCTCGACCAGCCGATAAGCGGAAAGGATCAGTTGACATGAAGCTCATCCTCACCGCCGCCGTGGAGAACCTCGGCGAAGCCGGCGACATCGTCGTGGTCAAGGACGGCTACGGCCGCAACTACCTGCTGCCCCGCGGCCTGGCCATCAAGGCCACCCGCGGCGCCGAGAAGCAGGTCGAAGGCATCCGTCGGGCACAGGAGGCCCGCGAGGTCCGCGGTCTCGAGCACGCCAACGAGCTGAAGCAGGCCCTCGAGGGCCTCGCCGACGTCTCGCTGGACGTGAAGACCCACGACTCGGGCAAGCTCTTCGGTTCGGTCACCGCGGCAGACGTCGCCGGTGCCATCAAGACCGCGGGCGGTCCGACCCTCGACAAGCGCAGCGTCGAGCTGCCCAAGGGGCACATCAAGGCCACCGGTAGCTACCCGGTCGTCGTCAACCTGCACCCGCAGGTCTCGGCGACCGTCCAGCTCGCCGTCGTCGCCGCGAGCTGACCTCAGCGTTCTACATACACAAGGCCGGGTGGAGATCCTCCACCCGGCCTTGTCGTGTCTGGAGCTGGCGAAGGCCAGCGTCTGTTCTGCTCCTTGCGGAGGGGCCGGTGTCTGTTTCTGCTCCCTGAGGAGCGGCCGGAGCTTGCGGAGGTCGCGTCACGAAGGGTCCGGCGACCGGGGTGTGGGCGCAGCGAGCCTCGAAGGCCCCAAAACTATTTCGGCGCAGGCGGACTGGCCGGCAGCTGGTTCCAGTACTGCAGTCGCGGCGGAAGGTACTGCGGTGCCGGGTTGGCGCTGTGGTCGACCGCGTTGTTGCCCGGACCGAGGGTGTCCCAGGACGGGAAGAAGAACTTGTGCCAGGCGGGCGTGAAGATGAGAGCGCGGTCGCCGGTGCGGCAGGCGACGGTGTCGCGACGGGGCACGGTGCACGTGACGCCTTCGATGGTGACCCGTTTGCCGACACCGAGGACCGGTGGCCGGAAGCCGCTCTCCGGGCCGAACCGGTAGGTCTGATCGGCACGCGCCCACCACGGGCCCTGCTGATCGTCGGAGATCACCGCACCGGTCGCGTTCGGCGGGGCGGTCGCGGGACGGCCCGCGCAGCCGACGTAACGGTAGCCGGGACCGATCTCGCACACCCACCTACCGGTGGTGAAGAAAGACCGTCCGTTGTCGACATAGGCCAGCGATCGGAAGGTCGTCGGGGCGACCGGCTGATAACGCGACAGATCGAACTCGAGGGGCATCGAGGGGCCTGGCGCGGCGGACGTCGGCGGGGCCACCGCCAGCCCGGCGGCAGCGGTCACGGCCGCCAGCACGGTGACCGCACGACGGACGACGACGGACCTCAACCCCAACCTCGACACGATCCACATTGCATCACACCCGCAGGGGCGTCGTTCGGCGATCGCCGCAGAATCGTGCGAACCGGCGTCGCCCGCCCGTCTGGCCAGGTGTAACGCAGACCACACCGGATGTTCACCCGAATATTCGCCACGGGGAGTTGAACAGGTGTCCGCAACACGCCCGCAAGACGACGCGCCGAAGAAGTCCAAAGGATTTCCAATTACTTGATTGTGGAAATTAGTGAGGGCGCTGACCTGCGAAAACTGTGTTGTTCACACCCTGATTCCTCAGGTTGTCCACAAAGGCTGCACAACTCGTCCCCGCGCAACTCACACACCGTCCACAAGTGTTCCCCAGATCCGTCAACAGGTCGGTTTGAGTAGCGGTCGCAGACGTCCTAGTGTCACGCCTCAGCGTCTCCGTCCGTCTCGGCGCACACGACACTTCGCTGTCGGTGCCACCCGATAGGAAGAGACTGACCAGAACACGACGTCGACACCGGGGACTCGCGACGTGGCCTACCGGGGCCGACACCAGACTCAGGGTCGTACTCATTCGATGTCGGGTGGGATCGAACGTTGCGAGAGGTTTGACACGCGTGGCTGTTGTGGATGACCGCGGGCGCGGCCCCGCTGCTGGAGGGCGAGGCCGGGAAGACGAGATCCCCGCCGAGGACTTCGGTAGGCAGCCCCCGCAGGACCTCGCCGCCGAGCAATCGGTGCTCGGTGGCATGTTGCTGTCCAAGGACGCGGTCGCCGACGTCGTCGAGAAGATCCGCACCGGCGACTTCTACCGTCCGGCCCATCAGGCGGTCTTCGAGGCGATCCTCACCCTGTACTCGAAAGGCGAGCCCGCCGACGCGGTGACGGTCGCCGCGGAACTCGAGCGGGCGGGCGAGCTCAAGCGCATCGGTGGTGCGCCGTACCTGCACACGCTGATCTCCACGGTGCCCACCGCGGCGAACGCCGGCTACTACGCCGAGATCGTCGCCGAGAAGGCGTTGCTGCGTCGACTCGTGGAGGCCGGCACACGCATCGTCCAGTACGGCTACGCCGGCGCCGACGGGCAGGATGTCGCCGAGGTGGTCGACCGCGCCCAGGCCGAGGTGTACGAGGTCACCGAGAAGCGCACCGCCGAGGACTATGTCCCGCTCGAGGATCTCCTGCAGCCGACGATGGACGAGATCGACTCCATCGCGTCGCGAGGCGGCATCTCGCTCGGTGTCCCGACCGGCTTCGCCGATTTCGACAAGCTCACCAACGGGCTCCACCCCGGTCAGATGATCATCGTCGCCGCACGTCCTGGTGTCGGCAAGGCGCTCGCGCTCGACACCCCGCTGCCGACGCCCACCGGCTGGACCACGATGGGCAAGGTCGGGGTCGGCGATCACCTGCTCGATGCCCACGGCCGGCCCACCCGGGTCGTCGCCGCCACCGAGGTGATGACCGAACGGCCCTGCTACGAAATCGAATTCAACGACGGCGCGACGATCGTCGCCGACGAGCAACACCAGTGGGCGGCCGAGATCGACGGTGAGCGACGGGTCATCACGACCGCCGGCCTGCGGGCGCACGTCGGCTGCGCGGTCGTGCGCAACACCGCGCCGCTCGAGTTGCCGCGCAAGCGGTTCGCGTACGGCCCGTACACGGTGGCGGCGCTGGCCGGGATGGCCTTCGACGATCCCGAGATCAGCATGCGCATCGACGCGGAGGGCCCGGTCGACGTCATGACGCTGATGGCGGACCTCGGTGGCCGGATTCCGTACGAGTATCTCCGTGGTTCGATCGCGCAGCGTCGTGCCCTGCTCGCGGGGTTGCTGGATGCCCGTGCCTCGGTGGACGACGACGGCTGGATCACCGTGCCCGCCGCGACGCGGCACATGACGGCGGTCGTCGCCGACCTCGTGGCCGGGCTCGGTTTCAACTACAAGCGATCCGCCACGGGCTGGTTGCGCGTCGACGCCGACGAAGACGTGTTCACCGTGCACCACAAGGCGATTCGGCACAAGGAGTTGCGTCGCCGGGCCGGTGTCCGACGCGTCGTCGCCGTTCGCCCCGTCGATCCGGTCCCGGTGCGCTGCGTGCAGGTCGACAACGCCGACCACCTGTATCTCGCGGGTGAAGCGATGGTCCCGACGCACAATTCGACCCTGGCGATGGACTTCCTGCGATCCGCGGCCATCGGACACGGCCTGACCGCCGCCATGTTCTCGCTGGAGATGAGCAAGACCGAGATCGTCATGCGCCTGCTGTCGGCGGAGGCGAAGATCAAGCTCGCCGACATGCGTGCCGGCACCATGAGCGACGACGACTGGACACGGCTCGCACGTCGAATGGGTGAAATCTCGGAGGCGCCGTTCTTCATCGACGACTCACCCAACCTCACGATGATGGAGATCCGCGCCAAGGCGCGCCGTCTCAAGCAGCGGCACGACCTGAAAGTCGTTGCGGTGGACTACATGCAGCTGATGACGTCGGGCAAGAAGGTCGAGTCGCGCCAGCAGGAGGTCTCGGAGTTCTCCCGCCAGCTGAAGCTGCTGGCCAAGGAACTCGAGGTCCCGGTGATCGCGATCAGTCAGCTCAACCGTGGTCCCGAGCAACGTACCGACAAGAAGCCCCAGGTGTCGGACCTCCGTGAGTCCGGCTCGCTGGAGCAGGACGCCGACATGGTCATCCTGCTGCACCGCCCCGACTCCATCGAGCGTGACGACCCGCGCGCGGGCGAGGCCGACATCATCGTCGGCAAGCACCGTAACGGCCCGACCGCCACCATTACCGTTGCGCACCAGCTGCACCTGAGCCGGTTCGTGGACATGGCGCGGGGGTAGGCACGTCGCTCTTGGTTGAGTCGTGGAGTCCTCGAGGCTTGCGATTTCGGCGACCGTTCTTGATCGGGTTGCGGGCGCGCGGTCTCGAACTGCAGCCCGTGCCGTTGACCTGTTTGAGGCGCGTGCAGTCGGCAGTGGATTGACGGCGAACGTTCGGTTGAGGTGTATCGACACTGTTTCGGTATAGGACCGTCGCGCAGATTGTGCTGAGAAACCTCCCACATAACGGCCGGCACCCTCCAGCCACTACAGCTCGCGATCTTCGTCTCAGGAGATCTAGATGATCGCTTCGATGAAACGGCCCACCGCCCAGATCGAGTAGGCATCGATTGACACGAGAGCATCGGTGTCGGCAGGCCGCTGTACGCTGCTGATCATGCCCGGGGAGAGCGCCGAGTTCGGTGACGCGTACTGGATGAATCGAGAGGCGTCGCTGCACCCAGCCAGGGTTGGCAAAGCCGCGCGGCCTGTGGCCTGCATGGCTGAGCGACCACTCGACACCACATGGGCAGGACTTCCCAGAGTTACCAGCGACGTCAAGGCCGGCGACCTTGCGAGTGCGCCAATGCCAGCACTTGGCCTTGATAGAGCCGGGTGGTGGACCGCTCGGTATGTTCATCCAGTTCTCAAGACCATGACCGGAGTCAGGGGCCGCTGTGATTACCTGGGCAAACTGCCGGCCTCCGAGGTGAAGATCGCGCGGAAGGTGTACTCCAGGCGCTTGCACGATTCTTAGCCCCTGTACCCTGGCGATTCTTTGCTTTGCGACACGAGAAACGGAGGACGACGAGTGGTCAGCCCGCTACCAGCCCGTGTCCCTGAGCGCGCACGCACACTCTGGGAGAACGGCACGGGGGACGACCGTATCCGAGTCGGTGAGCTGTGGGTGCTCTCTTGGGACGCTGAAACCGTTGGGCTGTCTGTCATTGCTGCGGTCAGGGACGGCTACGTGGTGGTCTGGCCCGTGACCCTCCCCGGAGAGACTTCGTTCGCTCCGGGACTGGTGCTCGAACAATCTCCGCTTGAAGTCTCGGTCACGATGTGGCCTACACGGGAGACCGGAATTGGCAATCACCTCCTTGACCGCAGCCTCGGTAAACTGATTGATCCGGAACGAATACACGCGATCGCTGACGCGCTCGAAGAAGGCAACGATCCCGGGTTTCCCTTTGCCACGAGTTCCGCATGGGATCGAGAGAACGCCGCCGCGGACCGCGCTTTCGTGGAGCGCTGGACAGAATTGTGCTTCAACACCGGCGGTGTGGAACACGACATGCTGTTGGATGCAGCGCGGGTACAGTCAGCCGGCGCGTCATCCAGAATGACGGCGCAGCTTCTTGATCTTGGACCCCAGCAACTGCGGCCCATCTGGGATGGAGTCGTGCCGATTAGGGAGTCGCAACTATCAATACTGGCCGAGAGCCTTGATGTTGCCCCCGAGACACTGCTCCGACCGGACCCGCTCGCATCAGTCGTTTCCCGGCTCGCGTCGCCGAAGTTCAAACCGGCGGTCAATGAAACAATTTCAGCCACCGGGTGGACCGAAGCGGCAGTGCGTAATGCGGTTAGGCACGAATTCACTTTGGCTGCGCGAGACGACGCCAATAGCCACGAAGTCGTTGACCGCAAACTGGCGGACGCAATCGCACGAGTGGGGCGCTGAGGACCGGCAGTGATCACCTGGGAAGAATGCGGACACACAGGGCGGGCCGGCGATGTCGCCGCAGCACTGATCGCCGAGTGCGACACATTCGACTTCGGGGCTCTCGGGGATGATCCGCTTGTCGCTCTGCAGGAGTACGACGAGGTGGCGGTGTCGATCGAGGAGAATCTTCGCCCAGGCGGATGCGGCGGAGGAGGCTATTACCGCCCTGATCCCCCGACCATTCACCTTCATCGCGCGACAGGGCGGCGTGACAACTTCACCGTGTTGCATGAGCTCGGACACCATGTTCAGCAAAGACACTCTGCCTGGTCGTGGGTTCTGATGGACATCCCGCCCGACGAGCGTCGAAGCGTCGAAGAAGCGGTGGCCAACCATTTCGCAGCGCAGATCCTCATTCCGGTGAGTCAGGATGACCGCGATGCCTCTGCCCACCACCCCGCGGACGTCATGGCGGGCATCTTCGCCAGGACGACGGCATCGCGGGCCGCAGCGTTGCAGCGCGTTCGCGAAATGCTCCCTCGGAGGTCGCGCTGGATGCTTGCAGTATCCGAGCTCGACGGTGTGGTCACCACCTCATGCTCGTCGTACGACGACCCACAACCGCCGACGGGATTCGCTCAAAGCGGGTTCAGGCAGATTGCCGACGAGGCGTCGGAAGGTCCAGTGCGACGCGAGTTCCACGAGGGGATCGAGTATCGCACTGGCTCTGTACTCGACGGAATGCGCATCGAAGCGGCGCTCGACTTCGAAGAGCGGTACCTGTTCGTCGCGCTGCGGCCAACTGCGGTCAACGGGACTGGGACCTGGACTTACCCGGAGCAGGAGTGCTCCAACCCGGGTTGCGGCTCGTTCTTCGCAACCCAGGATTCCACTGGACGGTGTGGCACTTGCCTCGACTACAAATGCCCAGTCTGCCGATTGTGCGGTTGCGCGATCATGGAGCGCCCAGCTGTGTGTGGTCAGTGCAATATGGCGTTCACGCCCGCGGAAAAGGCCTCCGGAGAACACGACTGCTGGTAGCGCTTACTGTCATCGTCCCGAAGCGGTCCCGGGTGCCACTTGCCAGACAGGGACCTCGCGCGTCCCCGAGATTTTGTCGGAAGCCGTCGATAACATATCGACCAATTGAGGCCTCGCTGTCGTGTCGTGAATGGCGAGTTCGGAAGCATGGAAGTCCGTGCACGCAGTGTTTTCGGGAGGATCGATTGCCGGCAAAGGTGACGGGTGGCGCTAGTAGCGCTGTCGCGGCCTCCTCCCACGCGGCGTGCGCTCGATTCCGCGGCACCGACCCCCTGATCACGGGCGTCACACGGCGCAAACTCGCCGAACAGGTTGGCCATTCCAAGGGTCCGCAGAGCACCATCCCGTTGTTGCGCTGGGTGCGCGCCGTGGCATTCGAGCGCCTGATCCGCGACAAGCGATTCGCATCTGAGGTGGTCACTGTTTCGGTCGGCGCCCTCGGCTTGGCGCGACCGAATGCGGTCGTGGTCGCCGACGCCCACATCGACGCCGACAGGACGGCGACGATCCTCGCACAGGCACACAAAGGTGCCGTCGCACACGGCAACGCCACGCTGATCCACCAGTTGGCAGTGCCGTTCCTCGGACTCGAAGGCTCGGGCGCCACCGACACACGGCCCGATTTCGCCGTGGTCGCACCGAAGGCTCCGAACAAGCAAGGCGAGGTCGACGGTTCTTGGCTGATCGTGGGCGATGCCAAGGACTACCAGCGGGTCCGTTCGAAGATCGACGACGGTCGGCTCCTCAAAGGTTTTCTACAGGTCGCGCTCGGCGCTGAATCGGCCGCCGCGTGGACGAAGTTGCCGGCGAGCATGGACGTGCACGGATTCGGCATCCTCGCGGTGCCACGAAACGCCTCGCTGTCTCCGACGGCGGTGATCGAGGATCTGACCGATCACCGCGAAGAGGTCCGCATGCGCGTCGGCGAGCGCGAGGCAGAAGCGGAGAAGTTCTCACCGGACATCAGGACCGACGTGCCGAGCCACCTGGCTCACTTACAGGCGACGTTCTCGCCACACAGTTGCCCCAGTTGTGACATGTTCGTGTACTGCCGCGCGGAGCTTCAGAAGTCCACCGACCCGACAGACCTGCTGACCGAACTGGGGATCAGTCCTGAGATCCGTGCATGTGCGGTCGGTCTGATCGACGGAACCACTCCTGTGGGTAAGGTCGGGCGTTCGGTCCGCCTGCAGATCGAGGCGACACTCACGGGAGCCGGCATGCTGTCGGGACAGCGGCGTCTCGACCCGATCGGCCTTCCCGGCACAGTTCACGTCGTGCTGGCGAAATCGGACGGTGCGGCCCTTGGTGTCTACGGACTCGCAGTCCAGCGCGTCACCAAGAACGGCGTCGAGCCGTGGCGAGTGGAGGTGTACCAAAACCCGGACGCCGACGAGACGCGTCGATCGATCATCAAGCTTCTCGGCAGAGAACTGAACAAGGCGCTCACCGAGCAGTTCAGGGCAAATGCAACCGACCCCGATCCGATCCACCTCGTCGTCCCCGATTCGACGACTGCCGACATCCTCGTGTCGATCGCCGACAGCGTCGCAGGAAAAGAGCTGTCCCGGCTTCGGTGGGAGCGCGACAAGCACATGGGTCGACCGGCGCTCACCTTCAATGGCGAGCCGGCGGTTGTTCCTCCGCGCCTTCCCGAGAAGGATCGTGTCGCTGTCTCGTTCTTGTTGGAGCAGGACCGAACCCGAACGATGCGGGGTAGGTCGACCATTGTCGACCTTCGCGCTGTGCTCGCGTCGCTCGTGACGGCCGGCGGCCCGGCCGTGAACTCCCTTCGTCTCGATTACCTTGCGCCCTGGGCAGACCCGACGGAGCCTCCGATAGACCATCGCGCGCTCGCCGAACTGATCGAAAAGTCGGATCATGCGGTCGGTGCGCAACTCGCCCCACTCCAATCCAACGCAATCCACGAAGCGTTCACCGGTGATCGGCCTGGGCTTCCTCGGCCGGCGAACCCCGCGGCTTACGACGACTTGATTCGCGACGAATTGGCCTACAAGACAGGTGTATTCGACCGTGCCTTCTTGGTTTTGCAGGAACAGTTTGGGCGGTCGAAGATGCAGTTGGCAGTGCGCGAGGTCGAGGCAGATGCTCAGAGCGTGTGGCGCCGACGCCTCACTCTGCATGCGTTCGACCTTGTCCGATTTGGCCGCACGAGTCACTGGTGGCGTAACGATGCAGTGAACCTCCTCGAGGCCGACAACACGTTCAACGCACAAGTATCCGTGATGACGAACCCACTGGTTGCCTACGACGCCGCACAAGACGCGGGCACTCGACAACTAGCCCTTGCCAGAGTGATCGACGAAGCTCCGCTCACACTCGAGGTCGATTCCCGTCGAATCCGGGACGAATCGCGGATCGTCGCGCTCCACCGGAACGGTGACGCTTTGGTCGAAGCTAACGACGTGACGATCAAGATCCAGAAGGGCAGCTTCAAGCTCTCCCACATGTCCATCGGCGAACTCACGGCGACGGGTGTTCAGCCGCGTCAATACACTTGGGCGCCCCACCACGACCCGGGATTCAGCGTCGGCGACGAACTGGTCGTAGCCGACTTCTCCTGGTTCTCAGACAATTTGAACGACAAGTGGCTGAATGTCCCACGACCTAGTGTGGACTCGTCGTCGGCGCCCAAGCAGACCTGTACACCCGACTCCTTCACCGACGACCCATCCAACCACCAATGGTGCTGCAAACCTCACGAGGCGTCCGAGGCCGAGTGGTCGGACATCCTCGCAGGCCGCCGCGCTCGTGGCGAACTCAACCCGCAGGTGTGGCCACCGGTGATCGATTCAGACGCGTTCGACGTCAACGCCGCCGATGAGAACTTGCCCGATCCTGCCGACCGCCCCGCCGAGCAACCGCCCGATGACCTGACGATGGATGACATCGACTAGCCATGACAGTCACCTTCACACCACCAGCACTTGTTGCGGCCGACGCATACCACCACTCGCGTGCAGCAGCCCAGAACGAGGCGGCAGCCAAGATCACCAAGGGCGAGCTCCTCGACGCAATCAACGGCAGCTCCGATATTCAGCGCATTCTACTTAAAGCTGCTGCAGGCGCTGGCAAGTCGTTCCTTCTACGTGGCCTCGTTCGCGACGCTGTGGCTCAGCCACAGTGCCTGCGTGTCGCCGTGACTGCCTTCCAGAACCGGCAATTGTGGCCGCTCGCCGCCTCGCTCGGAAATGAAATCGGGAAGAGTAATGTCTGCCTCTGGGCATCCAAGAGGGTGTTCAATGATGTGCCGGACTGGGTCAAGACGGCGGCGACGGTCGTGGACTCCGTGATGGCGGTTCCCCAGGATGCGCCCGTCGTGCTGACCACAACACATATGCTCGGATTGACTAGACAGCACGTAAACAACCACTTCGGACCTGCTTTCCACGGCGACCACCGCTTCGACGTCCTCTTCGTCGACGAGGCCTGGCAACTCCCACACCATCTGTTCGACAGAATCACCTACACGGCGCCCATTCATGTGGGCGTAGGCGATGTCGGCCAGTTGCCACCCTTGGAAATTGCCGAAAACCCGTGGCGCGGTGACCCGGGATTCAACCCCTACCGGGCATGGCCAACAACATACGAAGGCGACGACACCAAGACCTGGTCGACCGAGCTACCCGCAGTCTGGCGCCCAACGGGCGAGCAACTGGGACTGTGGCGCGCCTTCTACCCCGAATGGGAGTCCCTCAACTGCGTCGCCGCCCCGGGTGATCGCTCAATCGAGCTCGGCAACTTGTCCGGTGACGCGAAGGTGGTCTGGGATTCCGTCGCCACCGGCGTGCCCACACTCCTTGAAGTCGATGGATTGCCTGACGCCGAAGCTCCTGACGTCGATTTACCACTGATTGAGTTCGTCGAGACTCTCCTTGACGACATCTTCGCGGCTGGCTTCACCCTGACCGAGCAGATCTACAACGGCGACGGCACTCCGAGCGGCAAGACCAGAGAACTCCAGCCCGGCGGAGGCGCTGACAACCCGCTCGTCGCCATCCTCGCAACACGCAATCAAGCAGTCGACGACGCTGCCGACGCAGTAGCTCGCTTGGCCGAGAAGCACGATCTGACAGAGTCCGATCTCACCGCGTCGACCGTCGACTCCTGGCAAGGCCAGACGAACGGAATCACGATCGCCGTCCACCCGCTGACCGGGGCGTCAGAACTCGATGAGTTCAACTCGGCCTTCGGTCGCCTGGCCGTCACGTGCACACGCGCCACACACGGCCTCCTGATGGTCTCGCGGCCCGGCCTCGACAAACTGCTGCAGGAAGCGCCCGCTCGTCCAGGCACGCCGTTCGGCGAACCAGGCAACCGACACCTCCCGAGGCAAACCCACCAGCGCATCCTCGCATCATTCACGCGAGGGACACTCAAAGTCGCTCCAAACGAGTAAGAGAGAATCCGGTACGTGTCACGCCTCAACGACCTCCTGCGCCAAGTCGCCAACACCGACCCACAGCTCGCGAAAGACCTACAACGCGAAACCGACGCGCTTGTGGACCGACGCGCCTTCGGACTGAACTTCGAGCGCCACGTCCCCGAGGCAGTCGAGCTGCCGGGGAGACCGGTGCGCAAGAACGACAAGGTGCGCATCCTGCCTGAACGTGGACAGATGCCCAAGAAGGAGAACGAACGCCTGTTCAGGGTCGAGAAGACCTACGCCGACGACGGCGAACGGTGGGCCGACATCGTCGCGGTGGATGACTCGGAGGAAACGTGGTCGGTGATCGTGCGCGACCTGGTGGTCGTCGCTGAGTTCCGCGATCCCATCTACCCGGGGCTCGTGTCCACCGGCAAAGTCGAACGCGGGGGTGACAAGCCATTTCACACAGTCATCAACGCGGAGAATTACCACGCACTACAGGCACTTCTCTTCACGCACCGCGGGAAGGTAGATGCAATCTACATCGACCCGCCGTACAACACCGGGGCGCGAGACTGGAAATACAACAATGACTATGTAGAGGCTGATGACCACTACCGGCATTCTAAGTGGTTGGCGATGATGGAACGGCGGCTGTTACTGGCGAGAGAGCTTTTAAACCCGGATAACTCGGTACTCATTGTGACGATCGATGAAAAGGAGCAGCCGAGGCTCGTGCTTCTGTTGGAGCAAGTCTTTCCTGAGGCAACCACATCGATGGTCACAAGCGTGATCAGTCCACAAGGCTCGGCGCGACCTGGGTCGTTCTCACGTGTTGAGGAGTACCTTCTAATAGTCCGAATTGGTGGAGCGGAAGTCCAGCGAACCGGGGATGACATGCTTATCGAGGTTGAAAAGGCAGTCGATGCGCCGGTGTGGTTCAGCATGATCCGAAGCGGCACCGATGCCCGAAGAGAAGACAGCAAGAATCTTTTCTACCCAATATTCATCGACGAATCGTCTCGACGAGTATTGGACGTCGGGGACGCGTTGCCCCTCGGGGTTGCTCGCGCGACTGTTCCCGATCGACCAGGCATCAAAACCATTTGGCCACTCCGTCGAGACGGCTCGGAGGGGCGGTGGCAGCTTTCCGCACAAACCTTCCGCGAATATGTCGCGGACGGGTTCGCAAAGGTGGGCGAGAAGAACCCAGCGGGCAATTACGCCATTATGTACATCCGATCTGGCGACCGTAATCGTATCCTGGCTGGTGATATCAAGAAGCAAGGCGACGATGCATTTGGTTACGCGATATACCGACGCGTTGGCGGTGCATCGTCGTCCCGGATACCGAAGTCGGTTTGGAACAAGCTCTCCCACGATGCGGGCAAGCAGGGTAGCATGCTTGTAAGCAGTCTCCTGGGAGGTCGCAAGTTTCCATTCCCCAAGTCCCTATATGCAGTTGAGGACGCGCTACGGTTCTTCGTTCAGAAAAGCCCCGACGCTATTGTCGTTGACTTTTTCGCAGGGTCGGGCACAACGGCACACGCGGTGATGCGGCTCAATAAGCAAGATGGTGGTCGGCGGCGCTCAATAATCGTTACCAACAATGAGGTGTCGGCGGACGAACAACGTGCCCTGGTGCGCAAAGGTCTCAGGCCCGGCGATCGCGAATGGGAGGCGCACGGGATCTGCGAACTAATAACGAAACCTCGCTTGCGGGCTGCGGTTACTGGGAAAACTCCAGACGGAAGTCCGGTCAAGCTGGACTACAAGTTCAACGGCGAGTTCCCTATGAAAGATGGCCTGAACGAGAATGTTGAGTTCTTCACGCTAACTTACGAATCCGCGATGCGGGTCGCTTCCAATCGTGAATTCAGCAAGGTTGCTCCGTTCTTATGGTTGCGCGCTGGGTCGCGAGGGCGTCGGATCTGTGATCTTTCTGTGGGGTGGGACGTTGCCGAGGCATACGGTGTAATCGCCAACCTGGACTGGAGCGAGCATTTCATCAAGGCGGTCGAGGCTCAGGCGGGGCTGACCCACGTGTTTATCGTCACCGACGAGGATCGGTTGTTTGAGGCGATGGTTCGTCGATTGCCGGAACATATTGAACCAGTGCGGCTGTATTCAGCATACTTGCGCAACTTCGAGATCGAGGCTGGGAGGGCTGCGCGATGAAGTTCACCCTCAAGCCGTACCAGCGCACGGCGCTCGAGGACATGCTGGTTGCCTTGGACCGCGCTAAGACCATACACGAGCGTGAGGCGACGCCGACCTCGGTTTCGTTGTCTGCGACCACGGGTGCGGGCAAGACGGTGATCGCGTCAGCTGTCATCGAGTCGCTGTTCTACGGGAACGATGACTTCGACTTCGAGCAGGACGACGGCGCAGTGGTCATCTGGTTCTCCGATGACCCAAATCTAAATGAGCAGACGCGCTTTCGAATTATGGAGGCATCCGACAAGATTGTATTCACAGATCTTGTGACAATCACGGCACCGTTCTCCAAGCCGAAGCTAGAAGCGGGAAAGGTGTACTTCCTCAACACACAAAAGCTGTCGAAGTCGTCGCTCCTCACACGAGGACACGAGGTCGCTGCGGAGGAGGATGTGCTGGAGGGAATGCACCACTCCGCCCAGCCCGACATGCAGGGCTACACGATATGGCAGACGATCGCCAATACGATCGACGACCCTGATCTGACCCTCTACTTGATCATCGATGAGGCGCACCGCGGTTTCGGAGCGAGCGCCAAGGCGACCCGGGAGAAGTCGACGATCGTTCAACGACTGATCAACGGACATGCGGGCTACCCTCCCGTATCGATCGTTTGGGGAATCTCCGCTACCATCGGCGACTTTAGACAGGCGATGGACAACGCGGATGTGTCGGGGGACCGTCGCTACCTCCCTGCAGTTCAGGTCGATGGATTTGCAGTGCAAGAGTCTGGCCTCGTCAAAGACGTTGTCAAAGTTGACATCCCCGCCGAGGCACAGGCGATCGACATGGTTCTGGTCCGTCGAGCCGCGAAGAAGCTGAAGCACTCGTCCGAAAGATGGAAGACGTACTGCGATATTCAGGGTCTCCCGGACGTTGTTCAGCCGCTGATGGTGCTGCAGGCGCCCAACACCCCGGACCACGACAAGCTTGGTGAAGCACTCGACGTTATCTTCGAAGAGCTTCCCGAACTAGGTTCAGAATCCGTCCGGCATGTGCTCGGCGAACATTCGATGCAGACGTTTGGTGCGTACCAGGTCGATTGGATCGAGCCGCAGGTGGTCGAAGACCGCACGCACGTCCGGGTACTCATCGCCAAGGATGCGATCTCCACTGGCTGGGACTGCCCGCGCGCCGAAGTCTTGGTGTCTTTCCGCCCGGCCAGGGACCACGACCACATCCAGCAGTTGCTCGGTCGTATGGTGCGCACGCCCCTAGCCCGCCGAGTGCCG
>ERZ501064.64-NODE-64-length-29403-cov-8.013323_pt1 | contig 29403 bp, 25 predicted proteins | sample MGYA00510851_ERZ501064 | MGnify/ENA primary metagenome ERZ501064 (study PRJEB25958, sample SAMN03398529) | human skin metagenome | study: EMG produced TPA metagenomics assembly of the Human Skin Microbiome Metagenome (human skin metagenome) data set. | reverse complement strand
GATTTTGTCGGTTGGGGGGCCTGGTTGCTGGACCCTTCGAGGCTCGTCGCTATCGCTCCTCGCACCTCAGGGAGCGGAAGAAGGCTCGTCACTTAGGGTTTGGGAGCCTCGGTCGCTGGACCCTTCGTGGCTCGTCGCTATCACTCCTCGCACCTCAGGGAGCGTTGGGAGGCCGTCGCTACCGCTCTACGCACCTCAGGGAGCAGCGGGGGCGCTCCTTCGGATAGGGAGCAGTGGGAGGCGCCGCTCCTCGCCCGCACCCCAGGGTCAGGCACCGACGTACTCGGCGAGGTGCTCGCCGGTGAGCGTGGACCGGTCGGCGACGATGTCGGCGGGCGTGCCCTCGAAGACGATCCGGCCGCCGTCGTGGCCGGCGCCCGGGCCGAGGTCGATGATCCAGTCGGCGTGGGCCATCACGGCCTGATGGTGCTCGATGACGATCACCGACTTTCCGGAGTCGACGAGACGGTCGAGCAGCCCGAGGAGCTGTTCCACGTCGGCGAGGTGGAGGCCCGTGGTGGGCTCGTCGAGGATGTAGACGTCGCCCTTCTCCCCCATGTGACTGGCCAACTTCAGGCGCTGGCGTTCGCCGCCGGACAGGGTGGTCAGCGGTTGACCGACCTTGATGTAGCCGAGCCCGACGTCGACCATCCGGTGCAGGATCTTGTGCGCCGCCGGGAGTTTGGCGTCACCGTCGGCGAAGAAAGCTTCCGCCTGGGCGACCGACATCTCCAGCACTTGGCTGATGTTGCGGCCGCCGAAGGTGTAGTCGAGCACCTCGGCCTGGAATCGCTTGCCCTCGCACACCTCGCAGGGCGCGGCGACGCCGGCCATCATCGCGAGGTCGGAGTAGACGACACCCGCACCGTTGCAGTTGGGGCAGGCACCCTCCGAGTTCGCGCTGAACAAGGCGGGTTTCACGCCGTTGGCCTTGGCGAACGCCTTGCGGATCGGCTCGAGCAGACCGGTGTAGGTCGCCGGATTGGAACGCCGCGACCCCTTGATGGCGCTCTGGTCGATGGAGACGACCCCGTCCTCCTTGGCGACCGTCGAGTTGATCAACGAACTCTTGCCCGAGCCCGCGACGCCGGTGAGCACGACCAGCACACCGAGCGGGATGTCGACGTCGACATCGCGCAGATTGTTGGCGTCGGCCCCGCGGACCTCGAGATGGCCACTGGGCGTGCGGACCTCGTCCTTGACGGCGGCGCGGTCCTCCAGGTGGCGCCCGGTGAGCGTGTCCGCGGCCCGCAGTTCGTCGACGGTGCCTTCGAACACGATCGTGCCGCCGTCGGTGCCCGCTCCCGGGCCGATGTCGACGACGCGGTCGGCGATCGCGATCACCTCCGGCTTGTGCTCGACCACCAGCACCGTGTTGCCCTTGTCCCGCAATGCGCGCAGCAGATCGTTCATCCGGGTGATGTCGTGCGGGTGCAGACCGATCGACGGCTCGTCGAACACATAGGTCACGTCGGTCAGCGACGAACCGAGGTGACGGATCAGCTTGGTGCGCTGCGCCTCTCCGCCGGACAGGGTGCCGGCCGGGCGTTCCAGGGACAGGTAGCCGAGTCCGATGTCGACGAACGCGTTGAGGTGGTCTCGCAGCGCGGTGATCAGCGGGGCCGCGGACGGATCGTCGAGCTCCGCGACCCACTGGGCGAGATCGCTGATCTGCATCGCGCATGCGTCGGCGATGCTGATGCCCTTGATCTTCGACGAGCGGGTCTCGGCGGTGAGGCGGGTGCCCTCGCAGTCCGGGCACTTCGCGAAGGTGATGGCGCGGTCGACGAAGGCACGGATGTGCGGCTGCATCGCCTCACGATCCTTGCTCAACATCGACTTCTGGATCTTCGGGATCAGACCCTCGAAGGTGATGTTGATGCCCTCGACCTTGATCTTGGTGGGCTCTTTGTAGAGCAGGTCGTTGAGTTGCTTCTTGGTGTACTTGGCAATCGGCTTGTCGGGGTCGAAAAAGCCGCAACCGCGGTAGATCCGGCCGTACCAGCCGTCCATCGAGTAGCCGGGGATCGTCAGCGCGCCCTCGTTGAGCGACTTCGACGAGTCGTAGAGTGCGGTGAGGTCGAAGTCGGAGACGTCGCCACGTCCCTCGCATCGCGGGCACATGCCGCCGGTGATGGAGAAGCTCCGACGCTCCTTGACCTTCTGCCCGCCCTTCTCGATGGTCACCGCACCCGCCCCGCTGATCGAGGCGACGTTGAACGAGAACGCCTGCGGCGATCCGATGTGCGGAGTTCCCAAGCGACTGAACAGGATACGCAGCATCGCGTTGGCGTCGGTGGCCGTGCCGACGGTCGACCGGACGTTGGCACCCATCCGCTCCTGGTCGACGATGATCGCCGTCGTCAGACCCTCCAGGATGTCGACGTCCGGACGAGCCATCGACGGCATGAAGCCCTGGACGAACGCGCTGTACGTCTCGTTGATGAGCCGCTGGGATTCCGCGGCGATGGTGCTGAAGACCAGTGAGCTCTTCCCGGAACCCGACACCCCGGTGAAGACCGTCAGCCGACGCTTCGGCAGATCGACGCTGACGTCCTTGAGGTTGTTCTCCCGGGCGCCGTGGACGCGGATGATGTCGTGCGTGTCGGCGGGGTGGATGCCGTCGGCCCGCACGGCGTCGACCTTCGGTGCGGGACGGGTGGCGGTTCGGCTCATCGTCTCTCCATCAATGTGGCGACCGCGGGCGGGCGGTCGTCGGCGTTCGGGGTGCTCGTGTCATTCCGGAGGTCCGTTGCCGCGAGGTCGGTGCGCGGACTCCCGGTCGATCTAACCAGGGTGGAGGGCGTCGGCGCGGGGTGTTGTCGGTCGACGACCGCGCCGAGTGCTTCCGGGGGCGGGTATCGACCGGGTCCGCACATCTCTCAGCCGGCCTGGTCGATACGGATGAGGTTGCCCGCCGGGTCACGAACGGCGGCGTCGCGAACGCCGTACGGCTGATCCATCGGCTCCTGCACGATGTCGACGCCGCTTGACTGCAACTTGTCGAACAGCCCGTCGAGGTCGTCGGTCGCCAGCGTCAGCGCGCCGTAACTCCCCTTGGCGATCAGCTCGAGGATCGTCTGTCGTTCCTCCTCGGAGATACCCGGATCGGCAGCCGGCGGATGCAGCACGATCGACGTGCCCGGTTGTCCGGGCGGGCCGACGGTCAGCCACCGCATGCCCTCGTAGCCGACATCCTTGCGGAGTTCGAAACCGAGGAGGTCGCGGTAGAAGCCCAGGGCGGCGTCGCCATCGGTGTGTGGGAGGAAGGTGTACTGGATCGTGATGTTCATGGGATCAGGCTAGGCAGTCTCACCCGCGCTGTGCTTCTCGATTCCTGATCGGTCTCGTGATGTTCTTCGCCAGGCACGCCGGTATCCCGTCCGTCGCGTCGGCCGACTGTTCGCGATAGACCGTCGGCGGGACCCCGACGAGTTCGGTGAACCGGGTGCTGAAGGTGCCCAGTGACGAGCAACCCACCTCGAAGCAGACCTCGGTGACGGTCAGGTCGCCGCGCCGCAGCAGCGTCATCGCCCGTTCGATGCGGCGAGTCATCAAGTACGAGTAGGGCGATTCGCCGTAGGTCTGGCGGAACTTCCGGCTCAGGTGACCGGCCGACATGTTCACCCCGCGCGCGAGCGCCTCGACGTCGAGCGGCTGCGCGTACTCGCGGTCGATCCGGTCGCGGACCTGACGCAGCAGGGTCAGGTCGCGCAGGCGCTGATCGGAATCGGTTCGCGGCACGGATCGATCGTAGTGCGCTCAGACCCCGAGCACCGCCGAGATGTCCGCACCGAGGGCGTCGAGACGGCGTGCGGCCTCGTCCCGCGGTACGGCGCCGTCCGGGCAGTCGAGGACGACTTCGAGATAGCACTTCAGTTTCGGCTCGGTGCCGGAGGGACGCACGACGACGCGGTCGTCGGCGGCGGTCCGCACCAGGACGCCGTCGGTCGGCGGGAGATCAGCGGATCCATGTGCCAGGTCGCGGTTCTCCACCACCGGCGAGCCGGCCAGTCGTTCGATCGGCGACGAACGCAGGCGCTGCATCATCTCGGCGATCAGCGCGGTGTCCTCGACGCGGATCGTCAACGGTGCGGTGGCATGCAGGCCGTGGCGACGGGCGAGCCGGTCGAGTTCGTCGGTCAGCGTGCGGCCATCCTGCCCGAGTTCCTCGACGAGGGAGATGACCCGGATCATCGCACCGATGCCGTCCTTGTCGCGGACGGTGTCGGGGTCGGTGCAGTAGCCGATCGCCTCCTCGTAACCGAAACGCAGGCCGGGAGTCCGGGCGATCCACTTGAATCCGGTGAGCGTCGCCGCGAAACGTAGCCCGTGGTCCGCGGCGATCCGGCCGAGCAGCCGGCTCGACACGATCGAACACGCCAGGGTGTCACCGGGGCGCGTCGCATCCCGTGCCGCCTGCTCCCCCAGCAGCGCGCCGATCTCGTCGCCGGTGAGCTGCCGCCACTGTCCATCGGGACCGACCGTCGCCACCGAGCAGCGGTCGGCGTCGGGGTCGAGGGCGATCACGACGTCCGCGTCGACGTCGCGTGCGAGGTCGAGCGCGAGGTCGAGGGCACCGGGCTCCTCCGGGTTCGGGAACGGCACCGTCGGGAAGTCCGGATCGGGAGCGGACTGCGCCGCCACCACGTGGACGTCGCCGATTCCCGCGGCCCGCAGCACATCTCGGGCGACCGTACCCCCGACCCCGTGCATCGGCGTCAGTACGACGCGCACCGGCGACGGACTGCCGCCGGGTCGAAGCCGCGCGGTGCGCTCGACATAGGTCCGCACGGTCTCGTCGTCGAGGTGGACGACCGCCGCGGGGTCGCGGGACACCTCGTCAGCGGGCGGCGCCTGCGCGATCCGGGCCGCGATGTCGGCGTCGGCCGGCGAGATCATCTGCACTCCCCTGCCCGCATCGTCGGTGGCACGGCCGCCGAGATACACCTTGTAACCGTTGTCGGCCGGTGGGTTGTGCGAGGCGGTGATCATCACCCCGGCGTCGCAGTCGAGCGCACGCGTCGCATGAGCGGTGACCGGCGTCGGCAACCGAGGAGGTAGCGTGAACACCGTGAGCCCTTGCGCCGCAAGCACTTCGGTTGCCGCGTCGAAGAACTCGGCCGATCCGTGCCGGGCGTCGCACCCGACCACGACACGCGCGTCGGGACCGACCGTGTCGAGCAGATACCGCGCGACACCGGCCGTGGCGCGGGTGACCACGGCGACGTTCATCCGTGACTCGCCCGCACCGACCTCCCCGCGCAGGCCGGCGGTGCCGAAGGTCAGCGGTCCGCGGAAGCGGGACGCGAGATCGTCGGCAGCGGCGACGTCACCGGTCACCGCCGCGTCGATCAGATCGGTCAGCACGGCTCGGGTCGACGGATCCGGATCGTGGTCCCGCCAGCGCCGCGCGGCCGCGAACAGCTCGGCCCGGGTCACCGGATGCGGCGACCCGGCTCGACGCGGTCACCCAGTGCCACCCGGGCGCCACGCAGGATCTGCGTGTCCATCCCCACCAACGTGATCTTCTCGGTCGGGACCGGGCGTGTCCGCGGGTGCCCGCCGATCACCGCATTCGGGCCGACGCGCACCCGTTCGTCGAGGACAGACCATGCGACCGACGCGCCGGCGCCGATGACAACGTCACCGAAGATCACCGAATCGGCCACGACCGCACCTTTTTCGACGACCACCCCCGGTCCGAGAACGCTGCGTCGGACCGTTCCGTGCACGTGGGCGCCGCTGCTGACGAGACTATCCTCGACGACCGCCCCGGTCTCGATACGCGCGGCCGGGCGCTGCGGCTGGTTGGTGAGGATCGGCCGGTCGGCGCGGAAGACGTCGAGGGACCCGTCGATGAGGTCGCGGTGCGCCTGCAGGTAGGTCTCGGGACGGCCGGCGTCGATCCAATAGCCAGGCATCGCGTGGGCGACCGTCTTGCCGCGGTCGACGAACCAGGGCACCAGGTGTTCGCCGAAGTCCCCCAGGCCGGTGTCGTCCTTCGGGGATCCCTCGGTCGTCCGGCTCTCCAGGTACTCGAGGCCCTCGATGAGCACGGCCGGGTCGTAGACGAAGATCTCGGTGGCGATCGTGCGCGTGGTGGCGCGTTCGGGTTTGTAGCGGAACTCGCGGACTATCCCGTCTCGACGGGCCTTCACGGTGGCGTGCTGGGTGGCCTCGTCCAGCGGACACGTCGTGGTGACAACAGTGCATTCGGCGCCATGGCGGCGATGGGTCTCGATGGCGTCGCGGAAGTCGAAGTCGTAGACGTGGTCGGCGCTCATGACGATGACCTCGGCCGGTGCGTGGGCGGCGATGCGGCCGCGGATGCGATACAGCAGGTCGGCGTTGCCGGTCGCGAAGCCGTCTTCGGTTTCCGGGGCGTCGGTCTGCTCCGGCATCACCACGCGCAACCCGCCGCTCGTGCGGTCCAGATCCCAGGGACGGCCACCCGCCACGATCTGGGTGATGGTCTCGGCCTCGTACTGCACGCACAACCACACGTCGTCGATGTGACTGTGGTGCAGGTTGGAGAGCGGGAAGTCGATGAGCTGATAGTTGCCCGCGAACGGCAACGCGGGTTTCGCCCGCCGATCGGTCAGCACCTCCATCCGCGAACCACGTCCACCGGCCTGCACGATCGCAAGAACCTCCGAATACCGCATCACCCCAGTCTGCCCCACGCCGCCGGGTTTGCCCGGATACCGTGGCCGACGGAACTCGACGACAAGCGACGAGGAGGTACGAGCAGTGACGCACATCCACCGGGCCGAGCACGCGACGACGGAGCGTGTGGAGGTCGACTGCCTCGTGATCGGCGGCGGCATCGTCGGGCTGGCGGTGGCGCGGGCATTCGCCCGGCGAGGACGCGACGTCGTCGTTCTCGAGGCCACCGATTCGGTTGGCGCGCAGACGACCTCGCGGAGCTCGGAGGTGATCCACGCCGGCATCTACTACCCCGAGGGCAGCCTGAAGGCGGAACTGTGCGTCCGCGGTCGCGAGCAGTTGACCCGATTCTGCGACGAGCACGGCGTCTCGTGGGCGCGGCCGGGCAAACTCATCGTCGCCACCGACGGCACTCAGAGCGAACGCCTCGACGTCTTGCTCCGACACGGTCTGGCCAACGGCGTTTCCGACCTTCGACGGATCGGAGTGGACGAACTGCGCGACCGGGAACCGGCGGTCGAAGGCGTCGCGGCACTGTTCTCACCGTCGACCGGGATCGTCGACGTCGACGGTGTGGTGCGTGCACTGGTGCGTGACCTGGAGGCACACGGTGGCGCGATCGCGTTGCGCAGCAGAGTGATCGGCGGACAGATCAACGCACACGGCGTCACCGTGCAGACATCGGACGGCGAATCGGCCTCCGCCCGGACGCTCGTCAACTGTGCCGGGATCGGCGCGTGGGAGGTGGCCCGGGCGCTGGCCGGCTTCGGCGGCCGGATCCCGCCGCGCTTCCTCGCCAAGGGGAATTACTTCGGGTTGTCCGGCGTCCGGGCGCCGTTCCGTCACCTCGTCTACCCGATCCCCGCCGACGGCGGATTGGGCGTGCACTTCACGATGGATCTCGCCGGCGAGGCCCGATTCGGCCCCGACGTCGAATGGCTGAACTCGTCCCCCGACGAGACGATTGCCGGAGAGGTACTCGACTACGCCGTCGACGAGGCGCGCGCCGACGCATTCGAACGAGCCATCCGCACGTACTGGCCGCAGTTGCCGACCAACGCCCTGGTGCCCGCCTACGCCGGGATCCGGCCCAAGGTCGCCGGGCCGGGTGCCGGTGCCGGTGACTTCGTGATCCAGGGGCCGCGGTCACACGGCATCGCGGGCCTGGTCAACCTCTTCGGTATCGAGTCGCCGGGCATCACGTCATCGTTGGCGATTGCCGACCATGTCGTCGGTCTGGTCACGCCCCCGACGACGTGACCAGACCGACCGGGAGCGCTCAGCCCTGGTGCGCCGCACCCTCTTTGGGGTGGTACTGGTAGGCAGCGCTTGCCTTCTCGCGAACCTTCATGGCCTGGATCGCGTCGTGATGACGCCGGGCGTGATAGGCCAGCGGGAAGTACGTCAGCCGCTCCGGCAGGGTGCGGTAGGCGAATCGTAGATTGCGATGAATCCGCTCGAGGTGACGCTGCTCGGCGTCGGACCAGCTCAGGCCCAGGATCTCCCGCACGCGCGGATCCATGACGCCGACGGTGGTCAGGTAGTTGAAGTTCTGGAACGGCACCGACGCGGTGGCAGCGGCCTTCTTCACGGCGGGGCGCAACGCCTTGGGCACCGACTTCGGGACGACGGGCGCGGCGCGCATCTGACCGATCAGTTCCAGCGCGACCGGGTGCCGGACGAGCTTGTTCTCGATGAAATCGTCGAAGTACTCGTCGAACTCCTCGAGGGTCTCGGGGTAGTTCTTCATCGGTACCTGGACGATCTTGGCGATGCGGCGGTTGTCCCGCAGGAGTTCTTTGCGCTCCTCGAGGGTGAAGTGCCGGCCCAGCACCAGCGGCGCGGCGGTCTCGATCGTGGGTAGCGCGGTGGCGATCACCCAGGCGTACGCCTCCGGGTTGAGTGCACTGATGTGCTTGCCCTCCGAGTTGCGCATCTGCAGCGGCTGGTGCAGCTTGCGGAGACGCTTGCCCTCCTCGAGAGCCTCCTGACCGCCGTAGGTCCAGCGCAGCACCGAGTCGGCGGAGCGGATCGCACGTCCCACGGGATCGGTGCGGAAGACTGAATACTTGTCGACGACATCGCCGATGACGGGGTGCATCACCTGCATCACGAACGCCGCCCCGTTGATCGGGAGGAACGTGTACATGCCGGTGAGCTTGGCGGTCAGCGAGTCCGGCGGGATCAGTTCGATCTCGTCGTCGCGGTGGTTGAGCAGCGGCTCGCCCGCCACGAAGTCACTCGCTGCGGGTTCGGACGCTGTCCGTTCTTCGTGTACCGCGGTCATGGTGCCCCCAACATCGGTCTCGGATACTACTAATTCGACAACATTCGTAGTCAGATTAGCGCAGGCGTTCCCGAAAACCCACCTTTTGTCGGATTTCGGCTACTGAAGCGAGTCGGCTCCGGCGTCGGGGCCGATGACCACGGTCCGCGTGGCGAGTTCGCGGTGGCGAACCGTGAAGATCCGCGTGCCCTTCTTGCGTCCGCTGCGGACCTCGCTGAGATCGAGTCCGTCGGCCGTCAGACGCGCGTGGGTCGTGTCCACATCGGTCGACCGCCATGCCACACCCCAGAGCAAGACCGGCGACGACGGCACCGGGTCGGCCGGCGGGCGGGGCGCGGCGACGACCTCGACGATCAGGTCGTCGCGCCGGAAGAACAGCTGACGGGCGTCCTGCCCGATCGGCTGGTCGAGACGGAAATCGAGGCCGAAGGTGCCGGCGAACAGCGCGACGGCGACATCGCGGTTGTCGCAGGTGAAGACCAGATGGTCGAGGCCGGTCAGATCGCCGTCGGCGGCGACTCCGGATTCGTGTCGTTCGGCGATCCCGACCGGACTGGTCTCACCCAGCGCTCCGAGGACGGTGTCCGCGAGCGGATACCCGCGCCGGCCGAGTAGACGCCGGGACGCCGTGATGTCGTCGACCGTGAAGTACACGTCGTGGGTGTCGGGCTCGCCGGCCGACAGCCGCATCGAGAGGGCGACGTTGCCGAGGTTCACCACTCGCCGGCCGTCGGCGCCCGTACCGACCTCGTGTCCGAGCAACCGCTGGTAGGTCTCGGCGGTCGTCGACGGGTCGTCGCTCGCGAGGTCGACGAGTGCGTGCGGGCCGGCGGGCGGAATCGTCACCGCTTCTTCTTACCCTTCCGACGACGAGCCGGCGCCGGCGGCACCCGTCGATGGATCAGTTGCGCCGAGCTGGTGATATGCCAAGCGCGACAGGAGCACTCGTAGTAGCGCAGCTCCGGGGCGGTACCAACGAGGTGGCGACGGAGTCGATCGATGCCCTCACGAGCGTCGGCCGGTGAGGCGAACGGCAGTTTGTCAGGCGTCGGGCAGGCCGGATAGTCGATGCCGGCGCGGCGCCGGCGTCGAGGTTGCTCGCGGAACGCCGTGCGTGCCTCGACATCGCGATAGAACGCTTCGAGATCGTCATCGGAGAAGGGCACCCGTCGATTATCCCCCGAGCCGCGCGCGGGCTGGGATCAGCGGGCCATCCACAGCCGACGGCGGATGACCTGGCGCATGCGGCGCAGCTCCGCAGCGGTCAATCCCGACGGCGGGTCGGTGTCGACGAGGCGGTCGACCTGGGAGAAGAAGTCCCGATCGGTGAGGCCGAACTCCTCGACGATCTGCCGGGAGGAGCCCCCGCCCAGGGAGTACCAGTCCGTCTCGAACTGGATCATCTGCTGCTGTTTGCTGTCCATGAAGACCACCGAATCTGCGTTTTCGACCTGAAACCCGGACTTGTGCCGCGGAGCCACTCGGCTTCGGCTCCTGCGTGACACACGTCACCGACGTCGTCATTTCTACACCTGTCGACCGACAGAAGACAGCAGGCGGCCCATGCTGATTCCAAAGGTCCCGCAGATGTTCACCGCACGTTCGAGGACGGCCGCGGAGAAGCTCAGACCGCCAGTCGATCGCCGGTCCCGGCACGCGCTTCGCGCCGGTTCGCGCGGATGCTGCTGGCGAGCGACGCGCCGATGAACGCCACGCCGACGAGCCCCGTGATCACCTCGTTGATCTCGATCTCGATGCTGATCAACAGGATTGCGGCCAGCGCGCCGATGGCCCAGTGCGCACCGTGTTCGAGGTAGCGGTACTCCCCCAGCGTGCCCTTGCGGACAAGGTAGATCGTGATGGACCGCACGAACATCGCGCCGATGAATCCGAGCCCCAACGCGATGATGATCGGGTCGGAGGTGATGGCGAAGGCGCCGATCACCCCGTCGAAGGAGAACGACGCGTCCAGGAGCTCGAGATAGAGGAACAGGAAGAACCCGGCCTTGCCGGTGGCGACGGTGACCGGGTGCGGACCGGAGCCGTCCGATCCGGACCTGTGTGAGTCGGGCCCGTCTGATTCCGGCCCGTCCGATCCCGGCTCGGCCATGAACAGCGAGCTGAGCCCGTCGACGGTGATGTAGGTGACCATGCCCAGGATCCCGGCGATCAGGACGGTCGCGCGGCTCTCGTCCGGCGCCAGGAACTCGGCGGTGAGAACCAGCGCGAGGGCGGCCAGTACGACCGCGAGCTGGTCGAGCTTGCCGAGCGTGGCGAGCGGCTTCTCGAGCCACGTGAGCCAGGTCTGCGGGCGCTCGGTGAGCACGAAGTTGAGGAACAGGAGCAGGAGGAACATGCCGCCGAACGCCGCGATCTGCGGGTGGGCCTCGGTGAGGATCGTCTCGTAGCTGGGCTGGCCGTCGGCGAAATGCGTCTGCCCCTCGGGCGGCGGGTTCATCGCCAGGTCGAGCGCCTCGACGGGGTTGAGACCTCCGGTGATCCACACGATGACCAGCGGGAACAGGAGACGCATGCCGAACACGGCGATGAGCACGCCGACGGTGAGGAACATCTTCTGCCAGAACGCGCTCATCCGTTCGAGGATCGTCGCGTTGATGACCGCGTTGTCGAACGACAGGGACACCTCGAGCACGCCGAGGATGGCGCACAGGGCGAGGCCGGTCCAGCCGAGGTAGAGGTAGGCGACGACCAGGGCCACGATCGTGACGACGAGCGAGGGCGCGAAGATGCGCGCGGTCACCGCAGCTTCTCGGCTTCCCGCGCGAGTTCGAGCAGCGTGTCGGTGAGGTCGGCCAGCACGTCGTGTCCGGCACCTTCGGCCACCGCGGTGCCGAGGTCCTCCGCGGCGCACCGCAGCGCGAACATCCGGTCGCCGAAGTCGGCGGCCTCCGCCGAGGAGAGGATCACCGCGTCGTCGGGAATGGATGTGCCCTCCAGCAGCGTTCTCTGCTCGTAAGCACGCTGCCTGCACGATCGCTTGCAGTACTTCCGCCGACGCCCTATCTCGGAGTCCACCATCGTGCGGCCGCACCAGGCGCAGGCGTACGGCCGACGCCGACGCGATGCGCCCGTTTGTACGCCGTGCGTAGTGCCTGGTTCCACACCGAGACCGTACCGCTGTCACGACCGGCCCCGCTCGCTGCGCTCCCGGCGGCGCCGCCCCTCGGACCGCGGTGGACAACACGGGTCGTCGCCGGTGGCGAACCCACGCAGGAATGCGCGTAGAATGTTCCTGTTGACGACCCGAAAGTCGTGCGCAGCGTTGCGCACGAACCTGGAATGCAACAGAGATCTCCCGGCAGACCGGGAGATCCGACGAAGTTGAGAGGAACCCTTCATGGCAGATCGAGTACTTCGGGGTAGCCGCCTCGGCGCGGTGAGCTACGAGACCGATCGTGACCACGACCTCGCGCCACGACGCATCGTCCAGTACCGCACCGACAACGGCGAGATCTTCGACGTGCCGTTCGCCGACGACGCGGAGGTCCCGTCGAAGTGGCCGTGCAAGAACGGCATGGAAGGCACCATCCTCGAGGGCGCCGAGCCCGAGGAGAAGAAGACCAAGCCGCCGCGTACGCACTGGGACATGCTGCTCGAGCGTCGCAGCGAGGAAGAGCTCGAAGTGCTGCTCAACGAGCGCCTCGACCTGCTCAAGCAGCGGCGCAAGGGCATCACCAACTGACACCCGCCGGGCGCCCGACGCCCGGAACCGAACAGACCCGGCAGGACATCCTGCCGGGTCTGTTCGTCTGCTCAGCGGATCATCGCGTCCGGACGAGTCCCCAGCGCTCGAGGCGGCTCTGGACTCCCCAGCGGGCGACCATCGTGAACGCCTCGGACATCACGCCGCCACTCATCTTGGACACCCCGATCTCACGTTCGGTGAAGGTGATCGGTACCTCCCGGACGTCGAAGCCGGCACGCACCGTGCGCCACGCCAGGTCGATCTGGAAGCAGTAACCCGCGGACTCGACGGTGTCGAGCTGGATCTTCTCCAGCACGATGCGGCGATAGGCGCGGAACCCGGCGGTGATGTCGTGGACGCCCGCACCGAGAGCCAGACGGGCATAGGTGTTGGCACCGCGGGAGAGGAACTCCCGGCGCTTGGGCCAGTTCACCAGCTTGCCGCCCGGGACGTAGCGGGACCCGATCACGAGATCCGCGCCGTCGTTGACGGCGTCGAACAGGCGGTGCAGCTGCTCGGGCGCGTGGCTGCCGTCGGCGTCCATCTCGACGATGACGGCGTAGTCGCGGTCGAGTCCCCACGCGAAGCCGGCGAGGTACGCCTTGCCCAGGCCGTCTTTGTCGACGCGGTGCATGACATGGACCCGGGTCGCCGCGTCGGCGCGGGCGAGGTCGTCGGCGACATCGCCCGTGCCGTCCGGGCTCGAGTCGTCGACCACGAGGACATGCGCCCCTGGCAGCACGTCCTGTAGACGTCCGATGATGAGCGGCAGGTTGTCGCGCTCGTTGAACGTCGGCACGACGACGAGTGCGCCCGTGCCGTCGGCGCCGACCACGCGTTGCGGCGCGTCGTCGGGCCGCCGCTGCCCTGCCGTGGCGTCAATCCCCGATGCCATCGAGCTCCTTCGTGTCACCGGTCGCCCGTGCGGCGACCCTGCGTGGCCTGAGTGAGAACCTAGTACGCGAGCGCAGCGCAAACAAAAGCCCGGCCACCGCCGCGATGATCGCGATCACCTCCGGCCAGGGGCCCAGGCGGGTCGCGAGGGTCATGTCCTCATGGAGTGGCAGACGCCCGGTCAGCACGTCCGCGGTGAATATGCCGGACTGCTGGCTGATGGATCCGTCCGGCTCGATGACGGCGCTCACCCCACTGGTGGCCGCGACGACCACGGACCGCCCGTGTTCGACGGCCCGGACCTGTGACATGGCCAACTGCTGATACGTCATCTCGGTCCGGCCGAAGGTCGCGTTGTTGGTGGGCACGAACAGCATCTGCGCGCCGTCCCGGACGGATTGCCGAGCGGCCCGGTCGAAGGCGACCTCCCAGCAGGTCGCGACACCGACGGTCACCGTCCCCGAGCGACCGGGCACATCGACCACCGTGGGTCCGGTGCCGGGGCGGAAGTCTCCGGCCATGTCCGCATACGACGAGAACAGGCGGAAGAACGGCCGCCACGGGAGGTATTCGCCGAACGGCTGGACGATGTGCTTGTCGTAGCGGTCGACCGGGCCCTGCGCGCCGTCCCAGACCAGGACCGAATTGGTGGGTCGGCCATCGGGGTTGCGGATGAGCGTGCCGACCAGGATCGGTGCGTCGACGGCCTCGGAGGCTGCGGTGATCCCGGCGGCCGCGTCCGCGTTGTCCAACGGCGAGATGTCCGAGGCGTTCTCCGGCCACAGGACGAAGTCGGGCTGCTCGGTCTGCCCGGTGTCGATCGCCCGGCCGTAGGACATCGTGGTGCGGACGTGATTGTCGAGGACAGCGCGCCGCTGGGCGTTGAAATCCAGACCCAGTCGCGGGACATTGCCCTGGATGGCACCGATCCGGGCCGAGGACGTCGCGATGTTGCGGTCGAGGCTGGCGGGGGTCGCCGCGATGGCCGCGATCGGTGCGAGCAGCGCGATGGCCACCGCGGCGGTCGCGATGCGCACCACGCCCGAGGAACGTTCGGTGGACGGCCCCGGGCCGTCGGCGTGCTCGGGGTCGGAGACGGCCGTCGTGCGCCGGTACGCCCGGGTGAGGATCACGAGCAGCCAGGCGACCGCGGAGCCGAACAGCGCGACACCTGCTGACAACCCCGGCGCGCCGAGCACCGAGGCCAGCGGCAGCAGCGGTCCGTCGACCTGACTGAATGCGGTTCTCCCCCAGGGGAACCCGCCGAACGGGAAGGCGGAACGGAGCGCTTCGACGAGCACCCACGACAACGTGAACCACACCGGGGGCACCGGAAGGCGCATCGTCAGGGTGGCGATCGCGCCGAACAGCGCGAGGTAGACGGCGAGCACCGCGGCCAGGGCGAGCCACGGGAGCGGACCGACGTAGACGCCGATCCACGGCAACAGCGGCACGAAGAACGCCAGCCCGAAGACGAAGCCGATCCACGCGCCGGTGCGCACCCGGGGCGACCCGACGAAGAGTGCGGCGAACAACAGGCCGAGGCCGAGGACCGCGAGGAACCACCAGTTGCGGGGTGGGAACGCGGCCCACATCGCGACACCCGCGGCGGCGGCGGTCCCGGTACGTGCGAGCCAGGACCGTGAGATCCGGGATCGGGAGACCCGCGGGGGACTCACCCGGCGTCCCGGTCGTACAGGGTCCGGCCCCGGTGCACGGTGCGTACGCAGCGCGGCAGCGCGGCCCCCGGTGAGACGTCCGGCAGCGCGGGCACCCGCGACCGCGGATCGGTCGACCAGCGCTGGACCTTCTCGTGGGATCCGGCGACGACGAGCTCGTCGACCTCCCACACCGCGTAACTCGCCGGGGCGCCGGGCGTCAGGGTCCCGGTGACACCGTCGTTGACTCCCCCGGCCCGCCAGCCGCCGCGGGTCGTCGCGGCGAACGCGCCGCGCGCCGAGATCGCGTTGGTCGGCTGATGATGGTGCACAGCGGCCCGGATGGTCGACCACGGGTCGATGGCCGTCACCGGCGCGTCTGACGAGAACGCCAGGGCGACACCGGTTTTGGCCAGCATCGCGAAGTCGTTGAGGGTGGCCGCGCGGCTCGCCCCGAGACGGGCGTCGTACAGGTCGCCGGGACCGCCCCATTCGGCGTCGAACAACGGTTGCATGCTGGCGATGACGCCGCAGCGGGCGAGGACCTCGGCGTCGGCGGCGGTGACCATCTCGGCGTGTTCGAGCCGGTGCGCACAGCGTGCGAGCGCGGGCGTGCCGAGTTCGTCGGCGAGTTCGGCGAGTGCGCCGACGACCACACCGGTCGCGGCGTCGCCGATGACGTGGAAGCCCGCCTGGATGCCTGCGATCGTGCAGGCGCGCAGGTGATCGCGGATCGCCTCGGCGTCGAGGTAGCTGATACCGCTGGTGTGCGGATCGTCGGTGTAGGGCTCCGAGAGCCACGCGGTGTGGGAGCCGATGGCACCGTCGATGAACAGGTCACCGCCCAGGGCATCGGCCCGGGTGATCGACATCAGTTCGCGGGCGTGGTCGGCGTCGGTGACGGCCTGGCCCCAGTAGCGCCGGATCTCGACGGGATGGTCGAGTTCGGCGAGCGCGAGGAAGTCGTCCATGCCGCTGATGTCCGGTCCGCCGTTCTCGTGCACGGCCACCACCCCGTGGGCGGCGGCCCCGTCGAGCGCGCGGCGTTGTGCGCGTTCGCGATGCGCCGCGGTGACCAGCAGGCGGGCCGCGCCGCGGACGAGGTGGTGGGCCTCGGCGACCAGCGGCTCCTCCGGGTGATACCCGACGGCGTCGGCCAGGTCCGGGATCAGGCGTCGCAGCGCGGTGGACGCCACCGCGGAGTGCTCGTCGATCCGGGCGAGGTAGACCGGCCTGGTCCCGACGACGGCGTCGAGCTCGGTGGTCGTCGGGAAGCGACCGTCGTCGGGTTCGGCGCCCGCCCAGGTCGAGTCGTCCCAGCCGAGACCCCAGATGAGGTCGCCTCCGTCATGGGCGGATTCGGCGGCCACGGCCTTCTCCACCAGCCGCAGGCAGTGCGTGCGGCTCGACGCCTCGTTCAGGGTGAGGCCGTCGAGTCCGAGCCCGGTGGACGTCAGGTGGACGTGGGAGTCGACGAACCCGGGACTGACGAAGTGTCCGGCGAGGTCGATGACCTCGGCGTCGGGATGGAGTGCGCGGCCGACGTCGTCGGTCCCGACCCAGACGACGATTCCGTCGGTCACGGCCATCGCGGTCGCGTCGGGGGCGGCCGGCGAGTACACGGCGCCGCCGAGAAGCAGTTGGGTTGCCACGATCGTTCAGTGTGCCTTGCCGTCGGAGGAGGGTGGCGAGGGGTCCGGGTGCGTGTGTTCCGGGACCGCAGTGGGTTGTGCTGCGCTCGGGCGCAGATCAGGACCTGTTCAGTGGCCCTGCGGCAGACCTCGGGTCCCGTACGGGGACGACGAAGATCCCGGCTCGGGCGTGTCGGACTCCACGACCGTGCCCTCGACGACGGTTCCGCCACGTCCTGCGCCGTAGACACCGGTGGCATACATCCCGGCCCGGTCCATCGCGGTCGCCACACGGCGGGCACCCACCGCGGCGACGGCCGGACGCATCACCCGACGGGTGGGCGGGAACAGCAGCAGGGTCCCGGCCACGGTCGACACGACGCCCGGAACGACCAAAAGGATGGTCGACACGGCGACGAGCGCGGTGTCGGCCAGCGGGGCGCGGGCGTCGACCTCGTTTCTCGACGCGCGGCGCAGCTCGTCGAAGACCTTGCCGCCCTGCCAGCGCAGGACGACGAATCCGAGGACCACGGCGGCGAGGCTGATCAACACCGCCCAGCCGAATCCGAGGGTCATGACCATCGCGACGAATGCGGCGATCTCCAGCACGGCATAGGCCGCGAACCAGCGGAGAGCCATCATGCTTCACCTGTCCTTCGGTGCCCTTCGGCACCCGTTGACGTAAGGGTCTGCGTGGACAACGAACGACGACGCGGTTTTGTCCCGGGGGGTGGTTTCGACAAGCTCAACCAGCGGAGGGCGGCTCAGCCGGCAGAGGCGTCCTCGCCGCGGCCCTCGATGTCGCCCTCGGTCTGGAGGTAGACGGTGCGCAGGGCGTCGAGGAGCTCGGCCGGCGGTTCGCGCCACATGTCGCGTTCGACGGCCTCGAGGAGACGTTCGGCGATGCCGTGCAACGCCCAGGGGTTGGACTGCTGCATGAACTGCTGGTTCGTCTCGTCGAGGACATAGGACTCGGTGAGCTTCTCGTACATCCAGTCGGCGACGACGTCGGTGGTGGCGTCGTAACCGAAGAGATAGTCGACGGTGGCAGCCATCTCGAAGGCCCCCTTGTATCCGTGGCGCTGCATGGCCGAGATCCAGCGCGGGTTGACGACGCGGGCGCGGAACACCCGGCTGGTCTCCTCCGACAGCGTGCGGGTGCGGACGGAGTCGGGGCGGGTGCTGTCGCCGATGTAGGCCTCGGGCGAGGAACCAGTCAGTGCGCGAACGGTCGCGACCATGCCGCCGTGGTACTGGAAGTAGTCGTCGGAGTCGGCGATGTCGTGTTCGCGGGTGTCGGTGTTCTTGGCCGCCACGGCGATCCGCTTGTACGCGGCGCGCATGTCGTCGACCGCGGGCACCCCGTCGAGGTCGCGTCCGTAGGCGTAACCGCCCCACTCGGTGTAGACACGCGCCAGGTCCTCGTCGCTGCGCCAGTCCCGTGAGTCGATGAGTTGCAGGATGCCGGCGCCGTAGGTGCCGGGCTTGGAACCGAAGACACGTGTCACGGCCCGACGCCGGTCGCCGTGCTCGGACATCGCGGCGCGCACGTGTGCCGCGACGAAGTTCTGCTCGTCGGACTCGTCGTCAGCGGCCGCGGCGAGCGCGACCGCGTCGTCGAGCATGGTGACGACGTGCGGGAAGGCATCCCGGAAGAAGCCAGAGATGCGGACGGTGACATCGATGCGGGGACGTCCGAGTTCCTCGAGGCCGATGAGCTCGAGCGAGGAGACCCGCCGCGACATCTCGTCCCACACCGGCATGACCCCGAGCAGCGCGAGCACCTCGGCGACGTCGTCACCCGAGGTGCGCATGGCGCTGGTCCCCCACACCGACAGCCCCACCGACGCCGGGTATTCGCCGTGGTCGGTCAGATAACGCTCGAGAAGGGAGTCGGCCATCGCGCGGCCGGTCTCCCACGCCAGCCGTGAGGGCACGGCCTTCGGGTCGACCGAGTAGAAGTTGCGTCCGGTCGGCAGCACGTTGATCAGCCCGCGCAGCGGTGACCCGCTCGGTCCGGCCGGGATGAACCCGCCGTCCAGTGCGTGCAGCACCCGCGGGACCTCGCCGGTCGTCTGACGCAGGCGCGGGACGACCTCGGTCGCCGCGAAGGTGAGAACATCCCCGACCGCGCTGGGCAGTCCCGCGGTGGCCGCGGCAACTGCTTCGGTCGACCAGTCGTCCTTCGCGCAGGCGGCGACGAGTTCGCGGGCCTGCGCCTCGACGGCGTCGACGGAACCGCGTTCGGCCGAGCCGTCTTCGACGAGTCCGAGGGCCTCGCGCAGGCCGGGCAGGGCCGACGTGCCACCCCAGAGCTGGCGTGCGCGCAGCATGGCGAGGACGAGGTCGACCTCGGCGTCGTCGCGCGGGGGCTCGCCGAGCACGTGCAGCCCGTCACGGATCTGCACGTCCTTGATCTCGCACAGCCACCCGTCGACGTGCAGCAGCATGTCGTCGAAGACCTCTTCGTCGGGCCGTTCGGTGAGCCCGAGATCGGAGTCCATCTTCGCCGCGGTCAGCAGTGTCCAGATCTGCTGGCGGATCGCGGGCAGCTTCGCCGGGTCGAGTGCGGAGATGTTGGCGTGCTCGTCGAGAAGCTGTTCCAGCCGGGCGATGTCGCCGTAGGACTCGGCGCGTGCCATCGGCGGGATCAGATGGTCGACGAGAACCGCATGAGCGCGGCGCTTGGCCTGCGTCCCCTCGCCCGGGTCGTTCACCAGGAACGGGTAGACGAGCGGGAGGTCGCCGAGGGCGGCGTCGGTCCCGCAGTCCGCCGACATGCCGAGGTTCTTGCCGGGCAGCCACTCGAGGTTGCCGTGTTTGCCGACGTGCACGATGGCGTCGGCGCCGAAGCCGGTGTCGTGCGCCGCGATCCACCGGTACGAGGCCAGATAGTGGTGCGACGGCGGCAGATCCGGATCGTGGTAGATCGCGACCGGGTTCTCGCCGAACCCGCGCGGCGGCTGCACCATGATCGCGATGTTGCCGAAGGTCAGTGCGGCGATGACGATGTCGCCATCCGGGTTGCGCGTGCGGTCGACGAACAGGTCGCCCGGTGCGGGACCCCAGTGTTCGGTGACCGCCGAGCGAAGCCCCTCGGGCAGGGTGTCGAACCACGACCGGTAGTCGCGCGCCGACAGGCGGATCGGGTTGGCGGCGAGGGTCTCCTCGGTGAGCCAATCCGCATCCTGACCGCCGGTGGCGATGATCTGGTGGATCAGCGCATCCGAATCATCGTCGGCGAGACCGGGAATCGCGTCCGGACCGGACTCCGGGCCGATGTCGTAGCCGGCGTCGCGCATCGCGGCGAGCAGGCGCAGCAGGCTGCGCGGGGTGTCGAGACCGACGGCGTTGCCGATCCGCGCGTGCTTGGTCGGGTAGGCCGACAACATGACCGCGATCCGCTTGTCGGCGGCCGGGGTCCGACGCAACCGGGCGTGCGCGGTGGCGATCCCCGCCACCCGTGCGCAGCGCTCGAGATCCGGCTGGTACCACGGCAATCCGTCGTCGTCGAACTCCTTGAAGGAGAACGGCACGGTGATGATGCGGCCGTCGAACTCGGGCACCGCCACCTGGGTGGCGACGTCGAGTGGCGACAGGCCGTCATCACTGTCCTCCCAGTCCGCGCGGGAACCGGTGAGGCACAGACCCTGCAGGATCGGGATGTCGAGTGCCGCGAGGCGTTCGATGTTCCAGGCCTCGTCGTCGCCGCCGGCCGATGCGGTGGCCGGGGTGGCGCCACCGGCGGCCAGCACCGTGACCACCAGGGCGTCGGCGGTACCGAGCAGCTCGAGGAGGTCGTCGGGGGCGGTCCGCAGCGACGCGCAGAAGATCGGCAGCGCGCGGGCCCCGCGGTCCTCGATCGCATCGCACAGCGCGGCGATGTACCGCGTGTTGCCCGCCAGGTGCTGGGCGCGGTAGTAAAGGACCGCGATGGTCGGGGCGTCGGGCCCTTCGTGGCTCGTCGCTTGCGCTCCTCGCACCTCAGGGAGCAAAGAAGGGTCGGCTTGCGCTCCTCGCACCTCAGGGAGCAAAGAAGGGTCGGCTTGCGCTCCTCGCTCCTCAGGGAGCGGAGAAGGCGTCCGTTCCAACACGCCCCACGCGGGGGTCTGCTGCGGGAGTTCGAAACCGTTGCCGGTCAGCAGGACGGTGTCGGACAGGAAGTGGTGCAGATTCACGAGGTTGGCGACCCCGCCCGCGGCGAGATAGTCGTGGGCCTGGGCGGCGACGCCGGAGGGCACCGTCGAGTGCGCCATCAGATCGGGGTCGGGCTGCTGCTCACCGGAACACACGACGAGCGGCTTGCCGGTCGCCTCGACCGCGGCGAGTCCGTCCTCCCAGGCGCGTACACCGCCCAGGATGCGCACGACGATGAGGTCGGCGTCGGCGGCGAGACGCGGGATGTCCTCGATCAGGATGCGAGACGGATTCGCACCGCGGTAGGACACCGACGCATCGGGCGACGCGCTGCCCTCGTCGGCCGCCGAGGCCGTGAGCAGATCGGTGTCCGAGGTCGAGAGCAGCAGGATCATCGTGTCTCCTCGCCGGGTTGTCGCGCCCGGTGCGTGTCGGTGCCGTGGGTGGCGGGTGCAGTGCGAGGGTCTGGTCTGACTTCCGGATGTCCGGCCGATGCCGACCCCCGGTCACAGTGGCGCGACCGCGCCGGAATCGCACCGGCTTCAGCCCGCTCGCGGTGCGTTCAGCCTACGGCCACCACGCCCGCCGGTCGTAGGCTGGTGGGATGAACCAGCCAGCCCGGGCCGCCACCGACCGTTGCCCAGGGGTCTTCGACACGCACCCGGCGGCCGACGGCGCGCTGGCCCGTGTCCGCCTGCCGGGCGGACGGATCCGTCCGGACCAGCTGGAGACGCTCGCCCGGGCCGCCGCCGACCACGCCGACGGGCACCTGGAACTGACGGTGCGCGGCAACCTCCAGCTGCGCGGGATCACCGACGTCGAAGCCGTCGCGCAGGCCGTCGTCGCCGCCGGGCTCGCGCCGAGCAGCAGCCACGACAAGGTGCGCAACATCGAGCTCAGCCCCCTGACCGGTCGCATCGGCGGCGTCGCCGACGCGCGTCCGCTCGCCGCGGCCCTCGACGACGCCCTGCGGGCCGACCCGGCCGCGGCCACCCTGTCCGGCCGGTTCCTGTTCGGCATCGACGACGGGCGCGGTGACATCGCCGGACGACGACCCGACGCGTGCGCGGTGATCCGGGGCGGCACTCCCCTGGCCGCGGATGTGCTCATCGGCGGGACGGCCGTCGGATCGGCCACCGGTACGGAGGCGATCGTCCGCGCGCTCATCGCGGTGGCCGCGGGTCTGGGCGAGGTCTCGCCCGGCGCCTGGCGGGTCCGCGACCTCGACGACGACTCCCGGCTCCGGCTCGCGGAACTCATCGCCCCGACGCTGGATCCCGTCATCGGGGCCGACCCGGGCGCGGCACCGGTCGCCTCGGAGGAACCGATCGTCGGCTGGTTCGACCAGGACGACGGCGCGGTGCTGCTCGGCGCGGTCGTCGAACTCGGACGCTTGCCGGCCCGGCTGGCGGAATTCATCGCGGCCGTGCAGGCGCCGGTCGTGTTCACCCCCGACCGCGAGATCCTCCTGTGCGACCTCGGCGAAGGCGTGGCCGAGACCGTCGTCCGCGTGCTCGCACCGATGGGTCTGATCTTCGACGCCGCTTCGCCATGGGCCCAGGTCAGCTGCTGCGTCGGAGCCCCGGGTTGCTCGTCCGCGCATGCGCCGGTCCGGGACGACCTGGTGGCCCGGGTGCAGGACGGCGACCCCGTCGAGGAGCGTGAACACTGGGTGGGCTGCGCCCGTGGCTGCGGGTCGCCGGCCGAATCGCACCTGTCGGTGCAGGCCACGCCCGACGGCGGATACGAACGGCGGCGCCGTTAGGCTCGTCAGCACCATGACCGAGTACCTGCGTGACGGCGCCGCGATCTACCGCCAGTCCTTCGCCACGATCCGCGCCGAGTCCGACCTCTCCGCGTTCGCACCCGACGTCGCGACCGTTGTCGTCCGCATGATCCACGCGTGCGGCCAGACCGACCTGACGCGCGACGTGGTCGCGACGCCCGGCGTCGTGACCGCCGCGCGCAGTGCGCTCGAAGCCGGCGCCCCGATCCTCTGCGACGCGAACATGGTGGCGTCCGGGATCACGCGTAAGCGTCTCCCCGCGGACAACGAGGTGCTCTGCCACCTGTCCGAACCCACTCTCCCGGCCCTCGCCGAGAAGATGGGAACCACGAGGACCGCTGCGGCACTGGAGTTCTGGCGGCGGCGCCTGGAAGGTGCGGTGGTCGCGATCGGCAACGCGCCGACCGCACTGTTCGCGCTCCTGGACATGATCGACGACGGCGCACCGCGTCCCGCCGCCATCGTCGGGGCACCCGTCGGTTTCGTCGGCGCGGTCGAATCCTGCGCGGCACTGGCCGAACGCGACGACCTCGAATTCATCACGGTCACGGGCCGGCGCGGTGGATCGGCGATCACCGCGGCCGCGGTCAACGCGCTCGCGACCCCGCAGGAATGATGGTGGATCACATGAACTCTGACAGCACCGCGGCCGGACAGAAGTCAGGGCCGGGCACGCTCTACGGCATCGGACTCGGCCCGGGTGACAGCGAGCTGATGACCGTCAAGGCCGCCCGCCTGATCAGCACCGCGGACGTGATCGCGTATCACTCTGCGCGACACGGCAACAGCATCGCGCGATCGGTGGCCGAACCCTACCTGCGCGACGGCCAGACCGAGGAACGTCTCATGTATCCGGTCACCACCGAGACGACCGACCACCCCGGCGGGTATCAGGGCGCGCTCGACGACTTCTACGCCGAGAGTGCCGAACGTCTCGCGGTGCACCTGCGCGCGGGTCGCGATGTCGTCCTGCTCGCCGAGGGCGATCCACTTTTCTACAGCTCCTACATGCACATGCACAAACGCCTGGCACCGCTTTTCGACGCCGAAATCGTGCCCGGCGTCACCTCGGTGAGCGCGGCGTCCGCGGCGACCGGGGTCCCGCTCGTCGAGGGCGAGGAGACGCTGACCGTCGTGCCCGGTACCGCGTCGACCTCGGAGCTGCTCTTCCGCTTCCGGTCCGCGGACGCGATCGTGGTCATGAAACTCGGTCGGACCTTCGAGCGGGTGCGCGACGCCCTCCGCGAGGCCGGGCGTCTCGACGAGGCCTTCTACGTCGAACGCGCCTCGACGACCGTCGAGCGGGTGCTGCCGGCCGCCGACGTGAATCCCGCAGAGGTGCCGTACTTCTCGATCCTCGTCGTCCCCGGACGCCGCAACAACCCGATGTTCGAACCGGAGCCCGTGCCCGGTGAACTCGTCGTCGTGGGGCTCGGACCGGGTCACGACAGCTGGACCACCCCGGAGGTCCGCGCCGAGCTGGCCACGGCCACCGACCTCGTCGGTTACACCACCTATCTCAAGCGCGTCACCCCGCGGCCGGGGCAGCGAGTACACGCCAGCGACAACCGGGTCGAGGCCGAGCGGGCCGAGTTCGCGCTCGACCTCGCTCGACGCGGCGCTCGCGTCGCCGTCGTCTCGTCCGGTGATCCCGGCGTGTTCGCGATGGCCGCCGCGGTCGCCGAGGTCGCCGCACAGCCCCGGTGGCACGAGGTGCCCGTCCGTGTGGTGCCCGGCGTCACGGCCGCGACCGCGGTCGCCGCTGCCGTGGGAGCGCCCCTCGGGCATGACTTCGCGATCATCTCGCTCTCCGACCGGTTGAAGCCGTGGTCGGTCATCGAACGGCGCATCCGAGCCGCACTCGGCGCCGACCTGGTGATCGCCATCTACAACCCGGGCTCGGCGAGCCGCGCCTGGCAGGTCGGCGCCCTCAAACACACTCTCTCGCAGACGGTGTCGCCCGATCGCGTCGTCGTCCTCGGACGGGACGTCGGTGGTCCGGAGCAGCAACTCACCACCACCACGGTCGCGGACTTCGATCCCGCGGTCGTCGACATGCGCACGATGATCATCATCGGGTCGTCGGCCACAAGGGTCGTGCCGCGCGCGGCCGGAACGTTGGTGTTCACGCCGCGCAGTCACCACCCGGTCGACAGCGACGATCACACCGCCGACCACTCAGCCGGACAGCTCCTCGAGCCAGTTCCGGGCGGCACCGACATCTGAGACGACCGGCGTGTCGGGTTCGGCGGGCCGGTCGACCATGATGACCTCGATCCCGAGTTCGGACGCGGCCGCCAGCTTGGCCGAGGTCAGCGTTCCGCCGCTGTTCTTCGTGACCAGCAGATCGATGTCGTTGTTCCGCAGCAGCTCTCGCTCCGACCGGTGGTCATAGGGACCCCGCGAGCGCAGCACCTCGTGATGCGGCGGAAGCGCTCCGGTCGGGGCGTCGACGACCCGGATCAGGAACCACGCCGAATCGATCCCCGCGAAGACACCGACGTCCTGGCGCCCGGTGGTCAGGAAGACACGTCTGCCGCGGGCGGCCACTTCACGAGCGGCAGCGGGCAGGTCGGGCATACAGATCCAGGTGTCGGTGTCGCCGGGCACCCAGGGGTCCCGGCGCAGGCGCAACAGCGGCACACCCGCATCGGCGGTGGCTCGCGCCGCGCTACGGGTGATCGTCGCGGCAAACGGATGGGTCGCGTCGACCACTGCCTGAATGCGGTTGCTCTGCAACCACTCCCGGAGCCCGTCGGATCCGCCGAACCCGCCGATGCGCACCGGACCGACCGGTAGGCGGGGGTGTTTCACCCGGCCGGCGAGGGAACTGATGAACGCGATGTCGGTGTCGGCGAGGGTCGAGGCGAGCGCTCGTGCCTCCCCGGTCCCGCCGAGGATCAGGACGTGCGGGACTGGATCCGGAGGGATTTGGTCGGTCACGACGTCGAGTGGCGATCAGCGCGCAGTTTGGTCATTCGCGCATGCGAGTACAGATAGCTGTCGGTGACGTCCGACCGGCGCGGGCCGAGCACGTGACCGACGAAGATGACCGCGGTCCTCCGGATGTCGGCGGCGTCGAGGGCCTCGGGCAACCGGTTGAGCGGACACCGCACGATCTGCTCGTTCTCCCGACTGGCGAAAGCGACTGTGGCGGTAGGGCAGTCATTGCCGTAGTGCGGGGTGAGCGCCGCCACGATCTCCTCGGCCCGATGGGCTGCGAGATGCAGCGCGAGCGTCACCCCCGTCCGGGCCAGGGTCGCGAGGTCCTCCCCCGGCGGCATGTCCGTCGACAGGGTGGAGACCCTCGTGATCAGCAGGCTCTGGCCGACACCGGGGATGGTGAGTTCGGTGTCGAGTGCCGCCGCGGCAGCCGCGAACGCCGGGACACCGGGCACGATCTCATGATCGATTCCGCGCGCGGTCAGCTCACGCTGTTGCTCGGACATCGCCGAGTACACCGAGAGGTCACCCGAGTGGAGGCGGGCCACGTCGTGCCCCTTACCGACGGCCGCCGCGATGACATCGATGATGTCCGACAACGGCATCCGGGCGGTGTCGATCAGTTCGGCACCGTCGGGACACAGGTCGAGCAGTTCCGGGGGCACCAGTGACCCGGCATAGACACAGGTCTGACACTCCCCCAGCAGCCGCGCTCCGCGCACCGTGATGAGATCGGGCGAACCCGGGCCGGCCCCGATGAAGTAGACGGTCAACGGAGCGCCTCCGTCGAATCCGCGGCGGCAGCGTGGGGTGCCGTCTTCGCGACGGCCCACTGCACGATCGGCAGAGCCGGGCGCCAGGTGTGCATCGTGCCGAGCGGTGCCACGGTTTCGACCGACAGGCGTCGTAGGTCACCGCCGTGTCGGGCGTGCCAGCGCGTGACAAGCGTCTGGTTCTCCACGGTCACCGCGTTCACGACGAGCCGCCCCGAGTCCGGCAGCCTGGTCCAGACGAGCGAGAGGATCTCCTCGTCCAGTCCGCCACCGATGAAGACGGCATCCGGCTGCGGCGCGTCGGACAGGTCGTCGGGAGCCGGGCCCCGCACCGAGAGCCGATGCGCCACCCCGTGCCGGGCGGCGTTGCGTTGCAACCGATCAGCGCGATCGGGATCGCGTTCGAAGGCGACGACGACTCCCCGGTCGTCCGCGCGCAACCACTCGATCGTCACACTGCCCGACCCGGCCCCGATGTCCCAGAGGACCTGCGCGCCGGCCGGTTCCAACGCGCACACGGAGAGGGCACGGATCGTCGACTTGGTGATCTGGCCGTCGTGTTCATAGGTGTCGTCCGGCCGGCCCGGGAGCCGGGACCGGCGGGGTCCGACGCAGTCGACGGCGACGATGTTGAGCGGGTCGCCGGCCCGGCGGCGCCAGGTCTCGGCCGTACCGGTGGCGATCTGTTCGGCCGGCCCACCGAGCTGCTCGAGGACGGTCATCGTCGACGCGCCGAAACCGGCGTCGACCAGGATGCCGGCGAGTGCGGCGGGTGTGGTCTCGTCGCGGCTCAAGACCAGTACGCGAGCCCCATCGGTGACCTCGCCGAGCACCACGCCCGGCTCGGCGCGCACCGCACTGACGATCCGGGTCGTGGCGAGGTCCCAGCCCAGACGCGCACAGGCGAGGCTCGCGCTCGACACGGCCGGATACACCCGTACCCGGTCGGCACCGACGCGCGCGATGATGCTCGCACCGACGCCGTGGAACATCGGGTCGCCGCTCGCCAGGATGTGGATCGTGTCCGGGTGAACGGCGTCCGCGTCCTCGCTCTCGACCACTTCTGCGAGGTGTTCCGACATCGGCGACCGCCACGGTCGCAGTTCGGCGTCCAGTTCGGGCACCGCGCCGTCGAGGAGCGCCAACTGCCGCGCAGCGCCGTAGATCACGCGAGCGCGCCGAAGTTCGTTGCGGACGGTCTCGCCCAGACCGGACCAACCGTCGGCGCCGATACCCACCACGACGAATGCGGACGCCACCGCAGTGGATTCCGCGGAGGTCATCGGGGCAGTCTCCGCCACACGGCACGCGGCAGCAGTCGCATCCCGAAGAACAACGGACGCAACGTCCCCGGGATCCAGACCTCGCCGCGGCCCTTGCGATAGGCATGAGCCACCGCGTCGGCGACCTGCTCGGCATCCCGCGACAGCGGGGCCGGCTTCACCCCGGACGCCATCAGGTCGCGGGTCATCGCGCCGATCACGAAGCCCGGGCGGGCCAGCAGCAGGCGAGCGCCGGTGCCGTGCAGCGCATCCGCGAGTCCGCTCGCGAATCCGTCGAGGCCCGCCTTGGTCGACCCGTAGACGTAGTTGGCGCGGCGCACCCGGACACCGGCGACCGAGGAGAAGACGATGATGGTTCCGGAGCCCTGCGTGCGCAGTACCGAAGCGAGCGGGGTCAGCACGCTGATGTGGGCGTAGTAGTCGGTGTGGGCGATCTGAAGTGCATGCGCCACATCGGTTTCGGCGCGGGCCTGGTCGCCGAGGATGCCGAACGCGATGATCGCGATCCCGATCGGCCCGTGTCGTTCGGCCAGCGACGCGACCAGCGTTGGATGGCTGTCGGTGTCGTTCGCGTCGAAGGCGACGGTGTGTACCTCGGTTGCACCGGCATCGAGCAGTCGTGCGGACTCGGCCACGAGGTCGTCGGGACGGCGGGCCGCCAGGACGACGGTCCGCCCGGATGCGAGGCGCGCCGCGGTGGCGACGCCGATCTCGCTGCGGCCGCCGAACAGCACGAGGGCACCGGACGGGTCGGTGTCCGGACGCGCTGATGCCCCTCTGCTGCGTGACGCCATGGCTGCCAGTATCGCATCGGCCCCGCGACCGACCGTGTGCGGCGTCGCGGCTAGTTTGGTGTCATGCCTCGTACCGCCGCCGATCTCGGGCCCGATGCGCTCGCCTTCCTCGTCGAACGCCACCTCGGGACCCTCACCACGCTGCGCGCCGACGGCACCCCCCACGCCGTGGCCGTCGGCTTCACCTGGGATCCCGACGCCGGCCTGGCGAGGGTCATCACCTCGGACGGCAATCAGAAGGTCCGCAACACCGAGCGGGGTGGCTACGCGGCCGTCACCAACGTCGACGGCCCGCGATGGCTGACCCTGGAGGGACCCGCGACGGTGAGTCGTGAGCCCGAGCGCGTGCGCGAGGCCGAGCAGCGCTACGCGCAGCGATACCGGGAGCCCAGGCCGAACCCGCGCCGCGTCGTGATCGAGATAAGCGTGAGTCGCGTACTGGGTTCGGCGTCGCTGTTCAGCTAGTGCCCACGTGTGAAGTCGGACGCTGCTTGACGTGGGCGCTGGCGTCGTCAGCAGGTTCGGTCCGGTTCATCGCATAGTCATCAAGGCCGGCCGGAACTTCCCGAACGGTGACGCACTCCGCACGCTGGTGTGACCGGCGATCTGCGACATCGAGGACAACCGGCTCGGGGTCCGAGGGTGACCTGACCCCAGATCTCGGACACGTTGAATCCGGCAACGAGCTGGAGGAAGCGAGTCGATCGATCTACGGCTCGACGACACGAGTGAGAGCGGTTTCGTCAGGACGCGGTGGACTTGTACGAGTCGACCCCCGAGGCCACGGTGCGTAATATCGCCGCCGATCTCGGCGACGAGCGCGGCACGCTGCGTCACTGGCT
>ERZ501064.62-NODE-62-length-29635-cov-5.505003_pt1 | contig 29635 bp, 24 predicted proteins | sample MGYA00510851_ERZ501064 | MGnify/ENA primary metagenome ERZ501064 (study PRJEB25958, sample SAMN03398529) | human skin metagenome | study: EMG produced TPA metagenomics assembly of the Human Skin Microbiome Metagenome (human skin metagenome) data set. | reverse complement strand
CCTTTCCGGTTTCCGTTCCATGAATCAAGACAGCTCCTATTTCTTCTGCGGCGTCGGCGGCTCGGGAATGCTGCCGCTGGCGATGATCGTGCAGGCGTCCGGCGCCCGCATCGAGGGCTCGGACCGGGCGCTGGACCAGGGGCGCACGCCCGAGAAGTTCGACTGGCTGCGCGCGCATGGCGTTGTTCTGCATCCGCAGGACGGCTCAGGCGTTTCGGCGGACCAGATCGTTGTGGCGACCGGCGCGGTCGAGGACACGGTGCCGGACATCGCCGCGGCGCGGCGCGCGGGCGCAACCGTGTTGACGCGCCCCGAACTGCTGAGCCGCCTGTTCAACGCCGCAGAAACCTCCGTCGGCGTGGCGGGCACCAGCGGCAAGTCCACCATCACCGGCATGATCGCCTGGATCCTGGATCAGACGGGTCGTCGCCCCACGGTCATGAACGGCGCGGTGATGAAGAACTTCGCCGACGCCGAGCATCCGTTCGCCAGCGCCCTGATCGGCGATCCGACCCTGTTCGTGTCCGAGGTCGACGAAAGCGACGGCTCCATCGCCCGCTACGATCCGACGGTGGCGGTGGTGTCCAACATCTCGCTGGACCACAAGTCGATGGAGGAGCTGCGCGACCTGTTCGGCGGTTTCGCCGAGCGGGCGGGAACGGCCGTTCTGAACCGCGACAATCCCGAGACCCAAGCGCTGGCGCAGATGCTGCCCCCCGACCGGGTGGTCACCTTCTCGCTGGGCGAAGAGGCGACGCTGTCGGCCCACGACCTGCAACCGCTGGCGCATGGAATCCGGTTTCGCCTGATCGAAGGGTGGGGCGAGCACGACGTGGAGCTGTCCACACCCGGGGCCCACAATGTCGCCAACGCCCTTGCGGCCATCGGCGCGGTTCGGGCGCTGGGCGTCTCGACGGCCGAGGCGGTCGAGGCCCTGAAGACCTTCGCCGGCATCCGCCGCCGCATGGAGGTGGTGGGGACCGCAGGCGGCGTCACCGTCATCGATGATTTCGCCCACAACCCGGACAAGATCGCCGCCACGCTGAAGACGCTGCACGCCTTCGACGGTCGGCTGCTGATCCTGTTCCAGCCGCATGGCTTCGGCCCGCTGAAGCTGATGAAGGACGAATTCATCGACGGCTTCGCTGGCCTGCTGCGCCCTGACGACATCCTGCTGATGCCCGAGCCGGTCTACTATGGCGGCACCACCGACCGCAGCGGGTCGTCGCAGGACATCGTCTCGGGCGTGCGCGCCGCCGGCCGTCAGGCCGAGGCTCTGCCGGATCGGGCGGCCTGCGGTCAGCGGCTGCTGGAACTGGCACAGGCCGGCGACCGGATCGTGGTCATGGGCGCCCGCGATGACACCTTGTCGACCTTCGCCGGTGCGCTTCTGGAGCAACTGTCCGAAAAACTCGGCTAAGGCGGCGAACCGACGAGCGACATCTGTATTGTAGCGGCCGATGTTGCAGCTTCCCCCTCCCCCCGCCCCGCCCGTTCAGCTCGAGGAGGTGGTGGTCACCGCCGCCCGTCTGCCGCCCGCCGACGCCGACGCCGCCTTTTCGGTGATCCGGCTGGACGAGCAGCTTTTGGGACGCTCGACCCGGCTGGACGAGGCGCTGCGCACCGTGCCGGCCGTGTCCTTGTTCAGGCGCACCACCAGCCTGTCGGCCAATCCGACCACCCAAGGCATCTCGCTGCGCGCCATCGCGCCGTCAGGCGCGGGACGGACCCTGGTCACGCTGGACGGCGTGCCGGTCAACGATCCGTTCGGCGGCTGGGTGATCTGGTCGCAGGTTCCGACCGAGTCGCTGGAAAGCCTGGACATCGTGCGAGGTGCGGGGTCCGGCCCCTATGGCGCGGGGGCCCTGACCGGAACCATCCTGCTGCGCGAGCGAGAGCGCGGCGCGGTGCTGGACGCCTCGGTGCTGGAGCGCGGCGGCGCGCGGCTGGCGGGTTCGGGCTCTCGGCAGGTGGGCGCGGTGAACCTGACGGGTTCGGCGCTCTACGAGACCAGCGACGGCTATGTGCCCGTGCGCGGTCCGGCCGCCGGCGCCGCCGACACCCCGCTCGATCTGCGCACCCGCAGCGCCTCGGTCCGCGCCGACGTGCCGGTGGGACCCGCCAATCTGTCGCTGCGCGCCGCCGCCTATGACGAGGAACGCGGCTCGGGGCTAGGCGACAGCCGCTCGACCGCCGAAGGCCATGTGCTGAGCGCCACCGCCGCCCAGGCGCCGACGGACGGCGGCTATGGCTGGCGGCTGCAGGCGTGGCGGCGCGAGAGCGACTTCTCCAACACCACCGCCACGGCCTCGACCGATCGGTCGACCACGACGCTGGTCAACGACCAGTACCGCACCCCCGCGACCGGCTGGGGCCTGAACGCGGCCCTGCGGCGCGGCGCGCAGGACTTCGGCGGCGGACAGCTTCAGTGGGAGGTCGGCGCCGACGGCCGCTTCAACGAAGGCGAGACCAACGAGCGCTTCGGCCTGGCCTTCACGCCGCGCAACCGGCGCGCGGGCGGCGAGACCTCGGTCGCGGGCGGTTATGTAGACGGATCGTGGACCGGGGGCGACTGGCTCGTCGCGGGCGGGCTGCGGCTGGACCGCTGGGAGAACGAGGGCGGCTTTCGCGAGGAGTACACCCTCGCCACCGGCGTCGTGACGCTGGACGAGGCCGAAGAGGCGCGCTCCGGCGAGGTGGTCAGCGCGCGCCTCGCGGCGCGACGTGACCTCGGCGACGGCTATGCGGGGAGGCTCGCGGCCTATTCCGGCTTTCGGCCCGCCACGCTGAACGAGCTGCACCGTCCCTTCCGCGTCGGCGACGATGTGACGGAAGCCAACGCGGGTCTGGAGCCGGAATCGCTGCGTGGGATCGAAGCGGGCCTGGCCTTCGACGACCGCGCCGGCCTGAACTGGGGCGCGACCCTGTTCTGGAACGAGATCGAGGACGCCATCGTCAACGTCACGGTGGGCCAAGGCCCCGCGACCTTCCCCCGCGCCGGCTTCATCCCGGCCGGCGGCGTGCTGCGTCAGCGCCGGAACGCCGGAACCATCGAGGCTTGGGGCGTGGAGATGAACGGCTCGGCGTCGGTCTCCGAGCGGTTGTCGCTGACGGCCGCGGTGTCCTGGACGGACGCCGAGGTCGACGGCGGATCGGCGGCGCCGCAGTTGACCGGCCTGCACCCGGCTCAGGCGCCGGAATGGAGCGCGACGGCCGGCGTCGACTGGCGCGCGACCGATCGGCTGACCCTGATCGCGGCCGCCCGCTATGAGTCCGACCGGTACGACGACGACCTGAACAGCCGGGTGCTGGAAGCCGCCGTCACGCTGGATGCGCGGGCGGAATGGGCGGTGAACGACCGCGCCCTGGTCTATGTCGCGCTGGACAACGTGACGGACGAGGATGTCGAGGTATCGGAAACCGGGCTCGGGATCGCCGGCTATGGTCCGCCGCGCACCCTCAGCGCGGGGCTGCGTCTGACCTACTGAGCGGCTGGGACAGGGCGGCGCAATCGCCGCTATTGAAAACGGTTCGCAACAATGGCACAGCCGTCGGCGTGACCGATCTCGCCGCTCCCCGCCCGCCGGAACGCGCCGCCACGTCCCGCGCGGCGGTCAACGCGCGTCGGTCGTTCTGGCTGAAGCAGTTGCACCAGTGGCACTGGATCTCGGCGGCGGTCAGCCTGGTCGGCATGATCCTGTTCGCCGTCACCGGCGTCACCCTGAACCATGCGGCGTCGATCCCGGCCGAACCTGTTGTCAGCGAACAGACCGCCGTCCTGTCCGCGCCGCTGCTGCAGCGGTTGGAGACCTTTCCGGCAGAGACCACGGACCCCGTACCCGATGCGGTGGCGCGCTGGGCCTCCGACGCCCTGGACGCCGAGATCGCCGGCCGCGCCAGCGAAACCACGCCGGAGGAAATCTATGTCGCCCTGGCCATGCCGGGCGGCGACGGCTGGGTCACCATCGACCGCGAGACGGGCGAGGCGCTGCGGGAAAAGACCACGCGCGGCTGGATCGCCTACCTCAACGACCTGCACAAGGGCCGCAACGCCGGCGCGGTCTGGTTCTGGTTCATCGACGTGTTCGCGGTCGCCTGCGTGATCTTCGCGGTCACCGGCCTGGCGCTGCTGTGGCTGCACGCACGCGGCCGACCCTCGACCTGGCCGATCGTGGGCCTCGGCCTGCTGATCCCCGTCGTCATAGCCCTTCTGTTCATCCACTGACGAGTTCGCCCATGCGCCTGCTTCCCATCGTCGTCACCACCGCAGGGCTCGCCGCCGCAGCCCCCGCCATGGCCGCGGACATCTCCGTGGCCGTGGAGTTGCCGCGCATCGCCACAGCCTCCTACCACCGCCCCTATGTCGCCATCTGGGTCGAGAAGCCCGACCAGACGGCGGTGCAGACCCTGGCCGTGTGGTATCAGCAGACCCGCAACAACGAGGGCGATGGCAAGGACTGGCTCAAGGACCTGCGCACCTGGTGGCGCAAGGGCGGGCGCGCCATGACCCTGCCGGCCGACGGGATCTCCGGGGCCACGCGCGCCGCTGGACGCCAGTCGATCACCGTGCCCGCGGCGCGTCTGCGGGGGCTCCAGCCCGGCCAGTACACCATGGTGGTCGAGGCCGCGCGCGAACTGGGCGGCCGTGAGGTGGTGCGCGTGCCCTTCCGCTGGGGCGCGGCCAACACGGCCAACGCCTCCGGCTCTTCAGAACTCGGCGCCGTGCGCGTCACCGTCTCTCGCTAAGGACCCGCAACCATGAAGAAGACCCTGGCCCTTCTGTCGCTCGCCGCCGCCCTCGCCGCCCCGCTCAGCGCCCAGGCGCACCGCGCCTGGCTGGCCCCCACCTCCACCAGCCTGTCGGGAACGGACGCCTGGGTCGGCTTCGACGCCGGCATGTCCAACGGCGTCTTCATTCCCGATCACGCCGCGATGCGGCTGGACAATCTGGTGGTCACTGCGCCCGACGGCTCAACCCTCCAGCCCGAGCACATGATGCAGGGCCAGTACCGCTCCACCTTTGACGTGCACCTGACGCAGAACGGCACCTACAAGATCGCCAACGTCGGATCGGGCCTGACGGCCAGCTACATGCTGGGTGGAGAGCGCAAGCGCTGGCGCGGCCCGGCCGCAGATTATCCGTCCGCCCTGCCCGCTGGCGCCACCGAGGTGCAGGCCAGCCGCAACAACAGCCGCGTCGAGACCTTCGTCACCCTGAACGCACCCAGCGAAACCGTCTTCCAGACCACGGGCGAGGGTTTGGAGCTGGTTCCGGTCACCCACCCCAACAATCTCGCGGCGGGCGAGCCCGCGACCTTCAAGTTCATGCGCGACGGCCAGCCGGCGGCGGACCTCGAGGTCACGGTGGCGCGCGGCGGACTGCGCTATCGCAACGCGCCGGAGGAGATGACGGTCAGGACCGGCGCGGACGGCGCCTTCACCGTCACCTGGCCGGAAGCCGGCATGTACTGGATGAACGCGGCGGTGCGCACCGAGGCGCAGGGCGAGGCCCTGGCCTCCAACACCTCCTACGTCGGCGTGGTCGAGGTTCTGCCCTGACCCGAGCTTCGAAAGCCGCACCGCCTGTCGTCGGCATCGGCGGCGATGTAACGCCCGACCGGGCGGACAACCGGGTCCTGATCCCGGTCGGCGTCGGCCTGCCCGAGCGCCCGCCCAGCGACATCGTCTGGAGCCTGTCGGGCGTCAGCATGGGCACGACCTGGACCGCGCGCGTCATTGCGCCGCCGGGCGCCGACAAGGCCGCCTTCCAGGCTGCGGTCGAGGCTGAACTGGCCGGGGTGGTCGCCCTGTTCAGCCAGTGGGAGCCGTCCAGCGAGATCAGCCGGTTCAACACTGCTCCCGCCGGCATGTGGGTGGTGTCGCAGGGGTTCTGGGACCTGATGGATGCGGCCATGGACCTGGGCGACGAGACCAACGGCGCGGTCGATCCGACGCTCGGCTCCCTGGTCGACCTGTGGGGCTTCGGCCCGCCGGGTCCGCGCTCGCCGCTGCTGCCCACGCCTGCTGACGAAGAGATCGAGGTCGCGCTCAAGGTCTCGGGCTGGGGGCGGCTGCGCCTGAACCGCGAGGCGCGCGGCATGATGCAGCTGGGCGGCATGCGGCTGGATCTGTCGGGGATCGCCAAGGGCCATGCGGTGGACCGCGTCTCCGCCCGCCTCCACGCCTTGGGCGCGACTTCGCACCTGGTGGAAATCGGCGGCGAACTGAAGGCCCGCGGCGTCAAGCCGGACGGCCAGCCTTGGTGGGTCGAAATCGAGCAGCCGGAGGGCTCGCCGGCGCCATGCACGGTCTGCGCCCTGTTCGATTTGGCGGTCGCCACCTCTGGCGACTACCGCCGCGCGTTCGAGCATGGCGGACGACGCTATCCGCACACGATCGACGGCTCCACAGGCCGCCCGGTCGACAACGGACTGGCGTCCGTCACCGTGTTCCACGCCGAGGCGATGAAGGCCGACGCCTACGCCACCGCCCTGACCGTGATGGGGCCCTTCGAGGGACCTGAGTTCGCCCGCGACATGGGCTTGGCCGCGCACTTCGTCGAGCGCACCCCGCGCGGTCTGGTCGAGCGCATGAGCCCGGCCTTTCAGGCGATGATGGACGAGGGCGCGTGACGGACGATCCCGGTCGGCTGCTGTGGACGGGGGTCGCCGTTCTGCTGTGGCTGGCGCTGGTCGCGGTCGTCGTCTGGCGCGAAGCCCGCGCACGCCATCAAGCCCGACAGAGGCTTGCTGCGCCGGACGCGGGTCGGTCGGTTCTTGTCGCCTTCGCCAGTCAGACGGGGTTCGCAGAAGAACTCGCGAGGATGACGGCCGAAGCCTTGGCGCCGGGCGGGGTCGCGCCTCGCGTCTCCCCGCTGGACCAGATCGACGCCGTGACGCTCCAGACCTGCGGGCGCGCGCTGCTGATCGTCTCCACCACCGGCGAGGGCGATCCGCCGGACAACGCCGCGCGTTTCGTGCGGCGGGTGATGACCGAAGCCCCCCACCTGTCCGGCCTCCGCTATGGCTTGCTGGCGCTCGGCGATCGTGACTACGACCGGTTCTGCGGCTTCGGCTTTGCGGTGGACGGCTGGCTGAGGCGAGCCGGGGCCGAGCCGCTGTTCGACCTGGTCGAGGTCGATGACGGCGATGCGGGCGCGATCCGCCACTGGCAGCATCAGTTGAACGGACTGACCGGAGCCGTCGACGAGCCGGACTGGACCCCGCCCGCCTATCTGCCCTGGCGGCTGACGCATCGTCGGCTGCTGAATCCTAGCAGTCCGGGCGGCGAGGCTTACCACCTGCGGCTGGAGCCGATCGGCCATGCGCCGGACTGGCGTGCGGGCGACATAGCCGAGGTCGGCGCGCCGCCTTCCTCCGCCCATCCTTCTCCCGGCGCGCGGGAGTATTCGGTCGCCTCCCTGCCCTTGGACGGAGGCGTCGAGTTGGTGATCCGCCTGGCGCGCCACGCCGACGGCACACTCGGACTGGCGTCGGGCTGGCTGACGCAGGACTGCCCTATCGGCGGCGAGGTGGCCATGAGGTTGCGCGCCAACAGCGGCTTTCACGGCCCCACGCCCGAGACGCCGCTGATCCTGATCGGCGCTGGCACGGGCCTGGCGGGGCTGCGCGCCCACATCAAGGAGCGCCCGGCCGGCTGCGAGACCTGGCTGCTGTTCGGCGAGCGGACGCGAGCGCACGACGCATTTTTCGACGAGGAGCTTCAGGGTTGGGTGGCGTCCGGCGTGCTCACGCGATTGGACCGCTGCTTCTCGCGCGACGTCGGCGACGGCCGCTACGTCCAGCATCTGATCGCCGCCCATGCCGACGCGCTTTCCGCCTGGGTCGCGCGCGGCGCCGCCGTCTACGTCTGCGGCAGCCTGGAGGGCATGTCGCGCGGCGTGCATGCGGCGCTTGAGGCGATGCTCGGCGAGGAGGCCGTCATCGAGATGATCGAAGAGGGCCGCTATCGGCGCGACGTCTACTGAAGCCTACTTCTGACGCGGGCTCTCCAGGCCTTCATAGGTGGTGACCAGCTTGCCGTCGCGGCGCGCCCGCACGGCGCGGGCCAGCTGTTCTGCGGCGATGCGCACCTCGGCCTGGATGTCGGTGTCCTTGTCCAGCGCCTCGTGGCTGGTGGCGTAGGGCTCCCAGTAGCCGATGTAGCGATCAAGCTCCGCGTCCGGCCCGGCGGGCTGTAGCTTCATGAACCGCAGCCAGTCGGACAGCGAGCGCCGCACGTTCTCGGCCCCCTCCACGTCGCCGTGGACCACGACCGAGAACTGCCGTCCCTCCAGGTGGCGGGGGTAGTCCCAGCCGTCCAACTCGATCTGCTTGGCCTCCCTGGCCTCCTTGCCGTGGGTGGAGGACGGATCGGGATTGCCGCCGTCGCAGCACACCATCCGGTCCATCATCAGCTTCATCGGGCTGGACACCTGATACCAGTTGACCGGCGTGACGAGGAACACGCCGTGCGCCTCGACCCACATCGGATAGATGTCGTTCATCCAGTCGTGAACCTGGCCCAGCGAATAGTTGGGATAGCAGCTGCAGGGGAAGTGGCAAAGCGCCGCCGCCGTCGAGAAGCACGACTTGCAGGGATGAATCTCGCGCCCGAACTCGCTGGTCAGCCGCGACCGGTCCAGCACCGTGGTCTCGAATCCGCCCTGGCCGTCGAACACCTCGCGCGCGATCTGCGTCAACCGCCAGCTCTTGGACATCTCGCCGGGACAGCTGTGCTCCGAGCGCGACGAGCCATTGACCAGGAGGATGCGCATGGGTCCGTCCGGATCGGCGTGCCGCGCCCTGGCCGCCTGGATCATGTCGTTGGCGGCGATCCAGTCGATCGACAGGTCGTAGTCGGGATCGGCGAAGCCGTCGCCCGCCTTGCGCGTCACCGGCGACTTGCGCTGGTTCTCATAGGCGTCCCAGGCCACCGACACGATGCGGTCGATCTCGGGCGCGAGGCCGTTGAAGGCAGGATCGTGAAAGCGGCTGCGATAGCGCGCCTCGAAATCCGCTCGCTCCAGTCGCGGCGACGGCATGCCCTTGCGCGGCTCGGGCGCGGACCGGGGCGGTGATGAGTCCATGAAGGCGGCTTTCTGCTTGATTGCATGGGAAAACGCCCCGCCCGGCGGGGCTGTTCCTCAGCCCGGCGGAACCGGGGCCGGACGCGGCGGTTCTGTTGGCGGACCTGTCAGGAGAGCCACCATGAGAATCCGCGACGTGATGAGCCGCGACGTGCGCGTCGCCCGCCCCGGAGACACCCTGCAGGACGTGTCGCAGTGGATGGCCGAGGGCGACTTCGGCTTCGTGCCCGTGGCCGATGGCGACCAGCTGGTCGGCACGCTGACCGATCGGGACATAACGGTTCGCGCCGTGGCGCGTGGCGCAGGCCCCGGCTCTTCGATCATGGAGTTTATCAGCCGCGACGCCTGGACCTTGCGCGACGACGACGACCTGAAGGTCGGTCTGGACCTGATGGCCGAGCGGCAGGTACGGCGCGCGCCCGTGATCGACAAGCATGGCCGCCTGGTCGGCGTGGTCTCGCTGGGCGACCTGTCCACTCGCGTAAAGGAGAAGTACGCGGGCGAGGCGCTGGAGGACATCTCGCGCGGCTGATCGCCCCCCGCTTAACCACGTCGGCATACCGGCCGCTAAGGCGGCGGGGCTAAGCCTGCACGATCAAGGTGGAGGCGATCAATGGCGCGCGCGCAGTTCCAGAAGGGGCAAAAGGTCTGGGTCGAGTGCGTCGGCGCCTGGGCGCAAATCGAACAGGTCCAGCCCGTCTGGGCCAAGGGCTTCGACGAGCCTGTCCGCGTGACCTATGACGTGGGGCTGGGCCGCGACTTCGCCGCCTCCGAACTGTTCCTGCCGAGCGAGGATCCTGCGTCCGCCGACCTGGGAAGCTGGCGATTGCTGCGCGCGCGCAACAAGTGGCAGACGCCGGAGGACTGCGTCCATCATCCCTATCCCGGCACCTATCCGGTGGTGGTCACCGACACGGCCGACTGGGGCGGATGGCGTGTGCCCGGCGCCGAGTACGACCGCGACCCGGCCAAGATCGAAGCGCAGGCGCGACTGATCGCCGCCGCGCCCGCCCTGATGCAGGTGGCGCAATCGCTGATTGATCTGGCGGCCGAGGCTCCGGAGGATGCGCCGCCGGCCGTGCTGGCCCTGGCCCGTGAAGCCCGGGATGCGCTGAAGCCGGTCACCAACGTCCTGGAAACGCCTGCAGCCGTCGAAAGACCGGCCGAGGCGCGAGCGGCCTGAGGCGATTTGGTTAACCAACCCTCGACAGGAATCGCCGATACAGCCTAGATTCCCCGCATCGCTGATTTGGTCCGGAGATCGCCTTGCGGGGCATGGAGCGCCGCGTGAACAGCCAGGGGCGGCGGGCCTCTGACCAGGCGCCGGGCTCTCCCGCCTGGTTGCGCGTGGCCGTGCTGGCGCTGGCGCTGGCGATCACGGCCTATGTGCTGCTGACCTCGCGGCAGGCGACCCGCCCGGTGCGAGACGTTCAGGCCTATCAGGAACTGGCTGTAAGCCAGGACGCCCGGCTTCTGGCGGCGGAGACCCGCGCCCTCTTGTTGCAGAGCGACGCCGCGGCCGATCAGCTGTCGCAGACCCTGCCTCGTCCGGCCGGCGCGTCAGAAGGCGTGGACCTGCGGCTGGTGGACGGCGAAGGCCTGATCGTCGCCTCCACTCGGATCGACGAAATCGGACAAGCGCTCGCCCAGGCGCTGGGAGCCGCTGCTCCGGCCGCCGACGGTCGGGCGGCGGCTCTCGACGCCAAGGGCGAGCCGACGCTGGCGGCCAGCGTTCCGGTGGGGGCGCGGGGGCTGTTCGCCGTCGCCACCCGTCCGTCACCTCAGCGCGGGGGCGTGATCGACGACCTGTGGCTGCTGGTCACGCCTCTATTGCTCGGGCTGGCGGTCCTGATCCTGATGACGATCCAGCACTTCCGTCGGGCTCAGGAAAGCCGGGCCTGGGCCGCCTCGGAGAAGCGGTTCCGGGTGGCCGTCGAGGCGGCGCGGTGCGGCGTCTGGGAGTGGGATCTCAAGGGCGAGGAAGTGAACCTGTCCGACTACATGGCCCAGATGCTGGGGTTCGACACGGGCGGCGTGGTCAGCGCCGCGGCGGTCTTGTCGCGCGTTCATCCGAAATATCAGGAAGAAGTCCAGCACGCCTTGCGCCAGGCGGCGGCTTACGGCGCCTTTGAAGTCACCTTCCCCGTGGCGGATGCGGACGGAAAGGCGCGCTGGATAGACGCTCGGGGGCAGGCGCGCGGGGAGCGCGGCGAAGGCGGCTTCTTCTCCATTCTCGGCGTCGCGCTGGACATCACCGAGGCGCGCCGTTCGAAGGCCCAGGCGCAGGCCGCCGAGAGCCGCTTGCGCGACGGGGTGGAAAGCATCTCCGACGCCTTTGTCCTGTTTGATCGGCAGGACCGGCTGATCCTGTGGAACGACGCCTTCCGCGACGCCTTCGGCCTCGGTCCTGACGTGGTGCGGCGCGGTGCGCGGAAGGACGACCTCAACCGTATCGCCGCCCTGGCCATCAAGTCGGATCTGAACGCCCCGGACGGACGTGTCGGGGCCCGCGAGGTGGAACTGCACGACGGCCGCTGGCTGCAACTGAACGAGCGCTTCACCTCCGACGGCGGCTCGGTGATCACGGCCGCCGACATCACCGCCATCAAGCGAAAGGAGGCCGAACGCCAGCGGGCCGTCGACGTCCTGCAGGTCGCCGTCCGGGAGCTTGAAGCGAGCCAGGCCAAGCTGAGCCAGCTGGCGCGCAAATACGAGGTGGCGAAGACCCGGGCCGAGGCGGCCAACCAGGCCAAGTCCGAGTTCCTGGCGAACATGAGCCATGAACTGCGCACGCCGCTGAACGCCATCAACGGCTTTTCCGAGATCATGGCGGGCGAGATGTTCGGCCCCCTGGGGCACCCGAAATACAAGGGCTACGCCGGAGACATTCATCGCTCGGGCCAGCACCTGCTGAGCCTGATCAACGACATCCTGGACATGGCCAAGATCGAGGCCGGCAAGATGAAGCTGCATTATGAGCCCGTGTCGATCGCCGACGCCTGCGAGGACGCGGTGCGCCTGATGCGCGGCAAGATCGAGGATGCGCGCCTGCGTTTCTCTCTTCACGTCGACTCCGCGCCCGAGATCGAGGCGGACTACCGCGGGGTCAAGCAGGTGCTGCTGAACCTCCTGTCCAACGCCGTGAAGTTCACGCCGGAGGGCGGCTCGATCACGCTCAGCGTGCGCCGGATCGTCTCCGACGATGGAGAGGAGCGGGTGCGGGTCTCGTGCGCCGACACCGGCATCGGCATCGCGGCCGAGGACATCGAGCGGCTGGCGCAGCCGTTCGAACAGGTCGAGGGCCAGCATTCCAAAACAACCCAGGGCACGGGGCTGGGGCTTTCGCTCACCAAGGCTCTGGTGGAACTGCATGGCGGGGCCCTGACCATCGAAAGCGAGTTGGGCGCCGGCGCCACCGTCAGCTTTGAACTACCTGTACGCCGCCCCAAGGATGACGCGACACAGGACCAGTCCCCGATTCAGGCGCGCGCGGCCTGACATCCGGGCCGAAACAACCGCCGGAGATGCAGGAGACAGGCCGCCGATCCGGATCGCCGCTACTTCTGGAACCTAACGCGCCGACGCCCTTTCGAAACCTCATGATTGACGACACCAAGGACTCGCTCGCCGCCCGGACGACGGCCAGTGCGAAATCGGATCGCGATCAGGCGATCCTGAACAGCGTTCTGGGCTTTGCGATCATCGGCATGGACCGGGACGGCGCCATACGCGAGTGGAACCCGGGCGCGCAGGCCGTCTTCGGATGGACCGCCGAGGAAGTCGCCGGGCGCTCCGCAGGCCTGATCTTCACGCCGGAGGATCTGGCGAACGATCGACCCGGCGAAGAGATGCGCCTGTCGATCAGCGATGGCCGCGCCAACGACGAGCGATGGCATATCCGCAAGGACGGGACGCGCTTCTGGGCGTCCGGCGAAATGACGCCGCTCCTGGGCGTGGGCGGCGATCATCTGGGCTTCGTCAAGGTGGTCCGAGACCGAACATCGGAACATCAGGCGCGGCGGGCTCTGGAAGAGGCCGAGGAGCGGCTGCAGCGCGCCCAGGAAGCCGGCGGCGTCGGCCTGTTCTGGGTGTCGGCGGCGGACAACATCATCCATGCGACGCCGGAGTTCTGCCGGCTCTATGGCATGCCCGAGACGCCGCAAGCCCCGGCGGAGATCTTCGAGCGCCTGGTTGTCTCCGATGATGTCGAACTCGTCTCCAATGCGTTGAGCCGTCAAACCGGCCAGGCGCCGCTTGACGTCGAATATCGCATTCGACGCGCCAACGACGGCGCGCTGCGCTGGATCGCGCGCAAGGGTGAGCTGGAGTTCGACGCGGAGGGGCGTCCGGCGCGCTTCGTGGGCGTGGCCAGAGACGTCACCAACCGGGTCGCAGGCGAGCAGGCGCTGCGTGACGAGCGCGAGCAGTTGGCGCAGATGTTCGCCCAGGCGCCGACGTTCATGGCCCTGCTGCGCGGACCCGAGCACAGGTTCGAGCGGGTCAATCCCGGCTATGTGCAGTTGATCGGTCACCGGGACGTCGTCGGTCGAAGCGTGGGCGAGGCGCTGCCGGAGGCCGTGTCTCAGGGCTTTGTGGAGCTTCTTGATCAGGTCTTCGCGACCGGCGAGCCGTTTGTGGCGAACGGTGTCAGGTTCGAAGTGCAGCCGACGCCCGGCGGTCCGGTGCGGGAGCGCTTTCTGGATTTCGTCTACCAGCCGATCCGCGACGCGAGCGGCGTGATCACCGGCATCTTCGTGGAGGGCGCCGACGTCACCGAGCGCACGCTGGCGGCAGCCGCGCTTCGGGACAGCGAAACGCGATACAAGGCCCTGCTGAACACCACCGACATCGGCTTCTGCATCATCCAGATGAAATTCGACGAGGCGGATCGCCCCGTCGACTACAGGATCGTGGAGGGCAACGCCGCCTACGAGCGGATGACGGGCCTGCACGGCTCGACCGGCAAATGGGTCTCCGACATCGCACCGGGCTTGGAGCAGCACTGGTTCGATCTGTATGGCCGCGTGGCGCGGACCGGAGAAAAGATCCGTTTCGAGCAGCCCGCCGCAATCTTCGGCCGCTGGTACGACGTTCAGGCGTTTCGGATCGGCGATCCCGACCAGAACCGCGTCGCCATCCTGTTCAACGACATCACCGCCCGCCGGCGAAGCGAGGCGCGGCAGGAGACCCTGCTGGCGCTCGCCGACGCGTTGCGCGACCTCACCGATCCCGCCGAGATCGCCCACGCCGCCTCGGAGGTGCTGGGCCGGGCGCTGGGGGTCAGCCGCGTCGGCTACGGCATCATCGATCGGGTGGCGGAAACCGTCTCCATCGAACGCGACTGGAACGCGCCGGGCGTCCAGTCCATCGCCGGCACGCTGAACTTCCGCGACTTCGGCTCCTACATCGACGATCTCAAGGTCGGCCGCACCGTGGTCATCGGCGACGCCGCCGAGGATCCCCGCACGCGCAGCACCGCCGAGCAGTTGAGCGGAATCAGCGCCGAAGCCTTCATCAACATGCCGCTGGTCGAACAGGGTCGGTTCGTGGCCCTGTTCTTCGCCAACAACGCCACGCCGCGCCCGTGGCCCGAAGACGACATCACGCTGATGCGGGAAGTGGCGGATAGGGTGCGCGCCGCGTCCGAACGCGCCCGCGCCGAACAGGCCGTCCGCCTCAGCGAGGCCCAGTTCCGCGCCTTCGCGCAGGCGGTGCCCAATCAGATCTGGGCCAGTCGGCCGGACGGCTTCCTGGACTGGTTCAACGCCGCGCTCCACGCCTACACCGGCAAGACGGAAGAAGAGCTTGCGGGCCCAAGCGGCTGGACGGCCATTGTGCATCCCGACGATCTGCCCCGCGCCCGAGCCGCCTGGGAGGCGGCGCTTCGAACCGGAACCATCTACGAAGTCGAGTTCCGCATCCGTCGTCATGACGGCGCCTGGCGCTGGTTCCTTGTCAGGGCCGAACCGATCCGCGACGCGGACGGCGTCATCACCCGCTGGATCGGGGCCAGCACCGACATAGACGATCGGCTGCGGCAAGCCGCCGAGCTCGAGCAGCTGAACGAAACGCTCGAGGAACAGGTCGCCACGCGTACACGCGAGCTGATGGCCGCCGAAGAGGCCCTGCGTCAGAGCCAGAAGATGGAGGCGGTGGGCCAGCTGACCGGCGGCATCGCCCACGACTTCAACAATCTGCTGACCGGCATCACAGGCAGCCTGGAGATCATGGGCAACCGCATCGCCCAGGGCCGCTTCAACGAGATCGAACGCTATACGACGGCGGCTCAGGGCGCGGCGCGCAGGGCCGCGGCGCTGACGCACCGGCTGCTGGCGTTTTCGCGCCGGCAGACGCTGGATCCCCGGCCCATCGACGCCAACCGGCTGATCGGCGGGCTTGAGGAGCTGATCCGCCGCACGGTGGGTCCGCAGGTCGAGGTCGAGGTGGTGGCCGCCGGCGGCCTGTGGACCACGCTGGTCGATCCGAACCAGCTGGAGAACGCCCTTCTCAACCTGTGCATCAACGCCCGCGATGCTATGCCGACGGGCGGACGGCTGACCATAGAGACGGGCAACCGCTGGCTCGACGCGCGCGCCGCGGAGCAGCGCGACATGGAGCCCGGCCAGTATATCTCCGTCTGCGTCAGCGATACGGGAACCGGCATGAGCGCCGATGTGATCGCCAAGGCGTTTGATCCGTTCTTCACCACCAAGCCCCTCGGCGTCGGCACGGGGCTGGGCCTGTCGATGATCTACGGCTTCGCGCGGCAGTCGGGCGGGCAGGTGCGCATCTACTCCGAAGAAGGCGACGGCTCGATGGTGTGCATCTACCTGCCGCGTCACCTGGGCCCCGCCGAGGCGGCGGAGCCGGTTCCGAACGTGGCCGAGACCCACCGCGCGCGCGTCGGCGAGACAGTGCTGATCGTCGACGACGAGCCCACCGTGCGCATGCTGGTGCTCGAGGTGCTGGAGGAGCTGGGCTATGCGGCGCTGGAGGCGGCGGACGGCGCGGCGGGCCTGAAGATCCTGCAGTCGGACGCCCGCATCGACCTCTTGGTCACCGATGTGGGCCTGCCCGGCGGCATGAACGGGCGGCAGATGGCGGACGCCGCGCGCCTGGTCCGTCCGAACCTGGAAGTGCTGTTCATCACCGGCTACGCCGAGAACGCCGTCGTCGGCAACGGCCACCTTGATCCCGGCATGCACGTGATGACCAAACCCTTCGCCATGGAAGCCTTGGCCAGCCGCATCAAGGCGCTGATTCCCTCGGGCTGATCGACCGCGTCAGATTTCGAGGTCATGCGATGGAGCGTCTTGGCTCGCCTCGCCGTTGATGACCGCACCCTGAAGCGAGACCTCCGTGGCCCAAGACAAACGCGACCCGCACGCCCCCGCCCTGACCGGCGAAGCGCCCCTGATCGACGGGCCTCAGCCCCAGGTCGAGGAGCCGGAGCGCGCGGCCCGACGGCCCGGCGCGGCGGCGGTCGCGGCCCGGCTGCTGCGGGCGTTGGATCCGAAGACGCCGCTGACCGTCCTGGTCACCACCAGCGAGCGGCGGGCGGACGAGATCGGCCGCGCCCTGTCCGCCTTCGCCGGCGACCGCCCGCTCCGCACCCTGATCCTGCCGCCTTGGGACTGCCTGCCCTACGACCGCGCTTCTCCCTCCCGCGAGAGCATGGGCCGGCGCATGGCGGTGTTTGAACAGCTGGCGCGCGACGCGGCCGGATCGGTGGTCCTGGTGTCCTCGCCCGACGCCCTGATGCAGCGCATCCCGCCGCGCGCGGTCCTGGCCGAACGGTTCGAGATCGAGGCGGGGGCGCCGCTGGATCGCGACGCCCTGTCGGCCTTCGCCCACCGCGCCGGCTATGTGCAGGACGACCGTATCGACGAGCCGGGCGAGATCGCCATCCTGGGCGAGGTTGTGGACGTCTATCCGCCCTCGTCCGCCGCGCCCCTGCGGATCGCCATAGACGAGGACGGCAGGGTCGCCGACATCCGCCGCTACGATCCGGTGACGCAACGCTCGGACGACAGCGTCGAACGCCTGTGCCTGACGCCGGCGTCCGAACTGCTGATCGGGCCGGAGGACGTGCGCACGCCAGGCGAGGAGCATCGCATGGCGGAACGCTACAGCGGCGGTCTAGAGAGCCTGCTCGACCTGCTGTCCGGCGCCTGCGTCCTCACGGAAGACGAGGTCGAGGACCGCTGTCGCCGCTTCGCCGATCAGACGGCCGAGGCGCATCAGACCCGCCTCGCCTTCCGCGACGAGGACGCGCGTCCCCTGCCTCCCGAGCAGTCGTATCTGTCGCTGGAGGAGACATTGGCTTTTCTTGATCAGGGCCAGCGACTGGATCTGGACGGCCTGTCCGGCAATCCGTCCTTCGCGGTGGAGCGCTCGCCGGGAAAGGCGCTCGCATCCTTCATTCAGGAGCGCCGAGACGCCGGACGGCGCGTGGTCCTGGCCGGTCTGGCGCACGAACATCGGATGGTCGCGCGTCTGCTGAGGCGCGCCAAGGCGGAGGCGCCCGAGACGGCCGCGAGCTGGGACGCGCTTCTGGAGGCGCCGCACGGCGCCTTTGTCGCCCTGCCGCTCGATCTCGACGTCGGCTTCGACGATGCGGAGCTGGGCGTCACCGTGATCACGCCGACCGACGCGGTGGGCGGCCGCGTGGCGCGCCCGGCCTCGGGCACCGCCGAACTGCTGGGCGAGCCGGAACTGCGGGCCGGAGACGTGGTGATCCACGAGGACCACGGCGTCGGCGTTCTGCAGGCGCTGGAGCGGATCGCGGTCGGCGATCAGGAGCGGGACGTGCTGCGCCTCGAATATCACGGCGGCGCGACGGTGCTGGCGCCGGTCGAGGAGTTCGGCCGCATCTGGCGCTATGGCTCCGAGCCGTCGGCCGTGACGTTGGACCGGCTGAACACGGACGCCTGGCTGAAGCGACGGGCGCAGCTCAGCGCCGACATCGACATGACGGCCAGACAGCTGGTCGAGATGGCCAAGGCGCGCGAAGAAGCCACGGCCGAACCGATCCGGCCGCCCAAGCCGGCGCTTGCCCGCTTCGCCGCGGGCTTTCCCTACCCTGAGTCCGTCGATCAGGCCGCCGCCATCGAGGCGGTGCTGGACGATCTCGCCTCCGGCCGCCCGATGAACCGGCTGGTGTGCGGCGATGTGGGCTTCGGCAAGACGGAGGTGGCGCTGAGGGCCACGGCCGCCGCGGCCTTGGCGGGCAAGCAGGTGATCGTGTCGGCGCCCACCACCGTGCTGGCGCGCCAGCATTTCGAGACTTTCCAGCGCCGCTTCGCCGGCACGGACGTGGTGGTGGCCCAGCTGTCGCGCCTGGTCGACAGCAAGGAGGCCAAGGCCGTGAAGGCGGGGCTGGCGTCCGGCGAGATCACGGTCGCGGTCGGCACCCACGCGCTGGGCGCCGACGACGTCACGCTGGCCGAGCCCGGGCTGGTCATCATCGACGAGGAGCAGCGGTTCGGCGCGGCCATGAAGGACAAGCTGCGCGCCAAGGCGCCGCACCTCCTGTCGCTGACCGCCACCCCCATTCCGCGCACGCTGCAAGGCGCCCTTGTCGGGATCCAGGACGTCAGCGTGATCGCCAGCCCGCCGGCGCGGCGCAGGCCCATCCGCACCTTTCTGACGCCTTTCGATGCGGCGTCGGTCCGCACCGCCCTGCTGCGGGAGAAGGCGCGCGGCGGGCAGAGCTTCGTGGTCGTACCCCGCATCGAGGACCTGGAGCCGATGCAGGCGCGCCTGGCCGAAATCGCGGGGGAGCTCAGCGTCCGCACCGCCCACGGCAAGCTGTCGCCGGAAGAGACGGACGCGGTCATGGTCGGCTTTGCGGACGGCCAGGGCGACGTGCTGCTGGCGACCAACATCATCGAAAGCGGTCTGGACGTGCCACGCGCCAACACCATGATCGTCTGGCGGCCCGACCGGTTCGGCCTGGCCCAGCTGCACCAGCTGCGCGGGCGGGTTGGACGCGGCCGGCGACAGGGCTTCGCCTATCTGCTGCACGCCGAGGACGAGGAACTGCCCGAGGCGACTCGGGCCCGGCTATCGACGCTGGAGGCGCTGGATCGCCTCGGCTCAGGCTTCGCCATCAGCGCGCGCGACCTCGACCTTCGAGGCGGCGGCGATCTGGTCGGCGACGAACAGGCCGGCCACATGCGGATGATCGGCGCCAGCCTGTATCAGCGCGTGCTGGAAGGCGCGCTGCGCACCGCGCGGGGCGAGCGGCCGCTGAACCTGGGGGAGCCGATCTATTCCGGTGACCCCAAGGCGGCCCTGCCGGAGGACTACATCCCCGACCCCACCACCCGGATCAATCTCTACGCCCGCCTGGCGCGGCTCTCCACCACGGCGGAGATCGAGGCGTTCGGCGACGAGCTGGAGGATCGCTTCGGCCCCCTGCCCGATCCGGCCGCCGCCCTGATCGCCAACGCCCGGCTGAACGCCCTGGCGCACGAGGCGGGGGTGGAGGCCATCGCCTCGGGACCCAAGGCGACGGCCTTCGCCTTCGGCCGCGCCGCCGCATCGGTCTCCAAACGGATCAAGGATGACGACGCCCGCCATTGGAAGGACGACCGCCTGATCTATCCGGCGGGCGACACGCCGCACGGTTCGGCCTTCATCGAGAGCGTTCTGACCGATCTCGCCGCCTGATCGGATCAGTCCGCCAAAAAGGCGTCGACCAGGGCTGCGAAACGCTCCGGCTGGTCGGCCATGATGAAGTGGCGGCTGCCGTCGACGCGGATCAGGCGCACGTCCGGCAAGGCCGCATACTCCCGCGCCCATAGGGCATCCGCCATGGCGGACGGAGCGCCGCCCTCGGCGTCCGCGGCGTAGAGGGCCGTCACCGGCGTGGTCATGGCGGCCAAACCGGGCCGGGCGTCGGTGGTCATCACGTCGCGCAGGGCCGCGGCGAAGGCGTGACGGTCCGACGCCATCGACCAGCGCAACATCTGCGTCTGCATGGCCGGCGTCTTCGACAACCCTGCGGCGGAGGCGGTCTGTTGCGACCGCAGCGTGGCCTCGTCCGCCGAAAGGACGCCGGCCGCCGCCTGCTCGGCGAAGGGCCTGGCGCTCTCCGGCGTCGCTGTCGGTCCGAACAGGGCGCTGTAGAAAGGCAGCGAATCCACCGACAGCAGCCGACCGACCAGCTCCGGATGCCGCTGCGCCAGCATGAGGCCGCTTAGCGCCCCCATCGAATGGCCGATCACCGCCGGCCGTTGAAGTCCGGTTTCGCGGATGTAGCGGGCCAGTTCCTCGACGGCCGGCTCGACGAACGGGCCGTCGCCGTGGCTCCAGGGCTCGCCCGCGAAGCCGGCCATCTGCACCAGATGCACCCGGTGCGTCGCCTTCAACCGCTCCGCCGTCTCGCGCCACACTTCGCGCGAGGAGACAAGGCCGGGGATCAGGATGACGTCCGGCCCCTGCCCCACCACCTCGACCGACAGTCGATCCGAGGCGAAGGCCGACTGGGCGGTGGCGGACGGCGCGGCCTGAGCGTGCGCCCGGTGCGGATCGAGCGCGGACAGGATGGCGAACAGGGCGCCGGCGATCAGCATGAAGCGGGCGCGACGGGGCGCGCACGCACCCTTCGGGGTTGCGTGGAACATGGTGGTCTTCCTTTCGGGGGATTGTGACGTCCGGCTCAGCGGGCGTGCGGGTTCTCGAAGATGTCTTCGATCGGCCGTTCGAAGATGGCGGCGATCCGGTAGGCGAGGTCCAGGGACGGGTCGTGCTTTTCCATCTCCAGCGCATTGACGGCCTGGCGCGAGACGCCGAGCTGCTGGCCCAGCTGTTCCTGCGTCCAGCCGCGCTCGACGCGCAACAGCTTCAGCCGGTTCTTCATCGGCTGGTCCGGACGAACGGCGAGACGACGCCGAACGCGGCCCAGAACAGCGGATAGATCAGCCAGCCGGGCGCGTGCGGCGCGTCCGCATAGCTTTCGGCGAAACCCCAGACGCAGAACACGGCGAAAGCGACCCCGGTCGCGGTGACAAAGGTCTTGGTCATCACCGCCCGCACGAACTCGTCCGCTTCGTTCAGATAGATCAGCGTCGCCCAGATCTGGCCGATGACCGGCAGGGCCACGGCGATCGCCAGCAGCCACGCGGTCCAGCCCGCGCGACCGTCGAACAGGCCGAAGATCGCGGCGATGTTGATGGCGGCGTAGACGCCCATGAAACCCACGGTCCGCCGGGCGTAGCGCTTGGCGGCCGGCGTGTTGTCCCTTGACGAGCTCCACATGATCGTCCTCCCTGATGTAAGGCTGACCTTACATCAGCTGCATGTCATGTCAACCTGACATTTAGTCAGGACGACGTGACATCAACATGCGCTTGATCGCGAGCAGCTTCGGGCGCAGGCGTTCAGGGATGGCCATCACCGATTCCGCCGCCTTCATCACGGCCAACACCCGGCTTCAGCCTGTGCCGCATGCGCCGGAAATCTCGCTGTGGCTGGCGGACGAGGTGACGCCGATCTGGCGACTGACGGAGGAGCTGGGCGAAATGGGCCTGCCGCCGCCGTTCTGGGCCTTCGCCTGGGCGGGCGGACAGGCGCTGGCGCGCTATCTGCTGGACCATCCGCATGAGGTCGCCGGCAAGCGGGTGCTGGACTTCGCCGCCGGCTCCGGCCTGGTCGGCATAGCCGCCATGAAGGCGGGCGGCGCCTCCGTGCTGTGCGCCGACATCGATCCCTTCTGCGAGGCGGCGGTGCGGGCGAACGCCTCGGCCAACGGAGTCCGTCTGGACTTCACCGACAGCAACCTGCTGGACGGCGAACCGCCCGCGGTCGACGTCATCTGCGCCGGCGACATCTTTTACGAACGGCCGATGACCGAGGCGGTGCTGGCTTGGCTCGAACGCGCGCGGGCGCGGGGAACGCAGGTGCTGATCGGCGATCCGGGCCGCACCTACTTTCCCCGCTCCGGCCTCGATTTCCTGGCGGAATATCGGGTGCCCACCACGCGCGAGCTGGAGGACCAGGAGATCAAGCGGTCCTCCGTCTGGGCCATGCCTTAGGTGATCAGCGGGCGGCGGCCTGCTGCGTCTGCTCGGTCTGTCCCTGGTGGCGGCCTTCGGCGAACTCCTCGATCATCTTCCTGTTGAAGGCCGGGATGTCGTCGGGGCAGCGGCTGGTGACCAGACCCTTGTCGACCACCACCTCCTCGTTGACGACGTTGGCGCCGGCGTTCCTCAGGTCGGTGCGGATGCTTTCGAACGCCGTCAGGGTGCGGCCCTCGACCACGCCCGCCTCGATCAGCAGCCAGGGCGCATGGCAGATGGCGGCCACAGGCTTGCCGGCCTCGAAGAAGGCCCGCACGAACGCCACCGCGTCCTTGTCGGCGCGCAGCTGGTCCGGATTGGCCACGCCGCCCGGCAGCAGCAAGCCGGCGTAGGACCCGGCGTCCGCATCGGCCACCGCCTTGTCGGCCGTCACCTTGTCTCCCGGCGTGAGATGATTGAAGCCCTGGAACTCACCGGCCTTCAGCGACAGGATCTCGACGCTCGCGCCGGCCTCCTTCAACGCCTTCACCGGTTCGGTCAGCTCCACCAGCTCCACGCCGTCGGTGGCGAGGACGGCGACGGTCTTGCCCGAAAGGGTCTGGGCCATGGTCTTGCTCCGTTTTCTATGGGGAAGGAGGCAGGACAACCCGTGCGCCGACGACAGGTTGCGGCTCCGCTTGCCTCGGCCCAAGCCTCCCTATCTGTTTGCTCATGTTCACGCGCATCGCCCTCGCCGGCCTGATCGCCGCCGTCGCCTCCCCCGTCCTGGCCCAGACTTGGACGCCTTATGTGTCGCCATACGCGGGTTATCCGGGCGGCGCGCCGGCCGCCATCGCCGACCAGCATCGCTACGAGACGGAGCGGCTGCGCAGCCAGGCCGAGACGCGCGATCTGTTCGCTCGCCAGCAGCAGCTGGAGACGCAGCTCCGTCGCCAGCGGATCGAGGGCGCCCGACCTCTGCCCTTGCCGAACGAGCCGGCCTATCGCCCGCTGCGTTCGCCGGCCGAGGAGCGTGCGCTTCGCGAGTCCGCGACGCAGCGGCGCGAAACCCTGGGATCGGGCGTGGGCCAGATCGACGCCTGGCTGGACCGACGCACCGAATAGAGCCCGCACGCATCCCTTCGCCTCCCCTCCGCGTTACGGCCGGGCTTGAGCTTTGGAGATGAGCGATGCGCTGGCAAGGCGGACGGACGGGCGGCGGGATCGAGGATCGTCGCGGCATGGGCGGCGGCGCCATCGCCGGCGGCGGCATCGGCGTCACCGTGATCGCCCTGATTGGCTATTTTGTCTTCGGCATCGATCCCAACACCACCCAGCAGGTCGCCAGCCAGTTCGGCGGCGCCGGCGCGGCCCAGCAGCAGGGCGAGGTCGGCACGCCCGAGGATCAGGCGGGTCGCTTCGTCGATGTGGTCGGAACCAACGTCAACGACGTCTGGGCCACGAAGCTTCAGGGCTATCAGCCGCCCAACACCGTCATCTACGAGCAAGGCACCTCGACCGGTTGCGGCTACGGTCAGTCGGCCATGGGACCCTTCTACTGCCCGACCGACCAGACGGTCTACCTGGACCTCGGCTTCTGGCGCGAGATGGAGACGCAGTTGGGCGCGTCCGGCGCCGACTTCGCCCGCGCCTATGTCATCGCCCACGAGTTCGGCCACCACGTCCAGACCCTGACCGGCGCCTCCCAGCAGGTGCGTCAGGCGCAGCAGCGCGCGGCGGGCCAGGCCGAGGCCAACCGCTATTCCGTCGCCCTGGAGCTTCAGGCCGATTGTTACGCCGGCGTGTGGGCCGCCAATGCGGCGGCGGTCTCCAACGGGCAGGTGGCGCTGGAGGCCGGCGATCTGCAGGAAGGGATGCGCACCGCCCAGGCCATCGGCGACGACACGCTGCAGCGGCGCGGCGGCGGTCGCGTCTCGCCCGAAAGCTTCACCCACGGATCGTCCGCCCAACGCGTGGAGTGGCTGCAGCGCGGCTACCAGGCCGGCGATCCCTCCGCCTGCGACACCTTCCGAGGGCTCTAATCCCGGCGTGGTCTCCCCACGGTGACGTCCATGGCCTCGGACACCAGCAGCCTCGCGCGGCCGATGTCCATCACCACCTGGCGACCGGCGAAGGCCTCCATGCCCAGCAGGGCGCGCGGAAATCCGGGCACGGACACGTCGGCGAAGATGGCGACCTCGGCGTCCTCCACCAGGGTGTCGCCGAAGGTGACGGTGCGAGCCCGCACGATGTCCGCCCGCGTCGCGCCGCCCAGCACGATGCTGACGCCCTGGCGGCTTTCGCGACCGTTCAGAAGGCCCGCCCCTTCCGCCGCCTGACGACTGACGGCCAGGAGCGCCGAGGCGCCGGTGTCGACCACCGCCTCGATCTCCGCGCCCTCGACCGTCACGGCTGCGGACAGGCCGCGATCCGCCCGCCGCACCTCTATGGGGACCAGACCCGTCGGCGCCTGATGGTCCTCCGGCCGGCTCAGCCGCAGCCGCCGCCCCACGGTGTCGAGATCCAGAACCAGCTCGCGCAGCACGTCCTGGCCCAGGATCAACGGCGTTCCCAGCCCGCGTTCGGACGCCAGCGGCCCCAGTTGCAGGATGGCGGCGCGAAGTCCGCTCAGGCGCAGCTCGCCCACCGCCACATCGATCGTCGCTCCGCGTCCGAGCTGAGGGTTGCCGCCCACGCCATAGGCGATCAGCGGCATCGAGAAGGTCTCGGCCAGGCCCAGATCGGCGAACAGGGCGGCGTCGATGACCGAGAACTGCGCGCCGCTGTCGACCAGGGCCGCAACGCGTCGTCCGCCAACCTCGACCTCGACCGTGGGCGTCGCCGCCCGCCTTCGCGCATAGGGCAGCCAGCCGCTGGAACCGCCCTCAGCGTAGCCGATCTGCGGCCCTCGCCAGATCACATTGTCGCGCAGCCACCAGGCCCCGCCGATGCCCGCCCCGAGCAGACCCAGGCGGATCAGAACGTCGCGTCTTCTCATGGAAGAGACATGGACCCTGCGGCCGCCCCGCGCCAGCGACGCCGATGTCGCAACAATCCCACGCCCGCTCGCAGGTTTGCGGATGACGCAGGTCCGCCGGGCCGATACCGTCCGGCCCATGCTTCCCGACAGCGCCCATTATCTCTCGACACGCGGCCAGGCGCCGCGCGCCGACTTCGCCGAGGCCTTGATGCGAGGGATGGCGCCGGACGGCGGCCTCTACATGCCCGAGGCCTGGCCGACTTTACCGGCGCGCGGGATCGAAGCGGGTGCGGACTACAAGGCGATCGGCCTGGACGTCCTGCCTGCCTTTGTCGGTGACGCCCTTCCGGCGGGCGCGCTTGAGCGAGCGCTGGATGCGCTGATCTCCGGGTTCGACCATCCGGCGGTGACGCCCCTGGTGCAGTTGGAGGACGGGCTGTTCCTGCTGGAGCTGTTCCACGGCCCCACCGCCGCCTTCAAGGATCTGGCCATGCAGTTGGTGGCGGCCCTGGCGGACGAGGCGCTGGCCGCGTCCGGTGAGCGGCTGATCCTGCTGACGGCGACCTCGGGCGACACCGGCGCCGCGGCCGTGCGGGCGTTCGCGGGCAAGGACCGCATCCGGCTGGTGGTGCTGCATCCGCTTGACCGCGTCTCGGCCGTGCAGCGCCGCCAGATGACGACGGCGGATGCCGACAACGTGCTGAACCTGGCGGTGCGCGGCGACTTCGACGACTGTCAGCGGCTGGTGAAGGGTCTGCTGGGCGAAGAGTCCCTGCGCGAACACAGTCGCCTGTCCTCCGTCAACTCGATCAACTGGGCGCGGCTGGCGGGACAGATCCCCTACTATGTCTCGGCCGTGGCGCAGCTGGGCGGGCCCGCGACCTTTGTCGTGCCGACCGGCAACTTCGGCGACGCCTTCGCCGGGGTTGCCGCGCGCCGCATGGGGCTGGAGATGCACGGGATCGTCGCCGCCGTGAACCAGAACGACGCCCTGGCCCGCGCCATCAACCACGGCCTCTATTCACGCCGTCCGGCGGTTGAAAGCGGCAGCGTCTCCATGGACGTGCAAGCGCCGTCCAACTTCGAGCGGCTGGTGTTCGAGGCGTCGGGCCGAGATGCGGAACGCACTCGAGACGTGTTCGAGACCTTTGCTCGCGACGGCGCGGTCGCCTTCAAGCCGGACCTCCTGGCCGCCCTGAGAGCCGAGGTTTCGGCCGTCTCCGTCGACGAAACCGAAACCCGCGCCGAGATCGCCCATGCCCATCAGCGCTGGGGAAAGGTCATCTGCCCGCACACCGCCGTGGCGCTGGCCGCCGCACGCCGCCATGATCGCAAGGAGGGGCCGGTGATCGCCCTGTCCACCGCCCACGCCTCCAAGTTCGGCGGCTTCGTTTCGGAGGTGCTGGGTTTCGAGCCGGAGCCAGCGCCGGTGATCCAGGCGCTGGGCGATCGCCCCGAGCGCCTGACGATCATCGACAAGGCGCCCGATGCGGCGCTTTCGGCCGTCCGCACCTTTGCCGCCTGACGGCGCTTAGGCCACCGCCTCCAGCGCACGCCACCCGTCGAGCCGGCGCAGAAACACTGCCGGATCCTTGGGCGTCACCAGCTTGCTCGGATCGTGGAAGATGCGGTCGTGCAGCCGCGTTAGGGTGAACCGCAGCGCCGCCGCCTCGCCCAGACGCGGCAGGGCCTCCGCTTCCGCCGGCGTCAGCGGTCGCACGCTCTCATAGCCGCGCCGGAAGGCCGCGATCGCGCGTGCGTCGGGATGACCTTCCGCATCAAAGCCCCAGGCCGACAGGGCGATGGCCAGGTCGTAGGCATAGGCGTCGGTGCAGCCGTAATAGAAATCGATCACGCCGGCGACCTGATCGCCCTCGAACAGCACATTGTCCGGAAAGAAGTCGGCGTGGATCGGCCCGTACGGCAGGTCGCGCGGCGGCCCACCCAGACGCTCCAGCGCCGCCTCCACCCGGTCCAGCAGCCGCCGATCCTCTCCGGTGGCTGCGATCGCGCAACGCTCGGCCAGAGCCAGCCAGGCGGCCGGCCCCAATGGGTTGGCCCGCTCCTCGGGAAAGTCCGCGCCCTGCAAATGCAGTCGCGCCAGGGTCGCGCCCGCCGTCGCCTGGGCCTGGAGGCTGGGGGCCCGCAGCCAGTCGCCCGGCTTCCATTCCACCAAGGCGGCGTCACGGCCATTCAGCCGCCCCAGCCAGCGGCCCGCCCGATCCATCATCGGCGTCGCGGCCGGAAAACCCCGCGCCGCCAGATGCGCCGTCAGCCCCAGGCAGAAGGGCAGCACGTCCGCATCGGTCCGCTCCTCGAACAACGTCAGGACCAAACGTTCTTTGTCGGTCTCCACCCGGTAGTTGGTGTTCTGGATGCCCTCGGCAATGGCTTCGAGCGCCTTCAGCTCGCCGAGATCATAGGCGCCCAGAAAAAAGCGCGCGTCGGCCTCGGTCACCGGCGTGAAAACGGCCATGTCGCGCTCTCCTTCTGAAGGCGGCGCCGGTCAGTTCAGACCGGCGTCCGCGCGACGAATTCGCACGATTTCGGCCAGGTCCGCCATCAGGCTTTCGGTCGTGGCCCAGCGCCCGGCGCCCCGTCCCCGGCATCGCCACACCCGACCGTCCGCGCCGTGCACCTTCAGCGCATTGCCCTCACCTTTCAGAGACTGGAACAGGGCGTCGTCGGCGTCGGCCCGCAGACGCACGGAGGCGTCAAGCCGCTCTCCATCCCGGCGGCAGGCGCCGATCTGGCGCAGGGCGGCGTCCGGCTGCGTCTCGGCCGATAGCGCGTCGCGCGGCACCGCATCCGCCTCTGGCGAGACGCCGAACGCCTCATAGGCCAGGAGCCGCACCTTGGCCGCCGCGTCCAGCCCCTCCAGATCGGCGGAGGGATCCTCTTCCGCAAAGCCGGCCGCGCGGGCGTCGGCGAGCGCCTCGGCGAAGGCGGCGCCCTCCCCCAGCCGTTCCAGCATGAAGTTGACGGTGCCGTTCAGCACGGCTTCGAAGCTGGCGATCTCGCCGGCCGCGCGGGCGGCGCGCACCGTCTCGATCATCGGCGATCCGCCGCCGACCGAGGCCGACCAGAAGACGCGGCGGCCATGCGCATCCGCCAGGGCCTGCAGCCCGGCCGGATCGCGGCTGACCGCCTGTTTGTTGGCGCTGGCCACGTCGCAGCCGGCCTCCAGCGCGGCCCGGATCACGGCGTGGCCCGCCTCCCCCTCAGACAAGGCTTCCAGCAGGATGTCAGGCTGTCGCGACAGCAGATCGGCGGCGCTGGAGGTGAACAGTTCGGGCGGACAGGGCACGTCGCGCGACTTCTTCGGGTCGCGGACCAGCACGCCGACGACCTGGTAGCGCGGGTCGCCCAGCAGCCGGTTCAGCACGCCGCCGCCCACCACGCCGCAGCCGGCCACCGCCACCTTGAGCGGCTGAAGCGCGGGCGCGGGACCCGGAGGCGCCGAGCGTTCGCCGATCACCGTGCCGTCCGCACGATCCAGCGCCGCCACCTCGATCTCCACCCCGCGCGCTTCGCCCAGGTCGATGGCGTCGCGCTGGACCAGCGATCCACCCAGCCGCCGCGCCACGTCCCAAGACGCACGGCGATAACGCAGGGCCGGGGCCGCGTGGTCGTTGGGGTCGTGGTCATAGAGGCCGTCGACGTCCTTCACCAGCCGCGCCCGATCCAGGCCCAGCTCGGCCGCCAGAAACACCGCCGTCAGATCCGATCCCCCGCGTCCCAGAAGGGCGATCCGGCCGTCCGGCCGCACCGCGCCGAAGCCCGGCACGATCACCGCCTCGTGGCGTTCCAGCGCCTGCCTCAGGTGATCCGGACGCAGGCCGCACGGCCGCGCATGCTCCGGCTCGCCCTCGGCCAAGATCCCCAACTCACGGACCGACAGGGCACAGGCGTCCAGCCCCACCCGGTCACACGCGATGGCCGTCAGCGCCGCCGCCTTTTCCTCGCCCAACGCAACATAGCCCGGCAGGAGGTTGTTCGAATGCGGCAGGCCGAGGCCCCGCGCCTCAGCCAGCAGGGCGTCGGTGTGGCCAGCGAAGGCGGACACCACCGCCACCACCTTTCGCCCTGCCCGGACATGGCCATAGATGGCCGAGGCGACGCGCGGCGCGTCCTGCGGCCCGCGCAGGATCGAGCTTCCGAACTTCAGCACCACGACCTGTGCGCCCTCGGGCGCAGGCTGCGGTTTGGGGGCGTCGGAGACGAGGGCGAGGCTGGCTGAGGCGGGCATGGAGGCGGCTTTCGGGTGAGGTCTGAAAAGAGGCTGGATCAAGAAAAAACCCGCCGGGCGGGGCGCCGGGCGGGTGGGTTTTGCGTATTCGCCGACCTTGGCGCGCTAACCGTCTCCCGCCCGCGAGGGCATGGTGGTGGTCCCGCCGGTCGTCATGCCGAAGCCGGTCGCGGCGAGCGCGACGACGGTCCCTTCAGCGATGAACATGGGGCGGAAAGACATGTGGGAAGCTCCGGCTGGCTGTTGACCCAAGCATGTTCGGCGACCCTCGCCGCCGTCAAGTCCCGGCGCACGATTTTTTCGTGACAGGGCTC
>ERZ501064.59-NODE-59-length-29997-cov-7.201790_pt1 | contig 29997 bp, 33 predicted proteins | sample MGYA00510851_ERZ501064 | MGnify/ENA primary metagenome ERZ501064 (study PRJEB25958, sample SAMN03398529) | human skin metagenome | study: EMG produced TPA metagenomics assembly of the Human Skin Microbiome Metagenome (human skin metagenome) data set. | reverse complement strand
CCGCCCGACCTCACAGCCGGCCAGGGGCAGCTCCAGGTCCTCCGGCACCGCGAGGGGGTCGTAGGTGAGGACCTCACCCCGGGCGGCGGCGGCGGCTTTGCGACGGTGCCAGAGCACCGAGGCCAACAGACCGTCGAGACTGGTCCCCCACGGGGTGCCGACACACAATCCGTGCGGCAGGTCGGCGGTCACCCGCAGCGGCACCATCCCTGTCTGACTCACGGTGGTCACGTACCCGGGTGTTGAGCACGTCGGGCCGGGAGCCGGTTGGTGAGGTGCACAACGACTCGCAGGCAGATGATCGCCAGGATCGCTATCCCGCACCCGAAGATCACGACGTCCCACACAGACCAGTCCCCGAAGAGTGCGGGCATGAGGACTGCGATGAGCGCCAGCACAGCGCTGAGAGCGTCGCCGACATCCACGGCGTTGCGATCGATCCGAAGCCAGGTCCACACCCACCCAGGATGCCAACGCCGGGCGGGTCAGGCGAGCGCAGCCGAGGGGTGATCGGTTCGTGTCGTCGAGTACATGGCCGCGGTGACGGCGAACCCGCCGGCCAGCACCACCACCAGCGGCAGGCCCAGTCCCGCGATCGGGATGAGTGCACCAAGGACCACCAGCGCGGCGCTCGTATTGGTGGTGGCGCGCAGGCGGGCTTGCTTGAGGGCCACCAGGACTGCGAGAGACGCGGCCGCGACCGCGAGGCCGACCGGGATCAGCCACCGTCCGTAGGCGGCGCTCACGTCGAACACACCGCACAGGGTGATCGCTACCCCGACGAGCAGGGCGAGCGCACCGGAGGCCAGCGAGACGATCATGGCCAGGGTAAAACGGTCCTCCGGCGGCCCCAGGGAATCGCGCCGCCACAAAACCCCGATGACGACGCCAATGACGGTCAGCACCACGACCAGAGCGATCCCAGGGAACACGTACCCGATCCCGTCGGGGCACACCCACACCTGCTGTCCGTCGATGGTGTTCGACTCACAGCTCAGGTGCAGCACGGATTCCGACACGTAGATCAGCGGCCACGCGAGGGCGACTGCCAGCGGTATCGCGATCGCGATGCTGACCAGGACAATCTCGGCCAGCACTCCTAGGGTGCGGGTCATACCAGCGCATCTTTCATCGCGCCCTTGCGCTGGCTGGTAATACCCTGCGGCATAGGACAATTGGCCGGGACATCTCGCATGTGCGCCCAGATCACGGCCAGGTGAGGCCAGGTGTGCCGTCTCCGGTGCGGAGCCAGCGCGGTTCTTCGGTGAGCGGCGTCAGAGAACCGATCCATCGGTTCTTCTCGACTACGGCATCGAAGGAGTAGCTGCTGGCGAGATCGAGACTCACGGCATTGCGTAGACGTCCGTCGAGATAGACCGGGTTGACTCGGAACTCTTGAAGGAAGGCATCGAGATGTTGCAGCCCTTGACGATGGTTGTGGAACATCAGCTCGAGGTCGGGTATGCGAGCGGGGGTGTGTGTGGCGATTGATCTGAGTAGTCGCACGGGTGCGAGCTGGAACTCGAGCGTGCGGGTTGCGGTCTGTTGGTCGATGGGTGCTGTGGCTGTCAGCCACAGTCGCTGGTGGTCGTCAAGCGCCCAGCACCCACCGATGGGCCCGAGCGCAGGGCTGTTGGTGAGCCCTGCGCTCGGGTCGAACCACACTAGTTCCCGGTCGGCCATCACATTCCTCGGGCTGGAGGAGTGTCAGCTGACGGTGAACACACCGAGCTGGGTGGTGCCGTCTTGCTCGTAGACGGGGACTGTCCACTGTTGTTGAGCGTTCCGCGCGGCTGCTCGGGTGGTCGGCTTCTTGCTGAGCGCATCGGAGTAGACATACCCCAGTTTCCCATTGGTGGCGTATGCCGAGACGAGATCGGGGAGCTTCGCGTCATCGCGGACACCTTCGGCGGTTCCGTAGGACTTGCCCTGCCGGTTCTGGCCGGATTGTTTGGCCGATGTCGCGGGCTCGACGGTTCGGGCTGCGGGCGCTGTGTAGTTCAGCGGGTTGGTCGGGAAGGTGAAGATCTCGGTGTAGGCGGTGCCGTTCCATGCTTCGACGAAGCCATGGCTGTTGTATGAGCCGTTTCCGCAGTGTCCGCTCGTTGCTGCGATCACCTGGGTGTTGGGTTCCTCGTTGAAGACGTAGTTAGTGGCCTGGCACAGTGCCCCCGACTTGAACAGACGCGCGCGGGCACCAATGCTGTACGGCTGCACCGGGTTTCCATCAGTGGTGTAGATCCGTGACGAGGCGATCAGATTCGGCGCATTGGTGATTGTCGAGTAGTGCAGGTAGTCGATGTTCTCAGCCCTCAGCGGCCCGATCCAGCTGTTGAGAGTTGCCGCGCTTCCTGGTCCCGCGCCCAGGGCGGAGCCGGATACGATCGCCGCGGCGCCGAGCCCAGCGGCCAGAACCTTCCGGAAACTCTTTCTCTTCATCAAACATCTCCTCGCAATATTGGTGGTCAAAGCGGTTATTTGTGTTCGGCGGAGGGTGTATCTAGTCGCCACGATCAGTGGTGGGACATAACAGGGTGTTCGCCGTGCGGGGACATACGTCGTACAACCGATATTTGTGTTCGAGGTATAGCGATCCGTTACCTGATGCGAAGAGGATGCCGATTCGCATCATGGGGAACTTGGTGACGTTTACACCTTCGCCGAAGTAGTGGATGTACTCATCAGTTGGCACGCTCAGCGGGCCTTCACCGTCGATCCCGGGCGCCCGGCCTGGGCGGTACCGAAACCAGTACTCGGCGCACGTGATGTCACGCGCATTGCGCATATTGACCCCGCAGTAGTGGTCGTACTCTGGGAAGTAGGACGGATCGTCACACCCGCGTTCGGGGCTGTGACGGATGTCAGACTCGATCTCCCAGTCCTTGGTGGGCGCCCCGTCCACCCATTGATCCAGTACAACGGTCAGTTCGCAGAACACCTCTCCCGAGGTCGGGTTGTACCAGGTGAAGTACTTCTTTGGGGTCTGGTAGTTCAGGTTGTTTAACTTCTCGCCCTCGAGTGTGTAGCCCAGCGGGGTTTCCCCATCGCTGCGGGCGCTCATCTGCGGCGGGCAACCCTTGTTCTTGAGCTCTGCTACCGATAGTGACCGCGAGGCGACGATCCCGCAGACCTCGTCGGTAGCTGCCGTCTGCGGAGCGCCACTGACCGGCGCTACAAAGATCACGGATAGCACTGCCGAAACGATCGCTGCCCCGACCGCCCGATATATCGACGCCTTCATCGGCAACCACGCCCCTTTTAATTGAGTGAGCCAGTGCAGCATGCCTGGACCTACAGGTCATCAAATGTAATGGGACATATACACACGCTCTGGAATTCCGTTACCCTTCTGTTATTTGCGACTGCAAATAACAGATGTGGTAGTCGCCCAACCTTCCAATTAGCAGCGGTGGATAGCAGGCCAGGCCATTAGTGCCCGTGTGGTGTCACACGTTCAATATGTAGCTGTCCCCAGATACGGACGTGCGGGGTGCGGCAGCATCGTTCCCCGATGAGGCGCAAGCATGCTCGATCGGATCAGGTGAGAGTGCTGAGCGCGGCGATCGCTTCGTCACGTCTGGCGGCGACGATGCCCCGCCAATCGACGTCGTTGGGCGCTGAGCCGGCGGTGATGGTTGGTGTGAGGGTGGCGTGGATGCGGCCGTGGCCGGCGCCGGTGCGGCCACCGAGGTGCCCGCGGGTGGCGAAGTGCTCAAGGATGTCGGCCAGCAGGGCGTACTCCACCGGGCTGGCGTGGGTGAGGCGGATTTGTCCGTAGAGGCGGGTGCCTGCGATGAGGGTTTCGGTGTCGAGGCGGATCGGACTGAACCCCTCGCCGGTCTCCCCGTCAACGGTGGCAGCGGCAGATAGGTCGTTGCTGTGGCTCGTGGATTCCTGACCGAGGATGGTGTGCACCGACCCCGGTACCGCTACGCCTTCCGGCGGCGGTGTGGGGAGTAGGTGCAGGGTGTCGGCGGTGACCGGAAGAACCTTAGACACCACCAGTTTCCCGGACATGACCCGCGCGTTCGCCGCACCGCCGAACAACCCGATCAACGGCACCAGCGTCTTCAACTCGCGCTCTTGTTCGGGGGTCATCTCACGGGTCGATTTGCGCAGGAACCCGCCGTTACGCAGCAGGTGCGCGGCCGCCGGGGTCAGCTGGCCCTCATAGTCGAGAACTTCGGCGAGCAGCGTTTCGCCGGTGCGACGCAGGATGCCGCGCCAGGCGTTGCCGGAGATGATCGGCACCACCGCCACCTCCCCCGTCGGGGTCAGGACTTTCTCGCGCCGGAACAGGCTCTGGATCGAGGTGGCGTTGCGGGTGTCGTCGCGGTGCACGATCGACGTCGTGGCGGTGATGTCGACATCGAACACCGCGCTGATCAACGGCTCCCCCATCACTTCTCCCCTGCCCGTGCGGATTCGGCGGCTGCGCGGCGATTGTCTGCGACGGTTTCGGCGATGATCCGCACGCGCAGGATCAGGGCGGGTAGTTGATCGCGGAGCAGGGTGAGCACCGGCGCCGAGGGTTCGGTGAGGAGCTGTGCGACCTCGAGCCGGCGGGCCCGGTCGGTGACCGTGATGGGAAGTGCCTGGGCGAGCAGCGACCACCAGGTGGCCAGGCTGTCGGCGCGGTAGGTCGCCGCCCGCACGCGGGCCGGCAGCAGCTCGTCCCAGTACCGGTGGCGGTGATCGCCGATCCAGGAGTCCCAGTCCAAGTCGTAGTGCACCAGCAGCAGCAACCGTTCCGCGGTGATGGCGGCCGGGTCAGACAGTGCGGGGAGGTCCGGGACCGCGGCCCGCCATCGCATGGTCGGCGTCGACCCCTCGTCGGTGGCGCTCACCCTGCCCGCCTCGTCGCCGTGGCCGGCGCCGCACCGCTCGGTGTGGACAGGGCGATCGCGGTGTCCCACCACGCACCGGGGTGGGTGCGCCACCCCGTCAGAGCGTCCCAGGCGGCGAGCAGCTGCGGCCACTGGTCGGCCGGCAGAGCGCGCATCACTGCTATGGGTGGAGCGGGGTCGGTGAGCATGGCCGCACGTACCCCGGGCAGGGTGCGTAGCCACCGCAGATCAGTCATCAGCGCCACCGCGGCATCATCCCACCGAACCGCCGTGTCGTCGGTGCAGACATGCCCCCACCGTGCGGTCGGGAGGATGTGGCGACGACCACGGACCGGCACCACCGCCATCCGGTCGGCCGGTAGCGGGCCCGCGGCCAGCAACTCCCCCAGCTCGGCGCGCTCCACGACAGTACGGGCGGGGCGGTGTTGGTCGACGACGTAGACGCTGCGGCGCAATTCGGCTGTGCTGTAGGCCCACCCGCACGCCGCGCACAACCAGTCCCCTCCGTACACCCAGGATTCGGCGTCGGTGAACTTGCGGGAGACCACCGACAGCGCGGCCACCAGCGGCAGGTCGGTGGCCCCGCAGCAACAGCACCACAGCCTCGGGCCGGGCAGCTCGACGGTGGGTGGGATCGGCCGGCCGGCGGCGGTCCAGGCCACGAGTGCAGGAGACCCGGCAGCCGAACAGGTCTGGGACCTCCCCGGCCGCCGGGCCTGTCGGGAACGCGATACTGCGGGCGAACCTGATATGTGAGAAGTACCGGACATTCTAGTGAGGCGCGATGCGTAGCGCAGCAACCAACTCGCCGCAGTCCAGGCATCGTGGGGTGCCGCACCACCCGGTCACTGTCCCGTCCGCGGACAAGGTGACCGCGCCGGTATCGCGGTCAAGCCCGGCGTCGCGGGCATCCAACTCGAACCACGCACCCCCACAGTTGTTGCACCCCAACACCTCGCCGCCGCTACGAGTTGCGTGTGTTGCCGCCCGTCGGGCAGCGAGGTCAACAACATCAGCCATGGGTGGGGTCCTTCATCGTGGCGGGAAAGCAACGCCGCAGGTATCGACGTCGAGGTAGTCATCGGCGTCGATGTCGACGTCGCTGCCGTCGTCGTGCAGGGCGATCAGGCGCACGGTGGTGGTTCGTTCGGTGATGGTGAATGCGTCGGTGTCGCCGTAGACGTCGTAGTGGCGGGCGGTGATGCGTACATATCCCGCGCCGGTGGCGGTGTCGGTGAGTGTGTGGATGGCGGTGACGTGTGCCGGCTGCGGGCCGTCGATGAGGATGTCGCCGACGGTCAGTTCATCGGCGCGCCGCTCGAGCGCAGCGGGAAGTGGCGCCTGCTGCCCGCCAACGGTCCTCGGTGATCCTGCCAACGCCGTGCCCAGCGTAGCCGCTGGCTTGTGGTGGGTGAGGTCTCTACTCGAGTCCGCACGTGGCCCGACGTTATCCATTAGCGTTGCCACGCTTAGGGCGTCGGTACTGATCGACCAACGTCGCCGGTAGATAGCCGGTGGCATCGACAGTGCGGTAGTCCAGCCGCCCACTCATAGCCCGGTTCTCCGCGGGGCCGCTGTGCGGGCCGTGCCAGATGGTCGCCGCGATGACCGTGGCCATCGCCAGCCACGGCGCCGTCGCAGCGAACTGGACGACCACCTCGGCAGACATCGCAGTGTGCGACACATTTCCTGCTGCGGCCCCAGCCGTACGTAGATCGGCGAATCCGCCCGACAGCCACCGGGTAACGGCGGGAACACCGTGAGCCGACGCCACCACCGACAGTCCGGTACCGGCCCCGGCCACCCCGACGGCGGCCACCCCGATCGGTCTCGGACACTGCCCGCGCACGGTCTCGATCAGCCACACCACCGCATACGACGCTGTGGTCGTGGCCACCGCCAACAGCACGCCCAACACCAGCAGCGCGGCGACAAGGTTGCCGATCGCGATCAGCACCGGGCCTACGGGCGGGGCACCGATCTGGGTCAGTGCGTAGAGCCCCACCATCAATATCGCCGCGCACACCGCTCCGTGAAGTGCCGCAATACCCCAGTGCCGAATCCACCGGAGCCGCACCTGCGTGTGGACGGGCTCATCGACGTCGTGGTCGGCAAGGCGGAACCACCACGAGCGCGGACCCCATGCACCGTTGGCGGGGGTCACCGTGCAGCTCCGACGGCTGCGTGTTGCGTGTCTGTGGTGTGGTCGCGGTGAACCATCCATCGATGCGACAAAGTCACTGTGGCGTCGGGGGCGTCGTCGAACCGCACACCGAACAGATACTCGGTCAGCTCCTCGACACAGCTGGGCAGAGCCTGTCCGCCTGTGTGTTGGCGGCGATAGTCGTATTCCGGTTCGGTGAGTGTGCGTCGCATGACCACGACCTCGGCGCGATCGTTGACCACCACACCGGTACGACCGGCCCACTCAGGCGGGATCGGGTTGCCGTCCGGATCGCGGCTGGGCACGACGAAACAGTCCGCGTTCTTCCAAGACCGGATGGCCACAAACACCTGCGTGGGCTCAAAGTTGCCGATGACTGTACTCAGCCCGGCAAGGACGCCCCCGACATCTGTGACCGGTTCAGATCGACCAGTGCGGTTGTGCTGCATCGCCGTTCCTTCCTTTGGTTTATCGATGTGTCTGCCAGGTATGTGCCGGCGAGCCCGGTTGGACGTGGGTGCGTTGGTTGAGGGTGCGTAGTGTGCGATCGGACCCAACCAGTCCAATGCCGATGCTGGTGGCGATCGCGGCCACCAGCACCACCACGAGGGGAGCTATCGCGTGCTGCCACAACGGTTCCCCAGTAGCGGTGTACACCGTGGCCATCGCAACGCCGGTGAGTAGCACCACCATCCACCGGTAGTAGGTGCGCGGTGGTTCAACGGTGGCCATCAGCCCCAGGAGCAGACCGGCCGCGGCGGCGACCCCGGCCACCGACCAGCCGACCGCTTCACCGACAGGTAGCGGGAGACGGGACCAGACGCTGGTGGGGTCGATCTGGGCGAGTACGGAGTTGGCGCAGTACACCGCGAGCCAGACGGTCAGCGCGACCGCTACCGCGGTGACCGCGACCCCGGCGGCGAAACTGCCCGGGTGTCCGACGAACAAGCCCAGCCGCGCTGGTTCCGGCTCGATGCGGTAGTCGTCGCGGGGCGGGTCTGGGGTGAGCCACGGTGGGGTCGGCGCCGCAGTTGGCTGGTGCGGTTCAGGCTGAGTGAACTCCGCGGTGGGTGTCGGGCCGCGGCCGTAGGCCACGGTGGCGGGATCGGCTTCGCGTTCGGGTACAGCGGAGTAGGCGATCGGCCGGGCGTCGGAGGGGTCGGGGCGGGGCGTGTTGGTCATGACCGGTACATCTCGGCGAGGGTGAGGATGCGGTCGGTGTTGTCCGGATCGGCGATGTCGATTCCTGCGTCCTCGAGTTCGCGAGCCAAGCCGCCGAGGTCGACTTCGTGGCCGTCGGGTAGGTCGAGTAGCTCGGCCAGCACGTTGCGGGCGGTTGTGGCAGTCATGGCGTTCGCCTTCCAGAAGGTCGTCGGTTGGGATGCACTGGGGGTCCGAGGGCCGGGGCTCGGGTGGCTCCCGCTTCGCGTCCTGTGCGGTGCACAGCCGGTGCGGTTGGGGGCCGGGCCCGCGCTGTCGTCGTCCAGGACGGCGCGGGAGCCACCCGAGCTTCCTCGTCTCCGTTCCGCGTCGACCTAGTTGGGGCCAGACCATGTCACGGGCCGGAGGGGTCTCTATGGGGTTATGCCGACCAGGGGCTGATGGCCCACCATTGGCCGTTGCCGGCGCGGTAGCAGGTCCCGAACCGGGGACCGAACTTCTTGGCGCCGAAGCTGGTCAACCGGTTGGCGGTCGGCGCGCATTGTGCGGCGCTGTCGTGGGGTCCGATGCCGAATGCGCGGTGGCCGTCGACGGTGCCGATCGGAGTCACCGCGGCCGTCGCCGGGGCGGCGACGGCCGTGCCGAGTCCGGTGGCGATCGAGGCGGCGAGCAGCGCTGCGGTCGCAGCGCGGCGCAGGCCGCGGCTGTGGGCGGTTGTGGTGGTCATGGCGCTCTCCTGTGGTTTGTTCGGTTTTGTGTTGGCTGCGCCCTGGTGAGCGCCCGACGTCACCACGCCGCCACTGCCTCGCAGCGCCGGACCCGATGACGAAGAATTGCCTGCGCAGCGACGAGCGCGGTGCACACGATCAGGATCGTGAGGTACAGCGCCCATGACACCGATGCGACGGCGTTGACCCATGACGCGAGGGTCAGAAACCACACGGCGGCGGGACGTAGCAGCGCGAGAAGCGGCTTGTTTCCGAATGCTGCCGCCGCTATCAGCGCAGCAACGGCCATCACGACACCAGAGATCATCAGCGCGGCGAGGCTCTGCCACGGTTCGGCGAAGCTCACCGCGCCGAATCCGAAAAGACCTCCTACGGAGACGATTACGAACAGTGCAGACCGCAGCCAGGAGCGCAGGGCGTCGAGGTCCTGAGTATGGGGAGTAGTGATCATCAGCTCTCCTCCTGCGGTGGTCAGCAGTGTCGTTGGGCAGTGCGCTGATCGGCGGTGGTGATGGGCAGCTGGTAGTTCACGGCGACCTGGAGATAGGTAGCGATGTAGGTGCATACGTAGTCAGGGTTGGGTGGCAGCCATTCGGCGATGGGTTTGGAGCCTTTGGCGCTGTTGGCCGAGCCGTCGGCGGCCAACAGGTTGCTGGGGTCGTTGGCGAAGCTGATCCGCTTGGCCAGTGGCCAGTTGTGGGCGCCGGCATGCCAGGCTGCCTCGAGCGGGAACACGTGGTCGATCTCGATGTCGCTGCTGGTGGTGCCTTTGCGGAACTGGAGGACCGCACCGGTGTAGGGGTCGGGATCGAGCACGCCGGAGAGGACTGTGCAGCCGCGGGTTTTCGGGTCGAGCAGCACGTGCGTGAGCTGTGACCTGAGGATGTCGTTGCGTGTGTCGCATCCGTTGTGCGACAACGCCGCATCCGAGTCGTCGGTCCAGGCCGGGCCGAACACGCACCCTTTGCCTTTGCGGCATGACCGCTGGTAGCCGGGTTCTTCGTTCATCGTGGGAACTACTGAGGCAGTGCGCAGGAGCGCCTGGACGTGAGCGGCGTCGACTGGGTCCGTGGTCGGGGGTGGGGCGTCGGCAGATGCCGGGGACAGGACTGACAAGTAGCGGGTGATCGCGTCGGTGGGGTTGTGCGGGTCGATGAATCCGGTTCCCATTCCGAGGCCGAGGACTAAGGCGACGGCGATCGCTAGTCGTATTAGGCGGCGCATCAGTTGCCCGGGGCTGGTTCGGTGGACGTTGACGTATTGGCGGGCGTGCGGTCGGGGAGCTTGCCGTCGACCTGTTTACCGGCGGTTACGTGGACGGTGACCTTGTCAGCGGTGGGGCCGGTTTCGCTGTTCGTGCCGGTTGCCACGATTCCGAGTTGGGTGAGGGTGTAGTCACCTTCGGGTACCGCGAGCACGATGGGCTCTTTGCCGGTGATCAGATCGAAGGTGGTGCCGATCGGCAGTCGCACGCTCGCCGGTTGTGGCGCGGGAGTTGCTGCCTCCGAGGGGTTTTCGGTGCGTGTCGAAGGTTCGACTGCTGATGTCGGCGGCGTGGTGGTCGTCGGACTGGGATCGGTAGTGGCACTGGGGGGCGTGGTAGTCGTGTTGTTGACGCGTTCGAACTGGATCACCGAGTTCTCCACCGGTGTCCCGTCGGTGGTGACGTGGCTGATGGTGAGCACGCCGATCTTGTCGGTGGGTGCGTCGCCGGGAGCACTCGGGGCGTCGTCGGCACGCGCCAGACCGATTCCGGTGCCGACAATCAGGACGGCGAACACCAGGGCCACGATTGCGACGGCGAGTGTGCCTCGTCGGCCCTGGGGCTGCGTGGTGCGTCCGGGCGCGGACGTGGGGTCTGCGCCGGGGATGGTGCTGTGACGAGAGGTCATGGCTGAGGGTCCTCCGGGTGACGTTCAGGCGGTCCGGGCGCTGGTGAGGCCTGTGTAGGTGTGGGCTTCGGCGGCGGTGAGGATGAGGTGCTCGTTGGCTGGATCGCTGGGATCGATACCGGTGTCGGCGAGTTCGCGGGCCAAGCTGGTGAGGTCGACCTCGTCGTCGGGTCCGACATCGAGGATGTCGGCGAGCACCAGTTCTGCGGTGGTGGCCATAGGCGGAAACCTCCAGTTCGGGTCGGCGACGAAGCGGTTCAGTTGCGGTGTTTGAAAGCGTTGGGGTTGTTGGGTGCGTGGATGGGTTCGCAGCGCGCACCGAAGACGTAGCCGGGGTGCCAGCCGCCGCCGGAGATGTACTGGGTGCCGGGATGGCACGGGACTCGGGGCGGGTTGAGCGCGTGAGCGTCCGCAGACGGGTGGGGGGCGCTGACGAGCGTCAGGACGGCGGCGATTCCGGCGAGCAACAGGGTTGCGGCCAGGCGCCGACCGGGATTGGGCGTGCGACGGCTGTTGGTGCTCATACGCTGGTTCCTCCGACGACGGTGGCGATCCGTTGGTTGATCCAGTCAGCGAGCCATTGGGTGGCGCTGCGGCCGTGCTTGTCGACGGTGAGGTTGCCGTAGCTGACGTGGGACTGTGAGCCGAAAAACGCTGCGGCGTCAAGCCCTTGGGAGACCAGCTTCGTCAGGTCGCTGGCGTTGCTGGAGGTGGCCAGCTCGGTCAGCGATCCGGCGAGGCCGGCGAGGTTCTTGGTCTGGGCGCCCTGGATCAAAGTGGCGGTCTGTGACGACACCTCGGTGGGCTGACCGAGGAGTTGGGGGTCGGTTTTGGCCGCGGTGCCGGTGAGCATGCCGCTGGCTACCGATGCGATGTCGAGGCCGATCGGGATGAGTCCTGCCAGCGCGGTCGGGTTTTTGAGCGCGGCCCAGGCGACTTCCTGTGCTTGGCCGATGTCGTTGGCCAGGCGGACGATGTCGACGTTGCCGATGATCGAGAGCACCATCGCGGCGATCTGGGTGTAGCCGTACGGGTCGGGGATCATGGCCAGGACTTGCGAGGCGGCTTTGAAGTCGATCTGGGCGGCCATGGCCACCAGAGGCCGGAACAGGTTGTTGAGTTCGCCTGCGATGCGGTGGCTTCCGTCGATGTCTGCGGCGGCGATCCGCGCGGGCAGGGCCTGCAAGTTGGCGATGATCTTGGGCAGGTTGGCAGCCATGCCACCGACGCCACTGGCGACGTTGGTGAGCTGGTCGACGAGGACTTGCGGTTGCAGCACGGCGAGGACGTTGCTGGCGGTAGTCAGGGTGTCAGCGGGGGTGGCGGCGACTGGTGCGATCTGGTTGGACAGGCCTTTGGCGGTGGAGGTCAGTTGCTGGGCCTCGGGAGTGTTCGCCGGGAGCGATGAGGTGCTGAGCTGGCCGGCAGTCTGTGCGAGCTGACGTGCTGTGCCCACGGCTTGGGAGAGGTCGGCCTTGTTGACCGCGCCGAGCACGGTGGACGCTGCGTGCTCGGGTGAGTTTGCGGGTGCTGATCCGAGCCGCTGGGCCAGTCCAGGATCTCCGGCAACCGAGGTAGCGATATCGACGAGCGGGGAGAGGGTGTCGACGAGGGTCGATGCCGTCTGGGCCAGCTGGTTGGGGTTGACCGAACCGTCGGCCGGGGTGGCTGCGCTGGTGAGGTCGGCATGCGTGGTGCTGATGCCGCCCAGAGCTTCCGGATCGAGGTTGCTCGTCAGCGATGTTGCCAGCTCGTCGGCGGTACCAGGCCCGCTTGTGGTCGAGTCGGAGGTGGGGCCGGTGGGGGTGGCCCCACTCTGGCTGAGGATGGTCCCAAGGCTGGCCAGTAGGCCGTCGCGTTTGGCGTCGACACCGCAGTACAGGTCTGCGCTGCGGCCGGGGCCGGCGGGGGCGCAGATGGTGGCCACTTTTCCTGCCAGGGCGCCCATCCCCTGTTTGCGGGGCCCGGCGATGCCGGTGGTGCCCACCGGCTGCGGTCCCACCCCGACCTCGCCGGCTGTGCCCCGCTTCGGATCGGCGAGCAGCGCTACGGCCAGGACCTGATCTGGCTCGAGGGGGCCCTTGCCGTTACCGATATTGCTGGCCACGTCACCGGCGATGTCGGCACCCTGGGAGAAGCCGCCGAACGCGACCTTGATTGCCCGGCAGGCGGCCGTGATTTTCGACAGCTGAGTATTGAGTGCGCGCACACCGTCGGCCTTCGACGCACCATAAGTCGTTGTGCGGAACGCATCCGCGGTGTAGGGGGTGTAGATGATCTGGACTGCCGCACCGTATTTCGCCGCGATGGGGTCGGTGATCTGCTTGAGCATCCCGGTCGCTTGATGCGGACTGGCGGTGGGTGTGGTCTCCCAGGTGCCCGGCACCATCACCACTGCCACCTTCGGGCAACTCGGCGCCGCCGAGGATGCCGCGGGAATGAGGAAGGTCGCGAACACAGCGATGACGAGGCTGAGGCACGCGGCAGGAACGCCCACTGCTGTCGCCCGGCTTAGCCGGCGTCGTGACCCCTTCGCGACGGTCATCTCACTGCCCCCTCCGCGGTTACGCGAACATACAAGCCATTTATCAAGAACAAATATGTGCACAATCGTACTACGGGGCTCCCCCAATAGACGTGCGGCTTACCTGGCTACGGGCGTGTCACCGCATGGGCGGCGACCGGCCCCCTCCTGCGCGTTACGCAGGCGGAGCAAGGGACGCCAGGAGTTCGCGCATCCCTTCGGGGACTGTGTAGGTGGCAGCCACCACCGGATAGTGCAGCTCGGGGAGAGCGTCTGGTCGCGGATGGCTCTCAAACGCCGTCGTCGCCGCGGTTTGAAGTGTCACCACGTAGCCAATCGGGTTGGGCTCGACCGACCATCGTGGGGCGGGCCGATCCGGCTCGTCGAGAGGGTCGAACCCGAAGCGCTCAACGCGTTGTGCACGCGACTGCCGAGCGGCCGCGCGGTTGAGAGACTCCCAGGTGGTGTCTCTGGCGGAGAAGATGCTGTAACCGGCTGCCACCGCGCCCGCGGCGGCCAGCGCAAGCCAGGCCGGACCTAGCAGGGCCGCGACAACGAGCCCCACCAGGGTGGTTACCACCGCGGTATCACGCAAATATCGCAGCACTGTATGGCGGCGTGGGCGGGGTATCCAGATGCCCGTGTCGTGCGCGGCGCGTTCCTCGGCGGTGATGGTGTCGTCGAGGAGTTCCTGCCAACGCTGATGCCAGCGTTCGTCGACGTCGGCGATCCAGGTGGTGATCGTGAAAGCGCGTGTGACCCAGTCGGTGAAGAACTGGCCGTCGCTGGTCTGCCGCCAGATCGCGAACGCCTGCCGGTCGTGTTTGAGCGAGTCGTGGGCGTAGTCCTGGGCGAGTTGGCGTTGCTGGTGCCAATGCGCGAGCTGCGCATCGAGATACTGCGCCGCGGGCGCATCGTTGATAGCGGTGGCCTCGCGGAGTTGGCTGGACAGGTCATCGATGTGGCGGCCGTACTGCTCGTAGTCGACGTCGAGACGTTGCTGCTCGCGGCGATAGAGCCAGATCTCCTCGGCCATGGTCACGTAGTCGTAGTCCGGGGTGAGCTCTGCTGCCGAGGAGTCGGTTGCCGATGCCTCTGGTGCGTCGGAATCGGCCTTCGCATAGTGCGTGGTGACTTGGGTGACCGCGCGCAGCGCGTTGGGCAGGTCGGTATCTGTCCGCAGCAGTGTTGCGGTCGCGTTGGCCGGCGCGGGGTATTGGGCGGTGTCGGGAGACAGTTCGCTGTGTTCGTAGTCGCCTAGGGGCATCACGGTGGTGACGATGTCGTCGAGAGTGGCGGCGAGGTCGCCACAGCGGGGGCACTCGGCGGGAAATCGTTGATCGCGCAGGATCGCCCAGTGCTGATCGCACAGAAGGTAGTCGATGGTGGTGCCGGCACAGCAGTCCCGCACGGTGATGCCGTAGCTCACGGTGCGAGGTTGGGCGATGGAATACAGAACACACCAGTCGCAGGTCAGTTCGGTGTCCTCGCTCATCGCGGGTGCCTCTCGTGTGTGGTCATGGTCGTTGTCGTCGGCGGTCATTGCTGGACAGAGAGTCTAGTGATGCGCCAGGCACCGGTGGTGTCTTTGCTGACGGTGGTGTACACCGCGAACGGGCTCGGCGGGCGCCCGGCCGGACGGCCTGCGGGATCTGTCACCTGGTGGGTGATGGTGGCGATGCGCGACACCGCGGTCGGTGTGTCGGGATTGTCGTTGCTGGCGGGAATCGACACGGTTGCTTTCACACTGGCACGCGCCTGTGCCCACTGGCGCCATTGGGCTCCGGTGATCGGGGCCAGGGACGCGAATCCGGCGTCGATACCGGCGGGCCCGAGCAGTGGTTCGGCGCGACGAGCGGCAGCGAGTTGTGTGGCGTCCTCCCCGGGCCGGTAGGTGAACAGCGCTTCGAGTCCGGCCTGCATGACCGCGATTGGGTCGGCGGGGTCGACGTCGGTGAACGGTTCGGCGAATCGCGGTGGAGCTGAGTCGGTGCCGCTGGCGTCAGTGCGTGGGTCCTGTCCGGGGGCGATGGTGACCGGAGAGGTCGCAGACGGTGGCCTGACTGGGGATGGCGGGTCGTCGGTGAAGGCGCCAGCAAGGACTAGTACAGCGGCGATCAACGCGACGGCACCGACGATGGTGGCTGCGATGGCCAGTGGTCGTTTCATGTGGAAGGCCCCCAAGGCTTTCGATTGTGTTGTGCGGGTCAGTGGTAGCGGCGGAAGGTGATCGGTTTGGAGAAACCGTTGTGGATGTTGTCGATACGGACCTTGGTGCCTGACTGAGGAGCGTTGACCATTTTCCCTCCACCCATGTAGATCCCGACGTGTGTGGCGCTGCCTTGTCCTCCGAAGAAGACCAGATCGCCAGGCTCGGCGTGTGCCTCGTCTGGTACCGGGATGCCTCCGGTCGACTGCGGCTGGGAGGTGCGGGCGATGGTCTTGCCGGTCGCTTTGTGCACTGCGTAGCGGGTCAGCGCCGAGCAGTCCCAGCCGGGAATCGCGTAGTCCTGGTGCGCATCGCCGGCGCCACCGCCGTCACTGATTCCCTTGGTGGGTCCATTGAGGTCGCCGCCACCCCAGGAGTAGCGGATACCCATCTGGGAGGCCGCAGCAGCGACAATGTTGGGTCCGGCCGGTCCTCCGGGTCGGAATCCCTCGATGTCGGCGCCGCCGGGTACGGGTGCTTGTGGGAGGCACGCCGCACCGCCGGAAGCTGCGTCGCCGTTGCCAGGAGCCGCGGCGCCACTGGGGTTGGTGCCGGTGGTGGCCCAGGCGGCGGGGTTGATAGCGTGGCCGCCGTCGAAGTCGCGGTGCCCGCTATCCCAGACTTCGAAATGCAGGTGTGCACCGGTGGATTGGCCGTTGTTTCCGACTTTGCCGATGAGCTGCCCGGCGGTGACTTTCTGTCCCTTTTTGACCAGGACGCCATCGGGATACATGTGGCCGTAGACGGTAGCGAACAGTTTGCCGTCGATCTGATGGTTGAGAACGATCCACTGCCCGAACCCGCTGGCGGGCCCCGCGTCGACCACTGTGCCGTCGGCGACGGAGTAGAACGGCGTGTTGACCGGAGCGGCCAGGTCGATCCCCTGGTGCTGTTCGCCGCCGCGCGGACCGAACGGTGAGGACACCTGGTAGGTGCCGTCCTTCATCGGCTTGACCTGTGTGCCCGGCGATGCGCTCTGTTCCGGAACCGCCGCAGCTGCATCGCTACCGACGGTCTCGACATAGTCGGTGACCTGCGAGTTGTCGGACAGCGAGGCGACGATCTTGGTCGCCGATCCCATGAACTCCTGATAGGCAGCAGCACCGGTGGCGTTGCGCTGCACCGTGGTAGCCGCTTGGGCGGGGTCCATGCTCTGCCAGCCCGGTATCTTGATCAGGGCGTTGAGGAACCTGTCGGTGGCGATCGCAGGGTTCATCAGCTCTTGAGCTGTGCCCCAGCCGTACTGGGGCTGTTGCTGCAAATAGCCGACCGAGCCCCCGTCGAAACCCACGCCATCGTTGGGCAGCGACATTGATTCTGGCACTGCCGGATTCGATAGGTTCCGCAGACCTGATTCATCTTGCCCGACCGCGATGACGATGATCGCTGCTTTGGCCGGCAGTTTTCGGGCTGCGACCCTGCCGACCGCGGTCGCGGCGATCCGCGTCTGTTGCGGGTTGAGGCCGGCGATTTGTGCCCCACCCGGAGCCAGCTCGAGTGTCGGGATCGGCCCGCAGGCGCCGCCACTGCCGCCGACCATCATCACCAGCATCAATGGTGGTAGCAGGAATACGACCGGCACGACGGCGAGCAGCCACAACCACCACCGACGCTTCCCCGGAGCGTCGGTGGCGGGTGGTCGTGTTGGCGTAGGCGGTGCAGGCGCGGTGGTGACTGTCACGGCAGCCCTCGCTCAGCGAACGCTGGTGGGTTGTGGCCCGTCAACCTGGCCACCGGCCCGACGGGCGGCATCGCGCGCCGGCGGCGCCGGCCGAGGTGACGGCGGAGTCGGTGCAGGTGGCGCCGGGGTCCGCCGTGGGGATGGAGAACCCGCTGCGCGGGGCGTGGGCACCCAGACTTGCGTGCCATCAGCCGATGTTCGCGGACGGAAACTACGGTTGTCCTCGGCTAGCGAGCGAACGCGGTCGGTGGCCGAACGAGCATCGGAGGGCCGGGTAGCCGCAGAGACTGCGCCGCGGGCGGAGGCGATCGGCGGAGCGCTCGTACCGGTAGGGGTGAGCGGGCGGTTCTGGATGTCGCGGACCTTGGTGACGGTCTCATACAGCGCCTGTGAGCGTCGGCGGGTGTCGTCGGGGCTCGACGTTGCACTACCCCCTCCTGTGCCCATGGGGACAGGAGCAGGACCCGACGACGCTGCAGGGGCGTCGGTGGCAGGAACATCGTCGGCGGTGCGCGCACCTGATGTGGACTCGCCCAACTTGGCGGCCACGGCCGCCGCGGTTTGAGTGGCGGCGTACTCGGCGCCGATCTTGGCTGCCGTCGCCGCGACAGCGGAGGCTCCGCCGGTGCCGACAGCGGCCACGGCCTGCCCGCCGCCGGAGACCACCTTGCCGACAGTGCCCCCGACCTTTCTGGCGGTGTTGTAGCCGTGCTTGACGGCCTGGGCGCGGGCCAGCATCTCGTGCGCCGACGGTGCGGTCTTCTGTTTCACGGCCACCGGCGATGCGCCCGGTCGCCGCGACATGATCTCGGTGAGTCGGTCGGACCACTTGTTCAATCCGAGCATGCCTTTGCGGAACATCACGAGGGCGATGAGGATCAGGACGTCGGCGATGAGCACGGTGGCCATCAGCTGGACGTCGTCTTTGTCGAACACCGAGGTGATGATGATGCAGTAGGCGCAGGTGAAGATGACCGCGAAACACACCTGGAGCAACGCCATAGCGACATCTGCCAGCGATCGCATCAGTTGGGTACGGAACATTGGTGCGATGCCGAGCAGGCCGCCCGGGATCAGCTTCACTCCGTTCCACAACGCCACCACGGTCGCCAGCACCACCCGTCCGGCGAGGTAGAGCGCGAACAGGAAGACCAGACCTGCCGCGGGGATCAAAAACATTGAGGCAATGGCCTGTTCGGGTCCGGGGTTCTCGGCGTAGTCCTTCATTTGTTCGCCCCCGGGGCATTTGCCGACCGCGTCGCGGACGCGGGCTTTGGCGTCGTCGCCGCCGGGCAGCACGCTGTCGACGGCACCGCCGACCAGGGGGATGTCTTCGACGCTGTCGCGGATCTCGCCGAGGGTCGAGCGCTCGGGGGGCTTTTTCAGGTAGGCCTCGTCGAAGGCTTTGACACACGCAGCGGCGCCGTCTTGTTTCGAGGTGTCCAGGACGCGACCGAAGTTGAGTAGTTGGGTGGGCTGGCGAATGAACGTGTCGGTCAGTTGTCCTGTGAGATCGTCGATTTGGGCGTCAGGGTTTCCGTTGGTGTTTCCGTCGTTGCCGATGCCGGTGGCCACCTCGAGCGAGTAGTCCTTGGCCTTGGAGATCAGTCCGTCGTCTCCGGCGAGGGTGGCGACCGGGTTGGCCAGGAACCCCAGCACGCCCGCGGCAATGATCAGCGACATCAGCAGCTCGTAGAGACCGGTGGCATAGCGTCCACGAAAGAGCCACAGCGCCACCGCAAAACCGGCCAGAGTGAGCATCAGCGGCCGCATGTGCAGTTGCCCGGTCAGCGAGGTGACCGCATCTGCGATGTCGGAGATGGGGCTGGTCACTATGTCGAGCCATTTGAACGACAGAGCCTGCTTGATGAACCAGATCGCGATCATCACCACGCCGCGGTAGGCGTTGTATTCCAAGTTGATGATCCACGCCCACACCGCCTTGATGGGGCTGGTGGCTCCACCTTCGTCGATCGAGAGGTAGTAGTCGGCGGAGTTGATGCCGTGGGAATCCTTGATGTTCATCCAGCCGAACAGATTGCGTAGAGTGCTGCTCGCAGCGCCGTCGGCCGCCTCCGCGGTCGGTGCGAGGACCAACATGATCGCACCGACCAGATGCCACACGGCGACCAGAATCAGTAGACGCCGCGCCCAGCGCCGCGACCACACCCATCGGGCCGCGCTGCGCACCGGGCGCGGCCATTCGAGGCGGATACCGGGAAGCTGCGGGTGCATCAGAGCACCTCGGGGGTCAGGGTCTTCGCGGTCGTCTGCGTCTTCTTCTGCGGGGTGGTGGTCGAGCTGGCGGTTTGGCGGTCGGTACGGAACGAGCGCAGGACTTTGATGCGGCCCACGGCGCCAGAGGCATCGCGCATGTAGCCTTCGCCGCGGCGTTCTGGCTTGACGTAGGGCTTGTCGGTGGCGTGCCGTGCTGGACGGGTGATCGGAGCGGTGTTGGTGGTGTATTCCTCTAGGACGTCTTCGGCGTCGGGGTCCAGCCCAACCCAGTCCAGGGCTTTGCGGGCGAGAGTTTTGTCAGTGTGACGCATTGCGACGCGGGTCTTGAGTAGGCCGCGCAGTTCCTGACTGCCGAATTCGCAGTCCTGATCGCCGAGGATCGCTGCGGCCTTTTCTTTGCGGCCGCGTTTGACGACTTCGGTGATGATCTCCAGACCGTCGGCACCGGAAAGGATGTGAGCGACCTCGTCGGTGACCAGCGCCGACATCTGGGCGGGGTCGGCGTACATGATGCCTTGCGACAGTTTGGCGATGTGGGTGTAGATGACGTGGCCGTACTGCTTTTCGGGGGTCAGGTTGTCGAACAGGTGCTCTTTTTCCATCTGCTCGCGGGAAGGCAGTGAGACGTCCTGGGTGCGGAACACGATCGCGGGTGCGTCGATCGGCAGCGGCGGCAGGGTCTCGTCGAACAGGGCGCGGGCGTAGGTCTTGCGGGAATGGACCTCCAGGGCGCGGCCTACCTCCAGCGCGCCGTCGAGGGCGCATTCGCCCGAGAGCAGGTGTTTGACCATTCCACCGGTGCCGAGGTAGGGGTGGCGGGCGCGGTAGCTCTCCGAAAGAACCTCGGACAGCAGGGTTGCGCGCGAGTCTTGCACCCGCAGTCGCAGCAGCGCGCGCAGGATGGTCTCGGTCTGTTCAGCACCTTTGGCCCCGCCGAAGATGAGCAACGGATCGAGGCTGTAGCCCGCGTCGACCATGTCGACGACGACCGCATGCGCCACTGAACTGGCCCAGCGGGCGTACTCCCCTGAGGCCGACTGGTCGATCACCAGGACCTGTCCGCCGCGATCGACGATCTGACCGGCGACGAGCTTGATGAACTCAGACTTGCCGGCGCCGAGTTCACCGGTGACGCCGACCGAGTTCGACACGTCACGTTCGGTCAGCGCCGAGACGTCGTAGTGCACCGCACTGGGGACGTGAGTGGTGATGCACAGCGCCAGCAGCGGCCCGCTCGGATCGCCCAGGGAGGCCGCGACGACGGGAACGAACGCGCCGAATTTGCCGCTGGTGGTGATCTGGGTGAACTCGGCGAGCACCCGGGGCGCCGGCGCGCCGGGCACCATCGCCCACCACAGGTCCTCTTGGTATCCCAACGGCTGGGCGAGGCGGAACTGCTGGCTGGCGAACTCGGTGGCCAGCGCGGTTGCCGCGGCCTGGGCGGCCGCCGCGGTGGTGCCGGAGGTGGCGAAGATCGCTGTCCAGCCGACCTCGATCTCATTCTTGTCTGATTCGAGCAGGGTAGAGTACTCGGCGAGCGCTTCGGCAGCGACGTCGAGGACACTGCGGCCGGTGGAGAGTTCCCCTTCGCGCTGGTGGAACTGGTCATTGAGCTGTTTGAGCGCTTTGCGGTTGCGACGCAGCACATCTCCCCCGGCGCGGGTGACGATCCGCAGGGCGAAATCGACGTCGACCGGGATCTTGGCGTCCGGGCGCGCCGGGTCCTCGACGGTGATGGATTCGGCCAGGGTGAAGAACTCCGAACCGGGAAAGTGGGTGCCGCCGGCGGGAGTGTCGGTGATGACCGACAGCGTCTGATAGGACGGCGGGGGCGGGTCGACCTCCCACGGGGTGTCGATCTTGAGCACGGTGGTGAACCTCGATGGTTTGGACTTTCCGCCCGAGTCAGCTCGGTCACTCAGGGCGCCCTCATCGAGCCGAGCAGCCGTCAACGCGCCGGCTGTTTTCGATTCAGGAGTGTCGGCGGCCACCGGAACATCGGGATCGACGAACAGGCCGCGTCGCAGCATGTGATTCCACAACCACACCGCTTGCGCCGGGGTGGTCGGGATGGGGTTGAAGACCGCGGGAATGCTCGCCGCGATCCGGCGGGCCTGGTCGCGGCGAGCCAGCAGCTCCTCGGCCGGCACCCGGGAGTGCGGCAGCCCCAGGATTTCCGTGGCCGAATGCCAGATGGCACGCCCGGCGGTCGCGGCCTTCTCTTTCACCGAGGTGCCCGTCAGTGGCACCGAGAGCCAGTACACGCGGGTGCCGGGGCGGAACTGGCCGATACTGCCCAGGGTGGCTTCGCATTCGGCCAGCCATGCCTCGTGTTCGTCGAGGTCGACCCCGTCGAGCATGCGTTGCACGATTAGTTCCGGGGTCTCATCGGCGGTGAGTCCCAGCAGGATCGCCTCGCCGGGTAGGGCGCGCGCCAGCATCGTGTGGGCGTTGCGGACCCCTTCCTTGTCAGCCAGGCGCCGGTAGCGATATGGCAGGCCTTCGAGGAGGTAGTCGGCCCATACCGTGCCGTCGCGGGTGAAGCGCAGGTTGCCGGTGAGGGCGTAGGTCGGTTGACGCTGCACCACAACGCCACTCCTTTCGGTCTGGTCTATCGAGTCGTCGTGTGGGGATGGGGTGTGGGCGGGGTGGGCCAGATGTAGGCCGCGGCCGGCACCACATGTGGGCGGCCGCGCTTTCGGCGGATCGCCGCGGTCGGCGACAGTGACGCGCGGTCGGCAGTCGTTCGGGTCTCCGCCTCCACGCTGAGGGCGCGCGCGGCCCCTGCTGCCACCGACAAGGGACTCCGCCCACCCGGGCGGATGCGGCCGAGGAGCACCACCGTGCCGACGACCACGGTGACCACCAGCACGATCGACCACTGCAAGCCCAGCTGGCTCCACCACACGCCGCGGGTCAGATACAGCCCGACCAGGGCTCCTGCACCGCCGACGAACTGGGTCAGCGTGTAGGGGCCACCGGCGATGCGTTTGCCGTCCGGGGTCTTACCGATCAGCTGCGGGAACTTGCGCGCCGCGGTGAAGTTGCGGATGACCTCAGCGGGTTGCTGCTGCTGTGGGTTGGTCATACCTGCCACGCATCCGGGAAGGAGACCGCGTCGCTGTGGTGGTGGACGCAGGTCATAGCCGCGGTCCGTCGGCGACGACGACCTCGGTGGCGGCGCGGTGTGCCGTGGTCACTACTGCCGGCTGAACCAGCGGCGTACTGCGCGCCAAGACCACCACCGGGTGCTCCCCGCTGGTGTCGAGCCGCACAGCAGAGGCGGAGAGGTCGGGTGCGGGGGTGAGTTGGCCGGAGGAGTTCTTGACGGTCTCGTCGGTCTTCTCCGACAGGAACTCCATATTGTGGGTGCCCCACAAGATCACGCCGCCGCCGATGACGGCCACGATGCCGGCGATCAGGCCGCCGCGGACGAATTCCTTGAGGACCATGTAGACAACCACGCCTCCGACCACGGTGAGGATGGCTTTGATGACGTCGTTGGCCAGGCTGTTGAAGCTGTCGATGAGCCCCTCGGCCAGGACGACCTGGGTTGCTGTTGTGGTGAGCACGAGGATGAGTCCTTTCAGATGCTGCGGATGGGCGCGGGGTGGGTAGTCGTGCGGCGGGTGCGTAGGCACCGCACGGCATCGAGGGACGGTGGTGTGGGGAGGGTGTGGTTGGTCATTGCCGTTGTTCCTTTGCGTGTGGGGTTTACCGGGGTCCGAGATCGATGCCGCCGGGGCCGAGTAGTGATCCACCACCGCCGCCGGATGACGGTGTTGAGGCGGGGGCAGAGGTGGAGCCGCGCGGGCTGCTCGGCTCGCTGGTCACTGTGGGCAGGACGTCGTCAGAGCCCGCCTCGTCATCACCGCCACCGCGGCCGGAGTCAGAGGTTGGTTCGCTGCTGGCGGGAGCAGAAGTCTCCGCGCCGGTCGGAGTGTCGGTGTTCTCGTCGTCCTCCTCGCCGGCCAGCGAGGACGCGACGTCTGATCCGTTGACGCCTGCCGCCGGGGCGGGGTCGAGTGCGCTGACTTCCCAGCGGCCCGCGCGTGCAGCCATCGTCAGGGCATAGGCCCCAGTGAGTGCATCGGTGGAGCTGGCGGTCCCGGGTGGTTGTTGGGAGATGGTGAGCAGCAGTCGTGCTCGTTGGCCATCAGCCGGGGTCTCAGCAGAGTCCCCGAGGGACTTCTGGGTGCGGGCTCCGATGACGGAGATGGAGGCGCACGGGGCCGGGGTGATCGCACCGAGGTTGGTTCCAGGGCTGGTGAAGCGGGTGACGTCGCCGTCACCGGTGAGCATGGCTGAGAGGAATCCTTGTGCGGCGGTGACGATCGCGGCGTTAGAGCTGAGCTGGTTGGAGTAGTCGAGGTTGACTGTCAGGCCGGTGGAGGGTGCCGGTACCGCGGCGGGCATCGCCATCGCGCGCACCCCTTTGTCTGACACCACCACTGGCACCTGGAAGTAGCGGCGGGTTGCGGTGTCAGCGCCAGCGGGGGTGACTTCGGCGGACACGGTCACCGCGTAGGTGTCGGCGCCGTCGACCCCAGACACTTCACGCACTCCGGCGATGTGGGTGTCGGCGGACTCGTAGAGCGCTTGCGCCGGCAGCGCGCCGGTCCCGGCATCCACGTCGACGAAGCGTTGCAGCGATCCCTCGTCACCGCGGTGGGTGGTCAGCCAGGCCGACACGAACTGCTGGGCGAGGTCGCTGGCTGCGAACTGGGCGGTGTTATCGACCGCTGACACAGCAGGCGGCGCCACTACTTCTGGGGCCGCTGATGATCCGCCGCTGAGGTACAACGCGACAGGTCCTGACACCAGCGCCGCGATCACCGCCGCCCGCGCGGCGTGGGTCATCAGCCGTTGTGTGCTGGTGCCGTTAGCGCGGGCGATGAACTCCTCGTCCTCAGGACTGTGATCCGCCGAACTGGCGGCCTGGGCATCGGAGCCTTCGTGACGGCGCAATATCCGGGGGACACTGAGCTGGCCGCGTAGCCGCGCTAACCGCTCCCCCCGTGACAGTGCGGTGTCGTCGTCGTGGAGGTCGCTATCGACCGGGTCCTGATCGAGCGCAGGGGCGGGGAATTCAAAGACTCCACGCAGGTCACCCTCGGGGCGTTGCTCCGTCGATGTCACCAGCTTGACCCTTTCGTCTCACACGATCCGTCCAATCGCGTCGGCCGTGCACTTATTTGTGAAGTCTACTCACGTTGATTACTCGTCGCGAAGGGTTTGGGTGGCGTGTTGCGTGCAGGTGAGCGCCCGTCACGTCTGGCACCAGCAGGGGCGCATCACGCGGCATTCCACAGGACCTTCTGCTGCGGGGATGTCGCAGCGGCGGCGCCCAGTATGCAGAGACACGGCGACAAGCGAGCGCACCCTGGGGGCAGGCCCTACCCAGCAACACCTGGCGTGTGATGCCGACACTAGGACAGATCGCTACTCCCGTGAGTAGGCTTGCCTCAACAATTTTCGAGGTCTGACGCGGCTTGCGGGGCACTCCCCCTTCGGGGGCAGAGCGGCGGCTACGGGTCGCTCGCGACCCTACGCCGCCGCTCTGACGTCTGGGAAACATCTCGCAGCGCGTCGGCGTGTCGGAGACGGTCAGCCCGGGCCAGTCGCACACCCGACCCGCAAGCGAAGGCAGGAACCAGGGCGCCCATCTCCAGCCGCCAAGGGAGACGCAAACACGCCGAATGTGCAGTTATTTGTGTGTTGTGTTTGCCTGATGTGGTTAGCTTGATTGCAATGTCGGAGTATTCGAATGATGGGTTAGCGATGGGAAGTTCGGGGTCCTCTGATCCGGCTGCTCGGTTCGTGCAGCAGGTGGTCGATGACATCGGTGGCGCATTGACGCACCGCGCCCAGCGGCCTCGTCAGAGCGGCACTGATGGTGCCGGAGTTCGTCTGCCATCGTTTGTGCCGGTCAGTCCGGCGATAGCTGCCGTCACCGTGTTGGCCGTCGAAGCTGATCCGCTCGGTGACTGGCTCCTGAACACCGCGGGTGATCTACCTGTGACGGCACAGGTGGTGTCGGTGCTCGACCAGCTGTCGGGATGGCAGGCAGCCGCGGTCACCGCCACCGTGGGGGCGGTCGCAGTAGATGGGCTGCGCTGGTATGCGTTTCGGCATCGTCGCGCGATCACCAACATGGTTGCTTCGACCACCCATCTGACTCCTAAACGGGTACGGGTTCGACATCCAGCGGGTATCACCGCGCCGCGACGAGTGATCGTGTCGTTCACCGACGGGTCGGTCATCAGCGATCGGCGGTACAGCGAACTTGTCGATGCGCTGACCAAGTACGCCAACCGGTACCGCGGCGACTCGCTGGCCCGCCGGTTGCTGCGGGCGCGAGTGTGGGAGATGCAGGTCGAGTGGCAGGCCGGTAGCGCCCGATTGGTGATCACCCGTGACGACCCGGAATCGCAGACCGCAGGGATGAGCCCGATCGTGCAGCGGCTGACCGAAATTCTCGACGAGAAGTTCCCGCTTCCCGAGGCCCGGATCACCCATATCGACCGCGACGAGAGCGGGACCGAGATCGGGTTCACGATCTCCTACAAGACCACCCTGTCAGCGGCCTTCCCGGGATTGCAGCAGAAGCTGCGAGAGTCGCTGGTCGCCAGTCTGCCCCGGCACGTCACCGAGGACGGGGCGTGGAACTGGTTCGTGGCGGTCATCCCCGAGGAGAACCAGCTCACCATCCGGCTGGCCAAGCCTCTGCCCAGCGGCGTGCGGCACCTGCCGCTGAGTATCAGCGACTACCGGGAGATGAACGACAAGCAGCTCTACGACATCCCGTATGCCACCGCGGCTGACGGGGTGCTGGCGACCTGGAACATCCACAAGTCCTCGTCTCGCGGTCACGTGCTCGCGGCAGGGCGAACCGGTGGCGGTAAGACCTCGCTGATCCGGACCCTGATCACCGAAGCGATCGCGCGTGGAGTGCCGGTGGCCGGCGCGGTGGATGTGAAGATGCTCGAACTCGATGGCTTCGATCAGTACCCGGGTGTGGCGTCGGTGATCTATCACGTCCGCCAGATCGTCGAGTTCATCAACGCCGTGCACGCGGAGATGGTGGCACGCCGGGAGTTTCTGCACCGTCTGCGTATCCCTGACGAGAACCTGCCGCCGTTCATCGTCGTGCTCGATGAGTTCTTCGTGATGAGTGCGTTCCTGCGGCGCGCGGCGGCCTACAAGGGCGACAAGGACGACCCTGACGACGAGCAGGCCGTGTTGGCGCGGTTCGTCAAGAACTCCAACCCGCTGGGCAAGATCGGTGAGATTCTCGCGCTCATCCGAAGCTTGCAGGGCCGCATCATCCTGGGAGTGCAACGCCCTGACGCCACCAACTTCGGTGAAGACGCGACCTCGGTGCGCGACAACTTCGGCACCCGCATCTCGCTGTCGAGCCTGTCGCAGCAGGGCGCGGAAATGATGTGGGGTGATGCCCACGTGGGACGCGACGTCGACGCCAGTGTGCCCGGGCGCGCCACCGTCGCCGACGCCGAAGGCCGGCCGATGCACGCACAGGTGCACTGGACACCCAACCCCGACATGCACCCCAACCGGTGGAACCGCCTGGACTCCGAGGACCAGGAGATCGTGACCGCACTGCGCGAGGCCGCCATCGCAGGGGCCCAGTTGCAGAACTTCGTGCCCGAAGTGCGTGAGCACCTACAGAAGGTCGGCGGGTTGATCCGCACTCCCGGCGATGGGCCGATCATGGCGTGCTTCTCCTCAGAGATGCGCACCTTCCTCGCCGAGCAGCGCGAGGCAACCCCCGAACCGCCGGCACCGATCGCCGGCCTCGACCCGACCACCGCCGGAGACGACGGCGTCTACGCCGCGGACCTGACCGAGGGCATGCGGGTGCACGTCGACGACGACGGAACCGTAGCCACAGTCGTCGCGGTTACCCGGGTCGGCAAGAAGCTCGTGCGCGCGAAGCTGCGCGACGACGCCAATCCGCGCGTCACCCTCAACGCCGAGTTCGCACCCGACGAAGTCGTCCTCACCGCCGAGCCGGGCGAGGCCGACGCCATCGATCTCGACAAAACCAGTTCTGTCGCTTAACCCACCACCGAAGAGAGGACACCTCTGTCATGGGCATCCTGCGTTCCATCCTCACCCCCGCTCCCGACGAAGTGGCTGCCGTGCGCACCGCGCTCGACGCCAAGGCCACCAGCGAGCCTGTCGTGCGGGAACAGCGCGCCACCCTGTCCAAGCCGGTCCCGACCTGGGCCGCGCGTATCGACGACAAGACCGAGATCTCTCACGCCAGCCTCGACGAACTCGAGGCCGCGATCACCGAACGGTTGCAGCTGCTGGAGACCTACCCCGCCGGACCGCGGCGAGACAAGGCCATCGAGCGGCATCGCCAAGCCGCCGCGCAGATCGACGCGTGGCGCCAAGAGCTACCCGCCGACGTCGGCACCGAGACCCCCGGGGACACCAGCGACCACGGCGTCAATCACCACGAGCACGCCCTGTCGGCCATCTGATCGGCCCCGCCCGACTGACCCCTCGACCTTGATCTGAGGTTTCTCCGATGAGTGCATCCACTGTCGACAACGCAGTGGTGGTCACAATCACCTCGGCCACCACCGCCACCACTGACGGCATCGAGTTCAGCGCTATCAGCGGCGCCGAGCTCCAGGAACAGATCCTCGACTACGCCCACCACCTCGCGGCGAGCGACGATCAGCCGGTCCTGCTCGAGTTACGCAATCCTGCAACCGGGCGCGGCGATGTCATCGAGATGACGCCCGACGGCACATGGCACCCCGCCCACGCCGCCCCAGAACCCGGGCATCCCGAGGCCGCTCCGATGGAGCCCAGCGCTCCCCCGCCGGTCGAGATGCACGAGCACCCAATCGCTGACGATGGCGGGCACACCGGCGGCCAGATCATCGCACCTGCCGCTGCGCCGGACGTGCCCCCTGTTGTCGATGAGCAGCTGGCCCAGCCTGCCGCTGATGAGGCCGCGAGCCAGCCCGGCACTGTTGAGGCAGTCGAGCAGGACAGTCCCTGGCGCGGGGTCACCCCCGGTCACGTCAGCCCGAACGCGCGACCCCGCTCGACACCGACCGCCGAACGTCGCAGTCGAGGGCCCCACGTGCCACCACCAGCTAGTGGCCGTCTGCGTACCGTCTGGCGGCGCCACCGCACGCCGCTGATGGTGATTGGTCTGATCACCCTGGTCGCCCTGGTCGGTATCGGGGTCGGCGCCGGGCGGCTCATCGGCGCTGCCGGCGGCGACACCACACCTCTCGACCCGGCCACCGCGCTAGCTCCACCCGTCGCCACCGCCGACCCGACCTCTGATGAAGTCGAATGTCCCTCTCGCACAACTGGCGCGCTCACTACCGGCCGTGACCCGGGGAACCAGACGAGTGGACCGAACGCGATCAAAGCGTTCAACTACGGCTACTACAAGTGGCGCAGCGGCAACGCTGCTCGCGCGGTGGTGTCGTCGAACGCCAAGGTCGGCACCGCCATCACGTTGCAGAGCTACATCGACGTGCTCGACCCCAATATGCGCTACTGCCTTGCCATCACCGAAAAGCGCACAGGTCCCCGCAACACCACCGTGTACGAGGTCGTACACACCATCATCCCGGCGGCCGGCGGTGAGCGTCAGACGTTCCGCCAGGACGTCACCACCACTGTGATCGGCGGCAAGCACTGGGTCTCCGAGATCGACGACAAGTAGAAGTTCCCCGACTTCGGTCCTCAACCGATTCTCCTCACTCCCACAACACCATTCATCACCACCGAAAGGCACTTCTGACATGTACATCACCTCGCCGGTTCCCACCGGACGACCGGGCGGCGACGCATTGACACCTCCTCGGGCCGTGCGACGAGGACGGGCTGCTGTCTCCCCGCCGTCGCCGGCACTCATGCGCAAGGTCATCGCGGCGGTCCTCGTCGGCGGCACGATGACCGGAGCGGTACTCACGACTTCCCCTGCGTGGGCCATCAAGCAGGGCGGAGCCGACCCCGACAGCTCGACCAGCCAAGGGCCCAGCCAAGGTGGCGCTGATCCAGGCCAGCCCGATCCAGGCAGCGACAGCACCCCTCCGCCACAGGCGCCGCCGCCGGCCTACAACCCGGGGCCGGGTGTGATCCCTGCACCGCCGCAGGAAGCGCCGTATCAGCCCTACGTCGAACCGCAGGTCTACAACGAGCCGACCTATGACCAGGCCTACAACCCCGCTCCGCCGCGGGCCTACACCCTGCCGCGCCCGGTCGCACCGGTCCGCCCGATCGCCCCACCGCCGAAGACCCTGCGTGTCGGCAACTTCGTCATCGAGGAAGACCAGCTCAAGCGTGACGCGCCATGGCTGACCGACGGCCAGCGCAACTCGATCAACGCCTGGTCGGCCTACGGCGAAGCCAAGATCGCCCAGGGCCTCATCAGTGTGGGTGTGCCCGAAGACGAAGCCTCCCGCCAGGCCGCGGCCACCATCATCGGCGTCGCGCTCGGCGGCACCGCAGGTGCGGCAGCCGCGGGCATCCCCGCCGCAGTCGTCGGCGGCATC
>ERZ501064.58-NODE-58-length-30001-cov-9.514693_pt1 | contig 30001 bp, 25 predicted proteins | sample MGYA00510851_ERZ501064 | MGnify/ENA primary metagenome ERZ501064 (study PRJEB25958, sample SAMN03398529) | human skin metagenome | study: EMG produced TPA metagenomics assembly of the Human Skin Microbiome Metagenome (human skin metagenome) data set. | reverse complement strand
GGCGGAGGAGGGAGGGATAGCGGAGCTATCTCGACCGACGACAACGCAGCCAGGCGCCGATCGAGCGCCGGAGACCAGTCGCTTATTTCCGAGACACACCACTAAAACTCAGCCGCCCGCGAAGCGCGCCTCGGCGGCCTCGCCCACCCGGCCGGCGCCGGTGTGCAGCCGCAGCCCCGGCGTCAGGGGCCGCAGATCGACGTGGTCGCCGCCACCGTTGACCCGGACATACACCGACCCCAGGCCCGCGCGGACCGGTGCCCGGACCGCTTCCCCGTCCGCCAGCGCGATCTCGATCTCGCCGTCCCGGGTCGCGCAGTAGCTGAGCGCGATCGTCCAGGGCCAGGAGAAGAGCGGACCGTCGAGTCGCAGTCGGGTGGGTCCGTCGACCTCCGGGGTCCGGCAGGTCCCCGCCCCCGCGTAGATGGTGCGACGCTGCGTCACGCCGCCGGGCACGAGATTTCCCGCGGTGTCGAGCACGAACAACCGGTCGGTGGCCACCCCGAAGTCGGGCCGGGGCTCCACGCGGCCGAAGATGCGGCTGATCTGGTTGTCGGGGTAGACGAAGGGTTGCAGGATCTCCAGGGGCACGGACTGGTCGAGCATGGTCACGCCGCCCGGCCCCTGCGTCGCCGCGTCGTGTAGCGATGCGGTCGCGGTCTCGAGGTAGTCGCCGGTCGGGTTGTCCCGCCACGACGACGAGAACGAGACCAGCGACACCAGCGCGGACACCACGACGAGCGCACCGACGACGGACGCGAACGCGGGCAGCGCGGCCGACCGCTCCTCATCTCGCCCGGCCGCGGCGTCGGACGTGCGCGCATGCCGTCCGCCCACCTCGGTGGTCCGGGCCGGCGCGGCGCACAGCAGGGCCAGAGCGATGGTGAACACCAGCGCCGTGTCCGGGAGATAGCGCATGTGCTGGGCGAGTTCGATCGCCGTCTGCGGGCTCGACCGGTTCCACATCACCGGGATCTGGGCGGCCACGGCGTAGATCAGCGCGCACACGACGATCGCCGCGCCGCCGCGTCTGCGGGCCACCGCCCACCAGGTCACCGCGACCAGCACCAGCCAGCCGCCGACGATCATCCACATCTGTGGGAAGCCGGTCGGCGGACTCGGCGTCCACCGCTCCCATTCCCACGGCCCGCCGACGAGCGACGGCACGATCGCATCGGTCACCGACCGCCAGACCAGGCGCGCGGTCTGCGCCACCGAATGCTCACCCGACGTCGGGTCGGTGGTGACGAAGTACACCGCCACCCACGACGCGGCGGCGACGGTCAGCGCCAGCCACAACTCCCGGGCGGACCGCAGCGTCACCGTCGTCGCGCGGGGGCCGCCGTTCGCGAGGACCGCGGCCACCAGCGCCACCGGGAGGATGAACAACGACTTCTCGAAGAACGCCAGCGCAATCAGGAAGACGATCGTCGAGCGGACCCACACCAGCCGGCGTCGGGCGTCGTCGACGTCACCGCGCGCGAGGCGGACCGCGTCGGCGACGATCCACGCCATCGCCGCCTGCAGGGGCAGGGTGTTGAGGCCGGCCGCCCACCAGGCGAAGGCGGGCACCGTCATCGGACTGAACAGATAGAACGCGAGCGCGACGAGTGCACCGATGCGGGCGCGCGGCGCGATGACCAGCACCATCCGCCACACCGCCACCGACGCGATCGCCTGCATCACCACGAGCATCAGCGCCGGCAGCGCCCAGTTCAGCGGTGCCAGCCACGTGGCCACCCCGGCGAGCAGGAACGCCGCCGGCATGAAGTGCCCGTCGTGACTGTGGCCCAGGTACTCCCAGGACAGGATCGGGTTCGACGACGCGCGTGCCACGAGGACCAGATCGTCCCAGTAGAAGTTGCCCGTCGCGACGAGCCAGCCCCGGATGATCAGCTGACCCACGATCAGGGACAGGGCGACGAGGGACACCATCCGCGCATTGGGCATGCGCTCCAGTTTCCATGTGCCGCGAGCGGCGTCGTGGTCGGGTCGGGTGACTCGGCCGCATGCGGGTCGTCGCGGGGCGTCGTGGCAAAATCGGGCGCGTGACCGACCGCAGCCCCAGCCCCGGCGCTCAGGACCCCCGCCCTTCCGGCGGCACGTCGTTCGAGCACTCGATCGACCTCGACAAGTACGAGCTCTCGTCCGAGGTCGGCGACCTGCCCGACGACATCGACCAGCTGCGGCTCGAGATCGACCGGCTCGACGCCGTGATCCTCGCCGCGATCAAGCGCAGGTCGGCGGTGTCGAAGAAGATCGGTGCCGCACGCATGGCCTCCGGCGGCCCTCGCCTGGTCCACAGCCGCGAGGTGAAGGTGCTCGAGCGCTTCCAGGATCTCGGCCAGGAGGGGCACACCCTCGCGATGCTGCTGCTGCGTCTGGGGCGAGGGCCACTGGGCCGCTGACCTGTCGGCCCCGGGACACCGACGACGCGGTGATCCGGTGACGCCTGCGCGCCACGTGTGACGACCGTCGCGGGCACGACGCCGAGCACATAAGGTTGGTGGTCATGAGCACCCAGGCACCTGGCAGCGACTTCACCGGCACCGACCACGGCGACATCACCGCGACGCAGTCCTGGCAGGCGCTCGCGGCTCATCAGCCGCATGTGTACGCCATGCACCTGCGTGAGGTGTTCGCGATCGATCCCGCGCGCGGGCGCGAACTCACCGTCGACGTCGGCGATCTGCACATCGACTACTCCAAGCACCGGGTGCTGCGCGAGACCCTCGAACTCCTGATGAGCCTGGCCCGCGAGGTCGGTCTCGAGGAGATCCGCGACGACATGTTCGCCGGCGCCCACATCAACACCTCCGAGGACCGCGCCGTCCTGCACACCGCGCTGCGCCTGCCGGCCGATGCGACACTGACCGTCGACGGCCAGGACGTCGTCGCCGACGTGCACGAGGTCCTCACCCGGATGGGCGAGTTCACCGACCGCCTCCGCAGCGGAGAGTGGAAGGGACACACCGGAAAACCCATCACCGACGTCGTCAACATCGGCATCGGCGGCTCCGACCTCGGTCCGGTGATGGTCTATCAGGCGCTGCGCCACTACGTCGACGCCGGGATCCGCTGCCACTTCGTCTCCAACGTCGACCCCGCGGACATGGTCGGCACCCTCGCCGACCTCGACGCCGAGACGACACTGTTCATCATCGCCTCGAAGACCTTCACCACTCTCGAGACACTCACCAACGCCGCCGCCGCACGCACCTGGCTCCTGCAGGCGCTCGACGCCGACACCGACGCCGTGGCAAAGCATTTCGTCGCCGTCAGCACCAACGCCGCCGAAGTGGCGGAGTTCGGCATCGACACCGACAACATGTTCGGCTTCTGGGACTGGGTCGGCGGCCGGTACTCGGTCGACTCCGCGATCGGGCTGTCGGTGATGGCCGCGATCGGCAAGGAACGCTTCGCCGAGTTCCTCGACGGCTTCCACATGGTCGACGAGCACTTCCGCACCCAGCCCCTCGAACGCAACGCACCGGTCATCCTCGGCCTGATCGGCCTCTGGTACAACAACTTCTGGGATGTCGGCGTTCGCGCGGTCCTGCCCTACAGCAACGACATGGCCCGCTTCGCCGCCTACCTGCAGCAGCTGACGATGGAATCCAACGGCAAGTCGGTCACCGCCGGCGGCCACCACGTCACCACCGACACCGGCGAGATCTTCTGGGGCGAACCGGGAACCAACGGCCAGCACGCCTTCTACCAACTGCTGCACCAGGGCACGCGGATGGTGCCCGCGGACTTCATCGGTTTCGCCGAACCCACCGACGACCTGCCGACCGCTCCCGACGGCTCGGGTTCCATGCACGACCTGTTGATGAGCAACTACTTCGCCCAGACCAAGGTGCTCGCCTTCGGCAAGACCGCCGACGAGATCGCCGCCGAGGGCGTACCCGCACATGTCGTGGCCCACAAGGTGATGCCGGGCAACCGCCCCACCACCTCGATCCTCGCCCCCCAGCTCACCCCGTCGGTGATCGGCCAGCTCGTGGCGCTCTACGAGCACCAGGTCTTCGTCGAAGGCGCCATCTGGGGCATCAACCCCTTCGACCAGTGGGGCGTCGAACTCGGCAAGACCCAGGCCAAGGAACTGCTCGGCACCCTCATCCAGTCGGAAGCGCCTGACACACACGACGATTCGTCGACCGACGCCCTCGTCACGTGGTACCGGGAGCGACGGGGCCGCGCGGTCTGAGGCTAGGTCCAGTACTCCTCGTCGAAGACCGCATCGGGAATCTCGTCCCCGGGTTCGACGCCGAGCGACTGGATGCGGCCCATGATCGCGGCCGCCGTCGCCACGTAGGTGACGAGATCGGTTGGCTCGACGTCTCGTTCGGCGGGATCACCGCCGAGGAATTCATACAGGGCGGGTGGCACGCAGGCACCCATGTCCAGGGCGCGGGTACCGGTCGCCTCCCGCCACGCATCGAAGCTCGCCACGTCGACGGCCTCGGCGACTTCACCGGTCCGGACGGCCTCGGACACCTCGTCGACGGTGGCCAGCTCACCCGAGGTCCCGCTCGACGGGTCGAAGCCGAGAACCGTGTCGGCGGCGGTGGTCTCGTCGTCGGAGAGGGTGAAGTAGACGATGCCCCGCCAGTCGGAGCCCAAGGCCGCGATGTCCGTGCGGTCGAAGATCTCGCCGAGCAGTTCGCCGACCTGATCCCGCTGTCGAGCGCCGAACACCTGAAACGCGCCCGAGGCCACCACTTGTCCCTGCTTGTTCGCCACGACGGCCACCTTACGCAGGTCAGTCGTCGATACCCAGGACGACCACGCGACCCGTCGTCAGCGACAGGTACACCGTCGCGCGCCACTCCGGTGACGAAAACGCACGGTCGAGGGCGGGCCCGCCGACAAAGCCGCCGGGCGGCACCAGGTCGCGCAACGCGCCCGCCACCGAGTCAGGCGGGGCCACCGGGTCGGCGCCGTACCGCCCCGCCCACTCTGCCGCGCGCTCGGTACCAACGTGCACGACCGCGTCGAACCAGTACGTGGATGGTCCAGGAACTCTGTCCGATGAGTCGTCCCCGAGAGTGCCGGCCGCCCAGCCCTCGACCCCCGACCCCAGCAGGAGCGGGAACCGTCTCATCACCGGCCGTTCGTCGCGCTGTGGTCCGGCGGTCACGATCTTGGTCGACGCCGGCGCCGACGTCGACACCGAGGGGATCGGGTCACGATCGACCGGTACCGACGGAGCACAACCAGCGAGCAAGCCGAACCCCGCAACACCTGCCACGACGACAGCCGTCAGCCGCGGCAATCGGTGAACAGGCATCCCGTGACGGTAGCCCGCGGGTCGAACGCGAAACATCGGCTGTCTGAACGAATCACAGAAGTCAGACCAGTCGGCGGCTGACCGACGCCGGCAGGAACTTCAGCGCGGCCGCGATGGGTGTCCAGGGCCACGCGGGCACCGGGGCCCAGTCCTTCTCCGCCTCGATCGCCTTGACCAGCGCGTCGACGCCCTTGTCGGTCTCGACCATCAGGGACGTCTTCACGCCCCGGTTGATATCGGTCTCGATGTAACCCGGCGCGACCACCGACACCGTGATCGGCGACGACGCGAACTCGGCCTGGAGTCCCTGCCCCAGCGCCGTCAGCCCGGCTTTCGACGCCGAATAGGCGGCCTGCGCCTTGGGCATGCCGCGAACACCCGAGATGGAGCTGATCAGCACGAGGTGCCCGGCGTTCTGCGCGCGGAAGATCTCCAGCGCCGCCTCGGCCTGGGCCAGCGCGCCGACGAGATTGGTCTGCACCGTCTCGATGTTCGCGGCGGCCTTGCCGGTGCCGAGGGGTGCGCCCTTGCCGAGTCCGGCGTTGACGATGACCCGGTCGAGACCGCCCAGACCGTCGGCCAGCCTCCCGAAGACCTCGGGGACGGCGTCCACGTCGGTGACGTCGAGCGTCGCGACCTCGACCTGTGCGGCGGTGGGCCGCAGTTCGCCGGCCAGCGCGTCCAGCTTCTCGCGGCGGCGCGCCGCGAGGGCGAGCGAACGTCCCTGGGCGGCGAATCGTCGGGCCATGCCTTCCCCGAGCCCCGAACTCGCACCCGTGATGAGAATCCTCTGCCGTGTCGTCACGAGGACCAGGCTACCGGCCGGTAAGTTCTGCCTTCCCGGTCGCCCGGCGCGACCTACTTCAGCAACCGCGACATCCGACGGTCCGCCAGCACCTTCCCGCCCGTCTGGCACGTGGCGCAGTACTGGAAGGACCGGTCCGCGAACGACACCTCGCGGACGATGTCGCCGCACACCGGACACGGCAGGCCGGTGCGGGCGTGCACGCGCAGACCAGTGCGCTTCTCGGACTTCAGCCGCGCGACGGCCTGCCCCTCCAGACGCCCGGTCGCGTCGGTGAGCACGCCGCGCATGGCGTCGTAGAGTGTCGCGACCTGGTCGGCCTTCAGTGTTTTCGACGACGCGAACGGCGACAGGCGTGCCGTGTGCAGGATCTCGTCGGAGTAGGCGTTGCCGATCCCGGCGATGGTGTGCTGGTCGGTGAGCACGTTCTTGATCCGGCCGGTGGTGCCGGCGAGGATCTCGGCGAACTGTTCGGACGTCAGCTCGAGCGCGTCGGGTCCCAGACCGGCGATCCGTTCGACGTCGGCGAGGTCGCGGACCAGCCACACCGCGAGTCGCTTCTGCGTCCCGGCCTCGGTGACGTCGAACCCCTCGCCGGGTAGGCCGCAGTGCACGCGCAGGGCGATCGGGCTCTTCCCGCCCGGCCGCAGGGGTTTGGGCGACAGATCCTCGCTCCACCGCACCCAGCCCGCCCGCGACAGATGGATGACCAGCTGCAGCAACGGCTCTGACGCAGTGGCCGCCGAGCCGGGAATGGTACGGATGACCAGGTACTTCCCCACCCGGCCGACGGATTCGACGATCCGGTCCATCAGCGCCGTGTAGGGCGGGTCCGCGGTCTTCAGCACTGACAACGACGCGACGTCGACCCGGCGGATCGGGAGTCCGGCCGCACGGCCGTCGACGTAGTCGGCGATGGCGGCCACCTCTGGGAGCTCAGGCATGCCACCAGTGTGCTCTAGTTGTGGGATGAACTCCCGACTTTCCGACGCCGAGCTGGCCGCCCGGATCGCGCAGGGAGCCGGCGAAGTACTCCTCGGAATCCGTTCGGGCGACCTGCTCGGCGGCGCGATGCTCGGCGATGTGGGCGATGCGCTTGCGCAGGCGTGGATCTCGACGGTGCTCCGCAAACACCGGCCACGCGATGCGGTGTTGTCCGAGGAAGCCGCCGACGTCGGCGACCGGGCCACCGCGTCGCGCGTGTGGATCATCGACCCCCTGGACGGCACAAGGGAATTCGCCGGCGGCTCGTCGGACTGGGCCGTACACGTCGCGCTGACCGAGAGCGGGATCGTCACCGAGGCGTCGGTGTCGCTGCCCGCGACGGGTGAACTGTTCCGTTCCGACACCGTCGCGGAGACCACCGGCGAACTGACCCGGCGTCTCGTCACCTCCCGGTGGGGCGGCTCGTATGAGACCAGTTACGTGGCGAACCGACTGGGTCTGCAGATGGTGCCGGTCGGTTCGGCCGGCGCGAAGGCGATGGCCGTCGTCCGCGGCGATGCCGATGCCTATGTCCACGCCGGCGGTCAGTACGAGTGGGACAACGCGGCGCCGGTGGGGGTCGCGCTGGCGGCCGGACTGCACTGCAGTCGCCTCGACGGGTCGGAGATCGTGTACAACAACCGGCATCCGTACATGCCGGACTTCGTCATCTGCCGCAGCGAGATCCGCGAGGAGATGCTCGGCGCGCTGCGTCAGATCTGGTGAACTGAACCGGTGAACGGCATCGGCGACGCGGTGGTGCGCATCGGGCCCGCACTGGTGGTGGCCGTCGTACTGCTGGCCGTGGTCGCCGTGCTGGTGAACCGTCGGAGCGGATTGGCCCGGGAGACCGTCGTCGCCACGCTCCGGGCCGGCGCGCAACTCGCGGCACTGGCTGCCGTGCTCGCCGCCGTCATCCCCCACCTGTGGGCCTCGGCGCTGTTCGTCGCGGTGATGGCGACCGCCGCGTCCTGGACCTCGGCCCGACGCGTGCGCCCGGGGGGTCCCCGCCTGGCGGGAACCGCGTGGTGTGCCGGGCCGGTGGCGGCGCCGACGATCGCGATTGTGACCGCTCTGGTGGCAGTCGGTGTGCTTCCCGCTCGCGGCATCGCCGTGATCCCCACTGCCGGCATCATGCTCGGCGGCGCGATGGTCACCGCCTCGCTCGCCGGACGCCGGGCGCATGACGAGCTGTCGGTCCGCCGCGGCGAGGTGGAAGCCGCGCTGTCGCTCGGCTTCGACCCGCGGGACGCTCGGATGGAGATCGCCGGCCCGCCCTCGGCGACCGCGCTCGTCCCCGGCCTCGATCAGACGAAGTCGGTGGGACTCGTCACGATCCCCGGCGCGTTCGTCGGCATGGTCCTCGGCGGGGCGTCGGTGTGGGCGGCCGCGGCGATGCAGATGTTCGTGCTGATCGCCTTGCTCGCGGTGAGTTCCATCGCGATGCTCGTGACGGTGGAACTGGTGGCGCGAGAGCACCTGTGATCTGGCGACGCATCTCACCAGGACCCTTCGTGACGCTCGCAAGCTCGCTCCTCAGGGAGCGGGGTGGGCCCCGAGGTGCGAGGTGCGAGGAAGCGAGCGCAGCCCCTCCGTTCCCTGAGGAGCGCCCGGAGCTTGCGGAGGGCGCGTCACGAAGGGTCCGGCTACTGGCGACTCTTCCGCAGCAGATAGATGTCCATGATCCAGCCGATCCGGTCCCGGGCCTCGGCGCGAGCTTCGACGATCCGGTCCGTCACCTCACCGACCTTGCCGCTGATCAGGATCTCGTCCTCGGTGCCGACGTAGGCGCCCCACCAGATGTGATCGTCCGGGTCGGCGGTGTGCCGGAAGGTGAGGTCGGCGTCGAGCATCACGATCTGATTCGCGTCGGCGCCCGCGGGCGTCTCCGCGAGGCGTCGGCCCGTGGTCGTGTGGATCGGTTCGCCGACGCGATTGGCGACGATGCCGTGGGCCGCCGTGAGCGCGCTCGCGCTGGTCACGCCGGGGATGACCTCGACCTCGAGTTCGAGGTCGTCGCGGGCGGCGAGATCGTCGACGATCCGCAGCGTGCTGTCGTAGAGGGCGGGATCGCCCCAGACGAGGAAGGCGGCCACTCCCCCGTCGCCGACCTCGTCGCGCAGGGCGCCGGCGATCAGCTCGGCGCGCGCGGCGTGCCAGCGCCGGACCTCGGCGTCGTAGTCGTCCGGTTCCCGGTCGCGTGGCGGATCGGGGATCTCCACCAGCGAATGCCCCTGGCGCGCATGCTCGTCGAGGATGGCGCGGCGTGCGTCGAGCAGGCCGCTCTTCGCCGTGCCCTTCTCCAACGCGAGGAAGGCATCGACGTCGGCCATCGCGTCGATCGCCTGCAGCGTGATCTGACGCGGTCCGCCGGGTCCGATCCCGATGACTCGCAACGTGAGTCGCACGGTCAGATCTTCACCTTCGGGAGTCCGTGCTTGCGCGCGGTCATGTCCAGGATCAGCTGTCGCGGCGCGAGCCGCCGGAGCAGGAAGACCACCCCCGCCTGATTACCCTTGGCGTAGAACGGCTTCGGATGCTCGGACAGGGCGGCGTCGACGATCTGGGTGGCCATGCTCGCCGCACTGATGCCCGCGTCCTCGTTGCGCCTGGTGGCGGCGGCGAGCGTCTCGTACTCGGCACGATAGGGCGAGTCGTCGCCGATGTGAATGCTGCGGCGATCACCGATACCGGTGGCGATCGTGCCTGGTTCGACGCTGATCATCCGTATCCCGTACGGCGCCAACTCGCGTCGCGACGCGAGCGCGAAGGCCTTCAGCGCCGACTTGGTCGCGGCGTAATTGGACCGGAAGGCGACCGGGAAGCTGGACAACATCGACCCGACCATCACGACCGTGCCCCGGCGCCGGAGACGCATGCCGGGCAACACCGCCTTGGTCAGCGCGATCGGCCCGAAGACGTTGACCCGGAACAGATCCTCGACGGCCGCCATCGAGGTGTCCTCGAGCGCACCGGCCTGGGACTCGCCGGCGTTGTTGATCAGGATGTCCACGTCGCCGACGAGGGCCGCGCAGGACTCGGCGGATTCGTAGTCGGCGTTGTCGAGCCGTACGTAGGTGACGCCCTGGATCGGGTTGCGTACGGAATCCGGATTGCGGGTGGTGCCGTAGACCCGGTGTCCCCTCGCGACGAACTGGCGGGCGACCTCGGCCCCGATGCCACTGGTCGCGCCGGTCACGAGGACTGTCTGTGAACTCACGACCGCAACGGTAGCGCAGCGGCCGACGGGTCAGATGAGCTTGTCGTACCGGCGGGTGAGGATGCTCAGTTCTGCTGCCACACGCTCGGTGTCGGGGCCGTAGGGGCGCCTCGGATTCCGGGTGAACCAGTCGGCAATCCGCTGGCCCGGCGTCCGCCGGCCGACGGGGGTACGTCGCGCGGTGAGACTCAGTAGGCCGACTGCGCCGGCGACCGAGGCGACGACTAGGGCGAGAACGAAGAGGAGTGTCATGGCAGTAATCATCCGACCACATCATTTCGGCCACCAGTGGCAGTTCAGTCAATGTTCGCAAATTATCTGCCATACTGGTCAGGTGCTGCATTCGGTTGGTGTCCTCCTTTACGGACACGTCGCGCTCTTCGAATTCGGTGTCGTGCACGAGGTGTTCGGCCTCGACCGCACCGACGACGACGTCCCCGCCTTCGACTTCCGGGTCGCCACACCGGACCCCGATACCGCGCTGGCCGTCGGCAACGGGGTGTCGATCCAGGTGTCGCACACCCTGGACGAGTGCCGCGACGTCGATCTCGTCGTCATCCCCGGCGGAAGCATCAGCGGTGACTACCCCGTCGAGATCCTGGACACCATCCGTGCGGTCGTCGACAACGGCGGACGTGTCCTCACCGTCTGCTCGGGCGCGTTCGTCGCCGGCGCGGCCGGACTCCTCGACGGCCGTCGGTGCACCACCCACTGGCGCTACGGCGACCATCTCGCGCGCATGTTCCCCCAGGCGCAGGTCGACACCGACGTCCTCTTCGTCGACGACGGACCCGTGACCACGAGCGCCGGCACAGCCGCCGGGATCGACGCGTCGTTGCATCTGGTCCGCGAATCCTGGGGACCGGCCGTCGCCAACCGCATCGCGCGGCGCATGGTCGTGCCGCCACACCGCGACGGCGGACAACGCCAGTTCGTCGAGGCCCCGATGCCGGCGTGCACCGACGAGGGCTTCGGATCGCTCCTGGCGTGGATGACGGCCAACCTCGACCGCGACATCAGCATCGACGACATGGCGTCCCGGATGCACATGTCCGGGCGGACCTTTGCGCGTCGCTTCGTCGACGAGGTCGGCATCTCGCCTCGCCGCTGGCTGACCGAACAGCGAGTGCTGTCGGCGAAGAACCTGCTCGAGACGACCAGCGCCAGCGTCGACGAGGTGGCACGCCAGGTCGGCTTCACGTCGGCGACGCTGCTGCGACACCATTTCGCCGCGAGTGTCGGCGTCTCGCCACTCGTCTACCGTCGGCGGTTCGCGAAATCCGGCGCGAGTTCCTAGCCGAAACCCCGCCAGACGGCACTTGCGCAGTGGAACGACCAGACTGGTGCCCTCGGTAGGATTCGAACCTACGACCTACCCTTTAGGAGAGGGTTGCTCTATCCCCTGAGCTACGAAGGCGGACCGCGAAGAGCCCACGGTGGCGCGGCTCCCCGACAGCGGGAGTCTACGCGAGCGACCTCACCCGGCCACACCACACACCTCAGATGGTGAAGATCGTGTAGTTCGCCCCCCGTCGCCGGGAACACCCACGACGATGTGTGACGCCCGGCGTCGGAATGCGAGCACCGGTACAATCGACCCCGACGCGAACCGGACATTTCCGGCTGTGATCGTCACCACTGAGGACACCCCGGCGTTGAGGTTCCTGCCAGCTTGTGTCCGTACACTGCCTACCGCATACGTTCTACCGTTTCACCCGGGGAGGTCTTTTCGTTGGTGCACGCGGCATCAGGATCGGCACCCACCGCCGACGACGAGACCACGACCAGCGCGAAAGGGTCTGCGGACTCCGCGGCACCCCGTCCCGCCGAGTCCGCCCTTCCCGCGCCAACGACCAAGCCCCGCGGTCGGGCGCACACCGCCGACTTCGTCCGGGTCGTCCTGTTCACCTTCGTGGTCGTCGCGCACAGCATCAACGCCATCAACGGCGGTGCCGACGAGATCAGGGGCGCGAATCTCGTCGGCACCCTGTGCCACCTGACCCGATACGGCTTCGTGGCGGTGACCCTCTACGTCCTCGTGCTGAGCATGCAGGGTCGGGAGATGTCGCCCTGGCAGTTCTGGCGGCGTCGTTTCGGGCTCGTCGTCGGCCCCTACCTGGCATGGACGCTGATCTACACGATCACCGACCACATCATCATCGCCGACAATCCGTTCCCGCCGATCAGTGAGATGGCGCCGCGCCTCGCGCACGACCTCCTCGTCGGCGAGGGCAAGTACCAGCTGTACTTCCTGCTGATCTCGATGCAGATCTACCTGTTCTTCCCGCTGATCTCGTGGCTGTTCGAGCGGGGCCGCAGCCGACCGTGGCTGATGCTGGCCGGCGGGACCGCGATCCAACTCCTGGTGTTCGTCATCTACCAGTACCTGCCCCGACCGTCTGGTCAGGTGTGGGACGTCGCCTACCAGCACCTGTGGAAGACGCTGCCGATGTACGCGCTCTTCATCACCATGGGCGTGCTGGCCGCGCAGCATCGCGAGGCGGTAGACCGTTGGCTCCGTGACCACATGGCGACGGTCGTCCTGGTCGCGGCGGGCTGCGCGGCCTTCACCGTTGCCGGATACCTGCTGGCGACATCGCCGGGCAACGTGCCGTGGAAGGCCAACACGGCCTGGAACCCGGTGTCGCTCCCCTGGTTCATCGGCGGCTTCGTCCTGCTGTGGCTGATCGGCCTCGTCTGGGATGACCGACGCGCCGCCGGCCGGCCCGCCGGCGGAAAACTGGTGTCCCAGGCGACCCTGCGCGCTTTCGGGGTCTTCGCGGTCCACCCCCTGATCCTGGACGTCCTCGGACGCGTCGGATTTCTCAGCGGCCTCTTCGACTGGTTCCCGCATTCGGCGATCCTGCGCTCGATCATCTTGGTCGTGCTGGTACTGACGGCCTCGCTGGCGCTCGTCGACGTCCTCCTACGCCTACCGTTCAGCAAATGGCTCACCGCCCGGCCCCGCATCCCCCTGTTGCCGAAGCGGAACAAGAAGAAGCAGGACCGGGCGGTGGAAGTCGGTGAGTCGGCGGGGGCTGAGAAGGAGTCCGCCGGCTAGTTTCTGGCTAGTTGTACTTCGGGTTGTTGATCACCGGGATCTCGATGTTGATCGGCATCCGCAGTTCGGACATGTAGAAGAGCACGAACTGGCGGAGGAACTCGTCGAACAACCAGTAGGCCTCACGCGGCATGCCGACATTGAGCAGACCCTCGCGGATCTGTACGTACGGACCCCACGCCGTCTCGAGCAGCGGGCTCCACACGGGCTCCCGCGGGATCTGATACCAGTTGGCGACCTTGTCACCGAGCACGAATCGCGTGAGCGCCCCCAGGACGCCGCGCGAGATCAGCGAGAGGTCGAGGTTCATGCCGAGGTCGAGCAGCATGTCGGCGAGCTTGCGACCCTCGGGGGTCGGCGCCAGGATCGGGTCGAGGACCTGCTGCGCCTGCGAGTCGGCGGCGGCCCAGGAGGCGGGGATGTACTCGTCCTGGACGCCCAGCAGGCGAGCGGTGATCTGCCACGAATGCAGGAATCCGGCGGATTCGTCGGCCGCGATCGGGACGTTCCACTTGTCGAAGTTGCGCATGACGGTCGTCGGCAGGCTGTGCCAGGTGACCATGATGTCGGCCTGACTGATCGGCTTCTTCTCCGTCGCGCCGTGCACCCAGTGCGGCGACTGCGGCAGGAGGTGGCGCACGCCGGCATGCGCCATGCGGGTCTTCACGCAGGTCACGATCATCTCGCCGCCGGGCTGATAGGCGTTGAGCGATCCGATGTCGTATCCGAGCTTCGCGGTCTTGGTGATGCGGTCCTTGAGGTCCCATCCGCCCTTGGAGTAGTAGACCGACCGGGCCTCGCGCGGGATGACGGTGCTCATCATGCCGCTGGCGAAGCCGTACAGGACGCCGAGGTAGGTTCCGCGCTTCTGGTTGAATCGGACCGCGTCGGCCAGCTTGGCCTGGTCGGCCCACGCGGGCAGCTGACGAGCGTGCTCCATGAAGTCGCGCAGTTCCGAGGGCAGCCCGGCGGGCAGCGGCTGCGAGTTACGATGCCACGTGCGCAGCAGGCGATTGACGTTGCGCACCTGCCCGCTGTCGATGACCTTGGCGATCACCGGGTCGGCCTCGTCGTCCCACAGCTGCCGCGGGTCCGCGCCGCGCCCACGGCCGGGCACCGAGTTCGCCGGCGACCACGTCCACGGCGTCGTCTGCGAGAGCGCCGCGACCGCACCGGCTGCGCCGACGACACCGCCCGCGCGTATCAGGTTCCGCCTGTTCAGATCTTCCATGACCCCGTCCCATCACTTCCATGTATCAATGTGACAAACAACGTATCCTTGTATCATTGTTACCACCGCGTGGTCCAGAACACACCTCTTTCGCGAATTTTGCGATCATGGAAGCTCATGCGGTCATGATGTGAGGAAGGGGGTGAGGCGAGTGACCACGCAGCCGTCCGGCGCTCCGCTGTCCAGCTCGCTTCTCCAGCGAGCGTTTCTCGAATCCGCGGCTCAGTCCGACGAGGCCGCCGATCCCACCGCCGAACGTCTGCTCGACGCGGCCTTCGAACTCTTCTGCCGGCTGGGCGTGCAACGGACGCCGATGGAGAAGGTGGCGAAGAGCGCCGGCGTCACGAGGGTCACCCTGTATCGCAAGTTCGCCACCAAGGACGCCCTGGTCGACCAGGTGGTGCTCCGCGAGTTCCGTCGGTACTTCGACCGGTTCCGCGCGGAGATCCCCCGCGCCGACACCGTGGCCGACCGCGTCGTCGTCGGGTTCGTCGGTTCGCTGCGGGCGATCTCCGGCAACCCGCTCATCGGTGAGATCAGCGACGCCGAGCCCAGCATGCTGATCGAATCGATGATCGGCGGCGACGGCATGCTGCTCGCGACGGTCCAGCACTTCGTCGCCGCCCAGCTGCGCCGGGAACAGCTGGCGGGCAACATCTCCGACGAACTCGACGTCGATCTCGTGGCCGAGATGATGGTCCGCATCTCCGCGTCGTTCCTCACCGTGCCCAGCCGCGTCGTCGACATCACCGACGACGCGCAGCTCGCCACGGTGGCGCGCCAGTTCCTCGTACCGATGCTCAATCCCGCGCAGTAAACCGCCGAACCTGTAAAGATCAGAGCGCTCACCACATCTGAGGAGACTGACGATGCGCTCTTGGTCTGTGATCATCATCCTGGCCGTCTCACAGTTCGTGATGGTGCTCGACAGCACCGTGATGAACGTGTCCATCTCGGTCGTGGCCGACGACCTCGGGACCTCGATCACCGGCATGCAGGCCGCGATCACCTTCTATGCGCTGACGATGGCCGCCTTCATGCTGACCGGAGGCAAGCTCGGCGACTTGATGGGGCGCGCAAGAGCATTCAAGATCGGTGCGGTCATCTATGGCATCGGCTCGCTGACCACGGCGCTGAGTCCCAACCTGACCGTCCTGCTCATCGGCTGGTCACTCGTCGAGGGGCTGGGCGCGGTGCTCGTCATCCCCGCGATCGCATCGCTGGCCGCCATCAACTACACGGGCAAGGCCCGGGTCACCGCATTCTCGATCCTGGGCGCGGTCACCGGGCTGGCCGCCGCCGTCGGCCCGCTGCTCGGCGGCGTGATGACCACCTATCTGTCGTGGCGCTACGTGTTCGTCGCCGAGACCGTCGTGATGGTGGCGGTCCTGTTCGCGGCCAAGCTGATTCGTGACGTACCCCGCGACCCGGAGGTACGCATCGACCCGCTCAGCGTCGTGGCATCCGCCGGCGGCCTGTCGCTGATCGTCTACGGCGTCCTGCAGTCGAAGACGTGGGGTTGGCTGAAGCCGCAGCATCCGCCGGAGATCGGCGGGGACGAGATCGCCCCGCTGGGCGTCTCCCCCGTGGCATACCTGTTGCTCGCCGGGGTCGTCGTGCTCTGGTTGTTCGTCCTGCGGCAGCGCACCCTGGCGACGTCCGGCCGCCAACCGCTGCTGCGTGTCGAACTCTTCCGCATCGCTGCTCTCCGAAGCGGACTCGGCGGATTCCTCGCCCAGTACTTCGCGATCGCCGCCCTCTTCTTCGTGGTCCCCGTGTACCTGCAGACAATGCTCGGACGCGACGCACTGCAGACCGGGGTGAAGATCCTGCCGCTCTCGGTCGGGCTCGTCCTGTTCTCGATCCTCGGATCCTGGCTCACCGCACGGCGTTCCGCACGGTTCATCGCCCGCGGCGGACAGATCACGATGGCTCTGGGAACACTCCTCGTCATCGCCTCGGTGGGAATCGATCTGCGCAACGCCGCCTTCGCCGCGGGCATGTTCGTGGTCGGCGCCGGCTTCGGTCTGCTCGCTTCACAACTCGGCAACGTCAACATGTCCGCCGTCGAGGAGAAGGACACCTCGGAGGTCGGCGGCCTGCAGGGCACCTTCCAGAACCTGGGGTCGTCGTTCGGCACCGCGGTCGCGGGATCGGTCTTCCTGCTCATGCTGTCGTCGGGCTTCGTGTCGGCGGTCAACGACGCCGAGAACCTCTCTCCCATCGACCAGCAACGCATCGTCGCCGCCGTCGACGACCAGGGAGTGCCGATCATCTCCGCCGACGAGGCGCGCACCCTCGTCCTCGAAGCGGGCGGCTCTGAGGAGTCCGCACAGGCGGTGTCACAGGCCTATTCGGATTCGCAGATCGCGGCCCTGCAGCAGTCGCTGTTCGTCGTCTTCGGCCTGCTCGTGCTGGCGTTGCTGTTCTCGCGGCACCTGCCCAACCGGATACCGGAACCCGGTCCGGCGCTGGAACGGCAGTCTGCCGAGCCCGAGCCGAAATCCGGCTCCTAGTCGATCTTCTTCCTGATCGTCGCTTCCGTGTGCCGCACCGCCTGAGCGGCGAACGGACCCACGACCTTGCCGAGGAGCTTGCCCGCCATACCGCCGGGGAGGTTGTAATTGATCTCGACGTCGAGTTCGGTGCCCGATCCACCGTCCGCGTCGGCGAACCGCCACGTCGTGTTCGCGTCGAAACCCTCGACGGCCTTCAACTCGATGAGCTCGTTCTCGACGTACTCGGTGCACTCGACCACCGACTTCAGTGTCTTCGGCCCGACGTCCATCGAGACCGCGAACTTCGCGCCGAGTCCGCTGGTCTTCTCCGTCGTCGGCTCGAACCGGGTGACTCCGAGCAGGTACTCCGGGACGTTCTGGTAACCGTCGATGTAGTCGAAGACCCGCTCGCGCGGCCTGTCGATCTTCGCCTGATGCCGTACCACTCCCACGATTCTCCCCGTTCGTCTCGTCCGGCCGACCATGCCGGTGCGGCCCTCCGCCTCGACCCTATGCGGTTACGGCCGCTGTCCTGAACATTCGACCCAGTTCGCGTCGCGAACGGCCACTCGGTCAGTACGCTTGGCCGATGACGGCCGGGTCCGGAGTCTCTCGAGTGGTACGTGTCCTCGTCGTCGCGACGGCCACCACCTTCCTCGCGACTGCCTGCGGCTCGGATCCAGCCGAGCCGGAAGCGAGTCCGGTCACCTGCGCCGAGATCCCCAACGGCGAGATGATCGACGCCCAGACGATGACGGCCGCACCCACCGACATCGCCACCAGACCGGAAGTCGCGTCCGGCTTCCGAACAGGGATGAGACCGGTCGTCACCGACACCTACGCAGCGGCAACCGCCAATCCGCTCGCGACCCGCGCGGCCTGCGAGGTGCTGCGCGACGGCGGGACGGCCGCCGACGCCCTGGTCACCGCGCAGATGGTGCTGGGACTCGTCGAGCCGCAGTCCTCCGGGATCGGCGGAGGCGCCTTCGCGCTCTACTACGACGCGGGGTCGAAGAGCGTGCGGGCCTTCGACGGTCGCGAGACGGCGCCGGCGGCGGCCACCGAGACCTACCTGACCCGGATCGCCCCCGACGATCCCACCCCACCCGCGCCGAGTGCCCGCGCCTCGGGACGGTCCATCGGCGTGCCGGGCGTGCTGCGCATGCTCGAGATGGTCCATGCCGACTTCGGCGGACAACCGTGGCGAGATCTGTTCGATCCGGCGATCGAATTGGCCGACAACGGGTTCGACATCAGCCCGCGGTTGGCGACCGCGATCGCCGCGTCGGCGGCCGAACTCGGTGCCGACGACGAGGCCCGCTCCTACTTCCTCGCGAGTGACGGCGCCGCGAAGCCGGTCGGCACCCGGCTCGTCAACCCCGCGTACGCCAAGACGCTCGGCGCCCTCGCCGCCGACGGCGCGGGCGCGATGTACGACGGGCCGCTCGCCCGAGCCATCGTCGCCGAGGCGGGCAGCACCGCGGGCGGCATGACACCGAGCCTGATGACCGAGCAGGATCTACGCGACTACCGTGCCATCGCCCGGGAGCCGGTGGTCACCACCTATCGGGGGCGACAGATCGTGGCCATGCCCGGACCGTCGTCCGGCGGGATCGCCGTCGCGTCGGCGCTGGGCATCCTGGCGAACTTCGATCTGCCGTCGATGCCGCCGTCCGATCTCGACGCCGACGGCGGGCGTCCCGACCCAGCCGCCGTGCACCTCGTCACCGAGGCCGAACGCCTCGCCTACGCCGATCGCGACAAGTATGTGGCCGACCCGGACTTCGTCCCGCTGCCCGGGCGCGGGGTCGCGACCATCCTCGATCCGGCCTATCTGCGGTCTCGGGCAGCGCTCATCTCACCCGACTCCTCGCTCGGCGAGGCGCCGGCGGGTGACCTCGGACCGGTGCCCCTGGGGTCGCACCCGGGCACCGAACACGGAACCAGTCACATCACCGTCGCCGACCGGTACGGCAACGTCGCCACGATGACGACGACCATCGAATCCGCCTTCGGCAGTTACCACATGGTCGACGGGTTCCTACTCAACAACGAGTTGACCGACTTCTCCGCCGAACCCCGCGACGACGACGGGACGCTGCTCGCCAACCGGGTCTCGCCGGGCAAGCGGCCGCGCTCATCGATGGCGCCCACACTCGTTCTGCAGCCCGGCGCCGACGGAGCGCCGGCCGAGGTGGTCGCGGCCCTGGGTTCCCCCGGCGGGTCGGTGATCATCCAGTTCGTCATCAAGACGATCGTCGGGATGCTGGACTGGGGCCTCGATCCCCAGCAGGCCGTGTCGATGATCGACTTCGGCTCGGCCAACACCCCGACCTCCAACGTCGGCGGCGAACACCCGCTCGTCGACACCACGGACGACGGCGCACACGATCCGTTGGTCCGCGGCCTCCGGGAACGCGGAGCCGAGGTGTCGGTCGAGGAACAGTCGAGCGGGCTCAGCGCACTGCTGCGACACGGCGGCGGCTGGATCGGCGGCGCCGATCCGCGCCGCGAGGGCGCGGTGATGGGCGACAACGCGACGCTGCGGTAGACCGTCGCGCCACGGGTTCTCGAAAACGGCGTTGCCCCGATCGGTTCCGAGGGGCACTAGTTTTCCTCGGCGTCACACAGGGGCAATCGGGCGCATACACCCAGCTCATAGCGTCGAAGCGCTCGCAATTGCGACAAACGGCGTAGCGACGTCGTCGTGCGCCCCCGCGCACAGGGGGGCCCAGATCATCCAGGAGTATCCATGAGTGGCAGCATGTCCCGCCGACAGGCGATCGAGGCCGTGACGACCTACGACGTGTCGGCGCCGGGGTTCACCGAACCCCTCGCAGACACGTTCGGGCGCAATGTGTTCAGCCTGTCGGTCATGAAGAAGCGGCTGCCCAAGCACGTCTTCAAAGCGGTCGCCGCGACCGTCGACACCGGCTGCGCGCTCGACCCCACCCTCGCCGATTACGTCGCGGTGGCCATGAAGGACTGGGCCATCGAGAAGGGCGCCACCCACTACGCCCACGTCTTCTACCCGCTCACCGGTTTCACGGCCGAGAAACACGACTCGTTCCTCGAACCCGACTCCACCGGTGCATCGCTCGCCGAGTTCGCGGGCAAGACGCTGCTGCAGGGCGAGCCCGACGCGTCGAGCTTCCCCAACGGCGGTCTGCGCGGCACCTTCGAAGCCCGCGGCTACACGGGCTGGGACGTCACCAGCCCGGCGTACATCCTGGAGAACCCGAACGGCAACACCCTCTGCATCCCGACGATCTTCATCTCGTGGACCGGCGAGGCCCTCGACAAGAAGACCCCGCTCCTGCGCAGCCAACAGGCCATGAGCAAGCAGGCCATGCGGTTGCTCCGCCTCTTCGGCCACGACGACGTCGACACCGTCGTCTCCTACGCCGGCGCCGAGCAGGAGTACTTCCTGATCGACGAGCACTTCTTCTATGCGCGACCAGATCTCATGACCTGCAACCGAACCCTGTTCGGCGCACCGCCGTCGAAGGGCCAGGAGTTCGACGACCACTACTTCGGTGCCATCCCGGAACGCGTGCTGTCGTTCATGATCGAACTCGACCGCGAGCTGTTCAAGCAGGGGATCCCGGCGAAGACCCGGCACAACGAGGTCGCGCCCGGCCAGTTCGAGATCGCACCGGTCTTCGAGCGGTCGGTCCTCGCCCACGACCATCAGCAGCTGATGATGACCACGATGAAGGCCGTCGCCGAGAAGTACGGCATGAAATGCCTGCTGCACGAGAAGCCGTTCTCCGGCGTCAACGGTTCGGGCAAGCACGTCAACTTCTCGCTCGGCAACGCCAATCAGGGCAACCTGCTCAATCCCGGCGACACCCCGCACGAGAACATGCAGTTCCTGACCTTCTGCGGCGCGATCATCCGCTCGGTGCACCTCTACGGCGGGCTCCTGCGTGCGGCGGTCGCGTCGGCGTCGAACGATCATCGTCTCGGCGCCAATGAGGCTCCGCCGGCGATCATCTCGATCTTCCTCGGCGACCAGCTGATGGACGTCTTCGAGCAGATCGCCAAGGGCGGCGCCACCGGTTCCAAGGCCGCGGGGGTCATCGAACTCGGGGTCGACACCCTGCCGCCCCTCAAAGCCGATCCGGGAGATCGCAACCGCACCAGCCCCTTCGCGTTCACCGGCAACCGGTTCGAGTACCGCGCACCGGGTTCCAATCAGTCGATCTCCGATCCCATGGTCGCCATCAACACGATCCTCGCCGACTCCATCGACTTCATCGCCTCGGACCTCGAGAAGCTCCTCGCCGACGGTCTCGAACTCGCGGACGCCGTCCAGAAGGTGTTGCAGGAGATCGTCAATGCCCACGGCTCGGTCATCTTCAACGGCAACGGCTACTCCGACGAATGGCAGGAAGAGGCCGCCGCCCGCGGACTGAAGAACCTGCGGACGACGGTCGACGCGGTGACGGAGTACACCTCGCCGGAGGTCGTCGAGATCTTCGAGAAGTACGGCGTGCTGTCGGCCCGCGAGCTCGAGGCCCGCGAGGACGTCATCTTCGAGTACTACGCGCTCACCCTCCTCGTCGAGGCCAAGGAGACCGCGGAGATCGCCAAGACGATGATCATGCCGGCCGCGATCCGGTACCAGGGTGAGCTCGCCGGGACCGCGGCGTCGCTCAAGATGGCCGGAATCGAGGCTCCCACACCGCTGCTCGAGGAACTGACCGGACTGATCAGCACGTTGCACGACGGGTTGACGGCCCTCGATGCCGGTATCGCCGGCATGCACGGCGAGTCCACCTTCGAGGAGTCGAAGTACGCGCTGGAGAAACTGGTCCCGGCCATGGCCGCGGTCCGCGAGGTCGCCGACACCCTCGAGTCCATCGTCGCCGACGATCTGTGGCCGCTGCCGACCTACAACGAGATGCTCACGATTCTCTGATCCCGCATCGTCGACACGCCCCTTGCGCATCGCGCAGGGGGCGTGTTGTTGCGCGCCTGGAGTTGTGTGGCGTGACGCCCATCCGCGCACCCGCATTTGCATCTCTACCCTCCCGTGAGGGTAGAGTTGGCCCGTCCTGCGGGGCGGCGTCGGCCGTCGGAATCGCCCGACGCCCGCGAGGGTGGGTGACCCCTTCCGCGACAGACGTTTCCGTTACCTCACGAAAGTCGAGACGCCGATGACGGCCGAGGTGCTGACTCCTGCCCGACAACAGTCGGTGCTGGCGACCCTGCGCTCCCCGCGGCGCCTGCGTACCGAGGTCCTCGCCGGTCTCGTGGTCGCGCTCGCGCTCATCCCCGAGGCCATCTCGTTCTCGATCATCGCCGGAGTCGATCCGCGAGTGGGCCTGTTCGCCTCGTTCACGATGGCGGTGACGATCGCCATCGTCGGCGGCCGTCCGGCGATGATCTCCGCCGCCACCGGGGCGGTGGCGCTGGTGGTGGCGCCCCTGGTCGCCAGTCACGGCCTGGATCACCTGATCGCCGCGGTGCTCCTCGCCGGGGTCATCCAGATCGTCCTCGGCGCAGTGGGTGTCGCCCGTCTGATGCGGTTCATCCCGCGCAGCGTGATGGTCGGATTCGTCAACGCACTGGCCATCCTCATCTTCACGGCTCAACTCCCCCACCTGCTGGGGGTGCCGTGGCTGGTCTATCCCCTCGTCGCGGCGGGGCTTGCGATCATCGTCGGTCTGCCGCGGCTCACCACGGCGATCCCATCACCACTCGTCGCGATCGTGCTGCTCACTGCGGTCACGCTCGCGGTCGGGTTCTCCGTCCCCGACGTCGGCGACGAGGGCGACCTGCCCGACAGTCTGCCCAGCCTGTTCATCCCCGACGTTCCGTCGACCTGGGACACGTTGACGGTCATCGCGCCCTACGCCTTCACCATGGCACTCGTCGGCCTCCTCGAATCGCTGATGACCGCCAAGCTCGTCGACGACCTCACGGACACCCACTCCGACAAGACGCGTGAAGCCACCGGTCAGGGCATCGCCAACATCGTGACCGGTCTCTTCGGCGGCATGGGCGGGTGCGCGATGATCGGCCAGACCATGATCAACGTCAAGGAGTCCCGGGCCCGCACCCGCATCTCGACGTTTCTGGCCGGACTCTTCCTGCTCATCCTGGTCGTCGGGCTGGGTGACATCGTCGCGCTGATCCCGATGGCCGCGCTCGTCGCCGTCATGATCATGGTGTCGGTCGGCACCCTGGATTGGCACAGCGTCAACCCGAAGACCTTGCGGCGCATGCCGAAAAGCGAGACGGCCGTGATGCTCGCGACCGTCGTCGTCACCGTGGCCACCCACAATCTCGCGTACGGGGTGATCGTGGGCGTCCTGACGGCGATGGTCCTGTTCGCGCGCCGGGTCGCCCACTTCACGGAGGTGGTCGATGTCGCCGATCCCGAACCCGGAACCCGCGTCTACGCGGTGCGGGGCGAGTTGTTCTTCGCGTCCAGCAACGACCTCGTGTACCAGTTCGACTATGTCGGCGACCCGGACGACGTCGTCATCGACATGAGCGGCGCACACATCTGGGACGCGTCGACGGTCGCTACGCTCGATGCCGTCACCACCAAGTACGCAGCCAAGGGCAAGACGGCCACCATCGTCGGCCTCGACGACCACAGCGCCGAACGTCATCGACGTCTCAGCGGGCAGCTCGGCGGCGAGGGCTGACCGGGCAGAGAGGACAGGTTGTGACCGACGACGGGACCGACACCGCCGAGCACCTGCAGATCGGCGCGGTGGCAACGGAAACCGGGTTGTCCATCAAGACGATCCGCCACTACGACGAGGTCGGTCTGGTCGTCCCGTCCGCCCGCTCGGCCGGGGGCTTCCGGCTGTACACCCGGGCCGACATCGATCGGCTGTTCGTGATCCGGCGGATGAAGCCTCTCGGTTTCACCCTCGACGACATGCGCGCACTCCTGCACGCCGAGAGTGTCCTCGACGACTCCGACGCGGCGCCGGCGGACCGGCGGACGGCACTCGAGGAGGTCGCGGAGTTCCGGCAGCGCGCACGACTGGCGTGCGAGAAGCTCGAGCGGCAACTGGAATATGCGCACGAACTCACCGCTCAGCTGTCGGATCGACTGACCGATCCGGCGTGATACGGCCGGGCACGTGGGCCCTACCCCAGCGGCCACCGGGTGCCGGTGCGGGCCTCGGCCTCGGTCCAGAGTCGACCGGCCAGCTCGTAGTCGCACGCCGCGAGCGATCGGCCCGACAGCACCGGTCGGCCGCGCAGTCCCCACGGTCCGTCGACCCCCACGTAGCTGCCCGGCGGGATCGGCTCGGTCAGACAGTGCAGGGTGGGTGCCGCGCCGGCGTCGAGATCGTTGCCGACGACACCCGCCAGGCCCTGCGCCGCGCGGTGCAGAACGCCCAGGCCCGGCTTGTTCGAGATGTTCGACGCGGCCCAGCCGGGATCGGTGAGCATCGAGGTCACCGGCGACCCGACGTCGCGCAACCGTCGGTCGAGTTCGAGGCCCCACAGCATCACCGCGAGTTTCGACCCGGTGTAGGCCCGCGGCGACGACCACCGGGTGCGTCGGAGGTCCAGGTCGGCGGGGTCGATGCGGGCGCGGCGATGCCCCTCCGAACCCACGGACACGATCTGCCGCCTGATGCGCGGCAGGAGCAGATTGGTCAGGGCGAACGGCCCGAGGAAATTGGTGCCCATGCCGAGTTCGAAACCGTCCCGCGTAGTCCGATGCTGATGCGGGAACATGCCGGCGTTGTTGACCAGCACATCGACCGGACCGTCGAGTTCCTCGACGAAGGTCCGCACCGAGGCGAGGTCGGCGAGATCGAGCCGGATCACCTCGCAGTCACCGCCGAATTCCCGTGCGCGCCGGGCGCCGAGATCGGTGTCGCGGACGGCCAGGACCACCTGCACACCGGCCCGGGCGAGCGCGCGGGCGGTGGCCATCCCGATACCGTTCGTCGCACCGGTGACGACGACCCGCGAGCCGGTCAGGTCGGACAGGGACTTCGACGATGAGGGCATGGGCGCCACGGTACCCACCGGCCGGCCGGGCGGGGTGGCACTCGGTCGGGGTGGGACTCGGGGGCGCAGCGACTCTCACCGAACGCGCAGGGACAGTGCCACGACGAGACGCGTCGCCGGGTCGTCGAGATCCATCCCGGTCAGGGTCTGCACGCGACGGATGCGGTAGCGCAAGGTGTTCGGATGGACGTGCAGCGCCGCCGCTGCCGCGCGGACGTCACCGAAATGGTCGAGGTAGGCGCGCAACGACGCGGTGAACTCGCTGCCGCTGCGAGTATCGAGATCCGCGAGCCCGGCGACCCGGCTGTCGACGAGATCGGGGTTCTCCGAGAGCAATCCGATGATCTCGGCGAGCAGCACCCCGGTGCGGGATCGCTCGACGGTGGTGACGTCGTCGATCAGGTCGGCGTCGCGACCGGCGGCGTCGAGGACACGATCGATCGCAGAGCGCAGATCGGTTGCGGCGGCGATGGTGTCGGGGCCGGCGACGACCGCGCGTGCCGATACGGCGAACTGGCGGTCGGCGGCGTCGACGGAGATCCGCGCCCACGTGACGGCGTCGTCGAGCGGGACGCCGGGGAGCACGACGTACGCGCGGTCACCGATCGTGACCGTGACCGACAGCGGACTGAAAGCGCTGGCGTGCAGCATGAGTGCCGAGACCTGCCCGGCGCGGATGCCGTCGGGGGCCGTGAACCCCACGACCGTCACCGTGGCGGTCGGCGCGATGCCGAGCTGGGCGGCGAGGTGGTCTGTGTCGACCGGGACTCCGCCGACACCGAGGAGTCGCCGGACCCGCTGATCGTGGTCGGAGCCTGCCGAACGCCGTCGCGAGATCACCCGGGCCGCAACAGCTGCGGCGCCGACGAGTACCTCGTCGGTGTCGCGGGCCGGCGGGCGCGACCCCTCCTGCAGCCAGACGACCCCCAGCAGGACGTCGGAGCGATCGCCGTGTGCGCCCGAGGCCGGACGGATGGCGACCGCGCGGCGCGGCCGAAGTCCGAGATCGGGGCGTGCGTCGACCATCACGACTCCGGACGACTTCCGGACCGCGTCCATCACGCCCCACTCCCGCAACCAGGCCAGCATCTCCGGCGGCCCCTCGCGGCCCAGGATCGACAGTCTGCGCAACTCGTCGGCCTCCTCACCGGCCGAGCTGTAGGCCAGGACGTGCGCGTGCTCGTCCTCGATGCTCACCAGACCACCGGTCCGGCGGGCGACCTCCGCGGCGAGCTCGAACAGGTCGCCGGTGCTTCCCGACTCCATGGACTCGCCGCTCCCGACCGCGCCGCGTGCCGCGTCGAGCACCCGGGTGACGAGGTTGTAGATGCGTTCCCAGCGGGCGTGCGGATCGATGGCGATGACCGCGATGCCCAGTCGATCGGCGAGGCCGACCAGGGTCTGTGCGGGGTTCTTGGCCAGTACGGCGACCGGGCGGTGCGCGCCGAGGCCGCCGAGCCACTCCACGACGACGTCATCGGTGAGTCCGACCAGGAGGAACAGGTCGGCCGATCGGGCGGCATGCCCGAGCCCGTAGTGCACGTCGTCGGCGTCGACCATCGCCATCGTCGACACCGGCGCGTCGAGACCGCGGGGCGACGAGACCAGGGTCGCGACGGTCTGGTCAAGGGCGAGGACCAACCGCCCGAGCGCGATACCGGCAGTCTTGTCCATACGGACAAGACTACGAGCCCCACCTCGGCTGATCGGCCATATCGCGACGTCGAAGGGGACGGTGGACTGAGGTCATGGATGCCATCACCACTCCCCCTCGACCGTCGAACGAACCCGTCCACAGCTATGCCCCCGGCTCGCCCGAGCGCGCGCGCATCGTCGACGAGCTGGCGCGACAGTCGCATGCCGGCCGCCGCGAGTTCCCCCACATCATCGGTGGCCACCTGAGCCTCGGCGCGGGCGAGGAGATGGACGTCGTCCAGCCCCACGCACACCGCGAGGTACTCGGCTTCATCACCAATGCCACCCACGACGACGCCCGCGCCGCGGTGGACGCCGCCCGCGCCGCCGCCGCCGACTGGGCTCACACGAGCTTCGACGACCGCGCGGCCGTGATCCTGCGCGCCGCCGAGCTGCTGGCCGGGCCGTGGCGCGAGCGGATCGCGGCGGCGACGATGCTCGGCCAGTCGAAGTCGGTGCAGCAGGCCGAGATCGACGCCCCGTGCGAGCTCGTCGACTTCTGGCGGTTCAACGTCGCCTTCGCGCGTGAGATCCTCGCCGAGCAACCGGAGTCGTCGCCCGGGGTGTGGAACCGGCTCGACCACCGTCCACTGGACGGGTTCGTCTACGCCGTGACCCCGTTCAACTTCACCGCCATCGCCGCCAATCTGCCCACCGCCCCGGTGTTGATGGGCAACACCGTCGTCTGGAAGCCCTCCCCCACCCAGGCGTACTCGGCGCAGCTGACCATGGCGCTGCTCGAGGCCGCCGGATTGCCGCCCGGGGTGATCAACCTCGTCCACGGCGACGGTGCCGCGGTCTCGGATGTCGTTCTCGCCGATGAGGATCTGGCCGGGATCCATTTCACCGGGTCGACGAGGACGTTCCGTCATCTGTGGCGTGAGGTCGGTGCCAACATCGAGCACTACCGGAACTATCCGCGCCTCGTCGGCGAGACCGGTGGCAAGGACTTCATCGTCGCGCACGCCTCGGCCGAACCTCATGCGTTGCGAACGGCGTTGACGCGCGGCGCTTTCGAGTACCAGGGACAGAAGTGTTCGGCGGCGTCGCGCGCGTATGTCGCCAGGTCGGTGTGGGAGCGGATGGGTGACGAGTTCCTCGGCGAGGCCGACGAACTCGCCTATGGCGACGTCCGAGATCTGACGAACTTCGGTGGTGCGGTGATCGATCGGCGCGCGTTCGACAAGCAGGTCGCGGCCATCGACCGGGCCAAGTCGTCGGCGTCGCTGACCGTCGCGGTCGGCGGCGTCTGCGATGACACCGAGGGGTACTTCGTCCGACCCACGGTCTTGGTGTCCGACGACCCGACCGACGAGGCGTTCGCCACGGAGTACTTCGGTCCGATCCTCGCGGTTCACGTCTACGACGACGCCGACTACGAGAACATTCTCGGCCTGGTCGATTCGACGGCGCAGTACGCACTCACGGGGTCGGTCATGGCGACCGATGTCGCCGCGGTGGCCCTTGCCTCCGACCGGCTGCGGAACGCGGCGGGCAACTTCTACGTCAATGACAAGCCGACCGGCGCCGTGGTCGGGCAGCAACCCTTCGGCGGCGGCCGGGCGTCGGGAACCAACGACAAAGCCGGGTCGAAGCAGAACCTGATGCGCTGGACCTCGACCCGCACGATCAAGGAGACCTTCTCACCTCCCACCACCTCGTCGTACCCGCACATGGTCGCCGACTGGACGGCGCTGTGATGGGGTCCGTCTTCGACACCGTGCTGCGGCCCGCGATCGTCGCGGCATCGCGCAGCGAACGGATCAAGGACTCGTCCCAGCGGTGGCCGGTCACCGGACGAGTGGTCCGCCGATTCGTGCCGGGCGAATCGCTCGACGCCGCCATGGCCGCCGTCGGGGCCGAACTCGCCGATGGACTCTCCGTCTCGGTCGACTTCCTGGGCGAGGACACCCTCGACGAATCCCAGGCGGACGCCACGGTGACCGCGTATCTGGCTCTGCTCGAGTCTCTGTCTGGACGCCGTCCGGCACCTGCCGGGTCGTTGGAGGTGTCGCTGAAGCTGACCGCGCTCGGTCTCGCACTGCCGGAGCACGGCGCGAAGATCGCCGAGGAGAACGCGCGCACGATCGTCGAAACGGCCGATGGCCTGGACGTCGTGGTCACCGTGGACGCCGAGGATCACACGACCGTCGACCAGCGGTTGGCGATCGTGCGGTCGTTGCGCTCCGAGTTCCCGGAGACCGGGACCGTGCTGCAGGCCTGCCTGCGCCGCACCGAGGACGACTGCGCCGAATTCGCGGCGTCGGGCGCCCGAATCCGGTTGTGTAAAGGCGCTTATGCCGAACCGCCCGCGGTCGCGTTCACCGACCGCCGCCAGGTCGACGACAGCTATCTGCGGTGCCTCCGGGTACTGATGAAGGGCTCCGGTTATCCGATGGTCGCCAGCCACGACCCCACGATGATCGACGCCGCGAGAATCCTCGCCGACGAATTCGGTCGCGCGCCGGACAGCTGGGAACACCAGATGCTGTACGGAATACGGGCCGACGAGCAGCGCCGGTTGGCAGCCGCCGGCGCACGCGTCCGGGTCTACATCCCCTACGGCGAGCAGTGGTACGGGTACCTGGTCCGACGCCTGGCCGAACGTCCGGCGAACCTGGGGTTCTTTCTGCGCGCACTGGCCGGGTGAGGCCCCCAACCCGTCGACTGTGCGGCAGTGGGCCACTGCTTCCTGTTCCGAACCGCTGGATCTGCGGTTGCCGGAGTGCGGAAAGCCGCCCCGCGGGTCGAGCAGGCAACTATTGAGAGCGGTGGGCCGGCGACCGCACCTCGGGGCAGATACGCCAGACAGTCCCACCGGCTGAGGTCGACTGCGCTCCTTGACAGCGCCTCACCGCCGGCGCGCGACGAAACTCAGCCCGAATCCCTCGGACTGCCTCGATCGAATATTGGCCAGGATCCGAGATCATGCGTGACTGAAGTGCGACCACTGTCGACGATTGCTGCACAGTCAACGCGAATCGACGCACAGTCAACGAAAAACACTGCACAGCGGACGAATTCGCGCGTCTCGCGCCTGTGGAAAACCCTCGAAATCGAACGAATGTTCCTGTACCTTGGAGTCATGCCAGAGCTAGCCACTCTCCTCGATCAACTCATCGAGACCACCCCACCCGTCGACGATCCCACGGGCAGAGCGACATTCGACGCCCTCGACACGTGGCGCCTGATCCGCAACCTTGCCGATCATCAGATCGT